>Ga0335085_10002151_pt1 | contig 37913 bp, 40 predicted proteins | sample Lox_Sample_45_FD_206712 | JGI IMG/M metagenome (GOLD analysis project Ga0335085, IMG submission 206712) | Soil microbial communities from Loxahatchee National Wildlife Refuge, Florida, United States - Lox_Sample_4.5 | ecosystem: Environmental > Terrestrial > Soil > Wetlands | place: USA...
TCTTCCTCAGCAAAGCGCCGTCGCGCTCTGCCGCGATGGCTTCACTACTACAATTTCCATCGTCAGCATTCCTCACTCGGAGGTAAACCACCGGTGTCCAGAGTGAACAACCTGTTTAGCCGCGACAGCTAGACGAGCGAGAGGCGGGGCGCCCTCCGACGCACGCGCGTGCCGTCTGAGCGAAGCGAGTTCACGCGCGAAGGAGGACGGGTGCCCCGCCTGGAGCGAGTCACACCCGGTAGAAGTCCGGCCGCCAGCTCGTGACTCGCTTCTTGATCGCCTCGCCGCTGAGGTTCTCGTCGAGCGCGGCCTGGACGAGGCCGGCGACCTCCGCGTCGGACGCGAACCTCAGGCCGATGAGCTGCTGCTCGGTCAGCGCACCGATCCGGCTCCGCAGAGGCTCGGCGAGGAGCGCGGCGAGGCGCAGGCGCTCCTCGAGCCGGATGATCCGGTCCTGGACCTTCAGCGCAAACGTCCGGGCCTTCAGCGCGAGGACGGCCAGGGCCGCCGCGACGACCGTCTCCCAGATCGACCAGCCCGACGGCGCCTTGATCGCGTGCCAGAGCTGGACGAAGAACGCGATCGCGAGGACCGGCGCCGCGAAGAAGTGGTACCAGGGGTCCCAGCGGCGGTGGCTCTTGAAGTCCTGGACGGCGGTCTCGGCCATGGTCCTCCCCCGTGAAGTCCGTCACGGATCCCCGTGCCGGATTCCCGCTAGACTCCCGGTCTCCCGGGGCGTCGCCCCACTCTATCGAAAAAGGAGATCCTTCCGAATGTCCCGTCGCCGAGCCCTCGCGCCACTGGCGCTCTCTCTCCTCCTGTCGGCCGCCACGCTGCGCGCCGAGAAGGAGACGTTCGTCCTCGACAAGAACCACACCCAGATCGGCTTTAGGGTCCGCCACTTCGTCTCGAAAGTGGGCGGCCGCTTCGGCAGGTTCCAGGGGACGATCACCCTCGACCGCGCGAAGCCCGAGGAGAGCGCGGTCGAGCTCAGGATCGAGGCGGCGAGCATCGACACGGGCATCGCGAACCGCGACAAGCACCTCAACTCGGCCGACTTCTTCGACACGGCGAAGTACCCCGACATCACCTTCCGGTCGACGAGGATCGCCGCGAAGGGCAACGACACCTACGAGGTGACGGGAGACCTCACGATGAGGGGCGTCACGAAGCCCGTCACGCTCACGGTCGTCTCGAACGGTTTCGCGAACGACGGGCGCGGCGGGCAGAAGGCCGGCTTCGACGTCACGGGCAAGCTCAACCGCAAGGACTTCGGCGTGAGCTGGAATGCCGTCGTCGACCAGACCACGATGCTCTCGGACGACGTGGACCTCGAGATCGCGGTCGAGGCGAACGAGCCCGGCCCGAAGCCGGCCGTCCCTCCCGCACAAGCGCCCGCCGCTCCGGCGCCCGCCCCGGCGACGAAGTGACCGGTTCCCGCTGAGCGATCCCCGCTTTGTGCGGGGACACGCAGAAGCATAGGATCACGTCGCCCGGCTTGCGCCGGGCGATCTTCCCTTCGAAGGAAATCCTCCGATGTCCCTGATCCCCGCTCCGGCCCCGCCTCCCGCGCGCCGCCATCACGTCCGCCTCGTCGCGGCGTCCGGCTTCGCCCTCGTCCACGTCGCCGCGATCGCGGGCGTCGCGATCCTCGGGCTGTCGTGGAAGGGCGTCGCGCTCGCGGTCGCGTCCTATTACCTCCGGATGTTCGCGATCACGGCGGGCTTCCACCGGTACTTCTCGCACCGGTCCTATCGCCTCTCGCGCGTGCCGCAGTTCCTGCTCGCCCTCCTCGGCCAGACCGCGGCGCAGAAGGGCGTCCTCTGGTGGGCGTCGAACCACCGGCACCACCACAAGTACTCGGACACGCCCGAGGACATCCACAGCCCGAAGCAGGACGGCTTCTGGTGGAGTCACATCGGCTGGATCCTCTCGGGCAGGTACGACGCGACGGATTTCTCGCGCGTCCCCGACCTCGCGAGGTTCCCCGAGCTCCGGTGGCTGGACCGCAACCAGTACGCCGCGACGATGGCCTACGGGCTCCTGTGCTGGATTTCGTTCGGGTGGACGGGGCTCGTCTGGGGCTACTTCGTCTCGACGGTTTTCCTCTGGCACGGGACGTTCACGATCAACTCCGTCATGCACGTCTTCGGCCGCCGCGTCTTCCCGACGACCGACACGAGCCGCAACAGCATGATCTTCGCGCTCGTGACGATGGGCGAGGGCTGGCACAACAACCACCACTTCTACCCGAGCTCGGCCGCGCAGGGGTTCCGGTGGTGGCAGCTCGACGCGAGCTTCTACCTCCTCTGGGCGGGCGAGAAGCTCGGCGTCGTCCAGGCGCTCCGCCGCGCCCCGTCGGCCGCCGTCATCGCGCGGCTCACGGCCGGTGCCGGTCCGGTGCGGCTCGCCGCCGACGCCGCCGACGCGCTCGCGGCCCGCTGGGAGGAGATCCGCTCGGCCGCGAGCGTCGCGGCGCACGCGGCGCTCGTGGAGCTCGAGGCCGCGCGCCTCAAGGCGTCCGCCCGCCTCGAGAGGCTCCAGGAGGACTACGCGGCCGCCCGCGCCCGCGCGGGCGCGGCCGCCGAGCACACGCTCGAGGAGCTGCGCGCCGAGATCGAAGGCGCGCGGCGCGACCTCCACGACACCCTGCAGCGACTCGTCGAGCAGGCGGAGGGGCTGGGCCTCGCGCCCGCCTGAGGAGAGCCATGGCGGATCTCTACGCGGAACACCTCGCCCGCCTCGCGACGACGACGGCGCGGGCCCTCGGGGAGACCGGGTTCGACCGGATGCTCGCGCACTCGGGCGCCCCGTTCACGTACTTCGCCGACGACAACGACGCGCCGTTCCATCCGACTCCGACGTTCGCGCACTGGGCGCCCGTCGAGGGCCCGTACCACCTTCTCGAGATCGTTCCCGGGAAGCGCCCGCGCCTCGTGCGCGTGCAGCCGCGCGACTACTGGTACGCGCCGCCCGCGCCCGCGCCCGCGTTCGTCGCGAACGCGTTCGACCTCGTCGAGGTGCCGACCGCCGAGACCGCGTGGAAGGCGATCGGGAACGGCTTCGCGCGCACGGCGTTCATCGGAGGGGCCGCCGAGGAGGCGGCCGCCCGCGGCTTCGCGCCCGCGAACGTCAACCCGCGGGGCCTCGTCGCGCGGCTCGACTGGGAGCGCTCCTACAAGACCGCCTGGGAAGCGGCGCAGGTCGCCGCGGCGAACGCGAAGGCGGCGCCGGGCTACCGGGCGATCGAGAAGGCGTTCCGCGCGGGCGCCTCCGAGATGGAGCTCCACCTCGCGTACCTCACGGCGATCGGCGACGTCGAGGAGAACCTCCCCTACACGTCGATCGTCGCGCTCGACGACCGCTCCGCGACGCTCCACTACCACGGAAAGCGGGCGAAGCTCGCCGGAACGTCGAAGGTGCTCCTCGTCGACGCGGGCGCGACCGTGAACGGCTACGCGTCCGACATCACGAGGACGTGGGTGAAGGACGGCGTCGAGCCCGTCTTCGCCCGTCTCCTCGACGGGATGAAGGCGCTCCAGGCGCGCCTCTGCCTCGAGGCGCGGCCCGGCCTCCACTACCGCGACTTCCACCTCCGCGCCCAGCGGTATGTCGGGGACCTTCTTCGCGAGGTCGGAGTCCTGAAGATCTCTTCCGAGGAGGCCGTCGCGACGCGCCTCACGTTCCCGTTCTTCCCGCACGGCCTCGGCCACTTCCTCGGCCTGCAGGTGCACGACGTCGCCGGGCGCCAGGCCGACCGCACGGGCACGCCCGCGCCGCCGCCCTCGGACCACCCGGCGCTCCGCACGGTGCGCCCGATCGAGCCGGGCATGCTCTTCACGGTCGAGCCCGGCCTCTACTTCATCCCGATGCTCCTCGAGAGCGTGCGCGAGGGCCCGCACCGCGCCGCGGTCGACTGGACGCTCGTGGACCGGCTCGTCCCCATGGGCGGCATCCGCGTCGAGGACAACATCTGGATCGGCGCGGAGAAGAACCGCAACCTCACGCGGGAATCGCTGCCCGAGTAGGTTCCGGCGCGGACCTTCGCGGTCCGAAGAGACCCCGGAAGATTTTCTTGGAAGGTGAAGAGGGCGGGGCGCCGCCCGCCCGCCTTCCCGCGCGGGGCCTTGACATCCAGGCTCCGGCGGGGCCATAGTTCTTAATTGTATTAACTATTCTAAGAAATCTTAAATATTATTCTTCTCTCTTCTCGGAGGTTCCCATGAAGCCCTCTCCCCCCGGCTGGCCCCGCATCTCGTCCTCCCTCTACTACGACGACGCGGCGAAGGCGATCGACTGGCTCTGCGAGGCGTTCGGCTTCGAGCTCCGCCTCAAGGTCGAAGGCGACGGCGGGCGCATCGAGCACTCCGAGCTCACGTTCGGCGAAGGAGTCGTCATGGTCGCCGGCACGGACAAGGCCGGGAAGTACCCGTTCATGCGCAGCCCGGGCCAGGTCGGCGGCGGGAACACGCAGAACATGTTCGTCTACGTCGACGACGTCGAGGCGCACTGCGCGCGGGCCCGCGCGAGGGGGGCGACGATCGTCGTCGAGCCCAAGACCTCGGACTACGGGGAGGACTACTGGTCGGACAGGAGCTACGAGTGCGTGGACGTCGGCGGACATCACTGGTGGTTCGCCGAGCGCCTCCGCAGCCCGAAGGCGTCCGGGTGACCGATCTCGACCGCACGCTCGCGGCGCTCGCCGAACCGGCGCGCCGCGGCGCCGTCGACCTGCTGAGGAAGAGGCCGCGCCGCGCGGGCGAGCTCGCCGCGTCCCTCGGCCTGAGCGCGCCCGCGATGAGCCGGCACCTGCGCGTCCTCCGGACGTCCGGCCTCGTCGAGGAGGCCCACGGCGGCGCGGCGGAAGGCGACGCCCGCGTGCGCGTCTACCGGCTCAGGCCGGAGCCGTTCGACGCCCTCGGCGCCTGGGTCGCGGACGTCGAGCGCTACTGGACGCTCGAGCTCGCCGCGTTCAAGCGGCACGCCGAGCGGGCCCGCCGGAAGAAGCGGCGGTGAGCGCGCCGCCCCCCGGCGATTCGGGCGCGAGCGCGGCACCCCCCGGCGACGCGGCGCGCGTCTCGGTTCTCGTGGCGGTTCCGCCCGAGGAGGCCTGGGACGTCTTCACGAAGGAAACCGACCTCTGGTGGCGGCAGGGGCCGCGCTTCCGGATCGGCGGCGCGAGGCGCGGCGCGCTCGGATTCGAGCCGGGTCCGGGCGGACGGCTCTTCGAGACGTTCGGCGAGCCGCCCGCCGCGCGCACGTTCACGGTCGGGCGGATCCTCGCGTGGGAGCCGCCGTCCCTCCTCGAGATGGAGTGGCGGGGCGTCAACTTCAAGCCCCACGAGTCGACGCGTGTGACCGTGCGCTTCGAGAGGAAGGACGGCGGGACGCTCGTGACGGTCCTCCACCGCGGCTGGAGCGCGCTCCCGGCCGACCACCCGGCGCGGCACGGCCTCGCCGGCGCCGCCTTCGCGCGGATGATCGGCCTGTGGTGGGGGGACCTTCTCACGGCGCTCCGCGAGCGGTGCGCCGCCGCGCCCCGCGCCGGGGGACGAGCGCGGTGAGCGTCCGGAGGGCCGCCCTCGGGTTCGTCTTCGTCACCGTCCTCCTCGACATGCTCGCGCTGGGGCTCGTCGTGCCGGTCCTGCCTTCGCTCGTCACGACATTCACGGGCGGCGACACGGCGAGGGCGGCCGAGGCGATCGGCCTCTATGCGACGGTCTGGGCGCTCATGCAGCTCGTGTTCTCGCCCGTGCTCGGCCTCCTGTCGGACCGGTTCGGGCGGCGGCCCGTCATCCTCCTCTCGAACTTCGGACTCGCGCTCGACTACCTCGTCATGGCGCTCGCGCCGGGCCTCGGGTGGCTCTTCGTCGGACGCGTCCTGTCCGGGGTCACGTCCGCGAGCGTCCCGACCGCGATCGCGTACATGAGCGACGTGACCGACCCGAAGGACCGCGCGAGGTCCTTCGGCTTCATCGGCGCCGCGTTCGGCGTCGGCTTCGTCGTCGGTCCCGCGCTCGGCGGCTGGCTCGGCGTCTCGAACCCCCGCCTGCCGTTCTGGGTCGCGGGCGCGATGAGCCTCGCGAACGCGCTCTGGGGGATCTTCGTCCTCCCCGAGTCGCTCGCGAAGGAAAAGCGTCGCGCGCGCCTCGACCTCGCGACGGCGAACCCGCTCGGCGCTCTCGCGCTCCTGCGCCGCCACCGCGAGCTCTTCGGCCTCGCCGCCGTGAATTTCATCGGCTGGGTCGCGCACGAGGTCTATCCCGTCATCTTCGTCCTCTATGCGGAGTACCGGTACGGCTGGAACGAGCGCGCGGTCGGGAGCGTCCTCGCCGGCGTCGGCGTCGTCGGGATCGTCGTGTCGGCCGGCCTCGTCGGCCCCGCCGTGAAGGCGCTCGGCGAGAGGAAGACGCTCCTTCTCGGAACGCTCCTCGGCGCCGCGGGGTTCGCGATGTACGGGTGGGCGCCGACGGGCGCGCTCTTCCTCCTCGGCCTTCCCGTCGGCGGGCTCTGGGGGCTCGCGGGGCCGGCGTCGCAGGCGCTCATGTCGCGACGCGTTTCGGCGTCCGAACAGGGCGAGCTGCAGGGCGCGCTCGGCTCCGTGCGCAGCCTCGCGATGCTCGTCGCGCCCTCGATCTTCTCGCTGACGTTCGCCCGGGCGATCGCGAGAGAGCGCGTCCCGAAGATCCCGGGCGCGCCGTGGTTCGTCGCGGCCGTGCTCCTCGCCGCGGCCGCGGCCCTCGCTGCGGCCGTCACGGCGCGCGACGGCGAGCCCCGTCCCTTATAGTCCGGAGCGATGTCGTCGACGATGCTCCGCCCGGCGGGGACGACTCCGCGGGAGGCCGGCTTCCGGCAGCCCGCCGAGTGGGACGAGCACGAGGCCGTGTGGCTCGCCTGGCCGAGCCACGCCAACCTGTGGGAGGGGGCGCTCCCGGGCGTCCGCGCCGCCTTCACCGAGTTCGCCACCGCCATCGCGGACCGCGACGCCTCGGGCAGGCCCCGCGGCGAGCGCCTCCACGTCCTCGTCCCGGACGAGGAGAACGGCCGCCTCGCCGCGACGGCTCTCGCGGGCCTCTCCGCGCGCTTCTTCACGATCCCGTTCGGCGACATCTGGCTGCGCGACACGACGCCCGTCTTCCTCTCGGGTCCCGCGGGCGCGCGGGCCGCGGCCTCGTTCGTCTTCAACGGCTGGGGCGGGAAGTACGTCCTTCCCGGGGACGACGCCGTCGCGGAACGCGTCGCCGCCGCCTCGTCGCTGCCCGCCTACCGCTTTCCGTGGGTCCTCGAGGGCGGCTCGGTCGAGGTGGACGGCGAGGGCACGTGCCTCACGACCCGCCAGTGCCTCCTGAACCGGAACCGCAATCCCGGAATGTCCCAGAAGGCGATCGAGGACGGCCTCAGGGACGCGCTCGGCGTCTCGACGATCCTGTGGCTCGGCGAGGGCCTCCTGAACGACCACACGGACGGCCACGTCGACACGCTCGCGCGCTTCGTCGCCGCCGGGGACGTCGTGTGCATGAGCCCGTCGGGACCCGACGACCCGAACCGGACGGCCCTCCTCCAGGTCGCGCGCGACCTGGCGAGAATGCGCGACGCCGCCGGCCGTCCGCTGCGCGTCGTCACGGTCCCCTCGCCGGGCCTCGTCCCGGACGTCGACGGCGCGCCCATGCCCGCGAGCTACGTCAACTTCTACGTCGCGAACACGACGGTCGTCGTGCCCGCCTACGGCGCGCCGAACGACGAGGCCGCGCGGGCGCGCATCGGCGCCCTCTTCCCGGGGCGGCGCGCCGTGTCCGTGCCGGCCCGCCAGCTCCTCGAGGGCGGAGGCGCCTTCCACTGCATCAGCCAGCAGGTGCCGCGGTGAACGAGCCCGGCACCGTGACGCTCGCCGCGCTCCAGTGCGCGCTCGGCGGGCCGCTCGAGGAGAACGTCGCGAAGGTGGAGCGCCTCGCCCGCGAGGCGGCCCGGCACGGGGCGACCGTCATCCTCCCGCCCGAGCTCTTCGAGGGGCCGTATTTCTGCCGCGAGGAGCGTGACCGCTTCTTCGCGTGGGCGAAGCCCGCCGAAGGGCACCCGACGATCGCGCGCTTCTCCGCCCTCGCGAAGGAGCTCGCCGCCGCGATACCCGTCTCCTTCTTCGAGAAGGCGGGCAACGCCTACTACAACAGCCTCGCGATGATCGACGCGGACGGGCGCGTGATGGGGATCTACCGCAAGAGCCACATCCCGGACGGCCCGGGCTACGAGGAGAAGTTCTACTTCCGCCCGGGCGACACGGGGTTCCGCGCGTGGGACGCGAGGCCGGCGCATCTCGGCGTCGGGATCTGCTGGGACCAGTGGTTCCCCGAAGCCGCCCGCGCGATGCTCCTCGCCGGCGCGGACGTCCTCCTCTACCCGACCGCGATCGGCTCGGAGCCCGAGAACGCCGAGCTGGACACGAAAGACCTCTGGCAGCGCGCGATGCTCGGCCACGCCGTCTGCAACGTCGCGCCGGTCGTCGCGGCGAACCGCGTCGGGGACGAGGGCGGGCAGGTTTTCTACGGCTCGTCCTTCGTCGCGAACCAGCGCGGCGAGAAGCTCGCCGAGCTCGGCCGGGACGAGGAGGGCGTCGCCGTCGCGACCGTCGACCTCGGCCAGGTGAGGCGCGACCGCGCCTCCTGGGGCTTCTTCCGGGACCGGCGGCCGGACCTGTACGGCCCGCTCGCGACCTGAGGCGCGGCGATCGGTGAGCGAGATCCCCGGAGTCCCCTGCGTCTTCTGCGAGATCGTCGCCGGGCGCGCCCCCGCGCACCGCGTGGACGAGAACGACGAGGCGCTCGCGATCCTCGACACCCAGCCCTTCGCGGCCGGGCACACGCTCGTGCTCTCCAAGCGGCACGTCCAATGGTGGGACGACCTGACGGAGAACGAGGCCGCGGCCGTGTTCGCCCTCGCGCACCGCGTCGCGAAGCGCATGAGGACGGCCCTCGAGCCCGAGCTCGTGACCCTCTACGCGCGCGGCCGGCGGATCCCCCACACGCACGTCTTCCTCGTCCCGACGTCGAAGGGCGACGTCCTCGACCGCCACTTCGACGAGCTGGAGAAGATCCAGGAAACCTCCGAGGATCTGGCTCCTCTGCGCCGACCCGCGTCGCGGGAGGAAGCCGCGAGGAGGATCCGACGGCGTCCGCGCTGAGCGCGGATCACCCCTCCCGGACGCGCTTGCGCTCCTCGTCCGGCCCAACGCGCCCCCCCGACCGCAGCACGCGGCTCAGGGATCCGACGGTTCGGCTCGTGAGGGCCCTCGACGCGAGCGCCTCGACCGTCTCTTCCACGTCGTACGTCACCCGCTCGAGGCGCGGCTCTCCGTCCTCGACGATCGCGAACGCGGCGCGCGGGTCCCCGTCGCGGGGCTGGCCGACGCTGCCGGGATTGACGACGACCTTCTTCCCGACCCGCATCACCATGGGGAGATGCGTGTGTCCGACGAGGATGACGTCCGCGTCCACGAGCTCGATTTCGTCGGCCCATCGTCTCTCCTGGTCCGGCCGCAGGTACGTGTAGAGCGGGTCCGAGGGCGTCGCGTGAACGAGGTGAAAGCGAACGCCGCCGAGCGTGACGTCCGCCGCGAGCGGAAGCGCGCCGAGGGTGTCCAGGTCCGCCGGGTCCAGCAGGTCCCACATGAGGCCGCGCGTCTCCTCCGCCGCGTCGCGCATCGCGGGCGCGCAGCCGCATCCCACGCGGAACGCGACGGCGTTGTCGTGGTTTCCACGCACCCCGACGGCTTTGTGATCCCGCACCCAGTCGAAGCACGGCCTCGGATCCGGGCCGTAGTCGACCAGGTCGCCGAGGAAGAGCACGCGGTCCACGCTCTCCGGCATCTCCCGGAGCGCGGCCCAGTTCGCGTGGATGTCGGAGACGACGAGGATGCGCATGTTTCCTCCGCTCTACCCGACCGGCCCGTTCCCGCCCTCGTGCTCGGCCAGAAACCGGCGGCAGGCGTCTCGCCGCTTTTCTCCGAGCCTCCCCTCGAGAGCGGACACCGGCCTCGCGAGGACCGCCGCGGCCGCCGCGAACGCGACGGAACCGTATCTCTCCAGGACGTCGAGCAGGCGCGTTCGGTAGAAGTCGTCCTCGAGCGCCTCGACGAAGTCGGGCACGCAGTCCTCGTCCCCGATCCGCGAGAGCGCCTCGGCCGCGCCGATCAAACGGTGCCGCCGGAAGGCGGCACGCAGCGCCGGCACGACGTCCTCGGAGGCGAACCTCGCGAGGCAGGCGGCGGCGGCGTTCGAGACCGCCTCCTCCGAGAGCCGGAGAGCGGGCGAGCCGATCGGTGAGTCCAGAAGGTCGAGCGCGCGGACCAGGCCCTCGCGGGCCTCCTCGCCGCCGATCGCCGCGAGAGCCTCGGCCGCCGCGATCCGCGGCTGGGGCAGGAGCCGCGGGCCGTCGAGAAGAAACCGCACGAGCGCGGGCACGACGCGCGGCCCCTCCGCGATCAGGCCGACCGCGGCGCGGTCCGTATCGTGAAGGTCGTCGAGGCGGCGTACGAGGTCCTCGGGGGTCATGCGCGGGCGGCGAAGATGCGCCGGTACAGGTCCTTGCCAAAACTCGTCGCGAGCGGCTCGCCTTCGACGAGCCGGAAGGTCCGCGTGCCGTCCGGAAGACGTTCGGCACGCAGGAAGAGAGCGTTCTCGAGCGCGCGCTCGAACATGCCGCGCGCGAAGGCGTGCAGATGGGTCACGAAGAACACCTTGATGCCCTTTTCCAGCAGCGCCGAGACGACCTGCCGCGCGATCTCCGAGCCCTCTCGCTCGTTCGTCGCGGAGAACGACTCGTTGAAGAGCACGACCGCGCCCGGCGCGAGGTGGTCGACGATCTCGCTCATGCGCACGAGCTCCTCGTCGAACTTGCCGCTTTTCAGCGTCGCGTCCTCCTCGCGCTTGTGGTGCGTGATCAGCCCCGTGCACAGCTCGCCTTCGAACGCCTCGGCCGCGACGAACATCCCGGACTGCATCATGAGCTGCGCGACGCCGACGGCGCGCAGGAAGCTCGACTTGCCGCCCTGGTTGGCGCCCGTGACGACCACGAGGCTCCTTCCGTCGGCATCGACCGTGTTGCCGACGAGGGCGCCCTGCTTCTGCAACGCCAGGCACGGGTCGTAGAGCCCGCGGCACCGGAGCCGGCGTCGGCCCGCGGGCTGCGGCTCGGGGAAGCTCACCGGCGCGCCCAGGGCGGCCAGCCGCTCGTGGAGGTTCAGGCACCCGACGTGGAACGCCAGCTCGGTCCGCAGCATCTGGAAGAACCCGTCGATGTGGTCGGCGGACTGCGCGAGCGCGTTCGCGACGAGATGGATGCCGCGGTCCTGCATCTCCGACAGGATCCGCCCGCCGGCCTCGTCCCGGTCGGCCAGCCGGAAGGTGTAGGACGGTCCTCCCCTCGCCAGGAGCCGCCGCAGCCAGGAGCGCCTGTCTTCGTGGGGCTGGCGCAGGACGTAGCGGCCTCCCACGTTGCCCGGCCCGGGCGCGGCGCTGATGAGGACGCCGCTTCGAAACCTCACCTCGACGAGGTGAGCCTCGATCCGGGCGAAGTATTCGTCGGTCAGCTCGCGCTCCAGCAGCGCGAACAGCGTCCGGAATCCCTCGGACTCGAACCGGCCGCCGTGCGCGCGCGCGAGGTCGCGGAGCCGCCGGAGCATGCCGACGAACATCTGCATGAGATCCCGCGCGCCGTACAGCACCGACGAGGGGCCCCACGTGCCGACGTAGTGCTTGCGCCGGGCCTCGATCGTCTCCACGACGAGGGCGTAGAGCTCACGCAGCACCGACGGGTTCTTGAGACCGTCGCGCATGACCGCGTGCCGGTACCGGACCGTCCCGGGGTCGACGGTCCAGGAGGTGAGGAGCGCCTTCAGGGCCACCTCGCGGACGAACGAATCCTCGCCGGCCATCGCCTGAAGCAGCGTTTCCAGCGCGAGGTCCTGCACGAGCGCGCGCTCGTTCCACGGCAGCCGCGCCTGGAGCGCGAAGTCGTGATCCCGGTGCATGAGCAGCGCCTTCACGTGCGGATTCGCTCCGTGAGCCAGCGATACGTCACGCGGTGCTTCTCGGCGATGGCGAGCGCATAGGCCAGCCCGTCGGCCGGCTGGCGTTCGACCTTGAAGGTGCGGCGCGCCGGGTCGCGCGTGTCGACGGCGGCGACCATGCTGACCGTCTTCTCGCCCAGCGCGCTCAGCTCGTCGAGAAACGTGACGAAGACGCCGAGGAGGTCCAGCCCCACGAGTCGCGCGAGAACCTCACGGCCGAGAAACACCGCGTCCTCGAGCGTGGTGGACGAGAAGATCTCGTTGACGATCACGACGCTGTCCGGGGTGGCCTGGTCGAGGATGCCCCGGATGCGGACCAGGTCGTCCTCGAGCTTCCCGCGCAGGTTCGTGATGTCCTCCTCGCGCTCGAAGTGCGTGAACAGGCGGTCGCAGAGGAACAACCGCGCCTGTGTGCCGGGGACCGGGCAGCCGAGGCTCGCGAGGTAATGCGTCTGGCCGAACGTGCGCGCGAACGTCGTCTTGCCGCCCTGGTTCGGGCCGGTGACGACGAGAATGCGCTCGTCGCCCTGCAGGAGGAAGTCGTTCGTCACGACCGTGGCGCCTTCGCGCACGCGTTTGTCGGCGAGAGCCACGTCGAAGGCGCCTCGCGCGAAGACGTCCTTGCGCCGGTCCGAGAGCTCCGGGATGCAGAAGGACAGACCCGCGCCGCGGAGGCGGTCGACGAATTCGAGCGTCGCAGCGTAGAACTGGACCTCCCGGTCGAAGCTCGCGATCGCCGGGTCGACGAAATCGGCGTGCCGCTCGCAGAAACGGGCGAGTGCGCCGAACGTGTCCGGGTTCAGCAGCGCGACACGGTACACGACCTCGGCTTCCACGTGGTTCATGCCCGATGCGTCCTTGAACTGCCGGCGGTAGTCCTTCACCACGCCCTGCCGGAACTTGTGGAACGTCTCCTCGACGGCGGCGCTGTAGTCGATCTCGCCGCCGTACGGAAGCACCGTGACACGGGCGCCGCGGATGAGGATGCCGTACCGGATCGCTTCCAGGGCCGCGACCACAGACCGGGTCTCGTCCGCGAGCGTCCGGAACGAGTCCGAGCGCGCGCACGCCGAGAGGTCGTCGCGGAAGCCGCGCAGAGCCCGCGAGGAAAGGCCGATTTCCGTCAATTCGTGCGCGAGCCGCTCGACGGCCTCCGTGTAGGCTTCGGCAGCGGCGAGGTGCCAGCGCTGCTTCTCGAGCTCGTAACGGGACTTGCCCGCCACCGCGAGCCGTTCGCGCATCGTCCGCATGCGCTCGGCGAAGGACGCGACGGAGAGGCGGAGCGTCGGGTCCTCCAGGTCGCGCATCGCCTCCTGCCGGTAGGCGATCGCGTCGAGATCCCCGAGGCGCGCGTGGAAGAGCGGCTCGAGGTCGTACTCCTGGCGGCGGGCCGTGATCGCCTCGACGACCGGTCCGAGCTCGAGGTCGTGAAAGAACTCGGGCTCCTCGCGCATCCCGTCCCGGAGCGCGTCGTCGGCGTCCGGGAACAGGATGCTGCGGGGGCGGGGGCCGGCATCGACCGCCGGTTCCGCGCTGCCGCGCGGCGGCGCGGGTGCAGGCCGGGCGCCGGCCCTCTCGGTCACGATCAGCTTTCCGGCGGCCGGCCCGCTCGCACGACGATCGCCGAGACGTTGTCCGGACCGCCGCCCGCGTTCGCCGCGTCGATCAGGCGCCTCACGGAGCGCTCGGGCGGGTCCTTGCCGAGCATGAGGCCCATCGCCCGGTCTTCGACGACGCCGTGCAGGCCGTCCGTGCAGATGAGAAGGACCGAGTCGAGGTCCCACGGCGCATGGTAGAGATCCGGCGCGGCGCTCTCCCTCGCGCCCAGCGCGCGCGTGACGACGTTGCGCAGCGGCGCACGCCGCGCCTCCTCCGCCCGGATGATCCCGAGGCGAACCTCCTCGGCGACGAAGGAATGATCCTGCGTGATCTGACGAAGGACGCCTCCCGCGAGGAGGTACGCCCGGCTGTCGCCCACGTTCGCGACATGGAGGTCCTGTTCCGCGATCAGCGCCGCCACGAGCGTCGTCCCCATCCGGGTGAGCGGCATGCCCGTCTCCGCGCTCGCGTCGGCCGCGCGACAAACCGCCGCGTTCGCCGCCGCGACCGCTTCCTCGAGCGCCTGCCTCGGGCTCTTTCCGCTCGCGTAGTACGACGAGAACAGGGCCTCGATCGCGACGCGGCTCGCGACCTCGCCGCCGGCATGCCCGCCCATCCCGTCCGCGACCGCGAAGAGCCACCCCAGCCGCGAGAGACGGCCGCGGTCGCCGACGAACGCGGCCATCGACGCGGGATCGCCGAGGTAATCCTCGTTGTGCGGGCGCACCCGCCCGACGTCCGTGAGGCTCGCGAATTCGAGCCCGGAGCCGCCGGTGCGCTCGCTCACGCCGGCCTCACGGCGCGGCCCGCCGGCGCCCGTTCACGAACGCCGCTTTCCCCGCGAAGCGCGCTCGTTGGCCGAGCTCCTCTTCGATCCGGAGGAGCCGGTTGTACTTGGCGATCCGCTCGCTCCGGCATCCGGAGCCCGTCTTGAGGTGGCCGGCCCCGACCGCGACCGTCAGGTCCGCGATGGTCGTGTCCTCCGTCTCGCCGGAGCGGTGGGAGACGAAGATTCCGTACCCCGCGGCTCTCGCGACCGCGATCGCCTCGAGCGTTTCCGTGATCGTCCCGATCTGGTTGAGCTTGATGAGGACGGAGTTCGCGACGTTCTCCCGGATGCCCTTGGCGATGATCGAAGGGTTCGTGCAGAAGATGTCGTCGCCGACGAGCTCGATCCTTCTTCCGAGCCGGTTCGTGAGGCTCTGCCAGCCGTCCCAGTCGTTCTCGGCGAGCCCGTCCTCGAGAAGCAGGATCGGATACTTCCCGACCCACTCGGCCCAGAGGTCGATCATCTCGTCGGCCGTCTTCGCGCCGGCGCCCGACTTCGTGAACCGGTAACGCCGGTCCTCGTGGAACTCGCTCGCGGCCGGGTCGAGGGCGAGGGAGACGTGCCGGCCCGGCGTGTACCCGGCCGCCGCGATCGCCTCGAGGATGACCTCGACGGCCTCCTCGTTCGAGCGGAGCCGCGGCGCGAAGCCGCCCTCGTCTCCGACGGCCGTCGCGTAGCCGCGCTTCGTCAGGACGCCCTTCAACGCATGGAACGTCTCGACGCCCATGCGCAGGCTGTCGGCGAAGGTCTTCGCCCCGTGCGGCGCGATCATGAACTCCTGGAAGTCGACGTTGTTGTCGGCGTGGCGGCCGCCGTTGATGACGTTCATGCAGGGCACGGGCAGGAGCGTGGCGTCGCGCCCGCCGAGATACCGAAACAGCTGCTGCGTTCGCGATGCGGCCGCCGCCTTCGCGACCGCGATGGAGACCCCGAGGATCGCGTTGGCCCCGAGGCGCGCCTTGTTCGGCGTGCCGTCGAGGTCGATCATCCTGCGGTCGATCTCCGCCTGCTCGAGCGCGCTCCGGCCGCGGAGCCTCGGCGCGATGACGTCGTTGACGTTCGCGACGGCCTTGCGGACGCCCTTGCCGCCGTAGCGCTTCGACGCCGTGTCGCGCAGCTCGACCGCCTCGCGCTCGCCGGTGGAGGCCCCCGAAGGCACGATCGCCGAGCCGCGGGAGCCGTCCTTCAGCTCGACCTCGACCTCGACCGTGGGGTTCCCGCGCGAGTCGAGGACCTCGCGCGCGTGGATCCGGCGGATGTTCGACATGACGTTCTCCTTCACGAGGCGACGGTGGCCGATGGGGGGCGCGCCGGCCGGGTCGCGAGGATCGCGAGCGCGCCCGCGAGCTGAAATGCCGCGGCGACGAGAAATCCCGGCGCCTCGGTGGACGGGAACGCGGCCCAGAGCATTCCCACGAGGGTGCTCGAGACGAAGTCGCCGGCGCCGTTGGCGGCCGCGAGCGCCCCGAGCCCCGTGCCGCGCACCTCCCGGGGAAGCAGCTCGACCGCGTAGGCCTTCTCGGCGACCTCCTCGCACGCGATGTACAGGCCCGAGCAGACGAAGAGAACCGTGAGCGCCGGCGGCGTCGGAGGCAGGAGCGCGAAGAGCGCGGTCGTCGCCGCCGCGAAGAGGTAGCCCGCGATGAGCGCGGGGCGGCGGCCGATGCGGTCCGTCAGGGCCCCGACCGGAAATGCCGCGAGCGAGCTGACCGCGTTGTGGAGGACGTAGAGGGCGATCGCGAGCGTGCCGGCCTTCCAGGAAAAGAGGCTGCCGGTCAGGTGCTGCGTCGCGTAGAGGATGAGCAGCGTCCGCGAGAAGTCCCCGGATCCGAAGAGGAGGATCGCGCCGAGGTATCGGTGGAACGCCGGGCCGGTCCCGCGAAGGCCGCCGAGAATCGACCGCGCGCGCTCGGAGCGGACGGCGGCCGGGGTCTCGCGGACGAGCAGCGCGATCGAGAGGAACGCGAGAAGGCCCGGCAGGAGCGAGGCGAACATGACGTGCCGCGCCTCGACGCCCCGCGCGAGGAGCGCGACCGCCACGAGCGGCCCGATGACGGCGCCGAGAGCGTCGCCGGCCCGCTCCATGCCGAACGCCTTTCCCGTGGTCGCGGGCGTCGTGGCCTCCGCCATCAGGACGTCGCGCGGCGCCGAACGGCTGCCGCGTCCGATCCAGGCCGCGATGCGGCAGCCGAGGACCTCAACCCAGCTCGTGCACACGCCGATCGCGGCCATGCCGAGCGCGGTCACGAGGTACCCGATCGACGCGAGCGGCTTTCTCCGCGAGACCCGGTCCGCCATCACGCCGCCCCAGAGCTTCGCGAGCGCCGACAGGCCGTCCGCGCTGCCTTCGATCCAGCCGAGAGCCGCGGGACCGGCGCCGAGCGCGAGAAGAAGGGCGGGCAGGACCGCCGTGCCGAGCTCGTGCGAGACGTCGGAGAAGAGGCTCGCGAGGGCGACGCCGAGCGTCGAGCGGTTGAGCCACGCGGTGCGCGACGCGGAGGGCACGGCGACGTCGTTCACGTGCGCGTGCCTCCTTCCCCGACTCCGGCCACGGCGACGGGCCGATCCCGAAGACGCTCGAGAGCGGCGAGATCCGCGCGCGCCTTCGCGGCGGCCGGCGCACCCGCCGGGGCGGAACCGGCCTCGCGCGCGAACGGCTCGACGGCCCCGTGGTAGGCGCGGGCGAGCGAGTCGACGGACCGGTCCGCCCAGTCCCTCAGGCGGAAGCTCCAGACGCGAAGCATCTCGCGAAGCGGCTTCTCGTACTCCGCCCTTAGGCCGTTCAGCGCCGCCTGCGCGGACCACCGGGGGAAGAGCGGGAAGGTCAGGGGCCGCTTCAGCGGCCGGCCGCGGAGCGAGCCGGCGACGTCCGCCACCGGAAGACGCGAGAGATCCGGCGCCGCCGCGGCCCCGTGGAAGAGGTCCGCCGCGGCGGGCCCGACGGCCGCCGCCGAAACCGCGAGCGCGTCGTGCAGCTCGTTGAGAGAGTCGACGATCGTGCGGCGGACCTCCCCGCTCGCCGTCTCCGACGCGGCGGCGACCAGCGTCCGGGCATCCCGCGGATCCCTCTCGCCCGCCCGCCAGGAACGGGCCGCATCCTCGACCGACGCGATCAGGACGTCGGCCCACCGGCGTTCCAGCCCCTCGGCGTTGGACACGACTCTCGCCCGGGTCTCCGCGATCCGCGCGTCCGCGCGGCGGCGCTCTTCGGCGGCCGCCGCGGCGTCGCCAGCGGAGCCTCCGTCTCCCGTGCGCATGCGAAGGGCCGCGATCACGCCCTCCACGAGCCGCCCCGTCATCCGCCGGGCCGACTCCTCCGTCAGCTGCCTTCGGCGGGCGAACAGAGGGCGCAGCCGCCGATCGAACCACTCCGTCACGAGCGTCCTCTCGGAGGCGACGGCGCTGACCGGCGCCACCGGCACGTCGAGGCCGACCTCGCGCGCGACGCTCGTCCTCACGTAGTCCGCGAGCTTCCTCCGGGAGCCCTCGTCCACGAGATCGGCCTTGCTCAGGAGGATCTCGACCGGGATCGCGGCGTCCTTGAACACCCGGAGGAGCCCGAGCTCGTCGGGTCCGATCGTGGCGGCCGAGTCGACGAGGAGAAGCGCCAGGTCGGTCCGCGGAAGGTAGGCGAAGGCCTCCTCCGAGCCGGACGTCGCGAGCGAGCCGATGCCCGGCGTGTCCACGAGCTCGATCCCCTCCGGCAGGCCCGGCACCGGGTAGACGACCTCGAGGCGCGCCACGCGCTTCACGTTCCCCGGGTTCCCCTCCTCCGAGGCGAATTCCGGCAGCCGCTCGAGAGGGATCTCGGTCGTCCGGCCCTCGGCGTCGCGGATCCGCGCGAGCGCCGGATTCCCGAGGCGCACGCGGGCCGGCACGGCCGTCACGGGCGTCACCCCGACCGGCAGGATCGGCGCCCCGAGCAACGCGTTCAGGAGCGACGACTTGCCCGAGCTGACCCTCCCGAACACGGCGACGTGAAACGTCTTCTCCTCGAGCCGCGCGAGGAGAGCCGCGAACGTCCGGCGGAACTCCACGAGGCCGTGCTCCCTCAGGACCCGTTCGACGAGCGCGAGCAGCTCCGGCTCGGCGGCCGTCCGCCCCAGCCGCGACAGCCGCCCCGCGAAGTCCTCTTCCGGGCCGCCGCGGACGAACCCCTGCAGCTCCCGCAGCGCCCGGTCGACCTCGTCGCACGTGCGGTCCACCGCCTCGGCCACCGAGGGATCGAGGGCCCCGTACCCGCGCAAGCGGCTCGGGCGCGAGTCCTCGACCGCGATCGACGCCATCGTGGCCTGGACGTCGATCGCGTGGCGGACGTCGAGGGGCGAGCCCGCGACGTCGAGACGGTGCCGCTCCGCGGCGGCGAGAAGCGCGCGCCGCGCCTTGTCGAGGTAGTCGCGGATGACGCCGGCCTGGGCGGGTGAGACGTCGCTGACGAGCCGGTTGAACGGGGACGGCCGGCGCGCCGCGAAGAGCAGCCGGTCGATCTCGTCGAGAAGCTTCGCGACGTGGTGGACGAAGACCGAGAGGCTCCGCCGGTGGTTCTCGTTCAGGTCGGGTCGGCCGGAGGCCTCGCTCGACGCCATGGCCCTTCTTCTCGGGTCACTTCACGACTGTCACGGCGCAATGCGCATAGCGCAGGACGCGCTCGGAGGTCGAGCCGAGGATGAAACGGCCCACCTGCGTCCGGCCGCGACGCCCCATGACGATCAGGTCCACGTGCTCTTTCTCGGCGAGGGCCACGACGTGCTCGGCGGGATGTCCGACCTCCACGCTCGTGACGAAATCGATCCCCTTGGGATTCGTCCGGTCGCGCAGCTCCTGGAACGCCTTTTCGTAATGCTCCTTCGCGTCGTCCAGGATCGCGCCCATCTCGAGGCTCGTCGTCGGCTCCGGCAGCCGGACGATCGCGAGCAGGATCAGCTTCGCCTTGAACCTCTCGGCGACCTCGGAGGCGAAATCGAACGCGCGGTACGACGCCTCGGAGTCGTCGAAGGCCACGAGGATCTTCTTGATCATGTCTTCCCCGCTTTCAGTCGGTCGGCTGTGGCACCGGGGCGGCCGCGGGCGCCTCGTCCTCTTCCGTCGTCGCAGACGGAAGCAGGTGCCGCGGCAGGAACCACGCGTTACCGATCATCGTCGGGATCACGGCGGTCCCGATCACGGTCGCCACGATGTAGGAGTACTGCGCCTGGTCGATGATCCCGTGGCTGAGCCCGAAGAGCGCGGAGATCGTCCCGAACGTCAGCCCGGTGGACATCATCATGGTCGTGTAGAGGGCCTCCTGTTTCGGGTATCCCAGCCATCGGGCGGTCGGCAGCACGGCCGCGATCTTCGTCCCCATCTTCCCGAGGAGAAGAGCGAGCCCCACGAGCGGCGCCGCGACGAGCGCGGGGATCGAGACGAACGACCCGGCGCGGATGAAGTAGAACGGGGTCAGGAGCCCGAACGTCATGGTCCTCAGGCGCCGGATCAGGACGTGGTCCTTCCCGACCGTCCCCGCGAGCACCATCCCGACGAGGTACGCGGGCAGCACGGCCTCGCTCTCGGCCCAGGCCGCGAGCCCCCCGAGGGCGAAGAGCAGGAAGAGCAGGTACTTCGCCTCCAGCTCCGAGACGCGCCCGCCGTACTTCCGGAAGAAGCGCGGCGTCGCCCAGGGCAGGATCGCGAAGACGGCGATCGAGACGCCGATGAAGACGAGCGTGCGGACGGAGAAAGGCGCGAAGACGAGACCGAGCGCGATGACGGTGCCGAGGTCGTTGATGAAGCACGCGGCGAGGAGCGTCTTGCCGAACTCGGTCCGGTTCAGCCCGAGCTCCAGCATGACCGCGTAGACGACCGCGACCGAGGTCGTCGAGAGCGCGATCCCGACCAGCCACGAGGCGCGGGCGCCCCAGTGCAGGACGTAGTACGCCAGCGCCGTGCATCCCAGGAAGGGCGCGAAGAACGCGACGAGGCCGAGCCCGGTCGCCTCCTTCCACTTCGTGCGGAACACCGCGGGATCGAGCTCGGCGCCCGCGAGGAACGTCAGGACGATCGCGCCCGTCCCCGAGAGAAACGTGATCCACGGCGCCTTGGCGCCGAGAGCCTCGATCCCGATGAAGGCGCCGATGACGAGCTGCGCGACGGTGCCGACCACGATCTCCGAGAGCGCCGTCGAGATGCGCAGCCAGATCGCGAGGAGCGTCGCGAGGAGCGCGAGGCCGAGCCAGAGCGCGGCGAGGGTCCAGACCTGCGTCAACCGTCACCTCCGATCTCCTGCGCGCCCCGCCGCCATTCCTGGAGCCGGGAGAGCTCCGCGGCGACGCTCGCCTCTCCCTCGGCCCGCCGCGCGTCGGCTCGCGCGAGCGCGCTCCGTGCGGAGAGGACCGCTTGCGAAAGGCGCGCGCGAATCTCGGGCTCGAGCCGGCGCCGGCTCTCGCGCACTCTCTCGATGAGGTCGTTCTGGACGCGCGCGCTGTTGGACGACAGGAGGCGCTCGAGGTAGGCCGCGGCGTCGCGCTCTACGGCGCGCCGGAGCGCGGCCCGCGACCGAACGCGGTCCGCGAGCCACGACCACGCGGACGGTTGCGCCACGGCGAGAAGCTCCGTGTAGAAGAGCCCGGACTTCGACCGGAACCCGGCCTCGTGGCCCAGCAGGGACGGCAGCGCCTCGGGGCCGAGCTCAGCCGACGCGTGAAAACGCGCGAGGAACTCGTTCCCGAGAGCCAGGAACCGCTCGGCGGCGGCGCGATAGAGCGCCTCGGCGGCGGGAACCGCGTCGGCGAGCCAGGCGTCGAGGTGTCGCCTCGCGATCGCGATCGTGGCGTTCGACGCGCGATCCCGGAGCGCGGCACCGGGGTCGGCCGCGAGGGCGTCGATCTCCCTTTGGAGCTCCCCCCGGGCCGGTTCCGCGGCCGCCGCGAGAAATTCGTCCCGATGCCCGGCGAATCTCCTCGCGAGGCTTTCGACCTCCCCGTTCAGAAGAAATCCGAGATCGGCCATCGACCGTTCGGCGTCCGCGGCCGCGGCGGAGAGCGTCTCGATCCGTTTTTCCGTCTCCGCGATCGGACGGACGAGCGCATCGCGGCGCTCGTCGAGGAGCCCGACGAGTCGCGTCACGAGACGCGACACGGCGCGCCGCTCGGCGTCCCGCACGAGCTCCGAGCCGGACTCCCGCGCCATGAGAGCGAGCGACCGCTCGAGCTTCGCCCAGTCCCGCGTCGGACCCGCGTCCAGCGTCTCGGTCGCGCTCACGAGGAGAGGCGGCGAGGCGCGTGCCCCGAGCCGCCTGTTCAGCGCGTCCTCGGTGAAGCGGGCGGCCTGCGCGCTTTCACCGGAAGACAGCCGGTCGGCCTTGTTGAGGACGAACAGCAGGCTCTCGACGTGCGCCGCGATCTCCTCGACGAGCGCCATCTCGTCGCCGGAAATCGGCGGGTCGGCGCCGAGGACGACGATCGCCGCGTCGACGTGCGGCACGAACGCGCGCGTCGCCTCCGTGTTGCCGGCGAGGATCGAACCGATCCCGGGCGTGTCGACGAGGCAGAGGCCCGAGGACAGCAGCGGGCTCGGGACGAACGCCTCCACGGCTTCGACGCCGATCTTGTTCTCGGAGTTGCTGTCCTCCGCGACGTATGCGGGGAGGAGATCGACGTCGATGTCGCGCCAGGCGCCCCCGCGGAAGCGGACGCGGGCATGCATCCGGTCGCCGAAGCGCAGCACGGTCGGCACCGACGTGACGGGCAGGACGCCGACCGGCAGGATCGCCCGGCCGACGAGCGCGTTCAGCAGCGTCGATTTCCCGCGCTTGAACTGGCCCACGCACGCGACGTAGAAGCGGCCCTCGGCCACCCGGCGCGCCACGGCTTCGGCCTCGGCGGCGACGTCGGACACTCCGGCCTCGAGCGCGAGCCTCGCGAGGTCGCCGAGATCCGTGCCCGGCGCCTGCAGGTCGCTCTTCGCCGGGCTCGTGTCGGACGTCTTGAGCACCTGAACTCCTACCCTGTTCGGTAGGAGTCATTAGCCCTCGCAAGGCGGTTCAGGCGGACTCCATCGCCCTCCGTCAATATAGCATCTTCATTCGATCTTCGGCACGTGGGCTTTGCTGCCATGGATCGAAAAACGCTGGATGAGCGCGGCTCGGAGGGCCGCGGCTTCGTCCCGACGCGGCATCCGCTCTCCCGCCGCGATCCGGGCGAGAAGGTCCCTCATGCGGCCGACTTCCCGGGGGTCCGCCTTCTCGAGCCCGTGCCTCGGGCAGGACACCCCGGCGCCGCCTCCGTCGCGAAGCGCATCCGACTCGGCCCGCGCCGCGGCTTCACAGAGGTAGCAGGATGCGGTCGGTGAGGCTCCCGCCTCCGCGCCGGCGAGGAGCCATGCGGCCAGCTGACGGGGCGCCGTGACGGCGACCACGAGGGTGACGTGATCGGGGCAGATCTGCATTCCCGCCCCCGGGGATTCTCCGCGCATGATTCTCGCCCCGAAGACGTTGCTCTCTCGAACCAGGGTTCCCGCGATCCTCGTGCAGACGCCGCAGGACCGGACGAGTCCCGAATCCGGGGCGCTCACGACCGCCGGCCGGCACGCCGGAGGTCCCGGGCGACCGTCTCGGCCATCGCGAGGGGATATCCGTGCCGCGTGCTCGCGAGGAGTCGCAGGTGCTGCGCCGTCCAGCCCAGCCCGAAGCGCTTCGACGCTTCGGCGAAGAACTCCTCCGACTCGCGGCGGCCCAGCGGCCCGAGCCTGAGGAGCACGTTCGGGAAGAGGGCCGTGCGCACCCGCAGGAGATCGCGCGGCGGAAGGAACGCCTCGGCGACCGCGACGAAGCCGAAGCGACCGGTCTTCGCCAGGGCATGCATCAGGTCGAGCTTCGGGGCCGTGAGCCGGGCGATTCCGTCGAGAACGAGGACGGGAGGGCGGCTCGTGGCGGGCGCATCCCGGAGAAGAAGGGACCGGGTCGCTCGAAAGGACCGCGGGACGGCGCGCCGCGCCCGGCCTCGCGCCGGGAAGAGCTCCTCGTGGATCGACCGACACATCGCGGCCGGCGTGCTCGCGAAGTCCAGGAACACGAAGCGCCGCCCGGCGCCCACACGGGCCGCGACCTGCCTCACGAGGGCCGTCCGCCCGATCCCGTACCTTCCGACGAGGACGACGTTCCGACCCGCTGCAAGCTCGTGTTGCACGGCGGCGATCTCTTCGCGACGCCCTACGAACATGCCTTCCCTCCTACCTGCACCTGCCTCAGGTAGGAGTCATCAGCCCGAAGGCGCTTGCGGCGGACTCCATCGCCGTCGTGGGGGCGATGATAGCCCGGGCCCGCGCCTATGGGACGCGCAGCTGGATCTCCCGAAGGTCCTCGAGTCCCTCGAGGACGTTCGCGATGTCGCCGATCTCGACCCTGTTCGGGATCAGGACGTCGAACGAAATCGACGTCCACCCTTCGCGCAGGTTCCGGCGGTAGTCGTGCTTGAGGACCCTTGCCGCAAGCCCCTCGAGGAGCTTCGACACCCGGGCGACATGGTCGCCGGGGCCGTTGAACGTGAGCTCGAGCACGCGCCGCGTGACGTTCTTGTCCTCCAGGACGCGGAGCATCGTCAGCGTGACGAGGCCGAGAAGCGTGACGAACCCGGCCTCGGGATACATCCCGGCGCCGGAACAGAGGCCGATGGCCGCGACGAGCCACAGTCCGGCGGCGGTCGTGAGCCCCTGGACCGTCGCGCCGGTGCGCAGGATCGACCCGCCGCCGAGGAACCCGACGCCCGCCACGACTGCCGCCGCGATCCGCGAGGGGTCCACGGTCACCGGCATCCCGGCGACGTAGCTCTGGTAGTGGACGAAGTGCGCGGAAACGACCATGAAGGTCGCGGAGGCCATCGACACGATGAGGTGCGTCCGGAAGCCGGCCTGCCGGCGATGGATGTCGCGCTCGACGCCGATGACGCCGCCGAGAAGGGCGCCGACCGTGATCCGGAGAATCATCTCTCCGTGCGTGACCATCTCCGCACCTCCGCTCCACGAGTCTAGTCTCCATCCTCGATCCGCTCTGATAACGTTCGAGCGGTGAGGCCGCTTCTCTTTCTCCTCGTCTTCATCGGCGGCGGCATCGGATCGATGTGCCGCTACGCGATGGCGACGACGGTCCAGAAGGCGCTCCCGGGGGCGTTCCCGACCGGGACGTTCCTCGTGAACGTCGTGGGCTGCTTCGCGATCGGAGTCGTCGGCGCGCTCGGCCTCGAGCGGGCCGCGATCAGCCCGGAGTCCCGGACGTTCATCATGGTGGGCATCCTCGGCGGGTTCACGACGTTCTCGTCCTTCGCGTGGGAATCGCTCGGCCTGCTGACCGTCCGCGACCTGCTGCGGGCCGCGCTCTACGTCGGAGGATCCGTCGTCTGCGGCCTGATCGGGACCTACCTGGGCCGTTCGCTCGGGAGGATCGGCGCATGAAGGACGTCACCTCCGCCAAGCTCCTGCGCATCCACATCGGCGAGCTCGACCGCGTGAGGCATCAGCCGCTCTTCGAAGTCCTCGTCGGCGAGGCGCGCGCCGCCGGACTCTCGGGCGCGACGGTCCTCCGCGGCATCGAGTCCTTCGGCGCCTCGAGCGTCGTCCACCGGGCCCGCGTCATCGAGCTCTCCGAGGACCTCCCGATCGTCGTCGAGATCGTCGACACCGAGGACAAGGTCCGCGCGTTCCTCGAGCGGATCGACCCCCTCCTCGACGAGGCGGGGTGCGGCGTCCTCATGACGATGGAGAAGGTCGAGATCCTGCGCTGGGCTCCGAGGCGGAAGAACCCGCGCTGACTCGTTTGTACTCCAAGCTTACAAGCTGAGAACGGGTCTTGACACGGCCGGCATTCGGCGGTCTGCTTGCGGCATCCGGTCATAAGACGAAGGAGGGTGTTCTCATGGGCCTGACCCGACGAACCTTCCTGAAGGCGGGAACCGCGGGCGGCGCGATCGCTCTCGGGTTCGACCTCAACGAAGCCCGCGCCGAGATGCGCGAATTCAAGATCTCGCGCACGACGGAGACACGCAGCACCTGTCCCTACTGCGCGGTTTCGTGCGGACTGATCATCCACACGCTGGGCGACAAGGCGAAGAACGCCTCCCCGGCCGTCGTGCACGTCGAGGGCGATCCCGACCATCCGATCAACCGCGGGACGCTCTGTCCGAAGGGATCCACGGTCAAGGACGACATCAACAGCAAGAACCGCCTCCTGAAGCCCCAGGTGAGGAAGCCGGGCTCGGACAAGTGGGAAGACATCTCGTGGGACGAGGCGATCGCGAAGATCGCGCGCCACATCAAGGACACTCGCGACCGGTCGTTCGTCGCGAAGAACGCGAAGGGGCAGGTCGTCAACCGCAACCCCGGCATGGGGATGATCGGCGGGTGCACCGACACGACGGAGTTCAACTACCTCTACTGGAAGAGCGCGTCCGCGTGGGGGGTCCCGTACCGGGACACCCAGGCCCGGGTATGACACGGTCCGACGGTGGCCAGTCTGGCCGCCACGTTCGGACGCGGGGCGATGACGAACGGATGGGTGGACATCAAGAACGCCGACGTCATCCTCTGCATGGGCGGGAACCCCGCCGAGAACCACCCCTGCGGCTTCAAGTGGGCCATCGAGGCCAAGAAGACCCGTAACGCGAAGATCGTCGTCGTCGACCCCCGCTACACGCGGACCGGCGCCGTCTCGGACCTCTACTCGCCCATCCGGGTCGGGACCGACATCGCCTACCTTCTCGGCATCATCCGGTACGCGATCGACCAGAAGCGGTTCCACGAGGACTACGTCAAGATCCACACGAACGCGCCCTTCCTCGTCGGGGAGAAGTTCGGCTTCGCGGACGGGCTCTTCACGGGTTTCGACTCCGCCAAGAGCTCCTACGACAAGACGGCGTGGGCCTACGAGGCGGACCCGAAGACGAAGACCTACTCCACGGACCCGACTCTCCAGAACCCGCGCTGCGTCTTCCAGCTCCTGAAGAAGCACGTCGACCGCTACACGCCGGAGATGGTCGAGAAGATCTGCGGCACGCCGAAGGAGACGTTCCTCAAGGTCGCCGAGACGGTGACCTCGACCGGGAACGCGCAGAGGGTCGGGACGATCATGTACGCCCTCGGCTGGACGCAGCACTCCGTCGGCGTCCAGATGATCCGCACGGCGGCGATGCTCCAGCTCCTGCTCGGGAACGTCGGCCGCCCGGGCGGCGGCGTGAACGCCCTGCGCGGCCACTCGAACATCCAGGGCGCGACCGACACGGCGGGCGTCTTCGACGTCCTGCCCGGCTACCTCAAGACGCCGCCCGGAGAGGCGCAGTCGCTCAAGGAGTACCTCGAGATCGCGACACCGACGACGCTCGGCAAGCAGCCGTGGCCGAGCATGAACTACTGGCAGAACTACCCGAAGTTCATGGTCTCGCTGCTGAAGGGGCTTTACGGAAAGGCCGCGACGAAAGAGAACGAGTTCGGCTACGCGTGGCTCCCGAAGGTCGACGGGAACTACTCCTGGATGTACATCTTCGACGACATGTACCGCGGGAGCTCGATGCGGGCCGGCGGGAAGGAGCCCGGCCCGGAAGGGTTCATCACGTTCGGGATGAACCCGGTGGGCATCGGCCCGAACGCGAAGAAGATGGTCGGCGCCCTTTCCAGGCTGAAGTGGCTCGTCGTCGTGGAGAACCACGAGATCGAGACGTCCACGTTCTGGAAGGCCCCGAAGGAATACGGCGGCGCCGACCCCTCGAAGATCCAGACCGAGGTCTTCCTGCTCCCGGCGAGCAATTTCGCCGAGAAGGACGGCTCGTTCACGAACTCGGCGCGATGGATCCAGTGGAAGTGGAAGGCGCTGGACCCGCCCGGGCAGGCGAAGATGGATCAGGAGATCCTCGCGAGGATCTTCCTGGCCGTCCGCGACCTCTACCGCAAGGAGGGCGGCGCCTTCCCCGAGGCGATCGTGAACGTGTCGTGGGGCTACACGAACCCCGCCTCGCCCGACCTCTCGGAGGTTCTCAAGGAGCTGAACGGGAAGGCCCTCGAGGACATCCACGACCCGAAGGACAAGACGAAGCTCGTGAAGGCCGCCGGACAGCAGCTCGACGGCTTCGCGCAGCTCCAGGACGACGGCTCCACGATGTGCGGGAACTGGCTCATGTCGGGCGTGTTCACCGAGGCCGGGAACAACTCGCAGAGACGCAACAACGCGGACCCGCTCGGCCTCGGAATGTTCCATCAGTGGGGATTCTCGTGGCCCGCGAACCGCCGCGTCATGTACAACCGCGCGTCCGCCGACAAGGACGGCAACCCGTGGGATCCGACGCGCGCCGGGATCAAGTGGAACGGCGAGAAGTGGGTCGGGGACGTGCCGGACATGAAGCCGGACGCCCCGCCGGGGACGTTCGGCGCCTTCATCATGCTCCCCGAAGGCGTCGCCCGGATCTACGCGCCCGTCCTGAACGACGGCCCCTTCCCGGAGCACTACGAGGCGTTCGAGGCGCCGTGCGACAACCTCCTCCACCCGAAGGTCACGTCGAACCCGGTCCTCCCGAGGTTCAAGTCCGACCTCGACGTCTACGGGACGCGCGACAAGTTCCCGATCGTCTGCACGACGTACCGGCTCACGGAGATGTACCACTACTGGACCCAGCACCTCGACCGCCTGAACATGCTCCAGCCGGGACAGTTCATCGAGATCCCCGAGGAGCTCGCGAAGGAGAAGGGAATCGCGAACGGCAGCAAGGTCAAGGTCACGTCCGCGCGGGGCTCGCTCGAGGGCGTCGCCATGGTGACGAAGCGCCTCAAGGCCACGCACGTGGACGGCAAGCCGCTCTGGCAGATCGGCTACCCCCTCCACTGGGGTTACGCGGGCGAGCCGGGACACACGGGCACGCTCGCGAACATGCTGACGCCGACCATCACCGACCCGAACACGTGGACGCCGGAATACAAGTCGTTCCTCGTGACCCTCGAGAAGGCGTGAGGAGGCGGCCATGAGCGTGCAGAACTCCCTCGAAGTCGTCCGCTCCTCCGCGCAGGTCTGGGGCAGCTCGAGCGCACAGCGCTCGCTCCCGACCGTCTCCAAGCTCATCGACACGTCCACGTGCATCGGCTGCAAGGCCTGCGAGGTCGCCTGCCAGGAGTGGAACGACCTCGGGGTCATCAAGACCGAGCAGCGCGGCACGTACCAGACCATGCCGACGCTCGACGCCGGCTTCTGGAACCTCATTCGCTTCGACGAGCGCGAGGTGGACGGCGGGGTCAAGTGGCTCATGCGCAAGGACCAGTGCATGCACTGCGCCGAGCCCGGGTGCCTCGAGGCGTGCCCCGCGCCCGGCGCGATCGTCCAGTACGCGAACGGCATCGTGGACGTCAATCAGGACAACTGCATCGGCTGCGGCTACTGCGCGACGGGCTGCCCGTTCGAAGTCCCGAAATTCTCCGCGAAGACCGGAAAGATGGCCAAGTGCACGCTCTGCGTCGACCGCGTGTCCGTCGGCCTCGAGCCCGCGTGCATCAAGGCCTGCCCGACGGGCTGCCTCCACTTCGGCACGAAGGACGACATGGTCGCGCTCGGAAACCACCGCGTCGCCCAGCTCAAGGCGCAGGGGTACGAGCAGGCGGCGCTCTACGACCCCTCGGGCGTCGACGGGACCGGCGTCGTGACCGTCCTCGCCCACGGCGACCACCCCGAGTGGTACGGCGGCCTGCCTCGAGACCCGCACGTCCCGATCGGCGTGAGGTTCTGGAAGAACGTCGTCCGCCCCATCGGGCTCATCGCCATCGTCGGAGCCGTCGTCGGCGCGTTCGGACACTACCTGAACTTCGGCAAGAAGGAAGTGAAGGGGGCCGCGGACTCCGAGACCAACCTGCCGCAGGCGTGAGCGGAAGAGAGAAAGAGGAGGCAACATGAGCGCTGCCCCGATTCGCGACCGCGCGATGGACGAGGCGGTCGTCGTGGCCCGCGACAGCGAAAACGTCGTCGTCGGGAACGAGATCATCCGCCACCGTCTCTCCTCGCGTCTCATCCACTGGAGCGTGGCCGTCACCTTCTTCGTCTGCGTGCTCTCCGGCATGCCGATCTGGACGCCGGTTTTCGCCTGGATGGCGCCGCTGCTGGGCGGCCTCAACGTCTGCCGCTGGCTCCATCCCTGGTCCGGTCTCGCGTTCTCGCTCGCGTCCCTCGTCATGCTCGTCGCCTGGTATTCGGAGATGGAGCTCCGGCCCGACGAAAGGAGCTGGATCGGCCCGAAGCTGTTCACGTACATGCGCTACCAGACGGACGACTCCGACGTCGGCAAGTACAACGGTGGCCAGAAGATCTTCTTCTTCACGTCGGCGCTCGCGGCGCTGGGCCTCCTCGTGTCGGGCGTCGTCCTCTGGTTCCCGCTCCGCTTCTCGCCTCTCGTCCGGGAGGCCGCGATCCTGCTCCACGACGTCACGTTCATCATGTTCGCCGTCACGATCGTCTTCCACATCTACCTCGGCACGGCGGCCGAGCCCGGCACGTTCGGATCGATGACGCGGGGCACCGTCACGAAGGCCTGGGCGCGGCTCCACCACCCGAGGTGGTACCGGGAGCTCACGGGGGCCGAGAAGAAGTAATCCCTCGCCGGCAGGAGGGTTCCGTCCGCGGGGGCGCTCCGGCGCCCCCGTCTTCTTTGTATAGTTCCCTTTCCGAAGGAGAAGAACGATGAAAGCACGCCCGATCCTCGCGGGAGGCCTCCTCGCACTCGCCCTCGCCGCCCTCCCTGCGCACGCCGCCGACGCCAAGACCTCGACCGCGGACAAGGAAGCCGCCCTCACGAAGCTTCTCGTCGAGAAGCTCGGCAAGGACGCCGAGCCGATCCACGTCACGATCGTCGGCGAGAAGACGACGCTCACGGGCGAGGTCACGCTCCGCGCCACGCAGGAGCTGGCCGACGAGGTCCTCAAGTACGCGGGCGTCGGGAAGATCGACAACCAGGTCAAGGCGAAGAACGAGAAGGGCCTCTTCGAGGGCAAGACCAAGAAGGAAATGGCCGACACGAAGATCGAGAAAGCCGTCCGCTCGAAGGTCAAGGGCGAGGTCGGCGCCCACTACAAGACGATCTACGTCGAGTGCACGGGCTCCACGTGCTCCGTGCGCGGCACGCTCCCGGACCAGGCCCGCAAGGATCTCGCGCTCAAGGCCGCCGCCGGCGTCGAGGGCGTCAAGAACGTCGTCGATCTCGTGAAGATCGGCCCGGCTCCGAAGAAGGGCTGAGGGACCTCCCCCGGGTCGCGTGGTGCGCGCGCGGGTCGGATCCGTCCAACACCATCTTTCGACGACGACGTGTTGCACATCCCGCGCCGGTTCGCTTTCCGCCGTCGAGGCGATAATGGCGGGCGTGCATGCCACCCTCGACCCGGCCGTGGCGTTCGAGAAGCGCGCGGCGCGCGCGACGACCCTGCTCGCCTCGGCTCCCCTCGTCGCCGAACCGCTCGCCTTCGCGGCCGGGCTTTTTCGCCTGCAGGGGCGGCTCGCGGCGGCGGTCCTCGCCCGCCACGAAGACGTGCCGTTCACCGGAACGAACGCCGATTTCCCGCGCCTCCTCGACCTCCTGGCGCCGCTCCTGACGTACGCCTCCGAAAAGGGGCCGCCGGAGCTCGCCGAGGCGGCCGCCGCGCGCCACGCGGACGCGGACGAGACGGCCCTCGCGCGCCTCGCGGTCTACTGGAGCGGAGAGCGCGAAGCGAAAGAGGATTACCTGTCCCGCGCCTCCCTGAGACCCTGGGCCGAGGTCCTCGCCTCGCAGGGCGTCACGCTGGAGCGCCCGCGGCATCCCGGCCACTGCCCAGCCTGCGGGAACGGCGCCGTCGTGGGCGTGCGGCGCGAGATGCCCGAGGCGACGGCCGCCGCGCGGTTCCTGGCCTGCGCGCTCTGCGGGACCGAGTGGCCGTTCCCGCGCATCCGCTGCGCGGCCTGCCAGGAGGAGGACCCCGCGAAGCTCCCGTCCTTCCAGACGGAGGCCCATCCCGCCGTGCGGATCGAGGCGTGCGAAACCTGCCGGCGCTACGTGAAGTCGCTCGACCTCACGCTCGACGCGCGGCCGCTCCCCGAGGTGGACGACCTCGTCTCGCTCGCGATGGATCTCTGGGCGATCGAGGAGGGCTGGACGCGCCTCGAGCCGGGCTGGGCGGGGATCTGAGCGGCGGCGCGAACGGCGCCCCGCGCGATCCGGCCGGAGCGGACCGTCAGCCGAGCTGCGGCAGGTCGGGGACGGCTTCGGGCGCCGGCTCCGTTGCGCGGATCGCGTCCCACGCGGCGGCGAGACGTCCGGCGGTCCACCCGAGGAAGACGCCGTCGCCGCGCCAGTAGGCCTCGTCCGGCGTCGGCTCGACCCGCGCGATGGCCCCCGGACCCCGGTCCGTCTCGACGCGAAGCACCCACGCCGAGAAGGTGTGCGCCGCCTCGCGCGCCCGCGCGGCGGCGCGCTCGACGCGGTGGGAGGAAACGCGGATTCCGTCGAGAGGGTCGGGAGGAGACTCGGAATTCACGGGAGAATCCTACGAAAGGTGCCCGTCGGCGGCCAGCACGAATCCGCGAGACCCGGCACGCCGGGCTTCGACGACGAGAAGGACGCGACGCGGCGCGAGGCGTCTCACCGCCCGCTGCCGGGCGTCGCGGCGGGCGGGACGCCCTCGGCCTCGCCGACGAACGGGACGAACCGCACGGGCAGGACGCTCTTCTCCGAATAGCCGCCGCCCTGGCGCTCGATGACCTTGAGCTCCTGGTAGAAGGAGCCGACCGGGATCACCATGCGGCCCGTCGGCGAGAGCTGCTCGAGGAGCGGGGGCGGAACGCGCTCGGGCGCGGCCGTGACGAGGATGCCGTCGAACGGCGCCTCCTCCGGCCAGCCGCGATAGCCGTCGGCGGCGCGCACCTCGACGTTGCGGAACCCGAGGCTCCTGAGCCTCTCGGCGGCCGCCTTCGCGAGCTCGGGCCGGATCTCGATCGAGTACACCTTCGCCGCGAGCTTCGCGAGGATGGCGGTCTGGTAGCCCGAGCCCGTGCCGATCTCGAGCACCTTCTCCTTCCCGGTGAGACGGAGCTGCTCCGTCATGAAGGCGACGACGTAGGGCTGCGAGATCGTCTGGTCGCTCCCGATCGGAAGCGGCCGGTCGTCGTAGGCGGAGGCAGCCTCGGCGGGCGGGACGAAGAGGTGGCGCGGAACCTCGCGCATGGCCTCCAGAACGCGGGGGTCGTGGATTCCGCGGCCCTCGATCTGGGTCTCGACCATCTGGGCGCGCTTCGTTTCCATCGGGTCCGCCTTCTGCCGGCAGCCCCAGGCGGCGAGGAGAAAAAGGGCGCCCAGCGCCGCTGCCTCCCGCCCGTTCCGGCCGCTCCGCACGCGGGACATTCTATCCGCCGGGGGATCACGGTTCGGGAGCGCGCGGCTGCCGGCTCCCGCGCCCGGCCGGGCGCTCGAGCGCGAGCGTCATCGTGCCGAAGCGGATCTCGGCGTCGAAGTTCCCGAGGAACGAGGCGCCGAGGATCCCGTCCTCCACGGCCTCGGCTCCCTCCTTGACGACGATGTCCTTGAATCGCACGGCCCAGGTGCCGACGCCCACGGTGACGTTCGAGATCTTCCCCCACGAGACCCGCGACTGGCCGATCCCCTCGAGCGTGACCGGGAAGTTCGCCTCCGGCTCGACGAGGCGCGTCCGACGCACACCCCCGCGCGTCACCATCGTCGGCTCGGAGCCCGTGTCGAGGAGGAACAGCGACCAGGGCTGGCCGTTGAGCGACGCGCGGACCATCGGCTTCATGCGCCGGAAGAAAAGGTTCTGATCCCTCGAGCCGCGCGGCGCGGCCGGGTCGAGGCGAAGGGCGGAGAGACGCTTCTCGACGTACTCGATCCGCCAGTCGAACTCCTTCATGAGGTGCGCGCCGAGGACGCCGTTCAGGCGGAACACGCCCAGCGACTCCGTCTCGAACGTGAGCGTGCCGTCCGGGAGGACGCCCGCGGGGACGTCGGTGAGCGTGAGGTCCCCGATGCGGACGGAGTCGAGCCAGCCGAGCCGCATCGGCGTCTCGGCGTCGTGAAGGCCGCGGGCGGCGGCCGTCGCCCCCGGGACGAAGCGGACGCCGAGGCGCTCGGCCGCGGTGTCCGTCAGGAGAGAGATCGAGGCGCCCGAGTCGAGAACGAACGTCTCGGGAGGGCGCCCGTTCACGCGGACCCCGAGCCGGACGAGGTTCGGGCGGCCGAAGTCCACCGGGAGCGAGACCTCGTCGCCGGCCGCCGCCCCGCCGTAAAGGGGCCGCGGCGGCGCCGACTCGAGAAAGAGGATCCACCCTTCGGGAATCCGCCTGCCCTCGCGCTGCGCGGCGCGCGCCCAGCGCCCGGCGGCCGTGAAGCTCCCCTGCCAGTACGCGGCCTGCGAGAGGAGCCACGCGGCGTCCGCGCGCTCCGAGGCCCGGCCGAGACCCGCGAACGCGCGCTCGAGGTGCGGCGATGCGGCCCTGAAGTCTCCCCGCTCGAGGAAGACCTGTCCGAGGAGCCGGTCGAAGCGCACGGGATCGAGCGTCTTCGCGGCTTCCGACGCGAGGAACGCCCCGACCTCCGGGACGTATCCGCGCTCGAGCTCGTCCTCGGCGTTGTAGGCGTTCACGAGGCTGCCGGGCAGCGGCTTGAGCAGCCGCTGCGGCACGACGGTCACTTCGGGCGAGAACGAGCACGCCGCGAGAGCGAGAACCGCGGCGGCGGCGGCCTCGCGCCCGTTCACGCGCTCGCGACGCGCGCGATGAGCACCGTCTGGTCGTCGTACTGCGCGACGCCGGCGGTGAAATCGCTCACGGCCCCGAAGATCCGACGCGACAGCTCGGCCGGCGGCTCGCCGCGCCCGTCGAGCGCGAGGCGCGTGAGCCGCTCCATGCCGAACTCCTCGTCGGCTCGGTTCAGCGCTTCCGTGATCCCGTCCGAGTAGAGGAGGACCGTGTCGCCGGGCGCGAGGGTGACGGCGGCTTCCCGGTGGACCGCGTCGGCGAGCATCCCGACCGGAACGCCTCCGCTCGGCAGGAGAGAGGCCCCCTCCGCGCCCAGCCGGAGGCCCGGGTTGTGGCCGGCGTTGACGTAGCGCAGGACGAGAGACTCCGGGTCGAAGACGGCGACGAAGAGCGTCGCGAACTTGCGCGTGGAGGAGAAGCGGATGAGGTGCTTGTTCACGCGGGCGACGAGCGCCGGCAGGTCGGCCGCGAGGTTCGGGACGAGGAGGTGGAGGCAGGCGTGGACCGTTGAAACGAGGAGCGCCGCGGGGACCCCCTTCCCGGAGACGTCCGCGACGCAGAGGGCCGTGAGGCCGCCCGGCAGCGGGTAGACGTCGAAGTAGTCGCCGCCGACCTGCTTCGTCGGGCGGTTGCCGCCGGCGAGAAGGAGGCCCGGCACCTCGGGCAGGGACTCGGGGAGAATCGTCTTCTGGATGGAGGCCGCGAGCTCCATCTCGCGCTCCATCTTCTCCTTCTCGACGGCCTCGCGGTGGAGCCGCGCGTTCTCGAGGGCGATGGCGGCCTGGTTCGCGAAGAGGCTCGCGACGCGGACGTCCGACGGCGCGAAGTCTTCGACGCCGCCGCCGCGGGTCTCCTTGTCGGCGACGACGAGGACGCCGAGCGGGCGGCCCTCGACCGCGATCGGCACGAGGAGGAGCTTCTCGCCCGGCGCGCCCTTCAGGAAAGCGGGGCGGCTGTCCCTCGTGTTCGCGAGAACGGCCTCGCCGGGCACCTCGTAGATCGCGTCCGCCTCGAGGAGCGGCTCGCCGACGTGCTTGGCGAAGAAGCCCTCCTCCCCCTGCGCCCTCACGAGGAGCGAGCCCGAGCGCGCGTTCAGGAGCGAGACGGACGTCATGAGGACGTCGTCCGCGAGCGTCTCGAGGTCGAGGGTCCGGGCGATGGCGAGACCGACGTCGTAGAGGCTCTGGAGCTCCCAGACCCGGTACTTGAGCTCGAAGTCGGCCCGCTGGACCTTCTCCGACATCCGGACCGTGTCGAGAAGCCAGGCCGCGTGCGCCGTGACGGAGGCGAAGCCCGTCGGATCCTCGGGAGGCGACTCGAGGACCGCGAACGCGAGGGTGTCCTCCTGCGCGAGGATGGGGATCGCGAACGGCGCCGGGCCGCCCCCGAAGAGCGTGGCGAACGCCGAGGCCGGAAGGGGTCCCGCGCGCCGCGGCGACGCGGCAACCCGCGCGGAGAGCGACTCGAGGACGCCCGGCGGAACGGCGAGTCCGGCCGCCGCGGAGCGCGCGGGCTGCGCGGGATCGAGCAGGGCGCCGCGCGACGCACCCGCCCCGACGAGGAGGGAAGCGAGGATCTCGTCGAAGAGGCGGTCGCGGGAGGCCCAGGGGTCGATCGCGGCGAGGCGCGCGTGCGAGGCGAGGAGCCGGCTTTCCCCCGCCGGGGGCGCCGGGCGCGACGCCGCGCTACTCGGACTCGCCCCGGAGCCAGGCGAGGGCGGGCTCGGGAGCTGGGAAGATCCGTGCATATTGCGCCAGGCCCATGATCTGGAACGTCTTCTCGATCGTCGGCGTCAGGCGGCAGAAGGCGAGCTTCCCTCCCTGGTCGAGCAGTTTCTCGAGGATCTCGATGAGAATCGAGATGCCGATCGAATTCACGATCTTCGTCTTCTCGAGGTCGAGGAGCAGGCGGTTCACGCCGCCGCCGAGGAGGGCATAGGCCTCCCGCGCGATCTCCTCGCCGCCGGTGTTGTTGATGTAGCCGTCGGTGCGCAGGACGGCCACGGCCGCGTCCGGCCGGTCCACGACGACTTTCAGGGTCTCGCTCATTCGGCTCCCTTATACCTCACCGGTACTTCCGCATCACGATCCGGGTGCCGTGCTCCCCGCTTTCGATGCGGACGTCGTCCATCAGGCTCTCGATGATCTTGATCCCCCACCCCCGCTTGCGGCTCGACTTCAGGGCGGTCGCGATCTCGGGGGTCTTGAGGCGCGAGGGGTCGAAGCCGTGGCCCGCGTCCGTGACGTCCACCTCGAGGTAGGCGCCGCGCCCCGCGTCCTCCGAGTCGATCCGGAAGGCGAGGGTCACCTTGCGGTCCGGCGTCGCGCTGTGCTCGAAGGCGTTGATGCAGGCCTCGACGACGGCCATCTTCACCTCGTCGATCTTGTCGCGGCCCATCTCCATCCACTCGCCCATCGCGGCTACCTGGGCGGTCGCCGCGATCTCCATCTCCGGAGCCACCGGAATGGTCAGGTGGACTTCGCGCCTCTCGACGGATGACATCGCGGCCGGCAGTTCCTCACGCTTCAAAATGTCAGGAGGGCGCGAATGGCGATGATCAGGAACCCCGGAATCTTACCCGAGAGGGCGAGGCCCGCGAACGTCGCCGCCTCGGCGAGGAGGAGCGGCCCCACGAGGCGGGACGCGGCGGACGCCATGAAAGGCGCGAGCGGCACGACGCCGGCCAGGGATCGCGGCGCGCGGGCCTTCGTGGACTTTGGGCTCGTCATCGGTTGCTCCGGTTGGCGAGGAGGGAGCAAGCGACGCGCCATGCGCGGAGGAGCCGCATCCTAGGCTGCCTCAACGCATCTATCCTGTTGGAAATATTAGGTTTCTTAGAGGGTGGTGTAAGCGCCCCGCAGAGGCACGCATTGCGCCATTACGTCACGCTCGCGGGACAGCCACTCGGCGAATGCCAATTACCATTCTAAGAAAAAATACTTAGCTGGTATGCGCCGTAATGCTACACTGTAGCTAATTGTCACCACAGATGTGAGGGAGCAAAAGGGCCCTTCTTCACACCCTCTTCCGGTAGAGCGTCCGCCGGCTGACGCCGAGGAGCTTGGCTGCCCGGCTCTTGTTTCCCTTCACCTGCGCGAGGATGCGGCGGATGTGGGCGGTCTCGACGTGCCGGAGGCTGACGCCCGCGGTTTTCGCGTCGTCGCCCTCGGCGCCGGCGCCGCGGGCGACGCCGAACTGCAGGTCGGCGGCCGCGATCGCGTCTCCGGAGACGAGCGCGGCGGCGCCCTCGAGGAGGTTCTCGAGCTCGCGGACGTTGCCGGGGAACTCGTAGTCGAGGAGCGCCTTCACGGCGTCGCGGGAGAGCGTGAGCGGCCGGCGGCCGTCGCGCGCGGCGATGCGGGCGAGGAAGTGTCCCACGAGGCGCGGGATGTCTTCCCGCCGCTCGCGGAGCGCCGGCATCGCGATCTCGACGACGCGCAGTCTGTAAAAGAGGTCCTCCCGGAAACGCCCCAGTCGGATCAGCTCCGCGAGGTTGCGGTGGGTCGCGGAGAGGACGCGGACGTCCACCGGAATGCCGGAACGCCCGCCGACGCGCTCGATCTCGTGCTCTTGCAGGACGCGCAGGAGCTTGGCCTGGATCGCGAGAGGCGTGTCGCCGATCTCGTCCAGGAACATCGTTCCGCCGTTCGCGAGCTCGAACTTGCCCGGCCGCCCGTCGACTCCGGTCGCGACGCCCT
>Ga0335085_10002152_pt1 | contig 37911 bp, 36 predicted proteins | sample Lox_Sample_45_FD_206712 | JGI IMG/M metagenome (GOLD analysis project Ga0335085, IMG submission 206712) | Soil microbial communities from Loxahatchee National Wildlife Refuge, Florida, United States - Lox_Sample_4.5 | ecosystem: Environmental > Terrestrial > Soil > Wetlands | place: USA...
ACTTAAATTTGAGCGCGGCAATTCCCATAAAGAAGGGCATGGCGGCGATTATCGCCGCAGGTCGTCTCCACGCCATTTGGAGCGATACCGCTCATAGCGTTTGAGAGTTTGAGAATCGCTTGCCGGCATTTGACCGCCCGGGTCTGGATCTCATGGAGCGCTGCGGTTGGCAGGTGAATGACAACACCGAGGGCTTCAGCGTCGTCCGGCTTTTTGGCGTTGCGCCGCTTGAGCCAGCACCGTTGGCACAGCACACAGCACCCGACGTTGTTGGTTGTTGGCAAAGGTTGTTCTGTAGCAGGGCCACTGGGAGAGGTTTTTCTTTCAGGCTATTCCGGCTGCTTGCACCGTCGCTGCCAAGATTTGGTACTCCCTGAGGGCAGGATGTCGCAACTCACCGAGGGCAAACTGGCTCGTCGGCTGGACGGATTCTCCTGCAAATGTCCATTCTCCATTATAGGTCTTGGAAGGAAACGCCCCAAACCTCCAAAGCCACAGATGTCTGGGCCACCACGGAATTGAACCTCCCGTTCGATTCCGCGCCGATCGAGACAGACGCCATGACCGAGGAATCCGACGAGTTTCCACGAATCCTAGCAGACAGCCGGGGCGTGCAAGTCATCTATAGTCAGACTTTGTCGCGCAGTTCTCCCGGTTTGGGTCCAGAGTAAAGCCAGAATGGTCGGTTCAGCGCGGCTTTCCTTTGGCTGAACGCTTAGTCTCGCCGAGGTGTTCCGCCCGTTTTGCACCACGATGATCCGCCGGCGTCTCTCAGTCCCCCGCATTGTTGGCCGGTTCCAGCACACTTATCGCGATTGGGAACGGCTCGTGGAATCTTTGCCGCACGACTTGGGCGACGTTGTCAGACGTGTGCTCGACGGCACCTTCTCGGTCCACCTTGACCATCGCCACATCGACCGGGTGATCAACCGCCTGGTGCTGGGTGTGATGATCGCCGCGATGTTTGTCGGCTCCTCGTTCCTCTGGAGCATGAAAGCTCCGCCTACGCTCGAAGGTGTTTCTGTGTTTGGCGGTGCCGGCTACCTCATAGCGGCGTATTTCGGTTGGCGTCTGCTGAACGGCATCAAGAAGTCCGGCGATGTCTCATAGTCCTTGATTGGCGCCAGTATCGAAGTTGATGATCGACGCGCTGGGGCTGGTCGGAATGTGTGGCCGGAGAAAGGGTTTTTCGCAGGCCTGATGGCAGGCGTAACAGCCCTCAAGGGTTTGTTGATAGCTGATCTTGAAAGCCGCAATATCCTGGTTCGTTATGGCTTTGCCCACCGCGGAGAGAAAACTGTTGTCGATAGCGTCGAGAATACCCTTCAGGTCCACCTCCGCTCCCGCTTTGGTCTTGCGGACGGGATGGATTCGCACGACCCACCTTAAATGCGAGCGCGTCTCGCCAAGATAATAGTTTGCCAACGGCCAGTTCTGCTTGTCGGCAGCGAACCAAAGGTTTGCGAAATGGTAGCCAACGTCTGCCATGACATGGGACTGGTCGGGCAGGTCCCCAGCGAATGGTCTCAAGTCAAGTTGCGCTTTATCAATGTGGCTGACTTCACGCGCGATGTTCGATTGAGCGTTGGCATGCAAAACGAGCGGCTCGAAGAGCAATTCGTACAGGCCACTCAGAACCAGGCCAGCGCCGAAGCCGACTGCGAGTAAAGTGCGCGGCCTGAAATTAGCGAGGTATTTCATAAGCCGTCTGCTGATTTGGCGGCCCTCTTTGGCTGAGCTATCCAGCTATCAGTCGGGATTTCAGGCACCCCTGGATACACGGTGAAAGTAATGAGGTTCTGAAGATTCAGCAAACCCCGGCCACCCTCGGGCAGGCGTATAGTGAGCGTGCCTTTTGAAAGCAATCGCTGCATATAGGATTGGCTCTCGGCCGGGAGTTTGACGAGATTTTCGCCCATGAGGTACACGTGGCTACCGCCCCTCATCCGCAAATGCAGAAACGAGATCAAAAGGTCTCCCACGTTTCGTCGCTGCACGCGTTTTTGAAGTCGGGTTGGGTCATCCAAAGGAACGTGTTTGCGGAACTCCGCTTCCGCCAACTCGACAAGATCACTGTGATCGGGCGGGATTCCACCCAAACCTGAACTATTATAAGCAAGGTCCACCCGATTAATTTGAGAGCAGACAAAAACGGATTTCGAATAATCATCCGCAACGACGATCCGGGTGTGACTGAACAAGTCTGACCCATTGGCTCGACTCTCGATGATCTCCGCCTGCCCGGAATCGGTCTGAACATAGACTTCCTTCGACCCGTCTGTGAACTCAAAACGGATTTCCAGGGCATGAGAATTGTTCTTTCGAATCTGCTGCCTGCCAGTTTCAATTCCAATCATGTCTTAGCGAGATACGCACAAATTGGGCCAACGAAGTCGGGTCGCCCTCTTGTTCTTTCGAAACCCCCGTGAATGAATCAACAACAGATGAAAATCCGTTTCCCCAGGTGAGTGGCCGGAACGGAAAGCGCTGACGAAATGCGTCGAGCGTTCGACGGCCTGTCGAGCGTCCGTCACGACGGTTGAGGAAATATCTGGTAGAGCAGGAGATAGATGAGCACGCCTGTGACGGAGACATACATCCAGAGTGGCCAGGTCCAGCGAGCAATCCGTCTGTGCTTATCGAAACGTTCGCGCAGCCCGCGGACGAGCGTCGTCAGAATCATGGGAACTATCGCGATAGCCAGCAGAGTGTGGGTTAGCAGAACAAACAGGTAAATGGGGCGAAACCACGCCGGTTCCAGGAAGCGGGTCGGACCACGGTGCAGGAAATAAGCGAGATAGCCGTGGTACGTCAGATAGCAAACCAAAAAGAGGGTCGAAGTAACAAAGGCGGCCAACATGAAACCGCGGTGGGCCCGCCAGCTGCCCCGTCTGATGAGGGTATAGCCAGCGCCCAAAAATAGCGCGCTCAACCCGTTCAGACACGCATTGACTGCGGGCAGGTCGGTGAAGGTCATTGCGCCTCCTTCAAGGTCGCCGCTAAGAGTTCCGGAATTGCTCCGGTTTCAAGCGCGTCGAGCGGTCCTCGTGGCGACTGCGCCGTTCCATTCACTTCACTGGGCGCTGGGCCTGGCGTCTGCACAAGCTGTCGCCTCGATCGCCGCTGAATAATCAAATCAACACAGAGGAGCGTGCCTGCCAGGAAGCTTAACGCTCCACATAGAACATGGGCGGTGGCGACGTCCGCGGCTTTGTTGCTCCAAATGGTCGCAGCGCCAAGGGCAGCTTGCAGACACATTATCCCCCACCACGCAACAGCGAGCTTGGCCAGCAACGAACCCGCGCCCTGCTCACGCCTTGCTTTCGATACCACGCACCCCACCAACGATACGATTGACAGAGCGATAAAGCGGTGGGCCATCTGCAGCCCGATCTGAAACGCCGTGACAGAGTTGAGTTGCTCCGTTCCCAACCGCTGGGAATTGATCTTCTCCAGGAAGGCCGCATCCATTGGCGGCCAGACTTTTCCGTACGCGAGGGGAAAGTCAGGTACCGCGAGTCCAGCGTGTTGATGTCGCATAGTGGCTCCAAGAATCAGTTGAATGAGAACAAGGCTGGCACTGCAGATTATCATCCAATACAGGTTCCTCGAAATAGGAGTCGTACGAAGTGAGACGGCAAATTTGCCAGCCTTGCCAGAGCTGACAAGCGCGATCAGAGTCACCAGGACAAAAAGACTTTGAGCCAAGATCGCGTGAAATATCCCAAGATTGTCCTGGATCAGAATGACACGCAAACCCCCAAGCAAGCCTTGCAGGATGACGGCGAAGAACGCGCCTGCGCCGAGCCACCGCAGCCAGGACCTGGGTTCCCGTAGCCAAAGCCAAACCGCCAGAATACCGGTCAATAGCCCGACGAATGAGGCAAGAAGGCGATGCGTGTGCTCGTAAAAAATGTTGGCTTTCCAGAGATGTATTGGAAACAGAAACATATTGTAGCCGTAGGAGGTCGGCCAATCGGGCACGGCCAGGCCCGCTTCGTGGCTGGTCACCAAGCCCCCAAGCCCGAGCAGCAGAAAAGTCGCGGCCGCAGTGAGCCAGGCGAACCTTGTGAGCCAGGGATGACAGGCCGAGCGAGTCATGTGGCGTCCAGGGATTGCGGCCAGTTCGGTGGGAGGAGCGATGGGAGCGACGCGTGGAACATGCGCCTAACCTCCAACAACGGCTGCCGGATGCGATATCCAGTCGGCGTGAAATGGAACTTCCTTTTGATGGCGCCGCTCCTGTTCGAAGCAGACTCTTTCTACCAACGCCGCAGTCCGGGCCTCGATGATTCGATTACACAAGGCCAACCCCCGCTCGCGATTCCGCACGTTCTCACCCACGATCGCGTTCAAATCGTCGATATTGTAAAGGTAGACGTTCTCGATACCCTGCGCCTTGGGGTCAATGTTGCGGGGAACGGAAATATCGATGAGAATCAGCGGACGATTCCGGCGCGACGCCATGGCTTCCTCAATGTCCGCGCGATGCAGCAGAGTCTTCGGACAGCACGTTGAAGCAACAATGATGTCCACACCGGCCATCGCGGCCCGGCAATCTTCAAAGCGCACGGCGCTGCCGCCAAACTCAGTCGCCAATTCGACTGCGCGGTCGAACGAACGGTTGGAAACCAGAATGGATTGCGCCCCCTTCTTTGTCAGATGGCGCAAGCAGGCCTCGCCCATCTGGCCGGCCCCGATGATCATCACCGATTGCCTCGAGAGGTCGTGCCCGAAAATCTTTTCGGCCAATTCCACACCGGCACCACCGACTGAGGTTGCCCCGCGCCCAATACCAGTACGGGTCCGGATTTCTTTTACGACCTGGAACGCGCTTTGAAAGACCCTATTCAACGTTCCACCAGTAAGCTTGGCGGCGCGGGCAGTTTCATAGGCTTGCTTGACCTGGCCGGAAATTTCGGTCTCGCCAAGCACCATCGAATCCATTCCAGCGGTAACCCGAAACAAGTGGCGCATTGCCGGTACGTTTTCATAGGCATAGACGCAGGAATGAAAGTCGCGCGGCTCAACGCAGAGGGACCCAAGCAGCGAATGAGAGATTCGCGTCGCGTGCCGCACGGTCGCGTAAACTTCGACGCGGTTGCACGTGGATAAAAGCACAATCTCGTCGAGGTCCTCACGTAACCTAAGCTCAGCGGCCCGGCTAGCGAGATTCGACGGACTTACCGCGAATTGCTCCCGCAGTGCGACTGGACTGGTTTTATGGTTCAATCCCTCGACGAAGAAAGTCACACCGGCCTCCATTAGAAAAACCAGGACATTCCAGGCATCCCTGGAACACCGTTCAGCCCCAGGATAGACCAGGTCGTGCTCAGCGCCACGGCAGCGGCTGCGAATGCGTGGACACGGTTAAGTTTCGATTTCATTCGAGTTCAGTTTTTGCTCTTAATTCCAGCTTTATGCAGGGGCTGTGCCAGGTTCTCTATGAGCGCCCGTGAGTTGCTGCAAGCTCCTGTGCACTGCGGTCTTACGTATTGCCGCAGGAACGAGGTTCGGAGACAACCTAGCGGGAAAGGTGGACTCGCAAGTCATGGATTCGACAAGGTGTCGAATGGTCGTCACCGACCCGGCACCTGTTCAACGGAGCCGCTTCATCGAAGCGGCGGGCTCAAGATTTGTCTGGTTAGGTGAAACGCGCGCGAGAATCATGCGCGATACAACCGGCGGAGCAGAATCCACATGCAGGCTGAAAACGCGGTTGCGTATCGCGTGGTCAGCTACGGTGAACCTTTCGAGTTGCCGCTGTCGTGCGAGCCAGGATTCCACAACGTAAGTCTCCATGTATCGACTTGGGTCGAATGGATCTACGAACAAAGACCATCGCACAGCGCCATCTCGACGACGCACCCGGCCCAGTTCGTGGGCGGCTCGGATGAACTCTTCGGCCCGCTGGGGATTGATCCTGAATGTTACCGTGACCAGCACGGGGCCGTCCTCCGGGTTCGGTTCAATAACAATGTGGGGCGCGGCCCGGTTGAGCGCGTTCGTCAACCGCCGCGGCGAATGGTCCAGGCCGGTCGCTGATGTTAAGGAAAACCGTCGAGCGATGGGTAATCCAGCCAGCAATGCTCCGGCAGCAATGCTCAACGCCGGAGCCGTGCCAATCCGTTCCGCCAACCCACCCCAAAACGCGCTGCCGATAGCCAACCCCCCTTGGAATACCATTTGATAGATACCCAGTGCACGTGCCTGGACCCAGCCTGGCACCGATAGTTGCACCGCGATATTCAGACTTGAGGCAGTGCTGGTCCACGCCATGCCTCCCAGAATAAGCGCGAGAACCAATGGAAACCAGTAATGCAGCCAGGCCATGACCAGCAGGGTCAGCGCGAACATCGCGGCAGAGACCGAGACGATCGTATCGGCGGACAGGCGTTGACGCACGCGTGGCAGCCAAATCGCTGCGATCACAGCGCCCACACCGATGCAACCGTTCAGGACACCGTAACCAAGTGCTCCATGGTGGAGGTCATCCCGGGCTACCACTGCCAGCAATCCCCACATTGCGCTCACGCAGGATGTCTGCAGAAAAGCGCGAAGCAAGATTGATTTCATGGCCGGTTCGAAACGTGTGTATCGAATGCCCGCGCGCATCGAACCGAGCAACCGCTCTGTAGGCAGCGCACTCTTGAAGAATGGGGTGCGATGCCATCGGTAAATCACGACCAGAACCGCAACAAAAGAGAGGGCATTGAGCGAAAACACCAAACCCGCCCCGAACCAAACTGAAGCAAAGGCCGCCACGGCCAACCCGCCCAAAGCCGGACCGATCGCCCGGGCGAGGTTGAAGGCGGCGCTGTTCAAGGCGATTGCGACGGGCAAATGCTCGCGCGGCACTAATTCGGGCACAATCGCTTGCCAAGTGGGGCCGTTCATCGCGGCTCCGACGTTCAGCAAGCAGGTCAGCACGAGCAGCCAGCAAGGGCCGATGCTTCCTGCCAGAGTAAACCCACTCAACAGTGCGGCTGCCACGAGCATCCAGGCCGCCCAGAAGAGCAGCAAACGACGGCGGTCGAAAATGTCCGCCATCGCGCCTGCAGGCAGACCGAAGAGAAGCACCGGGAGTGTGGCCGCGGTCTGCATAAGAGCAATGAGCAGTGGAGAGGTTGTGAGAACGGTCATTAGCCAGGTGCCCGCGGTATCCTGCATCCAACTGCCCGTGTTCGAAATGATTGAGGCCACCAGCCGGTCGCGGAAGACGGGCCTGCGCAGTGGTTCCCACGCGCGTACAACCTCGGGTGTTCGCGCGCTCTCAGACATGGCGGAAAGCCGGTCGGTCGGCGACGAACCGTCCTCCGCTCATTGAAAGGTGAAAGGGCAACATGAATCAATTTTGCCCCTTAAAAGCCGCCTTAGCCAGTTTCAGCCTATTTCGCAAAGCGGGAGACGAGCTTGTGGGGAGTCTTCATACGGCTTTAAACTGTCTTTAAGGCTTCTGCAACGACTGCCTTCGTAACCATTGGTTTACGGCAAAGAGAGCGACAACCAGCGGCGGCAACGACAGATACGGCCACAGGCCAGCTAATTTACCCGTGCTCAACGTCACAGGCAGGAGACAATCAAATCGGGCGGTGTCACTATCGCGCGAAACAAGCAGGCGCAACTTCCAATTCCCGGGCGCATTAAGCTCTACGGGCGCAGCGTACAGAAGCTTGTTCGACGCTTGTTGTCGAGTGGCGCGCACGCTGACCGCATTGTCTATTTGGTCCGGCAAGCGCACGGTGGCAGTGGGCAAACCGCAAAGCCCATCCGCTTGTTTCATCGCAAGGCCGCTCGGCGGGCTTAACGTGAGGCGCACATCGGCGTCCAAAACCACTTTGCCGCTCTCGCTTCCTTGAACCAGCACGCTCACATCCGCAGGCACGTTTACAACTGCTTCCGGAGATGTAAACACAGTTACCGAGAAGGGGCCTTGAGTTTCTCGCAGCCGGATGATCCCGCCATCTCCTTTCGCATAGTGGGGAACAAATGCGGCAAGCAAGGCCGTGGCGATGCACATTTGCAGGCGGATGCTGGTTCCCCTCATATTAGGACAGCGGATTCGGCATGCCGCGCATCTGCATAGGTTGCAGGCACGTCCAGATTCCGAAGGCATAAAGGGAAAAAGCCACGCTCCCCCATGGAGCCATCAAACCGAATGCCAACCGGAGCTTAGACGCATGAACACGAGCGATGCGCCATCCCACGTAAAGCGTCACTAAAAGTCCAATATCCAGCAGTATCGTTTGAAGGATTCGCAGATGGTCCATGGTGATTAGGGGATTGCCCCCTGCCGAACTCGACTGGCTGGCAACCGCCAGGCCGAGATCGCCAAGGACCCGTTGAAAAACCGGCGCGACTGACTCCCAGCCAAGCAGAAAATGAAACAGGTAATGTGCCGCCCACATCGCCGATGCGAGTGGGACCAGCGCCAGAGAAAAGCGCCCGATCATCTCACGCGTTGGGACCTTGATACCCGCTATCGCCCGGCCAGCCATAACACTGCCACCAACGAGAATAAGTGGAGCCAGGAGGAGGGTGAAAAAGAGGGCGCTTGTGACTGGAAGAGTTGACGAAAGGTTCAGGGTGGCGGCGAGGTGATCCCGCCAGCTCGAGATTGGTGTCACCATAAGGGCAGCGTTGGCGAAGGCGGCAAATACGAACACCAGCACCAGGGCTGTTATATCACGGCGCTGCGAAAGCCGACCCACGGATGATCGTTGGGGATCGCGAACGATATCCATGCTCGGCGCAACCGCCAATATGCCGATATTGTCGTGCGGGCAGGCGCGAACACAATCGAGACAGAATGTGCAATCGAGATTGCCGGATTTACGGGGCAGATAGAGGTCCATTTCGCAACCGCGCTGGCGCTCGTTCCCACGCAAACAATCATGTGTCTTGCAACTGGCGCAAATGTCAGGTTTGCGGACTTTCACTTCCAGCGGCGAAACCAAAGAGGCCACAAACTGGAACTGACCAATCGGGCAGACGTATTTGCAGAAGCTCGCGCCGCTGAAGAGCGCATCGATGGCAAAGGCCACGAGAAAATAGTTGATAATCAACCAGGCCGTCCAGATCGGCTTGTCCCAGAGGCTGAAGGCTTCGTAAGCCCAAAAGAATATCGCCAGGAGAACAATCCCAAACCATTTCGAACGCAATGCTCGCGGCCAGGAACGCTGATGTACCCCGAGACGCCGGCCCAAATCACGGAACAGGGTGAAAGGACAGGCCATGCAAAAGAAGTTCCCGGCCGCTAAAAGCGCGATGATCACAAAAATACGCCAATACGTCCAAGGCAGCACGCCGGCTAGATTTGCGGAACTGACTTGTGGACCAAACAGCCCGTCAGCAATTACCACGAAGGCAATAACCAGCAGCGCTCCTTGCATGAGTCGGCGGCCGGATCGGGCGCGGAGGAATTGTCCGATCCAAGGGAGCGACAACAAATCGAATTGCCCGATCGCGACCGCATGGCTCGGCTTCGTTGGACGAAACTGCAGCATAGACCCTGAACCGGCCTGTTCTTGGTCGGCGCGGGCTGTGTAACGTGCCTTCTCATTAAAACCCTGCTTCAGCGGGGTGTGTTCCATGCGCGATACGGCTAGAAATCGTTTCAACCGTTTCCAAGGGGTTGGAGAAACCGCTGAAACGTTTCCTAATGCCTCCAGAGCTCCTTCCACCCCGCTCAAGCTGGGTGTTAATGAGAGGGGACGGCCCGCAAGGCGCGCGGTATGAAAGATACGAACAAGCACCGAACTTTGGTCGGAAAGCCAACGTGGGTTAGCTTCGGACTTCAGCGGCACAATCTGCGGGCGCACGAGCAGGTTGCCTGGAGAAAGGTATTGCACGGCTATTAAAGCTGCAGGAATCAGAAATACTAGTGAGCCAGGCACCCACATGATCACGCCCGCGCAACTCTGGTCGCTGAGAGCAGTCGTGCCGAAAAGCCGTGGGGCTGATAAATACGTGGGATAAAGAACGTGTTCCGAGAAGGTGAGAATGGCGGACAGCGCGGTGTTCAATAGATCCGCTGCAAGCAGGTAAAAGGGCACCGACCAAAGTGGCCACTGCGGGCGGCTCGGGAAAGGGCGAACAATGGGCCACCAAAAAAGCAGGAAAGCGCCCAGGAAACACGCGTGCTCAACCTTGTGCCAAGCGGGGGAGCGGAGCGCGAGATCAAATGCCGCTGGGACATGCCAGGCACAGAGCGTTACGGCCATCACAAGCCAGCACTTCACGGGATGCGTCACCATGTTCCCAGCGTTTCGAAGCGCCGACCAGGTTAAGAATGGACCAACTCCGTCGCGGGCGAATTTCCTCGGCAGCCCGCGCAGCAGCGGCAGAAGCGGCGCGCCGAGCAGAATCAGCGGCGGAGCCACGGACATCAGCAACAGATGTTGCACCATGTGCGCCGAAAGTAGTAGGCCGGAGAACGCATCGAGTGGTGATGCGATGGCGAGCCAAAGCGTTGTAAGGCCCGCCGTGAACACCAATAACCGCCAACCTTGAAACCGCATCGGTGAGGTTCGGTGTAGAATGAACCAGCCGCGGAGGTACAGAACGAACACCGCAACTAGACCAAGCGTAATCCCTGGGTCGAAGGACCATGAACTCAAAACCGCTCGAGCTGTCGGTGACATCGGCTCACGGCTTCCCGGTGGCACCGGTGGTTTGCGGCAACGTAGCAGCGCTCGCCAGGGATGCGTCCTTTGCGGGTAATTGGTTGGGTGGGTGCAGTGATTTTAGGAACGCTACGAGCGCCGTCGTCTCCGCCGGGCTGAGGTTTTTGCCATAGGCCGGCATGTTGCCGCGCCCCTGGAGAACCTGGCGGATCAATTGATCACCGGTAAGGCGGGTCGCCACCGTATCGAGCGCCGGGCCACGTTGGCCACCTTCGCCGCCGAGAGCGTGGCAATTGCGGCATTGTTTGGCCTGAAATACAACCGCGCCTTGGCGCTCAAGCGCGGAACGGCCCTCGAGTAGTTTGGGAGGTACGGGCGCGCTGCTCCACGCGTCCATCACGGGAGACCACGGAGCGTAAGTGCCGAGTTGAGTCAACGCCGCTAAAGAGATGATAATAACCAGGGAGGTCAGCACTGCGAGGGGCCGGCGGCGCCAGCTCTTTTCACCGGTACCCGAGATAAGCGGCAAGGCAATCAAGAACCCGATGCCAATAACCGGACCGACAAGCAATAGAAACGTCTCCATGCTCGGGGGTAAAAGCGCCAGCCCGGCGAATCCAAAGAGAAAGAAAAAATCCGGCCGAGGCACTGTCTGCACGATCGTCGGGTCCGGCTGCCCTTTTGGACCAAATGGCCCGAAACACGCGGCGCAGACGACCAGGGCGAGTATGATTATTCCAGAGAACACGAAATCTTTGCGGAACGCATCGGGCACAAAGGGTACGCCGTCCTTGTGCGTCATTTCGTGATATTCCTTGAGATAGGTCTCGCGCCTTACAATGCGGCCGGGCATCGGCCATTCATTCACACCCAGCTTAAGCACCATGAGCAGGTGCACGCCGACGAACGCGATTAGCGCTCCCGGAATGATGAAGACGTGTATGGCAAAGAATCGCGACAACGTTTCGCCGGCGATGATGGGTCCGCCCAGCATCGCGTGAACCAGTGGCGTTCCAATGAGCGGCATCCGGCCCATGACGGAAGCCCCGATGCCCAGACCCCAGTATGCATCCTGGTCGAAGCGCAACACTTGACCCGTGAACGCCATTCCCAGCGTCATCAGCAGCAGGAAGATTCCGACAATCCAGGTTAGCTCGCGTGGATACTTATAGGCGCCAAAGAGGAACACCTGCACCATGTGAATCAACACGAGCGCGACCATGAAATTGGAGCCCCAACCATGAAGGGCGCGGATGAACCAACCGAAAGCCTGCTGGTGGTTCAACACCTGCAGACTCGTCCAGGCCTGGCCGGCAGATGGAACGTAAACGAAGGCAAGGCAAATGCCGGTGACGAACTGCAAAATCATCACGGTGAGGCTGGCGCTGCCAAAGACGTAGGCCCAACTGGCGGTGCTTCGCGGCACCGGATGTTCCATGGCTTCTTTGATCGGCTGGCCCAGTTTCAGCCGGTGGTCAAACCACTCCGCCAGATCTTTGGTCAGGCGCATGCACACCTCTTGGGTTGATCGGCACAAGCTTGGCTCGGCGGCGATGCCAGGGTGGGGACCTGACCGCCTTTGATCCAGAGTTGTCCGGCTTCAATTTTGTAGTCGTATTCGAAAAGACCGCGTGGTGGCGGACCGGAAGCGCGCGTGCCATCGGCGTAATACGCGCCGCCGTGACACGGACACATGAACAATCCTGACTGTGGATACCACCTCACCGGACAGCCCAGATGGGCGCAGTTAATGGCAAAAACCTGCAACTTGTCGGTCGAAATTCGCCGCACCCAACAGGGAATGTTGCCGGTGTCGCCGTCCCACGGACGCACAAAAGGATTGCGATAGTTTGCGAGCCGGGTCTCGCCTTCGGGGAACTGGGCGATAGGGCCGAGCGTTATCCAGGCCAGTTCCTTCTTCATCTCTTTGCGCTTGGCCGGGCCGAAGATGTAGCCGACCACAGGCACGGCAAACAAAGCGCCGGCGACGGCGTTCAGCGCGATGCCGAGTGTCATCAACATATTGCGACGCGACACTCGCTTAGGGGCCGCTGCCGGACTCCGCACCGGAGTTCCAGGTTCTTGAATAAGTTCGGGCATAATCGTCTCCTTGAATCTACATTTGTGCTTGCTCGTTCTTTGGGTATGGCTGGCCGGGATTGGCCTTCCTCTGGCCAACCAACCAGGCAACAACATCGGTAACCTCTTGCGGCGTCATCGGTCTGTCCGGGGAGCAATTACGCCAATCGGGATGGCCAAGGTCCGGACGCCCGGCAATTATGGTTGTGCGCAAATCCTGGTCGCTCACCAGCGCAAGAAATGAGTCATCCACAATGGAGCTTCCCTTTTTCGTGCCTTTACCTTCCGGTCCGTGGCATCCAGCGCAAAAGGTTGCGTAAGCCTGAGCGCCTCGGGCCGCGTCGCCTCGCTCGTTCGCGGCATAAGGGGGAGGGCCAAGCGTTTCGTTCGTCTTGGCCCAACGCGTGCGCATCTCACGCACCAGGATCTCGATTTGTTCATCGGTTAGCGTTCCGCCCGAGCTTTGTGCAAAAGCCGGCATAAGTGAGCCGCGGATGCCGGAGGCCGTGACGCGACGAATCGTGTCGTCACTTGCAATCGCCAGGTAAACCGGATTCGCCAAAGCGAGAGCGGTGTTGCCTTTTCCGTCCTGACCGTGGCATCCCGCGCAGTTTTTTTGGTAAAGCACAGCGAAGTCGCGCACTTCCTGTGGTTTGAGTTCGATATCGGCGGTTGTCGGTTTGCCGGGCGGTCGGCAACCTGCGCAGAGCAAAAGCGCCATGGCGCCTGCCGCTACCGCCTGCCGGCCGGGGCGGCCACCGTTAAATCGCGGGCCCAGCAAGAAAAAAGCAGACTTCATACCCCTGATCCTCCTTCGTCTTCCTCGTTGCCGATACCGGGCGCCTCAATCCCCGCACGGACGGCAAAGGGGAGGTGTTGCATCGTGTAGATTTTTTCATGGCGGGTTACGACGAAACCAGCCACCAAGCCGAAAGCGAACTGTGAGGCCATGAACCACTTCCAATCAATCCGCGCTTGCAGCGTCGGGTTAATGACTCCCAATCCGGCGTATAAAATGCCGGACCAGAACACTGGCGCGAGAACCCCTCCCAACAATATCGGCCGACGCGGGAACATTGGCAGGGTGACGCCGTATAGAAGGCCCACCAAAGCGGAGCCGGCAGCGTGAATCAAGAATGCGAGCAGCAATCCCGTGCCGTCGAAGGCAAGGAGTTGTTCGTAACTCATCGAGGAGATTCTTGCCGAACCCGCGGCGGCCAGCAGATTGACTGGATACCAAATACTTTTGTGTCCGAGCAAGCCGTAGAGGACCGCCAGCACGGCCATCGCTGCGCCGCCCACCAGTCCTCCGCGAACGCCGGCCGAGTAGGGGTAAATTTCCACCGGCAAGCGCGCACGATGACCCAGTTCGCCGATTTGAAGATGCCGCACCTTGGGCCGGGGGACCGGGCCAAACAATTCTTCCACTTCCAAGGCCACTGATTCATGGACCTCGTGCGGGAGGACCTGGCGGAACCATCCCGCAAGCCCCATGCAGAGAGTGACCGCTCCAAGAGCTGACACCATGACGTGTGTGAGCAATCCAGCAAAAACCATAGTAAGTCCGAACGCGGCGACTAACGGCCAGCCGGTGGGGGCGGGAACTTGAATGCTATCACCCTCTTTTTCTTGTCCATTGAGATTCATGTGAATCCTCTCCTGGTCAGCGACCGATGATGTAAACCACGGTGAACACGACGATCCAGACGACATCCACGAAGTGCCAGTAGAGCGCCAGCACGTGCACACGTTCGGCATGTTCCTGTTTGACCGAGCCCGAGATGGCGAACGCCATGACAATCGACAGTGCCGACAATCCAATAACCACGTGCGAAGCATGCAAGCCGACGAGCGAGTAGAACGTTGTGCCGAAAAGGTTCGTATGAATCGTAAGGCCTTTGTCGTGGATCAGGTGCAGCCACTCACGACCTGTCCCGAGCAGGAAATAAGCACCCAGGGCAATCGTCACCAGCCACCAGAAGCTGAAGCGCTTCGCATCATCATTCCTCAACGAACGCAGCGCGAACGTGATAGTTGCGCTGCTCGACAGCAGACAGATGCTGTTCAGAACCGGCAATTCCAGCACTTGCCGTGGAGTGGGGCCGCTGAGGTCCTTTCCCAGATAGAATAGGTAAGCAACGACGAAGATGATAAAGATGGCGCTCTCCGCGATGATGAGACAGGTCATGCCTACCACGCCTTTGGATGGCACCCATACAGAGTCGGACTCGAGAGAGACAGTTGCGGTGGCTGCGTTCATGGAGTGTCGGTTGTTGTCATTCGTATTTCCAATCGGGATCGCTCGGATGTTTGATGTCCCAGAGCGGTCTGCGACTTTTAACGGTGGGGATTTCGGCGAAATTGTATTCCGGAGGCGGCGAACTGGTGGTCCATTCGAGAGTCCAGGCATCCCAGGGATCTTTTCCCGCCGGTCGTCCTCTGCGCAGCGACAGAAGAATGTTCGTTACGAAAATGAGCATGCCGATTGCCTGGAACGCAACGCCGACCGTGCAGATGAGGTTCAACGTTCCCCAACCGCGTCCTGCTTCGTAAGTGTAGATACGACGGGGCATTCCCAGGATGCCGGGAATGTGCATCGTGTCGAACGTCATATGGAAACCGATCAGGAACAGCCAGAAATGCCACTTGCCCAACCGTTCGCTGAGGAGGCGTCCGGTAGCTTTGGGGAACCAGTAATAGATTGCCGCAAAAATCATAAAGACTAGCGAGCCTACGAGCGTGTAATGGAAATGCGCGATCAGGAAGTAGGAATCATTGAGTTGCCAGTCCCACGGGGCGCAGGCCAGCATGATTCCGGTCAGCCCGGCGATCAGAAATTGAAAAAGGAAAGCGATGCTACACATCATTGGAGTGGCGAAGCGCAGCTTGCCGCCCCACATCGTTCCGAGCCAATTGAAGATCTTTATACCTGTCGGGACGCCGACCATCATGGTTGAGACGACAAAGAACGTATTGCCGACGGAGGTCATTCCTACCGTGAACATGTGATGCGCCCACACGCTTAGACTGACAAACGCGATCGCACAGGTTGCCCCAACCATCACCGGGTAGCCGAAAATCGCTTTGCGCGAAAAGACTGGTATGATTTCCGAGGCGAAGGCGAAGGCCGGAATGATCAGGATGTAGACTTCGGGATGACCAAAAATCCAAAAAAAGTGCATCCAGAGAACCGCCGAACCGCCGGCCTGAGTGTCGAAGAAATGCGCGCCGGCGAAACGGTCAAGCAAGAGCATTATCTGGGCGGCTGTCAGCGGACTGACGGCTATGAGCACCATCCCGCACATGACGAGGTTGAGCCACGCCAGGAGGGGCATCCGGAACAGTGCCATGCCTCGGCAGCGCATGCAGAGGATCGTAGTGACGATATTGGCCGCCGTGGCGATTGAGCCGAACCCGCCGATCATTACACCCAGAATCCAATAATCCGTGCTGTGCCCTTTCGAGAATGCCTTGGCGGTGAGCGGCGCATAAGCAAACCAGCCGACATCTGGAGCACTGCCGGCGCCAGCCATTCCTTCACCACCAATTAAACTGAAGTAGAGCAACAATCCGCCAAACACACTCAGCCAGAAACCGAAGGCGTTGAGGCGCGGGAACGCCAGGTCGCGCGCGCCAATCATGAGCGGCACAAGATAATTCGCGAAGCCGAAGATGATCGGCATCCCCACCAAGAATACCATCGTAGTGCCGTGCATCGTGAACAACCGATTGAACGCTTGAGGCGATATAATATGCAGATTCGGTGCAGCTAATTGGATGCGGATTAAAGTGGCCTCCAAACCTCCAACCACAAGGAAGGTCAATCCGTACATGATATACATCATCCCGAGCTTCTTGTGGTCCACGGTAACGAGCCAAGAATGGATGTGATCGAAGATTGTCTTCTCAGGAGCGGCGAGTGAAGGGACGGGGATCGCGCCTCTTATTCCGCCAATATTAATCGTGCCATTCATTTGAGAGTCGTGAGATAAGCCACCAGCTTGTCCAAATCGCTGTCGGTGAGATTCATTGCGGGCATCAGCACTCCCGGTTTGAAGTGGTCGGGGGATTTGATCCACGCGCGCAGGCCTGGCAGGGAATTGCTCAGTGCACCGGAGGCCAGCGTATCGCGACTCATCAAATGCGTCAGGTCAGGTCCAAATCGTCCGTTTCCGACGGTGCCGTTAACCGCATGGCAATTGATACAGGCCGTTCGCTCGAAAACCTGCCGCCCGGAGGTGACCGCTGGATTGTTTTCGGCGAGTTTCTGTTGCTGGGCCACCCATCGGTCAAAATCCTCGCGCGTCTCAGCATACACCCGCAGCAACATCCAGGCGTGTTGGGTCCCGCAGTAGGTGCCGCACTGTCCAACGAACAGGCCGGGCCGTTCGGGCTCAATCCACATGGAATTCACCTTGTTAGGGACCAGGTCAATTTTGCCCGCCAGACGCGGCACCCAAAAGCTATGCACGACGTCGGCGGAGCGCAGGTCGAGGAAAGTTGGCGACCGGTCCCGACCTTGACTCACGGGGACGTGCAGCTCATTGGCCGTTACGATGCCGAGTTTGGGGTATCGAATCTCCCACCACCACTGATGCCCGATTACTTGCACATCCAAGGCAGAGGCAGGTTTGCGCGCATCCTGAACCCCCTGGATCACCCGCGCCGTGGTCAAGGCAAGGACAAGGACGATGAGGAAAGGCACGGTTGTCCACGCCGTTTCGACGGGTCCGCTGCCGTAGACCTGGGCCGGTTCGGTTCCGTCATCATTGGCACGCCGGCGGAAACGAACGACCGCATACAGGAGCAGTCCAGTCACGACGACGAAGATCGCGCCTGTGATCACCAGGACGAAACCGGCCAGGTGCGAAATGGCGTGGGCCGGAGCCGATTCCGGTGAGAACATGTTTGGGACCAGTGCGGGGTCTGTTTTTTCGGCAGCCAACACGCCTTGCTGGATAAGAATGAATAAAGCGAGCCAACAAACCGGGAGTGAAGCGCGGCCAACCGGTCGGGTCGGTCGCGCCCCAGGGCGCGAGGAAGTCATCCCGGCCTCCTTGGTGCCAAGGCAATGGGTAAGATGAGGTTGTAGCGACATGGAATTCATTATCAGCGGAACCAATGGAATCCGGCGTCCATGACGATGGACGCCAGCAACAATGGCAAATAGAGAATGGATGCTTTTAGCAACCACCTCGCGTTCGTTGTACTGCGGTTGCGCCCGAAACCCAGGGCGGCGATCAACATCAGCACACCGAGCGAGAACGTTCCAAAGAAATACAACCATCCCGCCATGCCGATGAGGGTCGGTACGAGCGATACCCCCAACAGAATGATCGAGAAGCCAATAGTGAGCTGTACTGTGCGGATCCCGCTGGGTTCGATACTGGGCAGCATTTTGAATCCCGCCGCGCGGTAATCGTCGCGGAATATCCAGGCGATTGCGAAGAAGTGGGGGTGCTGCCAGGCGAACAGAATGGCAAACAGCGCCCATGCGCCCGCTCCGATGTGGCCGGTGGCGGCCGCCCAGCCTGCCATCGGGGGAATCGCTCCCGGAATGGCGCCGAAGGTGGTATTCCACCACGAGATTCGCTTTAGCGGCGTGTACACCAGCACGTAAAGAAATGCCGCCAGCAATACGAGAAATGCCGCCAGTAGATTCGCGGCCCAAACCAGCGCCAGCACTCCGAACAGCACCAGGCCAACTCCGAACATTAGCGCCCGGAACGGTTCGATCAAACCCGCGGGCAAGGCACGTCCTCGCGTTCGGACCATCCTGGCGTCAAAGTCGCGTTCCAAATAATTGTTGAGCACCGCCGCGCCCCCTGTAGCGCTCCCCACGCCGAGCAACGTGAGAAACAGGAGCGCCACAGAGTCGCGGCTTCCACCACCAAGCAGAAACCCAAACGTAGTCGTCACCAGGACCATGAGGAGGATCCGCGGTTTGGTAAGCTCCAAATAAAGACCGATTCGGTTCATAAGGCGGCCCATTTCCTGTTTGCTTGTGGCGGGAAGAACAAAACCGTCCGGCTGCGCGCGCCCTGAATAAAGAAACCACTCTTCGTTTCCCCATGCAGCTCGTTAGCCAACTCAGCGGGATTGGTTCGCTCAGAAATATTTATGGACTGACTCATTGTTTGTTATGTCGGGTGACTCGATGCACACGCCATGCCACCTCCGCGAAGCCGCTGGCTCGCGCTTCGTACCCTTCACACATCAAAGGGTTACGCATAAATTCACTATCGAACGAACGCTCCTCCACCCGTTTTCACCGACGCTAAACGCCGAACTCTCGACGCGGTGTCGAAGGAGCGTCACTCGCTGCGCATAGATTTAGCAAAGCCTCTTGCAGATGGAGCAACCTCAACCGCAAACCCCTTTTTTCGTGGGTCACTGCGCGATTCTGGATGGAGGACTTTTAGGCTTAACGAGTGGCGTAGGGTTTGAGGCCGGGCTCGTCCCCTGAATCAGCTTCACGGGATAACGCTAATGCACCCGAAGCTGAACCGATCCGAGCAGCGCATTGATTCCGTTCCAGACTATCTGGACTCCGATACAGAGCAGCAGAAAGGCGGAAAGGCGAATGACAACTGTCGTTCCAGTTTCTCCGAGCACCTGGGCCAGCCAATCCGAGAAGCGATAGCAGAGGAAAATGCTTGCCGCGGCGAGGCCTATGGCGAGCAGGGCGGGCAGGAGAATCGGGATGTGGACTCCATAGTTGTGTGTCGCGCTTGCGCCAATTGTGATGGCCACCGAAATGGACCCCGGTCCTATTGTGAGGGGCAAGGTGAGTGGGTAAAAGACCTTACGGAATATATCCTCCGATTCTACGGCTTCAGGCGTGGTGCTCCGCTCGCCGTCCTTCTCCATCAGTAGCGTCCATCCAAACGCACAGACGACCAACCCCCCGCCGACCTGCACCGCCGGCAGCGACACTCCGAAGAAATTAAGCAGGTGTGAACCCAAAAAGTACGAGCCCGCCATCAAAATAAGGCTGTTCAAGGTGACTCGCCATGACAGTTCCCGACGAGTTGAGGGCAGGACATCCCGTGTTAGCGCCAGGAAGATCGGACTGGCGCTCAGCGGGTCCACAATCGGGAACAGCGCGCTGAAGACCAAGAAAAAGGCTTTAATCGCGTCGTGCATAAGCTGGCAAACCTCTGCTTCCGATCTCCTTTGCTAGGGAAACCGCAAGGCCCGTGATTCTCTCGGACAGCGGAAGCAAAGTTTTCAGGTTGTCCGCTTCATGGGCTGGAGCCGAATCGGAATTCAGGACGGATTCCTTAAGGCGCGCAAATGCAACTTCCAAATCCTGCGTCCCCTCGCGTGCCTTGCCCTCCAGCCGGTCGGCCATCGCGTCCAGTGTGCCTGCCAGACTTTGCTCGAACTCTTGCCGGGCCAGGCGGACCGGTTCAGGCAATTCGAAACCAGGGAATCGAAGGCGATATTTAACCAATGCTAAGCCACTGATAAACAGCATTCGCAATTGCGATTGCCAGCCCAGGATGCGGCTTCGCAGCGCCAAATCCTGCTCGCGAGAGGGACCAAATTCGAACCATACGGCGTCCGCCAGGGCCCTGACCTGGTTGAAACTGCTGTTGATTGTTTCGCGAAGCGAATAGCTTCGCGTGATGTTGAGGCTTGAGCTATTTGAAACCGGTTGCTTAATGAGCTGAGCCAGTTGTCGAAACAGGGAAACGAATGCTTTCCGCATTTGGACGACGGTCGGCGCACTCCATAACTGATCGAACACAAGCCACATCATGAAGAGGCCGAGCATAATGCCGACAACCCGGTCTCTGCCGGGGACCAGGGATCTCTCAAATCCAAAGTCCCGCAGGTGGATTACATAGAACGCAAGGCCGAATTGAACTCCAAAGTAAGACAGGCGCGGACTGGAAGTGGCGATCCAGGCGGCCACGGAAGTAATCACGAGAAAAACGAGGGTGAACCCAGTGATCGAATCGAGGGAGGGCAGAACGAAAACCTGCGCGGCGAGGCCTGCCGCCGCCCCAGCGAGTGCGCCCATGACGCGCAAAATCTGTTTTTGATGTGAAGAGCCGATCGTCGTCAGCGCCGTCAAAATGCAGGTCACAACCGCGGTGCTGATGCCACGCCAGTCCAGGGCGGTGTAGATGATGTAACAGAGGGTCGCGGCCAGGCAGCCCTTCAATGCAAATTTGATATGCTCAGGGTTGGTGAGCGCATCGCGGACAAAAAGAGTTTGCGGCGGATCCCCCTCATCCGATAAGGCAGGGGCGTAGGCGCCCACCGATTTGGAATCCACAAAGACTTCATTGATCAGCGAGACACTTCTCTCCATCTGCGCTAAGACTGGTGCGGTCGGGGAGGCTTGGCCATTGACAGGGCTTTGACTTAAATGAGGGATCTTTCCGTCCACCAAATCGGCGCGAAGGCTGGCAATATTCCTAGCCAGTGTTTCGATCCGGTTCCGTTCGTCACTGGATACACTGACGCCAAGGGACACTAGGCTGGCCGCGATATCGACGAGCCTTCCGACGAGGGCGACTACGATGCCCATCTGCTCTGCGTAACGTGGCGAATAGCCGGAGCGCTGTATGTTGCGCCGCAACGTGGAAGTGCCGAGCATCGCCATGCGCGTTATTTTTTTCGCGGCATCATTCTCGACGGGCGGACCAGTCGCATAGCAACGGAGCAAATCTTCAACGCTGGCCAGGCGCTCGGCGATAGATCGCATTAGGAAGTCGCCAGGTTTCAGCCCCGCAAAAAGCAATGCGACGAGCGAGGCAATGATCGCCGCAAGACCTGTCACGCCAAGCGCCCAAAGCGTTTGCTTCACCTTTAGTTCCGTTGAAATGTGTTGATCCAGGATAGGAATGCTGATGGCTACCAGGCTCCCAAAAGCGCTCGCCGCCGTGTAATCTGTAATGATGCGGATACCAAGAAAGCAGATGAATAAGCTCGCAATCACCCAAAGCATCCGAAGCATGGGATCGCCCAGAGAAAATATAGTTCCGATGATGAGGTAGCCGGCCGTCGGGACAAGGGCCAGCAGGGCTATTACTGTGGTCCTCATCGTCGCCCAATGGGTTTCCCGCGAAATGATCAGAGCGAAGATTGCCTGGTAGCCGAAGGGGAGACGAAATGTCATGGTGATCAGCATCACCAGCGTGGCCGCGATTACCATCCGCGCCACCAACTTTTCTCTTCCAGGATAAGGCGCCAGTTCCTCTTTGAGAAACTCGCGCAACCATTCCCAAGGCCTGGGCCATTCCGTTACACTGGGTATAACTGCCTCCATGGTCACCGTCCTCGAAGGATGACCACGGCGGATTCGCTGACGCGAAACAGCTCCGGTTCGGGATTCTCGACGCGCACGCGCACAGGATATCTCGAGGCCAGGTGAACCCAATTGAGGGTTCGCTGAACATCCGGCAGACCACTCTCGAAGCGCCCGATGACATCAGCATCCGGGGTGACGCCAAATCCGATGCTCTCCACGAAGCCGGAAAAACGCCGGTCAGGTTTTGACATTACGTAGATGTCAGCCTGCATTCCCGGCCTGATGTGCTCGAGTTGCCCTTCACGGAAGTTGGCCAGGGCCCACCAGCGCCGCGCGTCAATAAGCACGAACATCTGCTGGCCAACGTGAGCATAGGCGCCTTCGGAAAGCGTGAGATTGGTCACGCGCGCGTCGAAGGGCGCATAGACGCGGCAGTTGTCCAGATCGTATCGGGCGCGCTTGACTGCAGCCTCTTTGGCCCCGCGCTGGCTCGTGAGCGCCTCGAGAGTGGTCACTGCATTGGCGGCTTGCTTATGTTGCGCCTGGGCTGATTTGAGCTGCGAGCGCGCCAACAACAGGTGCGATTCCGTTTGCCTCAGGGCTTCACGCTGTGCGACCTCCGAGGTCCTCGCCTTGTCAATGTCATCTACTGTGACGAAGTGTTTCGCCAAAAGAGGTTCCAGCCGCTGCAAATTGTTGCTGGCATAGGCCCATTCCGCTTGCGCGCGCCGGACGCCCTGTTCAACTGTCACCGTGTCTGCTTCAGCGCTGCGAATATTGGCCTCAGCTACTGAGACAGCGCTCTCAAGGGCAGCAATTCTGCGTGTTTCATCCGCGATTTGACCTTCGAGAGCCGCCTGATCAGAGAGAGCTCTTTCCAGCGCGTATTGATAAGGCCGGTCGTCAATTTCAAACAACACGTCGCCTTTCTTAACGAACTGATTGTCGTGGACGGGCAGTCGGACCAGGGGGCCTTCGACTTGCGGCGCTATTCCGATGTAGTTCGCCAATACCGCTGCGTCGTCAGTCCTGGGATGGTGGGTCGTCTTGTGGAGCACGATCAGCCCGAGTACCGCGGCGATGGCCACAATGCCAAGGCTGACCCAGTGCCCCATAAGCTTTTGAGAATTCCCGCCAGTTTCAGCAATCATGGAATGTTGTTCCTCCCTCAGCTAAAGAAAATCAGCCACAACAAGAACGTGAATAAGGCCGCCAGACTCGGATAAACCAGGATGGGTAAAGCCAGGGCAACTTTCAGGCGCAACAGCAGCCAGTAGGCGAAGCTCGCCAGCAAAATGCCGAGGACCAAGCAAACGAGCCACGCCGGGAAGAAAGATCCGACGATATCGAAGGTCGGCGCTCGGCTACAACCTGTCATAAGCCCCGGCAGCAAAACGACGCCATAGCCCACGAAGGGGCGCGTGAGAAGAAGGGGCGGGGACGGCTCGTCCCCTCGTTTTTTGCCACCGCGGGTAAGATACGGGGACAAACTGCCCTCAAGATGAGGGGACGTGCCGCCCCCGTGCCTGCAGCGAAGATGATGACGAACGAAGTCCCTTCTCATGGTCCGGTTTTTCGCGTGGTTCGTTGGAGTGAATCTCCGGTTCGGAACGCCAGTTCGGCCAGAGACGCGAGCACCTGCGTGCGCGCGAGAACGTCGGTTGAGCGTGCCTGCGCCAGCGTGCGTTGGGCGGCGGTTACATCCAGCAAGTTGCGTACACCATGATTATAAGATTCCAAAGCGGCAGAGTAAGATTCCTCCGCGGCGGAGAGGAGGGCCAGCGCCGATTGTCTCTGGCGGAACGCGGTGCGCAAGTTGGAGTAAGCCCGCCAAACCTCTTCGGCAATAGCGTCCCTCGCAGCGTTCACGCTCGCCTCTGAAGCAAGCACATCCGCGTTCGCTCGCGCCAGTTTGCTTTTTCGCGCACCGCCATCGAACAGAGGAAAGGAAAGGCTGAGGCCGATTCCGCCCGCGAAATCTCCTCGATGAACCCAAGGGCCCGAGTCCTGGGAGGCATAGAAACCCTGCCCGCCTCCCGTCGCATTAAGACTCAAAGTTGGATAATACGCAGCGCGGGCCTCCTTGACTCTGGCGTTCGCCGAACGCACCTCCGCGAATTGCTGCATGAGATCCGGCCTTTGTTCGAACGCCCGACTCAGCGCCTTGTCAACGGTGTCGGCGAGCGTATCTGGAACGGCGAGCTGATCAAGTGGCTGCACGTGAATGGGAGCGGTTGGGGTAGTTCCCAGGGATTTTGCCAAATTCCCTCGAGCGATTTCCTGGGCGCCGATGATGGCCTGTAATTCGTACTCGGTTTGAGCGGTCGCGCTTCGCGCTTCCAGCACATCCGGCGAGGTCGCGAGGCCATTCTGCAAGCGCTCTTCTGCCGCCTGCTGCACTGTCTGCGCATTGGCAAGGCTGGCCTGAGCGGCGGCCAATTGTCCGACGGAATTCAACAGTTGATAGTACGCCTGCTCGACCTGGTAAATGACTCGGCGATGGGCATCGTTGAAAAATGCGTTTGCGGCCAGAACCTCGGCTTTGGCCGTACTGATGCGGCCGGCACGCGCGCCAAAATCGAATACCGTGTAGCTGAGTTCCAGGGCGCCCTCGAGCGCGCCGATGTTCTGCCGGTAGAAATTGGCGCCAAAGAAGGCGTTACCGTGAGTGAACTGCGAGAGGGCAGTCGCAGTCAACGCAGGATACAGATCGCTCCGAGCCAGTCCGAGCGTGGCGGCCTGCGCGCGAGCGCGCTCCCAGGCAAAGCGGGTTTCGGGATTGTGGGCTTCGGCTAGATCGATGAGCTCCCCCAATGAATAATTCGTCTTCGAAACCAGCGAAATCTCCGGCGGATGCAAAAATCCCGCTTCGCTTTGCAGCCCCCGTTCCGCGGCTGAATGCCAAGGTCGGTCAGGCGAGGGTGGTGCCTCCTGCGAAAACGCGTACGCCCGCCAACAGAAAAGAGCCAAAACCAGCGCGCGAGCCATAACGTTGCGTCGTCAAATCCCATCCGGACTGGCGATTTCGGCCTCACGGCTAACGGTGGTGGACATGGTGGCCAAGGGTAAACTCACGGCAAATGCCGGCCCAATGCCAGCGGCACTTGCCATCGTGGACCAAACACATCACGTGCAACAGGACGCGACCAAAACGATTTCTAGCGAACATAAACTTCATCGGACATCCTTCCCGCTGTCGCCCAAGCGCTCAGGTTCCTCGGCTCATGGCGCGTATCAGTGGTTTTCATCATGCGTGCCGTTAGGCATGAACAATGCCAAAAGGGGCTTTAGCTTTGGCGAGCACGTGGAAACCACTTTCAACCAAAGAATTGCAATGGTGTGGCCGGATACCCAAAAGAAGTTGACTGGAGTAAGCAGGCCCAAAACACGTCGCAGTTTCGACAGCGAGTCGAATTGGTGACGCAGCCGCGAGGCGGAAGTCGGTGGCTGAGCCTGAACGACACCCCAGAGAAATTGCGAGATTCGCGATGCCTCGCGACTACAAGGGAGTGTTCCCTGAGCTGAGCTGAGAAGGCACTTCCGTTCCAAGGCTGGACTCAACCCGGGGAAGTTGGCATAATCGGAACAACAGTAGGAATGTTAGCCTTCTGCGGATCGACGGCACGGCCGGTTTTTATCAGAGCGTTATGCTTGATTGGCTAGCAGAATGCGGTTCAAGCATGGTCTTCTAGATTGTATTTATTCATTGGTTCTGCCGGTTCAGATGCCTCGTTCGTTAACAATTTTATTCTGCTCGTCCAAAACGATAACACGCGGCTGCCAGTTTTTGGCTTCCTCAAAATCCAGCCCAGTAAAGCTCATGATCGTGAGGCGGTCTCCCGGTTTGCCAAGGTGCGCCGCTGCGCCGTTCAAAACAATCTGTTTTGAGCCGCGCGCGCCTGGAATGGCGTAGGTTTCAAACCTGGCCGCATTGGCCGTGTTGCTGCACAAAATCTTTTCAAAAGGCACCAAACCAACCTTATCCATAAAATCCTCGTCGATAGTCATGCTGCCTTCATATTGAATGTTTCCATCGGTGACTCTGGCTCGATGGATTTTCGATTTAAGAATGTGTACGAGCATAGTTCTCTCTCTTACGCACGATGGATGCCAGCCCGTTAAGCAGTTTGTGTTCGTCCTATCATAGGCTCGGCAAACGGTTTATAGCGGAAGTAGAAGGCGGAATAAGGCTCGCAACCACCTGCGTTGCCGGCGTAAATGTCGGATCGGTGACACCGTGCCGATGGGGCGTCACTTCTTGAGTCGCCCGCATGAAGTTGGAAGTCGGCGGGACGAGTACAGGTCGCGGAGAGTCATGGTGTCCGCCAGAATCTGGTTCAACCGCTCGACGCTTTCGCGGCAAACCATCTCGTTCAAACCGTTTGGCAATGTGGCGATGGTCCTGAAGGCCTGAATCTCGGCCGCCCGTTGGCCATTCCTCGCCCGTCAAATGTTTCGTCTTTTGCATAACCAACCTCTTGCTTTGCTTCTAATTAGTGCTCATGGTTTGAGCGTCACGCATGACGGGTGCCAAACCCGACGACGGGCTGTTTCATTTGGTCCTATCGCTCACTCTGCAAGGCACTTAAAAAGGGACTTCCTGGTTGAATGGGTGCTCAACGGCCCCTCGTTTCGCTGCGGTAGGCGTCGAATCCTCGACGTTCTGCCGATGGGGCGTCAGCTCTTCCGCGCGAAGACCTGGAGCGGCTCCACCAGAATGAGCTCCGCTAACTTGCGGCTGAGGGCCAAGCGGGTATTGCAGACCAGACAGATGTAGTTGGTCCGAGTCGCCAAGAGCTGGATAATTTGCTCTTCACAAAAACCAAGCTCACGGAGCCGGAGTTGAATGTCCGGCGACGCACCCAGCTTTTTGATTCGTACTGCCACGCCTGCTTCCACCCGGTTCAACGGGCAGGTCTCACATCGGGCTTCCACTCGGTTGGCCCAAGCAGTGGTTTTGCGCGCTTTCGTATCGCCGGCCCCTTCAGCTCGGCGCCGTCGCCGCCCTATCTGATATCTTCGCCGGAGCGGCTCAGGGGGAGAGTTTGCGTTCCCTGACGGCTTTGCTTGTTTACGACTGTTCCTGTGCCGTTCGAAGACGACATGGAAAAGGATAAAGACGACCACAAACATGTTTGCGCCGAATACGATCAGTTTGACCCAGCTAAAACGGTAGAGCAGCCCGAAGAATTCTACGGGGATGTAGATTCCTCCGCTGAGGACGGCGAACCATTTCATCCATTTCCAGTCGTGCCATAAGCCGTACGCCTCGACGAACCGTACTGACGAGTAAGCTATCGCGGCAGAGGCGAGGAGCCAGAGCCTGCGGTCACTCAGATTAGCGGCGAGATGCAGGAATACTCGAGGAAGATGGCGGGCGGGGTTCAGATGAAGATGCCTGACCAGTTCCTCGGCCGTGGACTGAAGGTCGCGATGTGCCAGCGCAAACAGACCCAACCCCGCGCCCAGGACCAGAAGGCCTTTGGCGCCCTCGATTAGTGCCATGCCCCGCAGTCCTGCTTTTGCGGAGGCATTGGACATGGTAGCTCCGACGACTTTGCCAGCCACCATTACCCGGCAATGACCTGAGGCGTGTCCACCAGGTGCTCAGCGAGAAACCATACCTGCAGTTCATTCGCTCGAATGACGTCACTCACGAGGAGGTCGTTCGTCCCGTCATCGCCAAGGGAGGCCGCTTTCCGGGCTGCAGCCCTCGCTTCCTGGAGGATGATTTCGTGGGCGGTCAACAAGCGCGAGATTTGTACGGGCACTTCCTCGCGACCCTTTGGCGGCCGGGGTATGTTTGTGTTCTCGGCGACGTCCGCGGCCACAGCGTAACTCAACCCGCCGAGGCTCTGGATTCTCTCGGCAATTTCATCAATCAACTCCGTCTGCGCTTCCTGGTGTTTGTCGAACAGCAGGTGCAGTTGATAGAACGTGGCGCCGGCAACTTGCCAATGATGCTTCTTGTACAGGTCGCGGAGAGTCATGGTGTCCGCCAGAATCTGGTTCAACCGCTCGACGCTCTCCCGGCAGACTGTCTCGCTCAAACCGTTTGGCAATTTGGCGATGGTCCCGAAGGCCTGAATCTCGGCCGCCCGTTGGCCAGTTCTGGGCCGTGCCAGTGCTGGATTATATTGAAACGACCCGTTTGGTTTGTTGTGCACAGTTCTCGGTTTGCTTTTTATTCTTTTCATAAATATAAGGACTTAGATTAAAATGGGCCTGGGTCCGACAGAATCTGACGATAATCAGAAAGGCCGGTGTCGATCTGTCCCGGTGCAGTCGCTTCGGGTTGCTTGAGGGAGGACCTGCCTGCCGGACTGCCATTTGAAGTTGTGCATCCGGTAAAAACGGCAAGTAATACGAGTACGGTTAGCGATTTAATGATTTCTGCACTAAAGGTTTTCATGCTTCTCATGAGCATTGGGTTGAGATCCGGCTCCAGAAGTTCTGCGGTTAGCCTCGGGTTCGGGTGACCGATGGCCCGGAAGGTCGTACCGGCCGGTCTGTTCTAGCGGAGGCACTTTTCCGGACCCGAACCCCTCCATCTGTGCGAGTGTCAGTGGGTTTCGGGGTGGGGGCGGCATATTCGTATGGCTCGTAAACCGGATCCCAGAAATTGCCAGCGAGTTCCTTTTCCAGTCCGGTGGCATCGACTTCCGCTAGACCGTCTTTGATCGCCTGGAGTCCCACCGCTTTGGCGACTCTCTGGCTGACAGCGCGGATTTCCTTCAGTGCCGGGAGAAGCCCCGCCGTTTTGTCCCGGCGAGTGGGAACAAGGTCCGCCAGGCCGAGGGTTGCCGCCTTGATCATCGCGTCGGAGACGCGGCGAGCGCGGGAGGAAATGATGCCGAGAGCCAGCCCCGGAAAGATGTAGGAGTTGTTGGTCTGGGCGAATGGCACCGGCCTGTTCTGGTAACTGGCAGGCGGGAATGGACTGCCCGTCCCGATCAACGCGCGGCCTTCCGTCCAGTCGGCGAGTTGTTGAGGTGTGGCCTCGCAACGCGTGACGGGATTGGAAAGCGGGAAGACAATGGGCCGTTCGACAAATTTCGCCATCGTGCGAACCGCCTCTTCGGTAAACGTATTGGGCTGGCCTGAGACCCCAATAAGAACCGTGGGCTTGGCATTCCTGATGACGTCGAGTAGCCCGATGGTTTTCTGGTTGTCAACGGGCCACGCGGACAGCTCGGCTCGTCGGCGGGCAAACGGCTCCTGTTCGGGACGCACGCCCTGGCCGTCTTCGACGATCAATCCGTAACGATCGAGCGCGTAAAATCGCGAGCGGGCTTCCTTCTCCTCAAGGCCCGCATCACACATAGCTGAGAGTATAAGCTGCGAAATTCCGATCCCCGCGCCCCCGAAACCAAAGACTGCGATTCGCTGTTCCGTTAACGGCAGGCCCGTGACATTGATAGCGGAGAGGAGGGTGGCGGTGGCGACGGCTGCCGTGCCCTGAATGTCGTCGTTGAAAGTGCAAAGTTCGTTCCGGTAACGGTCGAGAAATTTGGCCGCGTTGCCGCCCGCGAAATCTTCCCACTGAAGCAACACATGCGGCCACCGGCGCTTGACTGCCGTGACGAACGTATCGACAAAATCCTCGTACTCGGCGCCGCGCACGCGTTTGTTGCGCCAGCCAATGTAGAGCGGATCAGCGAGGCGATCCTCGTTGTCGGTGCCGACATCGAGCAGAATCGGCAGACACCATTCGGGGCGGATGCCGCCCAGGGCGGTGTAGAGGGCCATCTTGCCGATGGGAATGCCCATGCCGCCGGCGCCCTGGTCGCCCAATCCCAGGATGCGTTCGCCATCACTTACGACAATGCACCGGATGTCATCGTAACGCGGGTCCGACAGAATCTGCTCGATGCGATCCTTGTTGGGATAGCTGAGAAAGAGGCCGCGCGGCCTGCGCCAAAGCTCGCTGAACTGCTGGCAGGCTTCGCCCACCGTGGGCGTGTAAACGATAGGAAGGGTCTCCTCGACATGCTGAGTGATCAGCGAGTAAAAAAGCGTCTCATTGGATTCCTGGAGATCGCGCATGAAACGGTATTTTTCGATCGGTGTCGCCAGACTTACCAACCACTTGCCCCGGCGCAAGCGCTGCTCCTCGAGGTTCCCGATGTGCGGCGGGAGCAGACCGTGCAGAGCGAATTTGTCCCGTTCGCCCTCGGTAAAGGCGGTGCCTTTGTTGAGCCGGGGATTGTTCAGGAGATCCGGACCGTTCAACTTGATCTTCATAATTCGACGCTTTTCCCATGTGCTTTTGCCGTCTTGCATGTTCATCAAGCCGCTACCGCTGGCTCGGCCGTCCCCAAAACATGCTCATCGAGTTGGGCTGGTTTTGTTGTCTTGAGGATGTCTTTCGCCTTGGCAACCTCAGCGGCGGTCCCATGGACTACGAGGAGATACTTGTCCACCTTGAGGGCGGTTTCGTAACTCAAGACACTGTCTTTGGGTATGCCGATGCTGTAAAGGGCGGCTCCCAGGGTGCTCAATCCGCCAACCACGACCGCACTTTCCAACCCAGCAACGATGGCGGCCGACAGAGGACCGGCAACGAGGAGCGGACCGACTCCCGGCACCCAGAAAAAAGCCGCACCAAAAAGTAAGCCCCAAAGCCCGCCCCACAATGCGCCCATCTTGCCCCAATACTTCATCCGGTCTCCGGCGTTGTAATAGCCCACCACTTGTTCCTCGGTGTGATAGTCTTTGCCGACGACCGACAGTTTCTTCATGTCGAAGCCGCCCTTCTGGAGTTCCTTCACTCCAGCCTCGGCCTCCAAGTGGGTATTATAAACCGCGACCGCCGCGTTCGAATCTGATATGGACTGGTCAATCTTCGATACCATGTTCATAGCTGCTCCTTTTCTTTACTTGTTTTGTATGTGTTCAGAATTGGCCCGGTGAGGGGCAAATGAGTCTGGCGACGAGCGCCCCACGCTCCCGTTGGAGCGTGGGGACTCGACCACCCCTCCGGGACGAAACCGGTTGTAGTTCCGGCGAGCCCAGGACGCCTCCTTGCGTTCCTCGACTCAGTCGAAAAGTGCCCCGAAGATTTAAATGCGGTTTGGATACGATTTGCCGAACGCTGATTGTGAATTCAGTCAGGCCAAATTCCACTACCGGGATAAACAGTCGCGTTCGCTTAGCTCCGGCTTGGTTCAAAAACTCTCTCATATTGTTTGCTCCCTTTTGCATGAACGGTGCCAACCGTTGCCTTGCCTCGCTCGTGTTGGTCGAAGTGCCTTTAGGCTAGAACGTTGTCGTTGGCGCCGAATGTAGGTTCTAAGTTGTAAAGGGCCACGCCGGTCTGGAAGGGAACGTCGCCAGTTCGACACAGCGACGAATGGTCGTCGTCGCCCTGCTTATGTGACTCGTGTCCAGGATCTGCTGGCAAAAGACGCCTTTGCGGCAACGGCTGATTTCCCACTCGAGGACCTGGCTTGGCATAGGATTGAGGCTTGTGTTTGCTTTAATAATAAGCCGGAGGGATCACTCCAGTGGCTTGTAGCTGAACTTTTGGCCACCGATGGCCGCCTGGGCCATGAGGCCGTTTCGTGGAAGGGTGAAGATGATGACGCCCTCCCGATATTTAGCGTTCAGCGCAGCGCCCTCCCCTGCCGCAATAGCGTCAACCTTTGCGCTCATTTCAAAATGGCCTTCTTTAAAGTTTGCGAGCGACTCGGCGGTCTCGAAGAAAATCGCTTCGTAGAAGGTCCCGCCGCCAACCTGCGGCCCGAAGTTTACTTCCGTCAGCGTGGCTTCCCCGACAGGACTGCCGCTTTGATAGACCAGACCTTTTCCGTGCTCACCACCGAAGACAAGCCCCCCTTTGCCAACGCTCGGGAACACTGCGAAACCAGCCGAATTGTTGAAAAGAGTGATTAATCCCGTATCGGCGCTCTTGAAAGCCTCGATGGCGTGCTCGGCTTCTGCGGTAATGGCTTCGGAAGGAACGGAAGCCGGGACTGGAATCTCCGCAACAACGGGAGTTAAGGGGACTGCGGCGGCGAGCTGCAGTTGGTAGAGCAGATCCAGACGGGTCTCAACCTGGGCGAACCTTAAGGCCTTCGCGGGCGGCAGGATTCTGGCAAAGTTCTTTAAATGCTCTGTGCGCTTGTCCACCTGCTTTCGCTGCAAACGGGTGTAGGTGTCTAGCATTTCTTTGGCCTGCTCGTCAGGAACAGTTGGGTAGAGCTTCGCGTAATCGCGCACCAGTTTTAGGAGATCGTCGGTGATTTTCCCCATCTCATTCCGGTACTGGTCATAAAGGGGCCAGAAGCCCGTTCCTTCCTTTTCGGTGAGTTCCATCGCCGCCACCACGACCGCCTTCCGATCGGCGGCCACGACGCTGCGCGCGACTTCAATCATGTCCTGGTCGGTTTGCGCGGTGGCCTGACAGACCTGGACGGTCAACAGGGCAGCGGATAGCAAAGCCATGCAAAGTCTGTGAAAATATTTTGAGCGTGAAGTGATTTTCGTTTTCATTATCAATATATGTTTGAGTTTCAGTTAACTGCGCGTGGAAGATTCATGGGCGCTTGCCTTCACTTTGAAGGCTCGAGCTACGAATCTATCCCTTGAAAGTTTGGTCATAGACTTTTGGCTGTTTTGCATGAACGATGCCAACCGTTGCCTTGCCTCGCTCGCGTTGGTCGAAGTGCCTTTAGGCTGGAACATTGTCGTTGGCGCCGAATGTAAGTTCTGAGTTGTGAAGAGCCGCGCCGGATTGGAGGAGAACGTCGCCAGTTCGACACAGCGCAATGGCCGTCATTGCCCTGGCGTGTCTTGTTGGTAATGAGGTCGAGTTCTTGCATGGTCTTTTCATTGGTGAAGTGGGTGCGTCATCTCTTCGGGGAGGACCCATTGATCGAACTGTTCGGAGGCCACAAAACCCAAATTCAATGCGGCTTCCCGCAGGGTGAGATCTTCGCGGTACGCCTTGAGAGAAATCTGGGCGGCCTTTTCGTAGCCAATGTGCGGATTCAGTGCTGTCACCAGCATTAACGACTTGTCCAGATGTTCCCGGATCCGCTTTTCGTTCGGCTCGATTCCGACCGCGCAACGGTGGTTGAACGAGCCTGCACCTTCCACCAGGAGTTGTATGGATTGGAGCACGTTGTGAAGCATCACTGGCTTATACACGTTGAGTTGGAAATTTCCTTGAGAACCGGCGAAGGCGACGGCATGGTCGTTGCCGAAGACCTGCACCGCTACCATGGTCATTGCCTCGCATTGAGTGGGGTTGATCTTTCCAGGCATGATGGAGGAACCAGGCTCGTTTTCCGGGAGCTTGAGTTCTGCGAAGCCGGCCCGTGGACCACACGCATACCAGCGCACATCGTTCGCGATTTTCATCAACGCTCCGGCGAGCGTCCGCAATGCGCCACTTAGGTTTACCATTCCATCGTGGGCTGAGAGGGCTGCAAACTTGTTCGGCGCAGAGCGGAACGGTTTTGCGGTTTCCTCCGAGATCTTTCGGGCGGCGACTTCCCCGAAATGCGGATCTGCGTTGAGCCCCGTGCCGACCGCGGTCCCGCCGATGGCGAGCGCATAAGCGGGAATCAGCCCGGCGCAGACACAGTCCAGCGCCTCGTCCAGTTGTGCAACCCAGCCGGATATCACCTGGCCAAGCGTCAGCGGTGTCGCGTCCTGGAGATGTGTCCGGCCCACCATCACCGTCTTGGCAAACAGGCGCGACTTGGCTTCGAGTGTGTCGCGCAGCCCGCGCATGGCAGGGACCAACAGGTTTTCTGTCTCCTCAACCGCCGCGATGTGCATCGCGGTGGGAAAGGTGTCGTTGGACGACTGACTGTGGTTGACGTCGTCATTCGGATGGACCGGCTTTTTCGAGCCGACGAGTCCGCCCGCAAGCTGGATCGCGCGATTAGCGATCACCTCGTTTGCGTTCATGTTCGTTTGGGTGCCCGATCCGGTCTGGAAGACAACGAGCGGGAACTCCCCGTCCAGCTTCCCCTCAATGACCTCCTGCGCGGCACGGACGATCAGTTCCACCTTTTGGTGGGGAAGCTGTCCCAATTCTTCGTTTGCGAGCGCCGCGCATTTCTTGAGGATGCCCAGCGCCCGGATCACCGGACGTCCCCAGCGGTAGCGCTCGACACCAATAGGGAAATTGTGGCGGGACCGCTCTGTTTGGGCTCCCCACAAATGATCCAGCGGAACCTCGACATTGCCGAGGGCGTCCGCTTCCACACGAACAGCGCCGTTCACCCGATTGCTATTCATTTTTTTGTTGCTGCTGTTTCGACTTCGATCATCGGAACCTCGATGCACCCGAAAGCTCTCGAAACGTAGGCGACACAATGAGACTCCATATTCTCCTCCTGAAACACGGCCTGGGGCTTTCCCCTGCAGCCGGATCTTCTTTTGTGGCTCTCCGTGGGGTATCTCGAATCTCCTCACGTCGCCTCCTGCAATCAGGCTTAAGTTGATTCGTTCTGTTCATAGCTGATGGGGCTTTGCATATGCCGGGCCAATCGCTGGAGCAGCATGTGGAACGATTTGGAAGACTCGTCGAATCAACGACCTACCGAAGTGATTCGAGAAAGGCCGGTCATCGCGAATTACTTTAGAGCCGGCAAATTCTGTCGGCAGTTCAACAGGGCGTCGAACCCTCGTCGCCGGAGGGCCGCTGGCTGATCCCCGTATTTCCGTGATTGCGGGTGAGCTACAGGACGAGCCATCCCCACCTCTGCCTTTCGCTGCCGGGTCGCAGGGCGAGGCGCTCTGATGCTTGCTTCGTCGCTAACGTGTTCCCGTCAAAGGGCTAAGCCAAATGGCCTGCCCGCCGGCAGCGCGTAAAAGCACATCCAGCTTGGTGCTGCAATTCGCAGTCCGACTTTCGATTCCGACTTTGGTGCGAGTATGAACTGTGTTGTCGTCCGAATAAATATGTGCAACGTAGTTCTTGCCCTTGGGTAGGAAATCGAGAGGAATTTTCACGTGTCGTTCCTGGCCGTCGTTGATTGCTCCAATGAACCAATTCTCTCCGTTTCGTCGGGCAACAACGGCGTATTGGCTGATTTTTCCGTCGATTACCTTGGTTTCGTCCCAGATGGTTGGGAGGCGCCGGAAGAATTCGATTTCCGGTTCGCCACCGTAATTGGAAGGTTTGTCGTACCAAAAGAGCGTTTGCAAGGGACTGAACGAGATGACGGACATCGCGAGTTGGTGGGCGTGAGTAGTTTTCAGGCGGTGGTCGTAATAGCAGATGGTGTAATCGCCCCGGCCGGCGATATAACGGGTGAATGGAAGGGCGCAGTTGTGCTCGGGGGTGGGCATGTGTTCGTTGCCACGGATGCCTTCAACGGTGAGCAGGTTCGGCCAATTGCGGCTGAGGCCGGTGGGACGGTAACCATCGTGGATGTTGAGGAAGAGGTGATGCTCGGCGGCTTTTTGGATGGTTTCAGTCATCCAGGCGCTCTCGGTTTGTGGGCCGACGTCAACGAAGCCGAGTTTAACGCCCTTAACACCCCATTTTTGGTAAAGCGGGAAGAGAACGTCGCGCTGCTTTTTGATCTGGCGGCGATCGACGTAGAGGATCAGGCCCACCTGTTCTTCGCAGCCATACCGAATGATTTCGGGGATATCGAGATTTGGCACGCGGACGGTAGTGGCGTCCCCCCGGGCGGGGTCCTCGGTTCCGTACCAACCGGCATCAAGCAGCACGTACTCGAGACCGGCGGTTTGCGCGAAATCAATGATGGCTTTGGAGTTGGTGGTGGTGAGCGTGATGTCGCGCATGACTTTCCCAGGTTTAACCCAGGAGAAGTCGAGTGGGGCGGCGGGCGGATTAAGGTTGAGGAGCAGATAATCTCTTTCGAGGAGATCGCCGGGCTTTTGACCGAGAACGAACACCCGCCAGGGGGTTGATTCGCCGGGCGCGAGGGTTGCTGTGGGATCGCGGCGCTGGGTGGAGGCGGCCGTATTGGCGGATGTGCCTCCGAGGGCGGTCACCAACACGCCGGCTGCGCCCGAGAGAGGGGACAGCAACATACGCGGGTAGTGTTCATTGGCGGCTTCGGTGAGGCTGGCGAACAAACCGCTGGCATATTCGAGCGTTAGCGGGCGTTCGCACCATGGCTGAATCTCGGGAGTTCTGACGCGGCGATATTCACCTTCGGTGCCATGTTCTTCCCAGGAGAAGGTGTTCGTGGGAAAGCGGAACTCGGTTTGTTCGCCGGCAAAGCGGAACTCCTTCTCGGCCTGAGCGGGAAATTCGTAACGCAGTGCAGCACCTTCGTTGTATGCGCGGAAAGCAAGCCGAAGGAGCAGACCGGATTCGTGTTTCAGTTCGACGGTAAGCTCGCGGTAGTTGTCGGGAACGAGGCTGCGTTCGCCGAGAATGTTTGTCCATTGGCCTTCGTGTTGGGCCCAGGATTGTCGGAGGACCTGAAAGTGGTTGGTGAGGGCTGGGTCGAAGCCAAGGCGGGATTCGAGGATGATAGGCTTGCCGAAGAACGATATGCGGTAGGAGGGTGAACCGTCAGTTTGAAGGTGGAATTTGAGGCGGACGTGTGCGTCGGGCGAGGTCAGTTGCGTACCGGACGAAGCCCACGAAAGAGAAAAACAAAGCAGGCTAACCGCGGATAAATGCAGGGGGCTCATTCTACTCCGTCTCATGGCGGCGGAGTAGGAGAAAAGTATCGGTTGGGTGGCGATGCGGAAACGTTTTCGCTGGAGACGTGCCAGTCGAACCAGAGGTAATTGCGGCACTTGCCGTGGGCGGGCGTGTCGGGGAGATCTTCTGAATTACCTATTCCTACATTGGCCATGCGATCCGCATCCACCATCGCCCAAATCGAAGAAAAGCCTTTGACAGCGCCTACGGCTTGGATTTTTTTTGGCGGATCGGTTAAATTGGGACCAGCAGCTCCGTTGTAACCGAATGGCCGCCATGGGAGGCTGCAATAATCGTTATTGCCGCCAGGAACGCCTTCCACCATCTGGTAACAGATAAAGCCACCGATAGCGCCGGCACTGCTGACCTTGCGGTTATATTTTTCATTAGCAGGACAGAACATCTGTTTGATCAGGTTGGTAATAATGATAATACTACCCGAGGTTCGCGGCGCAGGCGCCGCCATGTAAGGCTGGATGGCATAGACCAGCCAATCGTTTTGGTTAGGGTTGTCGTATTGGTAGCAATAAGTGGCTTTCTGGCCCACGCTCATCCCGCGGCCTGTAACGATGCCATCCTCGCCGTTTGGAAGAATATCACTGTGGTCATCATCGAACATCTGGATAGCCGCGCCGACCTGTTTCATATTGGAGGTGCAGTTGATGTTGTAGGCCCTGCGTTTTGCGCTGGCCAAAGCCGGCAGCAACATGGCGGCGAGAATCGCGATGATGCCAATGACTACCAGGAGTTCAATCAGAGTGAACCCTCCCGAGTTCCGTTTTGATTTCCTGGATTCGCGTTCCATCATTTTACCTTCGCGCCATTAACATCAAGTCCAGCGCTGGGGGTTAGGGATACGCCATCCGAAAGAAGACGTTCGTCTTGAACGGGTCGATCATGACGGCCACATTTGTGTTGGTGCTCGACCCCGGATAGGCGAACCACGCGTTCGTCGCGGTGATTGCGGTAGCGTTGGTCTGCAACGTCCAGCCTTTGTGATCCGGCGGCCACGACAGATGGAGCGCGCCGCCAGAAAGGCTGAACGTGAGGTTCGTTGGTTGGGTGTTCACAACCGGCGGCGCGGCGGTGATGACTACGTCCACCGAAAGGTTTGCAACATTGTTTGATAAAGTTGCCGAGACGCCGAACGGCAGACTGGTCAGGTTGAGGGCGGAGAATCCGCTGCCGCCAATCGCGCCTGCGTAGCTAATGAAAGGGAACTGCCCAACGGTGAACCCGCTGCCGGAGATACCGAGGTTAACTGTGCCGTTCGGGTTGAACGTATCCACAGCCAC
>Ga0335085_10002153_pt1 | contig 37909 bp, 25 predicted proteins | sample Lox_Sample_45_FD_206712 | JGI IMG/M metagenome (GOLD analysis project Ga0335085, IMG submission 206712) | Soil microbial communities from Loxahatchee National Wildlife Refuge, Florida, United States - Lox_Sample_4.5 | ecosystem: Environmental > Terrestrial > Soil > Wetlands | place: USA...
AAGGACGCGAGTTTACGCCGGATGACGATGAAAAGGCCCCGAGGGTACTCGTCGTGGATCAGACCGCGGCGAGGCGCTACTGGCCGGGGCAGGATCCGCTGGGAAAGAATCTCAGGATCTGGGGCAGACTTTTCACGGTTGTCGGCGTCGCGAGAAATTCGACACATATGTTCGTGAATGAGTCACCGGAGCCTATGGTGTATATGAGCTTTTTCCAGCAGGGGTACGAGACTATCGTGCAGGTGGAGACCGAGGGAAATCCGGTCGACCTTGCGCCAGCGGTGGAGAACGCCATCCACGAAATCGATACACGGCTGCCGGTTTTCGGTGTGCGTCCCATGCGAGAGAGTACCCAGATAGCAAGCAGTTTCGCCGTCATCCAGAGCACCCTGGCGGGAATGGTCGCGCTGATTGGGCTGGTCCTTGCGGTAACCGGGATCTATGGAGTCGTGGCCTATCGAACCCAAATGCGAACCCACGAGATCGGGGTACGGATGGCTGTGGGCGCCTCCCGCGTCGATGTGCTGAGACTCGTACTGTCGCAGGGATTGTGGCTCACAGGCATGGGCCTTGCGCTGGGACTGGCATTTGCGTTGGGAGTGACCCGCATCATCGGCCGGATGTTGTACGGAATCGGAGCCAACGATCCCGTCACCGTTGTTTCCGTCGTCACGCTCCTGGGAGCGATGTCTTTGGTAGCCTGCTACCTTCCCGCACATCGAGCAATCCGCCGGAACCCCGTGACCGCGATTCGCGAATAGTGAGCCACAGTTTGAACTCGACCCGAATTGCGCGAATTCAGCGTGTGCACGCTGCTCCACTTGGTTGGCAAGGAAAATAACGGAATTCCACGTGCCGCGATACTGCTGTGTAGGAGGACTACGGCCACGGCTAAAGAGATGGCTTTGCGGAGCACGTTGCACCTCTCTATGTGAAGTAGGGAGTCGGTTCGTTCTCTAAACGTTGGAATTCGTGTCTACGGATCTCGCGTCCCATGGCGGGAAGTGCTGTCTTGGGGAGCCGAAAGAATACAGCTCTTGACGCTAGTCGGAAGTTGAGATTGTGCCAGTGATGGGGTCACGCCAGAGCCAAATGCCGAAGAATCTCGATTACACGCAAAACCCGGACACGTCAAACCCCTAAGGCTTATAGGTCCGTGGCATTCGGTTTCCTTGCATCACGGTACGTGCGAAACCGGGCGAATCCTCTCTGCTGGGACGATCCCTTCTCCTTCCAGCAAGGCATAGAAGTGATCGGCGGCTAGGTTCTGGAACGTCTCAACTTTCCCGGAAGGCCAGCGGACCTCCAGCGACTCAATCTTGTCTGCCGACCCTAGCCCAAAGTGCAAACGGAAATCGCTCTGCGAGATGTAACTACCGCCACTGCGAACCTCGTCGGTCTGCGTCATCCCTCCGGCCACGATCTTAACGCGCGCCCCGGTTGCCATGCGATTGCTCTTGCTACCCGCCAATTCCAGACTCACCCAGTGGCGGCCGGGAACACCGTGGTTCTGCAGGATCATCGGCGTGCTATCGAGATCCTCGACCACGACGTCCACATTGCCGTCGTTGAACAGATCCCCGACCGCCAGGCCCCGTGACACGCGTCTTTCTTCGAGAGCCGGTCCGGCCAGATTGCCGGCATCACAGAAGGTGCCATCTTTCTGGTTCATGTGGAGCAGCTTGGTTTGCGCGTAACCACCGCTGGCAGGCACCTTTTCCATTTGCGGATAGACATGACCAGTCACCGCCACCAGATCCAGCCAGCCATCGTTGTCGAGATCCACGAAGGCATCGCCCCACTTCACAAGAGGAAAGGAGGGCAAGGCTACCCCTGAAGCATAAGAGACATCGGTAAACGTCCAGCTCCCGTCGTTGCGATACAAGTCGCTATAGTCGTCGCCGAAATTTGTCACGTAGATGGAAGGACGTCCATTGTGCAGGTAGTCGCCGAGGGCAACTCCCATGGAGGCTTGCTCAGAGCCCGTCTCGCTCAACGCGGTGCCGGATTCGAGGCCAATCTCGGTGAACTTGCCTTTACCGTCGTTGCGGTAGAGAAAGTTAGGCAGGGTGTCGTTGGCCACGTAGATGTCAGGCTGGCCGGTATTGTTGAAGTCGGCCCAAACAACACCGAGACCGTAGTAGCCGTGCGGGTCATCCACGCCGGCGGCCTTGGAAACGTCGGTAAACGTGCCATCGCCGTTGTTGTGGAACAGTGAATCGCCTGCGCCCTTCAATCCGCGCGGTCCGCAATAGACATCGATACCGCGATATTTGCAGAGTGACTTGCCGCCAAACGGGGGCAGATGGTCGAGCTGGAAGTCGACATAGTTGGCTACCATCAGGTCCACGAATCCGTCGCGGTTGTAATCTCCGAAAGCCGCACCAAGCGACATGCGACCGTCCGCAACGCCGGCTTTCGCGGTGACATCGGTGAATGTGCCATCCCCATTGTTGCGAAACAGGACATTTCCGCCGAAACACGTAAGGTAGAGATCTGGCCAGCCGTCGTTGTTGTAGTCGGCCACTGCGCCGCCCATGGCGAAGCAAGGCGCCGCCAGGCCTGACTTGTCCGTCACATCGCTAAATGTGCCGTTGTGGTTGTTGTGGTAGAGGGCTCCGCGAGCCGATTCCTTGCGCAGGGCCATTTCGACGGTAGGCGCGTTCGTGAAATAAATGTCCAGCCAGCCATCGCGATCGTAGTCCCACAGAATGACGCCGCCGCTCATCGACTCGACAATGTATGTGCTCAGCGGATTGGCGATATGGCGGAAACGGATCCCTGCCTTCTCCGTGACATCCTCCAGTTGCGGTACCGGACGTCCTTTACACGGAACCTTCCTGGCGTTCGGCGGAGGAGGAGGCGCGGCCGGATGCTGCTCCTGACTCAGAGCCATCGGTGCAAGCAGCAGCGCTGCGCCGACGAGCAGGACGCGAATGCGAAGGAATGGTTGCGGATTCAATGGCTGTCCGTCGCGCTCAAGTTCATGGCTTATTGTCTTCCTTCTTTTGCGGAACCTGCCTGGGGGCAGCAGTCCCCAGTTTTCGCAGAACCGCGCGAGCCGCGTCATCATTCGGCGCAAGTGCCAGCGCCTTTCGCAATGCCCGGATTGCTTCTGGCTGGTTCCCGGCGCGATAGGCCGTGAGCCCGAGATTGCGCATCAGGTTGGGTACTTTGGGATCCCATCCTTCCGCTTCCTGGTAGTGTCCGAGAGCTACGGCGTACTGCTTCTGCATTGCTTCGACTGTGGCCAGATCACTGAAGGCGCCGCCCAGAACAGAACGCAAGAATTCTTCCTGGGCCGCCGCCTGTCTCTGCTGGCCCTGCGTCAGTTTGGCCTGCGACAGCGGGTTGCTGACTAACGGCGTGGCCGCGTCCTTGCCCGTTCCGCCCAGAGGAACCGGCGGCTCGTTTTGCGTGAGGCTGGAGACGTCGGTGGAAGAAACTCCGGATCCACCCGAATCACCCATGCCGCTCCCTTCCTGGTTGTCGGCGATGATGTTTTGCTGAATCGCGCGCGCCTTTTCGAAGTATTGTTCCCCTTCCCCTGTTCTTCCGGAAGCAATGAGGATCCGGCCAAGACTGGTGTACGCCTTGCGGATATCGTTGTGAGCCTCTACGCCGCTACGTTCGGCGAGTGCAATTGCCTTCCGGAAGAGCCGCTCCGCGCGCTGATTTTCCTTGCGGCGGTAGGCATTCAGTCCCAGGTACAGCCAGGCTTCCGAGGAAGACGGATTCAATCTCGCTGCCTCGCCCAGATAGTGATCCGCCTCCTGCGACTGGTTGGAACTGAACGCCATATAGCCCAGGAGATAGTTCGCAGAAAAATTTCCAGGGTCGATTCGCAGTTGCTCGAGAAATTGCCGGCGGGCCTCCGGCGTGAGCACCCATTCGTTCTGCATCAAGTAGGTCAGTCCGAGAAAGTAGTGGGCGTTTGGAACTTTGGGATCGAGTGAGAGCGCGCGTTGGTACTCGCGGATCGCGTCGTCGTACAGGGTAGCATTGCGATAAGCGCCGCCGAACCAGAGATGCAAGCTGCTGCGATCACCGGTCGCCGCCATCATCTGCTGGAAAATGGCCGCTGCCTTTTCCTTTTCTTTCAATCGCAGCCAGCAACTGGCAAGACCGTAGCTGGTTTCGCGGTCGGGACGAATCTCGAGGGACTTCTGGAAAGATTCCACCGCGGCGCGGTAGTCCTTTTTCTTGAGCTGCGCCTGTCCCTGAATGCTCCAGGCCGTGGCATTGCGCGGATCGGCGGCGAGCGCATGGCTGATCTCTTTGAGTGCTTCGTCCAACCGGTTGGTAGACAAGTCGGCAGCAGCGAGATCGACGTGCGCATCTGCAACATCCTCGAACTCGAGGGACCTGCGGGAGAATTTGGCGGCCTCGGAATATGCGGATTCAAAGAGGCGCAACTTTCCCATCTCGCGGAGTCCGAGGGCGATGATCTTCTCGCTGGCGGCAGCGGTAGCGGGCAAGTCACCCGCCCGCTTCGCCGAGTTCGCAGCGGCAAATCGCCGATCAAACTCGTCGAGTGGTGACGCGGGCTTCTGTTGCGCGCTGGCTTGCAGGCATCCCAGAACGGCCAGCAGGAAAAGGCACGCGCCACGCGCAGAGCGTTTCCAATGAATGACGTTCGAAGACCGGGAAGGTGGGATGTGGATCAAAGCCGAATGTCCCAGATTGGTACCTAAAAGTACACGCTTGAGGTGAGCGGTTCAAGTCGTGGGATTTGGAGAAAGAATCGCCATTTCACAAATATGGGTCGGTGAGTGACATGCCCTGTTTTCGTCAGTTATCGAGGGGCTGCGATCGAGCTCACATGCGGCTGACGTGGGAGCAATTTTCCTGTTCGCCGATCCCTAAATCGAAAACGCCGGATTGCCTTCTATCAGCTTCTGCTCGAGATTCGGATGTTCCCGCTTGCGCCACAGTCTTGCAGCGTGTCGAACCCGATAGAGAATGGGTCCGCCATCCGGCTGGTCCTGGCGAACGATGGGACGCGGCAGGCAGACGAATTCCGTTTCCAGCCGATCCGTTGCTGCGTGCACGACCGCATAGCCATGGCCGCCCATGTCAACAAACGACAAGTGCGGCGACAAATCGCGATTGGAAAGCTGGCGTGCTTTTTGAACGTCACCTGTCTTGGCATATTCGAGGCAGGAGCGAACACCGTGTCGCACCAGCATGTTGATGGTAGGCTGCGGACTGCTATCGGCGGGGCCTTGCCCGAGGAACAGAGCCCGCAGTGGAGCATCTTTGTGCAGCTGATGTTCCATTGCCTCCACCGTTCCGGGCGCGGAGATTGATCCAGTCACGAATGCCACACCCACGGGGTCAAAGGGCTTCGGCGGAAGAGATTTCGCCGATAAACCAGCCCAGAAGCTGTGCCGATCGCCTGCCACCGTTGCGAACCCGGTGATTTCGTGCTGGCGGATGAAATCGTAGATTTCGCCGCGCTCCTGATAGGCACCGCTGACATCGCCGCCGCCAAAGCTGCCATACCCAGCACCGGGCCAGGCGCTTGCAACCATCCCTGGAGGCAGGTTCTGCGGGTCGGCGCGCATATCCAGCGTCGCAGTTGTGCTGCCCCAGATTTTCCAGGTCGCTTTCGAATTCCGCAGTTGTTCCAGAAACCACGCTTTTTGCTCGGCACCGAGCAGCGTCTGCGCCGGATCCGCCTTGCGGACGTTCGGAACCTGCTTGTCCCCGAAACGGATGGTGTTGGGCGGATTGCCTCCGTTGTAGTCGCGGCCGCCATCGATTATCTCAAGCACCTCTTCAGGCACGAACTCCGAATAGTCCTTATTAGAGAAATCTGTGTCATCGAACTTGATTCCTGGATCTTCCGATCGGTAGCTTCGCTCGTCGGTGATCATGAGCTCCACGTTCCGGCCCCAGCGGAGCGACCGGTATCCCTTCAGACTATTGATCGCCGCAAGATTGTTGGCCTCCTGCCCGAGTCCATGCTGATCGAAAGCTGCGATCGGGGCATCCTTAACCATAGGTGGGCTGAAAACTTCGAGCGAGGGACCACCGCTCTTCACCATCCGAGCGGGCTGATACTCAAAAAATGCCTGCATGGCCGCGACCTTGCGCGTCTGCGCCGGACGCGTTTTTCCGTCGAACACTTGCAAGGCTTGCCATCCCTGCCAGCTGTACTCATGGTTATCCCACATGGGAACAAAGGGCCAGCGAGCACGCGCGTCCTGCAGGTCGGGATCATGCAGGTAGCTGCGATACACAGCGCGGTAGCCATCCACGTTGACCGGGATGTGGAAGTCGTGAATCTTCTCTCCTTGAGGATAGCGAACGATTTCCCTGACCTTGCGGTCGTAGTACGTGGCGCGGTCCTCCGGATACCAGACCAGCTCGTAAATGAAGTCGCCCAGGTGCAGGACAAAGCTGAGCCGGTCCTGCTCAGAAGCGTGTTCATCCTCGAAAATCATTCTTCGGTATGCGTTCTGCGCTCCGAGGTTCGCGTTCTGACAACTGACGAACGCGAAATGTACCGGCCGAGAATCATCATCGGCAGGCGCGGTGATGGTGCGGCCGAGGCGGCTGCCGGAACCCTCAGGATCGGTAAAGCGATACCAATAGACCTGGGCTGGCTTCAGTCCTCCGACCAGCACGCGGCAGGTCCAATCCGCCTCCGCCGAAATCGACACTTTCTGAGTTGCGATCACACGCTGGAACGTCTGGTCAAGCGCCACTTCGGCGATCAGTTCCTGGGCCGGTTTAGGCTGCGGGGCGCGCCGGGTCCACAGCAATACGCTGTCACTGTCGGGATCGCCGGAGGCTACCCCTTCCGGGAAAAGGTCGCGCCGCTCGCGCCAGGAAATCTTCGAGGGAGTCGAGAATGAGCGAGCCCAGGCGGCTTCCACACCGAAAACCGCTGCCATAGCCAGAAAATCGCGACGGCTAATATTTCCCATGCTGTAACACCTTCTTTCCGCTGCAAGGCCCACGCGCACTCGAGAAGAGACATTTCGTTCCAAATGGTGAGAGCGAACACGTCGGCAACTATCTTGGACGGTTTAGGGCTGCAAGCGTGATCACAAGATCTTGGCTATTGAGTTGGTTCGGCCTTGACGAATGTTTGCTGAACCCGCGAAATGCTTCACCGGATTTGAGGGCGATGCCGCCCCCATCACCCGCCACATGAATTCACCCAAACTTAGGCCACGTTCCGTGTCCGGACAATGGCTCGTCTTTCCAGCTTTGGGACTAGGCTGGTAGGAGCGTGCCCACGCTGAAGATCTCGCGGTTTGCATCGAGAACCCGGGGGTCTCGCAACGTGTCCTGTCGTGACCTAAGTTAGCCACCGTTTGGAGAGACACCACTGGCGACCGACGAAGCTGACTCTCAATAGTTGGCGAAATATCCCTGATAGCAACAGTTACCGGCGAAACCATGTCGGCCTGACGCAAAGAAAAGCAGCCGCCCAGACCTCGGGCGGCTTGTCGGTCGTTCTTGAAACGTCAGTGACTTAGCCTTTCAACGATGTGACACGAGCCAGTTCAAAATCGGCTGCCAGACCAGCGTTTCGGCGTTCGTTGCCGTAAAGAGATCGGCGTGGCCGAAGTCGAGCGCGGCTTCGTCATCGGGATGAAGTTGAATCGTGGATTTCGTAACGTCGGTGCTGCCGGTGCGGCCCACCGCGAAGTATCCTTCCTTGCCCGCACCACCGGCCCCTCCAAGGTAAAGAATTGGCAACTTGATTTGTTGCAAGTGATCGTCGAACGGCGGCACGACCCCATTGCAGACGACTGAGTCAGAGTCGATGTCAGCCTTGACGGGGAACCAGGTTGGGATCGCCCCAAGTACATCAATCCATACCTGAGGATCCGTGTACTGGAGATTGGTGCTGATGCCATTCTCATCAAAAACGCCGGCTACGAAATGCCAGGAGGGAGCGTAAGTGACACTGGCTCCGACAAAGAGCGCGAACTGGTAGTTGGTGAAGCCGTCGGCAAACTGAGAAGGCGCGTCGGGCGCGGTCCGCGCCAGATCAGCAATCAGCGCCGTGGCCGAGTTGTCTTCGTTATAGATTCCGGCGTCATACATTGCCTGAAGCCCGGGAATCAGCTCGCAAAAGTCCTCCCGCAGCGGGGATCCAGGGGCGAAGGTGACTCCCCAATCCGCGAGAACCATTCCGTTCAGGTTCCGCAGAATCTTGGGCAGTTGGGTTTCCTGATTTGCCATGGAATAGGTCATGAAGGTGCCGTAGCTGAAGCCGAGCACAGGCATTTGTCCGAAGCCCTGTCCAGTTGAAGCACGAATTAGGCGCGCCAGAGATACGGCGATTTTGGCGTCATCCACGTCACGTTGCAGACTCCACGTCTTCATGAACTTGAAGTCTGTAATGTCGGGGGGGACCAGCGCCCAGCGGTAATCCATCCCCCAGACGTCAATGTTGTGTTTGGCGAAGAAAGCCGTGATGGATTGATCCCAAGGCAGGACCTGGGAGATTTGCGGTTCCATGAAGATCATCTTGAATGAGTTGGGACCGCCGGGGAACAGCACTACTCCCGCAACCGTATGGATGGGCTGCCAAGGCTGCTTTTCGCGAACAATCCGGTGCAGCCGGATCTGGTCGAACTTGCCCGGGCCCACGACCACATCGAGACGGTAGTGGACAACATCTTCGCCGAGCACCGTGCGGTCCACATGCCGGATGTACACGTTGCGTAACACACCGTTCGCGTCAGGCACAGCCCAAGAAGTCTGTGCTGAGGCGGAAAGCGTGAGCATTAAGGCACACAACATCATGGTGATCCGACGCCATAAAGTTTTCATATCCTGCTCCTTGCTGATCAATGATTTCGCCTCTGGGGGTGTGGCGTCCGGTGGGGCGTGCTCTTCGGGGAGGCGAGAGAGATTACGAGGACATTGTATGCAGATTTGAGAAGGCGTCAGTGAGCGTAGTCACCCAAAGACTGCCGCGTTAATTGGTGAAAAATCGCGGTTACACTCAAAATGACACTGTGCAGCTCAAAACCTAAACCGCCCGTTTTAGCAATCGACTGCTTTGACGCTCTTTCGTGCTTGCGTCAGCGCGACAATAGGCACGATGAGCGGCACTAGAAGCCAAATAGACTGACGACGATACCTCGTCATAGCGGCACGCTTGTCATCGAGTTCGTTGCCCAGTACCGTACGCGCGTTTTTCGTTTTGTTAATCGCGACTGCATAGACCAGCATTGGAACGTAATTGATACCGAGTGAAATGAAATAACAACCCAACGCAATTTGAGCTGGAGTGCCGTGTCCACGAAGCAGGACGAAAATGCCCAAGGCGGGGCTAAACAATACAGCAAAAGCAAACTCGCTGATAATTATCTTTGGCCCAAGGAAAGCCAGATCAATCGCGGCCAGCTTTCGAGGATTCAGCATGCGGGGATTTTAGCTCACGGCGGGTGACTGGCGATAAATCCTCATTTCACTAAAACCCCTGCTCTGGGGACATGAGCGAAATGGCCTGATCGAAACAGTTGCGACTTCCAGCCTCGGATTCTCGGAATAGAATAGCGTTGTTGGTTGGACAGAGGGAGGCCTGCGTGATAAGACCGGAGCCACCCGCTTGGGAAATTTCCGCACAAAAGGCTGGGCACGCAGTGCTCGCGGTTTTGTTCGCTGCGGCGGCGGCGTTAATTGTCTGGAAGCTATCAATTTGGCGGGTGGTCGGTCCGACGTTCGGTCTTGTATTTTTCTTCGTAACCTTCATTGTTTTCGCGGTGGTGTTGTACTCCTTTCTCGAATGGCTATTCAGGAAGAGGCCAGATGAGATCGCGAAGGCGGTCCCCACGCCAAGCAAGGAACTGCGGCGCAAGACGAAGCAGTTCTTCGACAATCTGCCGAAGTGAAACCGGGCCTAAACAGGCGAAACATCGCAATTTCACTCAGAACCCCTCGACCTTAGACCCGTCTCATAGTGGTAATGAACATTCCCCCGGAGAAATGCCCAATAAATTCACTTGTCCGATGATGAGTTTTGCTGGGAGTGAAATATCCGTTTGCAACTACCCAATCGTAAGCGCCAACGTCCATTCAGTACAACGTGACAGTCCCGGAGAGACCGTGGTGCTTGATCCAGGCTTCTGCTCCTTCGAGCGAGGAAAACACGCCGCTCGGAAATGTAGGAGTAGTGTCAGAAGGTGAACTGCGCGCCCCGGTAAATACCCAAACCGGCCATGAGTTCAGTCTACAAGGTCAACTCCGGCCGGTCGGAGTCAAGTGGATTCGTTTTGTGAGGAGAATCCCGCATCCATGCGTGCATTGTCGTAACGGTCATTGGCGGAATCGACTGCTGGGCAAACGGCAGTCCCTGCACGCTCGCTTCGCTCGCGGGGCGGAGGAATGCCTCCGTCCCCACACTTATTCAGCCCTATCCCTGTCGCGCTCCAAAATGCGACAATAGAAGCTCTTCCATGCCTACTTCTTTGACCTCTGCCTTTTCCCCGGAAGTCATCCGGCAGCACGGCCTTACGCTTGATGAATACGAGAAGATCAAGCAGCTTCTCGGAGACCGCGAGCCTACGCTCACCGAACTCGGCATCTTCAGCGTGATGTGGAGCGAGCACTGCTCCTACAAGTCGTCGCGTGTGCATCTGAAGCGGCTGCCGACGCGCAGCAAGCGCGTGCTGCAGGGACCGGGAGAGAACGCCGGCATCATCGACATTGGCGATGGTTGGGCGTGCGCGTTCAAGATCGAGTCGCACAATCATCCGTCATTTATTGAGCCGTTTCAGGGCGCGACTACCGGCGTCGGCGGGATTCTGCGCGACATTTTCACGATGGGCGCGCGGCCGGTAGCGGTGATGGATTCGCTGCGTTTCGGGCCGATTACAGCTGCCGCTGGGCTTCGCCTTCGCGGGACAGCCGAGGCGGCTGTCTCTACGCAAGTTTCTACTCAGGCTGAGGTTCATCGCAACCACTCCATTATGGAAGGCGTCGTTAGCGGTGTGGCGTCTTACGGGAACTGCTTCGGCGTGCCCAACCTCGGTGGCGAGACGAAATTTGAGCCTTGTTATTCGGGCAATCCGCTGGTGAATGCGTTTGCGCTTGGCCTGGTGAAGAAGAACGAAATCTTCTATGCGCGGGCGGCGGGCGAGGGAAATCCGGTCATTTATGTCGGTGCCAAGACCGGGCGCGATGGCATTCATGGCGCAACGATGGCCAGCGAGGAATTCAGCGAGGCTTCGGAGGCGAAGCGTCCGAATGTGCAGGTGGGCGATCCGTTTCTGGAGAAACTGCTGCTCGAAGCCTGCCTTGAAGCCATGCAGACGGGGGCAATCGTCGGCATTCAAGACATGGGCGCCGCGGGACTGACGTGCTCTACATGCGAGATGGGCGGGCGCGGCGGCGTGGGAATTGAGATCGAACTCGACCGCGTACCCCAGCGCGAGACGGGCATGACTCCGTACGAAATCATGCTGAGCGAGTCCCAGGAGCGCATGCTGCTGGTGGCGCAGAAGGGGCGCGAGGCGGAAGTCTACCGCGTGTTCGAGAAGTGGGGACTGGATGCGGTGGAAGTCGGTAAGGTGACGAGCGACAACAAGCTGCGCGTGCTCGAGCACGGAAAGATCGTGGCGGAGATTCCGAATCCTGCGCTGACGGATGAGGCGCCGCTCTACAAGCGTCCGCTGGCGCGGTGGGAGCCGCCGGTTCCGCGGGAAATGCCTGACGAAGTTCGGCAGGGGCTAAAGCCCGTTTCACAGGCGAGCACTAACGGCACGGCTGAAGCCGTGCCCTTCCACAATTCGTCTCTGAAACAACTTCTGGCGAGTCCCAACATCTGCGGCAAGCGCTGGGTGTGGCAGCAATACGACCACATGGTGCAGACCAACACGGTGGAAGCTCCGGGCGCGGGCGACGCGGGCGTGATTCGTATCAAGGGCACGCAGCGCGGTCTGGCAATGTCGCTCGACGGCAACGGGCGCTGGTGCTATCTCGATCCGAAGCTGGGCGCGGAGCATGCCGTCGCTGAAGCGGCACGGAAAGTGGCATGCGCAGGTGCGACACCTGTAGGGGCAACGAATTGCCTGAACTTTGGCAATCCGGAGAAACCGCACATCATGTGGCAGTTCTCGCAGACGATTGATGGCCTGACCAAAGCGTGCGAGGAACTGGAGATCCCGATCACAGGGGGCAATGTCAGTTTCTATAACGAGACGCTGGGCGAGGGGATCTATCCGACGCCGGTTCTCGGGGTGGTGGGAATTCTGGAAGACGTCCACAAGACAGTGAAGATGCACTTCGCTGCGCCGGGACGCACGGTTGTGCTATTGCGCGGCGGCGAGGCGGGCGATATCACCGATGCCGAGACCGAGTTCGGCTCGTCGGAGTACGCCAGGGAAATCCTCGGAAGCGTGTGGGGATATCCTCCTGAACTCGACCTGGAGAAAGAAGCGGCATTGCAGCAGGCAGTAATCGAATTGATTCAGCAAGGCCTGGTGGCATCGGCGCATGACTGCGCGGATGGCGGCATAGTAGTTGCGCTGGCTGAAAAGGCTCTTCCGGTGGGGGTCGGAGCGCGAATCAACCTGGCATCTGCCGGATTGTTTGCCGAGCACGTTCTGTTTGGGGAGGACTCCAGCCGCATTCTGCTGTCTTGCGACCCGGGGAAGGTCTCCCGAATCAAAGAAGTAGGCAGTAAGCACGGCATTGCGGTTGACGTAATCGGAGAGACGATTGCGGAGAAGCTGGAAATTTCATTGGATGGGAAGGTCGTGGTCTCGGCTACAGTGTCAGAGTTAAGTGCGGCGTACGAGAGCGCGCTGGAGAAGGCGCTGCGGACGGATCCGGAGTTGGTGGCGGCGGATTAGTTTGTTTTGTCATCCTGAGCGAAGCGAAGGATCTGTACAGTCTGCCGGCACAGTACATAGGTCCTTCGCGGCAAAAACAGCCGCTCAGGATGACAAGCGATTTCGATGTGCTCGCAGCGAGAGGCTAATAAGCAAAAAGGGTTCAATGCTAATTTCCGACAAATTTCACGACGAGTGCGGGGTGGTCGCGATCTTTGCGCACCCGGAAGCCGAAAAGCTTGCCTACCTTGGGCTGCATGCCCTGCAGCATCGCGGTCAGGAGTCGGCGGGCATTGTGACGTCCGACGGGCTGACTTCGCGCGCGCATAAGGCCATGGGCTCGGTGGCTGACATCTTTACAGAAGAAGTGCTTGCCACGCTGCGTGGCACGCTGGCAATCGGGCACACGCGTTATTCCACGGCGGGTGACTCAGCCCTATTAAATGCCCAGCCGATTCTCGTGCAATCGAACAAGGGAGCCATCGCCGTCGCGCACAATGGCAACCTGGTGAACGCGATGCAGGTCCGGGCCCGGCTGGAGAGTCAGGGCTCGATCTTCCAGACGAACAGCGACACGGAAGTGATCGTGCATCTGATTGCTCTCTCGAAGGAGCAGACTCTGCCTGAGGCGATGGCCGACGCATTGCGGCGGGTGGAGGGAGCCTTTTCCCTGGTGATGATGAGCAACGATCGCATCTTTGCTGTGCGCGATCCGCGCGGATTCCGGCCGCTCGCCATGGGACGCATTCCGGCGCAGGAAGGCCAGAAGCGCGACACGATTGTTTTTGCCTCTGAAACCTGTGCGTTCGATTTGATTGGAGCCGAATATGTGCGCGATGTGAAGCCGGGGGAATTGATCATCGTGAGCTCCGAGGGAGTGAGCTCGCGCTTTTATTCGACGGCGGCACCACAGTCGAGTTGCATCTTCGAGCATGTGTACTTTTCGCGTCCTGATAGTTTGGTCTTCGGCCGATCGGTGCAAACCAGCCGTGAGGAGCTAGGACGGCAACTGGCGCGCGAAGCTGGAGTGGACGCCGACCTGGTTGTCCCGGTGCCGGACTCCGGAGTGACCGCAGCGGTGGGCTACGCTGCCGAGAGCGGAATTCCGTTTCGCTTCGCGCTGATCCGGAATCACTATGTGGGACGTACGTTTATCGAGCCGAGCCAGAGCGTGCGCGATTTTGGGGTAAAGCTGAAGCTGAATCCGGTGCGTTCGCTGCTCGAGGGCAAACGGGTAGTGCTGATCGATGATTCGATTGTGCGCGGCACGACGAGCCGGAAGATCGTGCGCATGATCCGCAACGCTGGGGCGAAGGAAGTGCACATGCGGATTTCGTGTCCGCCGACGATTTCTCCGTGCTATTACGGCGTGGATACGCCTTCGCGGAAGCAGCTCATCGCGGCCAACAAGTCGGTCGAGGAGATCCGCGAATATATTGGCGCGGACTCGCTTGCCTATCTCTCGCTCGAGGGGTTGAAAAAGGCATGCGGCGAGGGTGAGCAGATCTCGTATTGCTCGGCGTGCTATACGGGCAAGTATCCGACGGACATCGTGGACATTGACGAGATTCAGCCGGCTGCTGCGCGGCGTTAAGTCAGGTCTTGGGTGTTAGGTCTTCGGTTTTTGGCCTGCCGCCACACGCGGGATGTGCTGCAAGTCTGGCTTGATTTGAACTTCCTCCCAGCCGTCCAGTAGTTTTCGTACTTTTTCTGCGATTGTGCCGCTGATCTCCATGATCAGCCATCCGCCAGGGCGCAGGATTGCTTGCGCTTGCGGAATCAGGCGTGCGATCACTTCCGTTCCCTTTTCCCCGGCGAAGACTGCCGTGCGCGGCTCGAACTCGCGCACTTCCAGTTGCACGGTGTCTTCTTCCGATTCGCCGACGTAGGGCGGATTCGAGACGACGAAGTCGAATTGTCCTTCGAGTCCCGCGAGCAGGTCGGCTTGGTGGAAGTGGATGCGACGCTCGAGTTGGTGGCGGGTGGCGTTGGCGCGGGCGACTTCCAACGCGTCCGGGGAAATGTCGGTCGCGTGGATTTCTGCATGGAGTAGCTCCTTTGCGAGTGCGAGAGCGATGCAGCCCGAACCAGTGCCGACATCGACGATGCTCAGGTTCTTTCGCTCCTCCGGAGCTTGGTCTTGCCGCGTCACTGACCCGGGGCTTTCGCCGTGGGCTGTACTCTGACGCCGCTCCGCGGCTGCATACCGCAGGATGTCGAGGACCGTTTCGATCACATGCTCGGTCTCAGGACGCGGGATCAGGACGGCTGGGCTGACGATGAGATCCATGCCCCAGAATTCCTGATGGCCTGTGATGTATTGCGCGGGAACGCCACGGGCGCGTTCAGCCAGGGCGGTGTCGTACCGTGAGTGCTCTTCCCTGGTCAGTTCGCGATCGGAGTGCGCGAAAAGGTAGGCGCGGTCGCAATTCAGCGTGAACATGAGGAGCAGCTCGGCGTTCATTCGTGCAGATGGAACGTTCTCCGCTGTGAGGCGGGCGATGGCTGCGGTGAGGGAGTCTTTCAGCTGCACAAAGATATTTCACCACAGGGAGCACAGAGGAACACAGGGCCTCGCCACAGTTAGCTAGCCGATTATTCCTGGCCCTGTCGCTTCAACTCGTACTGGAGATAGATCATCTGGCCGATGTGGTGCTGCATGTGGGCGGCGCACTGCAGGACCATGTCAAGGCGATTGCTGCAGTTTGTGTTGACTGCTGAAAAGGCGGCAGACCAGTCGGTAGAGGACTGAGCTCGAATCGCTTTTGTCACCGTCGCGATTGCGTCGTCTAACCCCTTTAGAGCGTCCTCCTTCGGCGGCGGGTTCTGCTCACTGAATTCGCGCGGCCGGTCGCGGACGTATCCCGTGTTCGCGATTTGCGCACCGATGTAGTAGTTCAGGTTGCCGGTCAGGTGCAGAACGAGATGACCGAAACTGTTGCCGTAGGGATAGGGCTTGGTCCAGAACTGCTGGTTGCTCAGTGGCGCGGCGAGTTCGCGGATGCGGGCGAGGTTCGCTTCATAGCGACTCGCCAGAACGTCTGACAGCGTGGAGCTAAGCTCGGGCATATTTTTCTCGGTTGCAGCATCGCAGCCTGCCGTGCTTTGCACGGCCGGACAGCCGAGGCGGCTGTCCCTACGTGTTCTTAGACTACGCTGGCGGTTTCTTGCTTCAACTTTTCCGCTTGATAATACGTTACCAGCGCTTCGATCAGCGGCTGGAGTTTGCCGTCCATCACCGCGTCGAGTTGGTGGATAGTGAACCCGATGCGGTGGTCGGTGAGGCGGTTCTGTGGGAAGTTGTAGGTGCGGATCTTCTCGCTGCGGTCGCCCGAGCCCACCATGGCCTTGCGTTCCTTCGCCAACGCGGACTGCTGTTTCTCCATCTCGATCTCGTAGAGACGGGCGCGGAGGACACGCATGCCCTTCTCGCGGTTCTTGATCTGCGACTTCTCGTCCTGGCAGCTGACAACTGTATTCGTTGGGATGTGCGTGATGCGCACGGCGGAATAGGTCGTGTTTACCGACTGGCCGCCGGGGCCGGAGGAGCAAAACGTGTCGATGCGCAGGTCTTTGGCTTCAATCTTGATGTCTACGTCTTCCGCCTCGGGAAGCACGGCGACTGTGACGGCGGAGGTGTGGACGCGTCCCTGCTGCTCGGTCGCAGGTACGCGCTGTACGCGATGCACACCGCTTTCATACTTGAGCTGGGAAAAGACTCTATTGCCTTCGATGATGGCGATGACTTCCTTTAGCCCGCCAACGGACGAGTCGGACGTAGAGAGTACCTCCACCTTCCAGCGCTGCGTCTCGGCATAGCGCGTGTACATGCGGAAGATCTCGGCGGCGAAGAGGGTGGCCTCGTCGCCTCCGGTGCCGGCGCGGATTTCGAGGATGATGTTCTTTTCGTCGTTGGGATCTTTGGGAAGCAGGAGGACTTTGAGTTCTTCTTCGACGCCTGAGACTCTGCCTTGGAGACGATCGAGTTCCTCTTGGGCGTACGCACGCATCTCTGCGTCCTTCTCATCCGCTAAGAGGGCTTTGCTATCCACGATGCCTTTCACAAGATCCTTGTACTCCCGATACTTCTCTACGATCGGGGCAATCTCGCTATGCGCTTTGGCTGTTTTCTGATAGCGAGAGGAGTCGCTCACGATGTCTGGCGACGCGAGCGCCTGCGTGAGCTCTTCGTAACGGGCTTCGATTTGATCGAGACGTTCAAACATATTTTTTATCCCTGCAATGACTCACATCCCGTAGGGATGTCTGACAATAGCCCGGCGTTTCAACGCCGGGTCACCGCGTTTGTTTTAGCGCCCGTCCTGGAGGGACGGTTGAAATGTCTGATCGGCGGTTCAGGCGTGCCTACGGCACGCGCTGCCTCAATCTCAACGTCACCCCGCCACTGAAGTGGCGGGCTACTTTCAGCCGTCCCTATCGGGACTCAACCAATCTCTGTACTTCTTCAGACGCGAGCTGCACCGTGGGAGCACTCTCAAACGCCGATCAATTGTAAGCCGAGAATGAATCGGTCAGAAGTATTCGCGGGGCGACCGCTAAGCAATTACAAGCTCGCCGCCGCGTTCTTTCTCTAAGGCCATGGCCTGGTCGAGCGCGGTGATGGCGCACTGGGCCTGCTCGTCGGTCGGAGGCTTCGTGGTGATGCGCTGGAGCCAGAGGCCCGGAGCGGTCATCAGGGCGAAGAGTGATCCGCGATGCTTGGCAGCGAAGCGGATGATTTCGTAGGAAACGCCCGCGATGATCGGCAACAACACGATTCGCGAGGCGAAGCGCGCCCAGAACGTGGTGAACGGAACCAGCATGTAAAAGCCGATCGAGATCAGCATCACCGTCATCAGGAAGCTGGTGCCGCAGCGTGGATGAAACGTCGGATACTTCTGGACGGACGCTGTCGTCAGCGGGTCACCGTTTTCGAACGCGAAGACCGTCTTATGTTCCGCGCCGTGGTACTCATAGACGCGGCGAATCTCCTTCCAGAGCGAGACCCCCCAGATAAACAGGAGGAACAAAACCAGTCGCACCGCGCCGTCAACCAGATTAAAAATAATGCGTCCGCCGAGAGCGGGATCGATCTTTTTGAGCTCGGTGGCTGCCAGCAGTGGAATGTATTTGTACATGAAGATGAAGAATGCGAGAGAGAGGATGACGTTGGCGGCAGCGAGCCATCCGCTGATGGCGGCGGCCTTTTCGCGACCTTGCACCTTTGTAGTCTCAGGCTCCGGTGTACGTTCCGCCTCGCTACGCCTCGGCGGGACAGCCGAGGCGGCTGTCTCTACGTGGTTCGTGGCGCTTTCTTCATTCATTACATCTTCAATGGCGACATTGGCTGAGAAGCGTAGAGCGCGATAGCCAAGATTCATTGCGTAGCCGAGCGTCATGACTCCGCGCACAATCGGCCAGCCCATCCATTTGTGCTTCTCCGAGGGGCGCTCCAAGGGTTCGCTCATCGTGACAACCTCACCCGACGGCTTGCGGCAGGCGATGGCCCAGGCGTGCGGAGAGCGCATCATAACGCCTTCCAGCACGGCTTGGCCGCCCACCAGCGTTTCTTCTCCGCTTTCGAGGGCGGGGAGAAGCTGGATCGCGGCTAAAAATCGCAGGTAGTTCTGCAAGGATCGCAAGACGATTAGATGCTCCAGAGGAGGCAAAAGGCCCATGGTTAGGGTACCACAGGGATCTCAAAGCAGCGCCTGGAGGCTTGGTTACTTCTCCCCAGTCTGCTGTTTAGCGAGCTCTGCCCGAAACGCCTGCTCGCGGTCGGCGACATAGTCCCTGTAGCCGGCAGGATCGATAAATGGGTTCGCCTTGTCTTTGCCCAGACGCGCGAACTTGGCGGTCATTCCGTAGTAGCCGCCGTGGGCTCCCAGGAAAATGTCGCAGGGCAGGGACTTGAGCAGCTGGAAGGTGTGTTCGTAATCCTGGGCGATTTGCGCGTAAGCGGAATTGTGGACGAGCTTGTAACCGGGATTCACGTTCGGGCTGCCGACGATCACGACGTTGTAGAGCTTGCCGTCTTCGCTGACCTGAAGCGTCCACGTGGTACAACCTTTGGTGTGGCCTGCCGTGAGATGGGCAGTGAGGGTGACGTTGCCGAGCCGGACTTCGTCGCCGTCGTGCAGAGCACGATCAACCTTTACCGGTTTGAAGTGAAAATCCTTGGAGTGGCTGTACTGAAAGTCGCTGCGGCCCCCGTCCTCGACCACGGGCACATCGCCCTCCATCACTATGTATTTCGCGCCGGTCAGCTGCTTGATGAGCGCGCTTCCGGCGCAGTGATCGAAATGGGCGTGGCTGATCAGCAGGATCTTAATGTCGTTGAAATGGAAGCCGAGGCGCTCGACATTTTCCTTGATCGATGGAACTGAGCTCTCGAGATTGCTGTTGATGAGGATGTGTCCTTGCGGCGTGGTGATCAGGTACGAAGCCAGGTCTTTGCTTCCGACGTAATAAATGTTCGCGATGACCTTGTGCGGCGGGAAAGGCGCAGTCCATTCGGGGTTCTGTTGGGCAAACAGGCTCGCGCAGCAACTGATGCACAACAAAAAGGTACGGCAGAGCATGCGGGAGAGTATGGCACTCAGCGGTATGCCATAACATGGCGAGGTTGGTACTCCTAAATTCGCTTTTCCCCGAGTTCCACATCGCGGTGCGGGTCATCTATTCTTGCGACATGCAAGCGTTCGCAAAGACAAGCGATGCCATTGGGGGCACGACCAAGAAGCTGCAAAAAACGGCTTTGGTCGCCGAATATCTACGGTCGCGCACTGTGGACGAAGCAGTCGTGGCTGCGGTGTTCCTGTCTGGGCGGCCGTTCCCTGTTTGGGAGGAGGCGACGCTGCAAGTCGGCGGACGATCGTTATGGGCTCTCGTGGGGGAACTTGCAGGCAAGGAAGAGGACGAGCTCACTGCAGCGTATCGGCGGCTGGGAGATTTGGGCGCGGTTGCGGGCGATGTGCTGCCGGAACGCTCCGGTCAAGGTCTGGGGATTCTGGAGGTCGAATCGGCGTTTCGTCAGATTGCGGCGGCGCGCGGTGGGACGGCCAAGACCGCGCTCGTGCGCGATCTGCTTTCGCGGGCGGCTCCGCTTGAGGCGAAATACATTGTGAAGATCATCACCGGCGACCTGCGGATCGGCCTGAAAGAAAGCCTGGTCGAGGAAGCGATCGCGAAGGCGTACGGCAGCACGCTCGGGGAAGTGCAGCGGGCGAACATGCTGCTCGGGGATATCGGGGAGACATTACGGTTGGCGGCTGCGAGCAAGTTGAATGACGCGCGCATGCGGCTGTTTCATCCTTTGGGATTCATGCTGGCAAGTCCGGTGGAATCGACGGAGGAGGGATTGAGTTACTTCGCCGATGCAGCAGTGGAGGACAAGTACGACGGGATTCGGGCGCAGGTGCATGTCTCTGACGGGGAAGTTCGGGTCTTTTCGCGCACCCGGGATGAGATCACGGAGTCGTTTCCGGAATTGCCTCCGGTGCTGGCGGGGCTGCCACAGGATGCGATTCTGGATGGGGAGATTGTGGCTTGGGAGTACCCTGCACGTGGCGTCGATGCGCAGGCAATTGTTGATGAGGCTGCAAAATCCCCACTTCTGGCAAAATCGGCCAGAAGTGGGGCACCCGATGTAAGTGAAGATCAGGCTGACAATCTTGGGAGAGCGCGGCCATTCAGCGTGCTGCAGCAGCGGCTGGGACGGAAGAAAGTCAGCGAGAAGATGCTGCGGGACAATCCGGTGGCTTATCTCGTGTTCGATGTTCTGTATGTTGGTGGGGAGTTGATGATTGCACGACCGCTGCACGAGCGGGCATTGGCTTTGGATACGCTGCTTGCCCTGCCTCGCAAAGACACTCACTACAGAGGTCACAGACGGGCACAGGGGAGTCTTACTTTTGAAGAAAGCGAATTGCAGAGCGATATTGGAATCATCCGCGCTCCTGTGTTTCGTGCTTCGACCCCTGAGGAGCTCGAGCAGCTATTCGTGGCGGCCCGGGCACGCGGCAATGAAGGGTTGATGATTAAAGATGTGAAGTCGTCGTATGCGCCCGGTAAGCGCGGCAAGGCGTGGCTGAAGATGAAGCGCGAGTTGGCGACACTTGATGTCGTCGTGACGGCGGTCGAGTATGGCCACGGAAAACGGATTGGGGTGCTGAGCGATTACACGTTCGCGGTGTGGGATGGCGAGCGTTTGGTGAATATCGGGAAGGCATACTCGGGATTAACCGATGCGGAAATTGCCGAGATGACGCAGTGGTTTCTGGAGCACACGTTGGAAGATAAGGGATTTCTGCGCGTGGTCGAGCCAAAGATTGTGCTGGAAGTGGCGTTCAACAACATGATGCGTTCCGACCGGCACGAGAGTGGATACGCGCTGCGGTTTCCCCGAATCGCGCGGTTGAGACCGGACAAGTCGGCGGAAGATGCGGATACACTGGAGCGGGCGAAGGAGATTTACGAACAGCAAGCATGAAAACCATCTCCAGCCGAGAAGTGCTTCAGGTTGAGCCCAGAGTCCTGCAGAACCTTAAGACTCATGCTCCCGGTCCGCAGGGAAAGCTTCCTCTCACGCCAACGATGCTTCTCACACAGCCCTCGGGCAATCTCTTCGGGCTTAGCCAGAATGCGGGGATGGGCTGGCCGGCGGAGCAGTTGCTCGATCCTGAATTCCTTATCCTGAGCACGCATGGCGGCCTGCGCGCTGAGGATGGCACGGCGGTGGCCCTCGGCTTCCACACGGGACACTGGGAGGTCGGACTCCTGGTTGCGGAAGCCGCGAGCGAGCTTCGCAAGCTGCGTGCCATCCCCTTCGCGGGAGCATGCACTGATCCGTGCGATGGAAGATCGCAGGGCACTGAGGGGATGCTGGACTCGCTGCCGTACCGCAACGATGCGGCGATGGTTCTTCGACGGCTAATGCGCTCACTGCCTACGCGGCGCGGTGTCATGGGCGTCGCCACATGCGACAAAGGCCTACCCGCCATGATGATGGCGCTGGCCGCTTCGGGAGAATATCCCGCCGTTCTGGTGCCCGGCGGTGTCACGCTGTTGCCGGAGCAAGGCGAGGATGCCGGCAAGGCGCAGACGATCGGCGCCCGCTTCGCGCAGCAGGAAATTTCCTTGGAGTACGCCGCCGAGATCGGCTGCCGCGCCTGCGCCACTCCGGGTGGCGGCTGTCAGTTTCTGGGAACTGCTGCCTCGTCGCAGGTTACGGCTGAGGCTCTCGGACTCGCGCTGCCGGCAACGGCACTCGCGCCATCGGGCCACGCCATCTGGCTGGAGAATGCCGTGCGCTCGGCGCGTGCGCTTCTGCGGCTGCATCAACTGGGTATTGGAACGAATCGAGTGTTGACCGATGCGGCCCTTCGCAACGCGATGGTACTGCATGCGGCATTCGGCGGATCAACCAACATGCTGCTGCATATCCCAGCGATCGCGCATGCCGCGGGCGTACGGCGACCCAAGGTAGAGGACTGGATTCACGTCAACCGGCAAGTCCCAAGGCTCGTCGATGCACTGCCCAATGGGCCCAGAGGTTTCGCAACCGTTCAGATCTTTCTTGCCGGTGGAGTTCCCGAGGTCATGCTGAAGCTGCGCGAAGCCGGTTTGCTGGAGTGCGATGCGGTCACGGCCAGCGGCGAGACCCTGGGTGCAAATCTCGACTGGTGGGCCGATTCGGAGATGCGCCGGGAGATGAGGGCGCAGTTGCTCGCGCAAGATGGAATCGATGCCAGCGATGTCATCATGAGCACCGCACAGGCAAGAAGCCGGGGATTGTCGCCAACCGTCTGCTTTCCCGTCGGCAATCTTGCTCCTCAGGGGTCGGTCATCAAAAGCACGGCGATCGATCCCTCGCTTATCAGCGAAGACAACGTGTACCGGCACACGGGTCCTGCACGCGTCTTTGTGACGGAGGGGGCGGCAATTGAGGCTATCAAGCGAGGAGACCTTCGCAGTGGCGATGTGATGGTTCTGATCTGCGGAGGCCCACTGGGCGCGGGGATGCAGGAAACGTATCAGGTCACCTCGGCTCTCAAGACTCTCAGCTACTGTAAGAACATCGCGGTCATCACCGATGCACGGTTCAGCGGGGTATCGACCGGAGCGTGCGTCGGTCACGTCTCTCCCGAGGCGCTCGCTGGGGGCCCCATCGGTAAAGTACGCGATGGCGACACCATCGAAATCGTGATTGACCGCGAGAGTCTTCATGCCTCGGTCAATTTCGTGGGAGAAGGTGGCGAGCAGTTTGCCGCGGAGGAAGGCGAGAGGCGGCTGGCGAATCGGGGCTTGCGCGAGGATCTGGCTCCTCATCCGATGCTGCCGGACGATACGCGCATCTGGGCGGCTTTGATCGAGGCCAGTGGTGGGGTTTGGGGTGGTTGCGTTTATGATGCGGATGCAATTGTGGAGAAGCTAAGAGCTCGCGTCCCACCCGCGCAGAGCTTCACGCAGAATCCCGGTAAACTTGTGCGGTAGCGTCAGGCATTACGGCCTCCGCGGAGGGCGAACGTGAGAATTTCGACGATAGGGACGCTCGGGTTGACCCTTTCTTTCACACTCATCGTCCAAGCCGGCGCCGCCTTCGGCTCAACCAGGTACAAATGCAAAAACCCGGCGTGCGATATCAACGCGATTGGGCACCGCAAGTTCTTCAAGACTCCTTCCGTTGGAAACTGGTATTCGACCGAAAAAGAAAAGGAACTCGGCGAGAAGTACTCCACCGCGGTCGAGCAGAGAGTTGTCTTGGTAAAGGATGATGGTATCAATGCCTACGTCGACCAGGTGGCGCAGCGAATCACCCGAAACTCCGACGCGGACATGCCGATCACAGTTCGCATCGTCCGAAGGGATGATCCCGGCGCATTCACTTTGTATGGTGGGCACCTTTATCTGACGACCGGGCTTCTTCTCAAAATGCACAGCGAGGGAGAACTCGCAAGCGTATTAGCGCGGGGAGTCGCTCATACGGCGGTGCGCTCCGTTGCACGGCTGCAAACCCGTACCTCACTGATGGAAGTCGCAAGCATCCCGGGGAACAGTGGTGTATTCGCAATTGATAGCGTGCCTCATGCTCCTGGCAATAACGACATTGCCTTACAGACGTTCGGGTTTACACTGCAACGTGATTTGGAACTTGAGGCTGACTACTTCGGCATTCAATATGTTTACAAGGCTGGCTACGAGACGGATTGCTTTGTCAGCGCAGTTCAGTCCTTGTGGCAGCCGAATCCCAGCGGCGCACTGGCCAAGGCTTTTTATCCGTTTCCGCCACTCAATGAACGTCTGAAGAGGCTGCATCAAGAGATCGATGAAATCCTGCCGAGCCGACCAGGCGACGTCGTATCCACGTCGGAATTCGATGAGTTTATGGTTCGCCTGCGGCAAATTCCGCCGCCGGAACCTCCGCCCGAAAAAGATGGGCCACCAAAATTGGTTGGGCATGAATCTCCAGCAAAAAACTAGCCGTGCGGACTATTTCCAAACCGAGTATTTTCCAGTGCACTCTCCTGCGATCTGCCGAATGTACTTCTTCCAGGGCATAAGACAAATCTCGCCGACGATTGGAGAACCCTCGGGAATCGGCTGCGCATAGGGCACGATGATAACTGTCCGTCGATATTGGTATGTCCCTGGAACGTAGCTCGGCAGCCAGTGCGGATCGTTTGTGAAGTTGAGCCGCTCTTTCGGCGGTTCCTTACAAGTGATCCATTGAAGAGATAGCAGGCCTCTTCTGTTCCGCTCATCTTCTAAATGCCTAACCATACTGTCGGGTTCCACACTGGCAACTCGAGAACAGCCGGCAGGGAGAGGGATCTGCGGTTCTCCTTCTGAATGCACCATCCACGCCACACATGTGGCGTCAAGCCACAGAGAGAAGATGACAAGTGCACCCATCCCAAGCATGAACAGAAAAAGCCCGCCCCAAAGATATAAGCGCCAGCTCCTTCGCGTGGGATTCATTTTTCAGTGGCTGTGGTGGTGATGCTCTTCACTCTCACTGACCGGGATCACGCATCCGTGGGCCACTTCGCACACCGCATGTTCGAACTGGATGGTCGTGTGGTCGATATGAAAGTCGTGCAGCAGCCGCTCCTTCACGTCGCGCAAGATGCGTTCGCTGACCGACGGCGGAATATCGGCGATCGAGATATGACAGGAGAGCGCGTGAGTTTCCGATCCGATGCTCCAGACATGAAGATCGTGGACATCGTTGACCCCGTTCACGGAGCGGATGGCTGATTCGATCTTCTCCAGTTTCATACCGCGCGGAGTACCTTCCAGAAGAATGTTCAGCGTTTCACGGACAATGCCGAATCCAGACCACAGGATCAGCACGCCGATCCCAACCGACAGCACCGAGTCGATCCAGTAGTTGCCGGTGATAAGGATCGCCCAGCCGCCGAAGATGACCGCTGCCGTAGAAAACGTGTCGCCGACTTCGTGCAGCAGGGCGCTGCGGATGTTGACGTCTCCGCCCGAGCGGTAGAGCACGAAGGCGATCGCCCCGTTCATTGCCACTCCGGCCGCGGCCACCCACATCATGAGGCCAGCGTGAACCTCCGGCGGGTGCTGCAGCCGCTGGAACGCCTCATAAAAGATGAAGAAGGAAACGCCGACCAGCGACGTTGCGTTGACCAATGCCGCGAGGACTCCGGCGCGGTGATAGCCGTAAGTCTTGGATGAGTTCGCTGGCCGGGACTGGAAGTAGACGGCCACCAGGGACAGCAGGAGTGCCAGAAAGTCGGAGAGATTGTGTCCCGCCTCAGAGAGCAGCGCCAGTGAATGCGCGCGGATGCCCGCCACGACCAGCAGCACGATGTAGGCGAGAGTCGCGACAAGCGAGACCTTCAGAACCCGCGTCGGGCTGCCCGTGCCGTGAACGTGCGCGTGCATGGATCAAGTCTACGGATGCAGCAGTCTCGCTTCAAGCCGCCCATTGGGTCGTGGATCCATATGCTCACGCTCGCTTCGTTCGCGGGACAGCCAAGGCGGCGGTCCCTCCGTGGGGCGTGATGGAGTTGGAGTCGGACGAAAATCTGCCGATGGACGTGAAGTAACGAGCTAGACGGCGAACGCCACGACCAGAAGTTTGCGAACCCACTTTCACATTGGGCCGCTATCTGCTTTCCAATTTTCATTTGTCGCCGCAATGAGAATGTATGGACGAGATTGTTAAAGATTTTCTTATCGAGAGCAACGAAAACCTGGACCGGCTGGATCAGGAACTCGTCAAGCTGGAGTCTTCCCCATCGTCCCGGGAACTGCTGGCGAGCATCTTCCGGACGATTCACACGATCAAAGGCAGCTGCGGATTTCTGGGCTTTGCACATCTGGAAAAACTGGCACATGCAGGCGAGAACCTGCTGTCGCAGTTACGCGATGGCAAGCTGACCTTGACGGCAGAAATTACCAACGGCCTGCTGTCGATGGTGGATGCGGTGCGTCACCTGCTGGCGGTGATCAAGGCATCGGGGAGCGATGGCGGCGAAGATTACACGGAGCTCATCGAAAAGCTAGGGCGCCTGCAACAGGCGCAGGACGAGAATTCGGTCGCCTCAACGGCACCGATCCCTTCACCTCTTAGGAACGGCGAGACAGCCAACCAGGCCGCGATCCTGGAGACAGCGGCCGATCCTACCAAAATCGGCGGAGTCCTGCTGGAGCGCGGTCAGGTGAAAGAGGAGGATCTGGTATCCGCGTTGCAGCAGCAGGAACTGGGCCGGAAGCGCATCGGAGAAATTCTCATCGCGCAAGGGGCGGCGAAGCCGGAGGACGTGCAGGCGGCGCAGCAGACGCTGGAATCGCGAAATCCGGATACGGCGGTGGAAACCATCCGTGTCGGTGTGAATCTGCTCGATCGACTGATGAACCTGGTGGGGGAGCTCGTGCTGGCGCGGAACCAACTGCTCCAGTTCTCCAGCGCCCGGCACGACGTCGGGTTCCAGGCAGTCTCGCAGCGCATGAATCTCATCGCCACCGAACTGCAGGAAGAGGTCATGAAGACGCGGATGCAGCCCATTGGAAACGTGTGGGACAAGTTCCCGCGGACAGTGCGCGACCTGGCGCTTACCTGCGGCAAGGACGTACGCCTGGAAATGGAAGGCCAGGACACCGAACTGGATCGCACCATCATCGAAGCGATCAAAGATCCGCTGACACACCTGGTGCGCAACTGCATCGATCACGGCATTGAGCCGGCGGAAGCGCGCAGGCTGGCTGGCAAGAATCCGATGGGCGTTCTCAAGCTGCGCGCGTTCCACGAAGGGGGACAGGTCAACATCGAGGTCAGCGATGACGGCGCAGGTCTGAACAGCGAGCGCATCCGGAAGAAAGCGATGGAGCGCGGACTGGTCTCGGCCCAGCAGGCGGAACGCATGTCGGACCGCGACGCGTACAACATGATTTTTCTGGCCGGCTTCTCCACGGCGGAAAGAGTCACGAACGTGTCGGGCCGGGGTGTTGGGATGGACGTGGTGAAAACTAACGTGGCCAAGATTGGCGGCACGGTCGATATCCACTCGACGCCCGGCACAGGAACGACGGTGAAAATCAAGATTCCTCTAACGCTCGCGATCATCCCCGCTCTGATGGTCACCTCTGGCGGCGAACGCTTCGCGATTCCACAGGTGAGCCTGCTCGAACTGGTGCGGCTGGAAGTGGGAGACGGCACGAAGGGAATCGAGATGGTCCATGGCTCGCCGGTATATCGCCTGCGCGGTCGCCTGCTGCCTCTGGTCTACCTGAACCGAGAGTTGCGACTGGCGGAGAAGGCCAATTCCGCGGACTCAGGAACCAACATCGTGGTGGTACAGGCCGACGGGCGCGAGTTCGGACTGGTGGTGGAGGAGATCACGGAGACCGAAGAAATCGTCGTCAAGCCGCTGGGGAAACAGCTGAAAGGTATCAGCGCCTACTCCGGGGCCACCATCATGGGGGACGGACGCGCGGCCCTGATTCTGGACATCCTCGGCCTGGCGCTGCACGCGCAGGTTGTCTCAGAGACGCGTGACGCGGCGCTGAACGAGAAAAGCCAAACCAAGGAGCCAACGGCGCGCAAAGAAGAAGCCGGGGCCGACCGCCAGACGGTGCTGGTGGTGCAGGTTGGAAAGCAAGGCCGCATGGCCATTCCCTTGGCCCTGGTGGCACGCCTCGAGGAATTTCCGGTCAGTGCCATCGAACGCGCGGGCTCGCAGGAGGTCACGCAGTATCGCGGAGAAATCATGCCGCTGATCCGCCTGTCGCGGCTCGTCGGCGAGGAAAGCGACAAAATTGCCGCGGGAGGGGATACTCGCCTGCCGGTTGTCGTCTACTCGGAAGCGGGACGCAGTGTGGGTTTGGTGGTGGATCGCATCATCGACATCGCAGACGAAAAGCTGGTCATCCAGAACCCTGCGCGGCAAAAAGGCGTCTTCGGGTCCGCGGTGGTTCAGAAGCGCGTAACCGACATGCTCGATGTTCCGAGCGTGGTCCGGGAAGCGATCCCGGGATTTGCGGAGTCCTCGTCCGCGAGAGTTTAGGAGAGGCATCATGGCTGCATCGCAACAATTCTGCACGTTCTTCCTCGACGGCCACTTTTTTGGGACACCGGTGCCGCAGGTTCAGGAAGTCATCCAGTACCAGACGATGACGCGCGTCCCCCTGGCCCCTGAGGTAGTCAGCGGGCTGATCAATTTGCGGGGGCAGATCGTGTCGGCAATCGATTTGCGGAAGCGCCTCGGGCTTAAAGACCGTCTTGACGGTCAGCTGCCGATGAACGTCGTGGTGCACACCAATGACGGCGCGGTCAGCCTGCTGGTGGATGAGATCGGCGACGTCATCGAGGTCGAAGAAGAGATGCTGGAAAGCCCGCCGGAGACCCTGCAAGGGTTCGCCCGCGAAGTCGTGCGCGGGGTCTACAAGTTGTCCGGGCGGCTGCTGCTGGCTCTCGATATCGAACGAGTCGTCGACCTGGGCGACCTCGGCAAAACGAAGAGCAACCGGGAATTCTGAAGTGCAAGGGATCACGGCCCCGCGAGACCGCGGAGAACCGTAAGGAGAATGCAATGAACCGTTCGCGGGGAAGCAAAGCGATGAAGCTCGATAAACAACAGATCGTGGATGACCATGCACAGATCATGGCGATCCGCAAGGCACAGCCGGTCGCGGTGTATGACATGGATGGCATGATCCTCGACGTTAACGAGAAGTTTGAGAGGGTCTTCGGTTACAGTGCTGCCGACGTCCTCGGCAAACATGTCAGCTTTCTGGTAGACGAGGCAACGCGGCAGAGCACCCAGTACCAGGGAGCGCTGAAGGAGCAGTGGGATCGCCTGCGCCGGGGAGAAGTCTGCGAAGGCGAAGCCCGCCGTAGCACGAAACAGGGCAAAGAGCTGTGGATTCAGTATTCCTACAACCCCATCCTGGGCACCGACGGCAATGCTTACAAGGTGGTCAATTATTTCAGGGACGTCACTCAGCAGAAGCTGACTCTCGCGGACCAGGCTGGACAGATCGCCGCCATCGGCAAGTCGCAGGCGGTGATTGAGTTCAACATGGATGGCACGATCCTCGCAGCCAATGACAATTTCCTGAACGCTCTCGGCTATACGCTTGAGGAGATCAAGGGCAAACATCACAGCATGTTCGTGGACGAAGGCTATCGTCAGAGCCCCGCGTATAAGGAGTTCTGGGCGAAGTTGAACCGCGGGGAATATGACGCGGCTGAGTACAAGCGCATCGGCAAAGGCGGCAAGGAAGTGTGGATCCAGGCCTCGTACAATCCCATCCTCGATTTGAATGGCCGGCCGTTCAAGGTCGTGAAATACGCGACTGATGTCACGAGGCAGAAACTGATCAATGCCGACTATCAAGGGCAGATCGCCGCCATCAGCAAGGCCCAGGCCGTTATTGAGTTCCAGATGGATGGCACGATCATCACGGCCAATCCCAATTTCCTGAATGCACTCGGCTATGCGCTGGAGGAGATCAAGGGCCGACATCACAGCATGTTTGTCGAGGAGGCCTACCGGCAGAGCACGGACTACAGCGAGTTCTGGAGCAGGCTGCGGCGCGGTGAATATCAGGCGGCGCAATACAAGCGGATCGGGAAAGGCGGCCGCGAAGTCTGGATCGAAGCGTCGTATAACCCGATTCTCGACCTCAACGGCCGGCCGTTCAAAGTCGTGAAATACGCGACGGACATTACGCCCCAGAAGAACGCCGTCAACGCCATGATGGCCGACGCGATCATGCTTTCGCAGGCGGCCGTGGAAGGCAAGCTGGCCACGCGTGCCGATGTCACTCGTCATCAGGGCGACTACCGTAAGGTCGTCGAAGGCGTCAACCGAACGCTGGATGCTGTCATCGGGCCCCTGAATGTCGCGGCCAGGTACGTGGACGACATTTCTGCCGGGCTGGTCGAAGCGAGTGAAATCCTGCAGGCGATGGCAGCCAATGACTACACGCGGCGCCTGTCGGGATCGAGCAAGCGGGTGACGATTACCGATACCTATAACGGCGATTTCAACACCATTAAGAACAATCTGAACGCCTGCATCGAGGCTCTTGAAGGTGTGGGCGTGGCCACGAACCAGACCGCCGACACCGTCGCGGCGAGCATAAAGTCGATCGGGCAAAACTCGCAGGCGCTGTCGAGCGCATCGCAGCAACTGTCGGCCACGAGCCAGCAAATGAGCGCCAACGCCGAAGAAACCTCGGCGCAGGCGAGTACCGTGGCGACAGCCACACAGCAGGTCACTACGAATCTGAACAGCGTGGCGACAGGCGCCGAAGAGATGACCTCGACGGTGCAGAGCATCTCGAGCAATGCGAGCGAAGCGGCGAAAGTGGCAAGCGAAGCCGTGAGGACCGCCAATGCCGCCAATGCCACGGTGGCCAAGCTGGGAGAATCCAGCGCGGAGATCGGCCAGGTGATCAAGGTCATCACATCCATCGCCCAGCAGACGAATCTATTGGCACTGAATGCGACCATCGAGGCCGCCCGCGCGGGAGAAGCTGGCAAAGGTTTTGCCGTGGTGGCCAACGAAGTGAAGGAATTGGCCAAGCAGACGGCCAAGGCCACGGAGGACATCAGTCAGAAGATCACTGCGATTCAGGAAGACACCAGGCGGGCGGTGGAATCGATTGGCAGCATCACGACCATCATCCACCAGATCAACGACATTTCAGGAACGATTGCAACCGCGGTCGAGGAGCAGAGCGCCACGACCAATGAAATGTCGCGCAACGTCCAGGAAGCCGCCAAGGGTTCGGGAGAGATCTCGCACAACATTCAGGGTGTGGCTTCGGCGGCCGAGAGCACCACCCGTGGGGCGCAGGACACGCTGCAGGCGGCACAGCAGCTGACCAACATGGCACTGCAACTGCGGAATCTGGTCGAGCAGTTCAAGATCACGGACGCGGCGGGCCATGCGGGATCTGCGACAACGAAAGTGCGGGCCGCACAGGCCTCGGCCTAGCGGATCCTGCCTCATCACTTGCCGGCGAATTCCCGGCTGTGACAAGGAGCCATGGCGCAAGGTTCGAAAAAGCGGGTACTTCTGGTAGACGACGCGGTTGTCGTCCGCAAGTTGCTGTCACAGGCGATTGCGCAGGATCCGGATCTCGAGGTCGCCGGCACGGCGGTCAACGGCCGGGTGGCTCTCTCCAAGTTCTCTGGCTTGCATCCGGACATCATCCTGCTGGATATCGAAATGCCGGAGATGGACGGGCTCGAAACCGTGCGCGAGATACGCAAGCTCGGTACACGGGTTCCGATCATCATGTTCAGCACGTTGAGCGAACGCGGGGCTCTCGTCACACTTGAGGCTCTTGCGCTTGGCGCTACCGACTACGTTACCAAGCCGAGCAATCTTGACGCGGCCTCCACGTTTGAAGCGATCACGCGGGAACTAATTCCGAAGATTCGTGCGCTCTGCCATCTACCTTGTACGCAAAGCATTGTGACGGCGGTTCCGAAACCGCAGGTTCCTGTGACCGCGTTCCCTGCTCGGCCACGATTATTCGCTCCTGCCAAGATCGTGATCATCGGTGTTTCCACAGGCGGTCCGGATGCTCTGGCTCATTTGCTGCCCAACTTGCCGGCGCAGTTTCCTGTGCCGGTCCTGATCGCGCAACATATGCCAGCGATCTTCACGGCCATGCTCGCGGCGCGCTTGACGTCGAAATCGCAGCTTCCGGTACGCGAGTGCATCTCGGGTGAACCTGTCTCTTCGGGGTGTGCCGTGATCGCTCCCGGTGACTATCACATGGTGGTCCAAGTGGAGAGCGGAACACCGGTGTTGAAGACACATCGGGGCCCGAAAGAGAATTTCTGCCGGCCTTCGGTCGATGTCCTCTTCCGATCCGTTGCCAGCGCATATGGCGAGCGTGCCCTGGCAGTGGTTTTGACGGGCATGGGCCAGGATGGACTGAAGGCGTGCGAAATGCTGCGCGCTGCCGGGGCGCGGATCTACGTGCAAGACGAGGCGAGCAGCGTGGTTTGGGGCATGCCGGGCTTCGTGGCGAAAGCGGGGCTGGCGGACAAAATTGTGCCGCTCAAACAGATGGCTACGGAGATTGTGCGTGCGACCACCCTGCAGGTGGCGGCAAGAATGGAATCTTGAAGGACTCTCAACTCTTCGTGAGACTGTCGAGATAGCGATTGTTGTAGAACGTCGTGGTCTTCTGCACAAACTCGAGAATCTTGAACATGCGATCGCGAGCTTCCCGGTTCATCTCGCGGAACTGCACGGCGATGCCAGAGCCAGGATCAAGGCGGGTCACCACACCTTCGGCACGCAAGCCGGGATCGTCCATGGAGAAGCTGAGCTTGATCTGGCTGCCGGGAGAGAGAATGGTGCTGGTCTCGACGAAACATCCACCCATGCTGATGTCAGTGAGATTAGCGAACATGGGCACGCCGCCGGCCTCCGTGTGCAGTTCGATCGTCACTCTGCACTTCATGCGCGGATGGGCACGCCGGTCTTTGTAGGCGAGCTGCTTCTGCTTCTCGAGGTACATGCGGCGGTCCGCCTCAGCCAGCAGCTGTTCGGCATCGTTGCCATCGTCCGGATAGACGGCGCGACCCACACTGAGAGAGAGAATTTCTTCGCTGCAGACTTCGTTGCCGGCGTGGCGAGCCAATGCCCGCATCTGCTCTGCCTTCTTGCCGGCGGCATCGGCTGCCAGGCCCGGAGCGATTACCACAAACTCGTCGCCGCCCATGCGTGCGACGTAGTCGTATTCGCGGCAGCTGTCTTTCAGCGCCTGGGCAAACAGCCGCAAGACGCGGTTCCCTTCCAGATGGCCAAAGCGGTCGTTGATCTGCTTGAAACCATCCATGTCGGAGACCATGACGGTCAAAGACGTCTTGTCGCGCTTGCAGCGCGCCAGTTCGCGGTCCAACTGCAGGAACAGGGACCGCGCGTTGGGCAGGCCTGTCAGGTAGTCCGTCGTCGCCGAATTTTCCGCCTGCTGATATTTCAGAGCGTTTTCAATGGCCAGTGCCATCTTGCCGCTGACAGCCAACAGGATGCGCAAGTGATCGGAGGTAAAGGCGTCGCGTTCCGATCGGTAGAGCGCGAGAACACCGATCACTCCGGCTACTCCTTCGAGCGGCACTGCGAGCGCCGATCGCAAAGTGCTGAACTTTGTGGGATCGTTCAGGTACCCGGGTTCCACCGAGGGATTTCCGTTGATGATCGGCTTGCGATTCTGCGCGACCCATCCGGACAATCCTTGTCCGACCGGAATTCGCAGCGAAGAGAACAATCGATAGTTATCGCCGTTCACATACTCAGGGACAAGTTCGTCCTCACGCCGCACATAAATTGCGATGGCATCGTAGGGCACCATCGGCTTGAGTTTGATGGAGAAGACCGACAGGGTTTCTCCCAGGCTCAGTGATGCGCCAAGGTCCTGGCTGAGTTCAAACAGTGCCTGTGCTTCCTGGCGCGCCGCCGCAATCGAGGACAAGAATGTCGTCTCGCGCCCGGCGTAGTCCTGGGCCCGGGCCTTTTCGAATCCGGCGGCAGGTTCCAACCCGCGCTCAATTTTGATGGCTGTGGAGAGAGGCGCGTTCGGGTCTTCCACAGACTTCGCAATCGCCATTTCCTCCAGATGCTGATATTGCTTTTGTAGAACGTCCACTACGCGCGGGTCGAATGACTTGCCGGATTCTGCGGCGAGTTTCTGCATCACCTCTTTGAGTGGCAGAGCGCGCCGGTACTGGCGATCGGAGGCCAGGGCGTCGAGGTAGTCGACCGCGGAAAGGATGCGCGCGCCGATCGGAATCTCGGCACCCTTCAGGCCCAGCGGATAGCCGGACCCGTCCCACTTTTCGTGGTGAGCGCGGACGATCGGAACGACCGGATAGGGAAAGCGCACTCGCTCCAGAATCTCGGCGCCAACCAGCGTGTGAATTTTCATCTTCTCGAATTCTTCCGGACTGAGGCGGCCGGGCTTCGAGATGATGTGCTCGGGTACAGCCAGCTTGCCGATGTCGTGCAACAGCGCTGCAGCGTGCAAGGCTTCCAACTCGGGGCCGGCTAAACGGAGTTCCTTGCCGACTTCAATGGCATACACGCGTACGCGCTGCAGGTGCTCGTGCGTCGTATGGTCCTTGGCTTCAATGGCGAGAGCCAGAGCTTCGATGGTGCGCAGATGTAGATTCGCCATCTCCTCGACGTGCCGTTTTTCATCTTCGAGCTTGCCAAGATAAAGCCGATACGAACGGTAGATCAGATACATCGCCGGCAGCACGAGCAGGGACGTTTCCCAATTCAATGTCCGGTTCAGCCAGGCGATCATGGCTGCGATTCCGGCGCCGACAAGGTAGTACGGGAACGACCAGAAATAGCAATCGACCAGAATGCGGCGCAATGGGCGCCGCTCGGTCAACGAGATCACCGTGGCAATCGAACCGGCATTGGCGATGAAGTAGACGGTCGCCGTGAGGCCCAGCAGTATCGGGCGGCTCTCGATAAGCAGGTTGGGCAACGGATGGTGATAAACGAAGTATGCCAGCGCGGTAGAGATACAACCGGCGCACACATTGAACGTGACCTGGATTGCCCGGGGCCTGTCTGGAAACAAACACTGGGCCACCATGGAGACCGCGCCCAGAATCAACGTCTCCGTGAAGCTGAGTTCGAGAATTCCAATCAGGATGAAGAGGAAGTTTACCGAGAGAGTGCCAGTGATTCCGGGCAGGTTCACCTTGAGCCGCGACGCCAGAATCGCGATGCCCAGATAGCAGATGAACTCGGCGATGTTCTTGCTGCTTTGATGGATGCCGGCGTAGATCAGCGTCCACAGGCCCGCAAGCACGATCAGCGTAATAAACAATTTCGCTGGCGCGGACATTCTCTTCCACGAGCGCGACTGCTCGGGAATGCCGATGGTTGTGCTGGTCGTCCCAGTCATTCGAGTGAGCACACTACGCGGGGCGTGGTTCTCCCCAAACAAGATAGATACCAACTAACAGGCTTAGATACAACGATTTAGCGGAAATGGCGCAAACTTCCGTAACTTGTCAGAGCAATTTTGCACAGGTTACTTCCGCGATTGAAAACAGAGGTGCGGGCGCAGTACGTGCAAGCGCCCGAGGCATCCGAAACGGACCCGCGAAAACCGGGCAAAAAGGGTAAAAAACAGGGAAAAAACCGGCAGAGGCTTCGGGTTACAGAGGAAAAATCCCGTGTTTTACGTCGTCTGTGGCCTGAGCGACGTTTTCAGGTTTTCCGAGATCGCGCCAGTAGTACGAGTCGGCCGGAAAAGCCAGAATTCGCTCCGCTTCAGCCGCAAGCCGCAGGTATGAGGTGATGATCGAGAAGGCACCGTCTTCTGTGATTCTCTCTACCAGGCGGGGGGAAATTACGTGCACTCCCGAGAAGGCGAGCGCTTCAGTGGGCTCGCAAGCACGGACGATTTCATGTGGCTGGTCTCTTCCTGCCTGCCTTCCGCATAACAGGTGTTGACTATCGAACAGAAGTTGTCGGGAAGTTTCGCGCTTCTGCACCGCCAGGGTGGCCAGGACCTGGTGGTCACGGTGAAACTGCACCATCCGTGCGAGATCGATGGTGCTGACTACGTCGACGTTGTGCAGCACAAAGGGCTCGGCGCCATTCTGCAGAAAAAACCATGCTGCTTTTTTCAGCCCTCCGCCGGTGTCGAGGAGCACTTCCTCGCGAGAAATTTCTATTCGAAGACCAAAGTTGCTGTTGTTTTTCAGGAAATCGACAACCTGGTCGGCGAAGTGATGCACATTGATGATTACATCGCGAATGCCGAACGAGGCCAAGCGGCGGAGGGTGATCTCCAACAGGGTATGCCCAGCTATTTGGACGAGAGCTTTCGGGCGATCGTCCGTGAGTGGCCGCAATCGAGTACCAAGTCCAGCGGCCAGAATCATGGCTTTCATTTCACGGATTGCTCCAGTTCCTTCTGCTCGACTTCCATTCGTTCCAGCTCGCGGTGCCTGACGACGACCTCGACGCCGCTGCGTCCGCGCAATCGCTTGGCAAGCTGCTCGGCAAGATAGACAGAACGATGCTGTCCACCGGTACAACCGAAGGAAACCATGAGGTGCTTGAAGCCGCGTTGCAGATAGTTGGCAACGGTAGCATCCACCAGCGACATGACGCTGGCCATGAACTGATGCACGCTCTCCTGCTGGTTGAGGTAATCGATCACGAGCGCATCCTTGCCCGTCAGCACCTTGAACCGCTCTTCCCGCCCGGGGTTCGGCAGGCTTCGTCCATCGAAGACGAACCCGCCGCCGTTGCCGCTCTCGTCTTTCGGCAGCCCGCGATGAAAAGAAAAGCTGAAGATTCTCACTACCAGGTTGTCCGCCTCTGACGCCAGTCCCAGGAGTTTCTCGGAGCGCAGCATGCTGTGAAATGCCTGCATGAGTGTCGGGAGTTCGATGGGCAGTGTGACGTTGTGCAGCAGCCAGCGCAGATTCTTCAGCGCATAGGGAACGCTTTGTAGAAAATGCACCTTGCGCTCGTAGAACCCGCGAAAGCCATACGCCCCGAGCGCCTGCATGATTCGCACGTAGACGTAGGCGTAGTAGTGATGCAGGAAGACTTCGGGCTTGAGATCGACAAAGGCCTGCACCTTTTCCAGGTAATGATCGAGCAATTGCTGGCGCAGTTCTGGCGGCAGGTCCGCCTTGGCGTCATACAGAAGTGACGCGACGTCGTACTGGAGTGCCCCTTTGCGGCCGCCCTGGTAATCCAGGAAGTACGGCTTCCCCTCGCGCAGCATGATGTTGCGAGATTGGAAGTCGCGGTAGAGAAAAAAGTCCCGCTGGGCGCTAAGCAGAAATTTGGTGAGGCGGCTAAAGTCGTCTTCCAGCGCCTGTTCGCTGAAGGAAATCCCGGCGAGGCGCAGAAAGTAGTACTTGAAGTAATTCAGGTCCCATGAGATCGACTGCCGATCGAAGCTGCCGCGCGGATGGCACAGCTTGTAGTTCAAGTCGCGCCCGGCTTCGATCTGAAACCGGGGAAGCGTGGCAATCACATCGCGATATGCAGTTATGACCTGGGGTGCAATGGTTTCGCCACTTCGATTCTGCGAGAGCAACTCAAACAGGGATGTGTCGCCCAAATCCTCTTCCAGGTATGCGCCGTTTTTGAGGTCTTCACCGTAGATTTCGGGAACCGGAAGCCCGTGCTTTCCAAAGTGGCGCGAGAATTCCAGAAAAGCCACATTCTCTTCCCGAACGCCATAGAGAATGCCGATGGCACTGGTTCCCTTGGCGGTCAGCCGGATGATCTTACGTCCGGAGCCGCCCAGTTCTCCTTGAACCGGCTGCACTTGCTCGACGGGGAGGTGGAAGTGCTTCTCGAACAGGCTCTTGAGGACATCCATGGGCTCGCGCTTTCGTCCAACGACTCACCCAAAGATACCATCGAAGCGGAGTCTGACGACCCTATGGGCACCTTCCTGCGAAACAGGGCGTGGGGCCTCAGGCCGTCCTCCCGAGTCTTTCTTCTCCTATGAGGATTTCTCCTCCTCCGCTACAATGGCGGCCACCAACGAGCCGAGGCCTCCCCAAGTTGTACGATTCCTCGCGCTCTCAGGTCTCCAGGTCTTGAAGG
>Ga0335085_10002155_pt1 | contig 37882 bp, 29 predicted proteins | sample Lox_Sample_45_FD_206712 | JGI IMG/M metagenome (GOLD analysis project Ga0335085, IMG submission 206712) | Soil microbial communities from Loxahatchee National Wildlife Refuge, Florida, United States - Lox_Sample_4.5 | ecosystem: Environmental > Terrestrial > Soil > Wetlands | place: USA...
AAAACACGTTCCTCAGACTTTCGTTCATCCTGGAATTGCTCCATTACTACAACCACCAAAACACCGAAACGTCCGAAGGCATTTTCGCCCAGCGCCTGCCCGCGGTGATTGAACAATTGGTCATCACCAACGATCAGGACACGCTGGATGAAAAATTGATCAAGCAGGCGGAAAACCTGCTGGCCTTTGTCGCCGGCCACGACCAGCGCCAAATGGTCGTCAACAACATCGGGAAAGGCGGCGGAGTGGCGCGCACGCTGAGATTTGTGCTCACGCTTCGGGCGCAAAAGGTGTCTGCGTTGGATGAAGTGGTTGCCGTCTTTGTCAAACGTTTGATTCCTGACAAAAAAGCGCCGGCTTCCAAATCGGTCGCCGCTATTGTGCGATTGATCAATCCCGAACATTACTTGCCGGTGGTCAAGTCCATCATGGCGTCAAACCGGCTGCGCAAAAACGACGCGGAAGCGCTTGGCCTGGCCGTCAGCCAGGAACTCGGTTTGAAGGGACTTGAAGCGGAATTAAAAAAGAACGAGGTGACAATCTCTCCGGAACAGGAACAGCAGATGGCCTGGGAAAACATCAAGGCCCGCATTACACAGCGGGGATCGCCCAATGACATTGCCGCAGCCATCCGCGACCGGCTGCACGCCAAGTACGACGCCGACGAAGTCAAACAAAGCTGGCTGGCGCTCACGACAGCCGACCCGATGGCGTTGGTCAGGATTTTCTGCCTGCTGCCGTACCTGCCCGACGGACAAACCGATCCGATGGCCCAAGCCGTGATGGAATCTTACGTCTCCCGGCTTGTGCATGAAAAATACGCCGACACATACAATAAGGTCGTGAACGCCCTGCGGAACCTGTTCAAGGTGAAATCCGATAGTCCGGCGTTGGTGAATTTTATCGCGCTGGTGAAATGGGTGAATCCCGAAGCCGCTGCCAAACTGAGCCAGGACATTGGGACGGCCAACGCCTAGAAACCGACTCATAACAACGTTGTCAGATAAACCACCACCGCCAGCCCAATCAGCGCCATCAGTACCGCAATCAAATAGGCGAGGCCCGTGTCGAAAGCCGTTCGCGTTTCACCGCGGTCGAGCGCTCGAAGGTAACGGTGATACCGGATCGCCGCCGCCAGCGAAACGATGATGCCGATGGCAATCAGAGCCATACCGGCCGGAATGGAAAAACCGGCATGCGGGTCTTTGACCGTCAATTTCTCCAGGGTCAGTTCGTGTAAAAACAGGCCGAAGCGGGCAATGACGAATCCGAATCCCATGAGCGCCACTCCCGTCCGGAGCCACGCCAGGAACGTGCGCTCGACCGCCAGATACGTTCGCGGATCGGCAGGCGAACGGGGAAGTTCATCCTTAGTCATAATAATAAACCGGCGCTTGTTTAGCGCAGGCTAGGCTGAACAAACATTTCCGTCAATCACCGCCACAAGTGCTTGGGATATTTCCGCTGCAGTTCGGATTTGATGCGCGGATAGTGTTCGCGCCAGAAATTGGCGAGGTCTTGTGTGACTTGTATCGGCTTCATCCCCGGCGTTAAAATATGGACGGTCACCGGCACCCGGCCCATGGCAAGCTTCGGCGTCTGGTTCACGTCGTAAAGTTCCTGTATCCGCAGCGCGATATGCGGCGGCTTGCCGTTTTCGTACACCACCTTGGGCGTGCGCCCGTTCGGTAGTGCGAGCCGTTCTGGCGCGTGCTTGTCCAACAACTCGCGCTGCGCCGCCGACAGCCACGACATCATCAGTGGTTTGACTTCGCGTTCTTTGATGTCTTTGTAGCTCACCGCGCCGTGACAAAGTTGTTCTATGATATCCTTGCGGTCGTCCTCCGTAATGGCAGGCAATTGCAATTCCGGACAATACTCGCAAAGCAAGTTCAGCCGCGCCAGCCATTGCTCGACGCCGTGGTCCCAATTCGGCAAAGGCAGTCGGCCGGCAAGAATCTCGTTCGCCAGCAATCGCGCTGCGGCCCCGGCGGGCGGCGGGTCAACCCGCTTGGCGGACAAGGCCAGCCCACGAAAACGCATCAATTCAGCCGCCTGCACGCGCTTGGAAGTTGAATCGAATTCCACGTGTAGATCTGAAGCCATGTCCTCCGGAAACAATTCGCGCAGCCAGTCCAGTTCAATCGCCGTCGCCAGGGAAAGAATTGTATTCACTTCCCCTCCCCTGCCCTGCACTTCGCGAACTTCTGCAACAACAAATAATTCGTAGGAGCCGAGGTGACGAGGCTCTGACATATTGCCGGTCTTGAAGTGAGTCTCGTTACCTCGACTCCTACCGACTACGCTTTCGCGCGCCAGCACGCCGCGCCGATTATGAACCAACTCGCAACGCAACGTACCTTGATCCAGCCGCCGCGCCACGCGGTCGCTGAACCCGATAAGAAGGCACTTTTGGAGCGCCTCGTCCTTGATTTCGCGCGGCTTCACATCGAGACCTTCATTTTTGGCGATGCGAAGAAATTGCTCGAACAGCGGTCCCACCTGCCGTGCCGTGACGGCGTGAATACCGAGACGACGGCAGGCGTCCACGCGAAATTGCTGGTTCGCGGCGTAATTCCACGCGCGCATCAAAATCCAGAAATCAGACGAGGCCTTGTCGCCCAGCAAATCTTCGCGGGCGGACGTTACTTCGCGTCCAACATTCCGGAGCAGCAGGTCGCGGCCCTGGGTGAGCGCGGCCACGAGACAGGCCTGGTGGACGCACCCATATTCCTGCGCCGCCAGCAACATGCGCGCATAACGCGGATGCAACGGAAACGCCAGCATCTTGCGACCAATGGGAGTAATTTGAGTTTCGGTAGCACAGGCGTCCCGCTGAAAACCAACGTCTTTTTCGGATTGCCGTTCCGCGAGACGCCGAACGGATGCAGCCGAGACGGCTGCGCTACATTTGGCCAGCGCTCCCAAATCCAGCAGCAATTCCTCCGCATGCGTGAGCGCCTGCTCTTCCGGCTTTTCCAGCCAGCGAAAGTTTCGCAGGTCCTCGACTCCTGAAGCTTTGAGCGTGAGCACCACTTCGGCCAGGTCCAGCCGCTTGACCTCCGGCAATTCCTGCGCGACGCGATGGCCGTGTTCCTCGCGCGACCAGAGTCTCATGCAAACGCCCGGCGCCGTCCGGCCCGCGCGGCCCGCGCGCTGATCGGCGGAGGACTGGCTGATCTTTTCGATGAGCAGCGTATTGATGCCGCGATACGGATCGTACCGCGCAATTCGCGCCAGCCCGCTGTCAATCACCAGCCGGACACCGTCAATCGTGAGCGACGTTTCCGCGACGTTGGTGGAAACCACCACCTTGCGCTGGCCGTAACGCGCCACGGCGGCGTCCTGCTCGCGCGGCGGCAATTCGCCGTGCAATGGCAGTAGAATGAAACCTTTGGATTCGGGCACGTGCCGGATAGCCTCGATGGTTTGCGAGATTTCAAATCCGCCCGGCATAAACACCAGCACGTCTCCTTCGCCGCCGGATTGGACGTAATGACTGAAAGCATCCGCCGCCTGTTCCCACACCGGCCGCTTGTCCACATAACTCGGCTTCGCGGCATATTCGATGTCCACCGAATACACCCGGCCTTCGGAGGAAAGGACGGAACAATGGCAGGGCGCGATGTCCCCATCGCGCCGCAGCGGGCTTGGAACAGCTCGCCCTGCCTGATTCAGATATTTCTCCAACTCCCCGGCATTCAGCGTCGCGGACATGACCACAAGGCTCAGGTCGGGGCGATGTTGTTCCTGCAAATCCAGGGAGCAAGCCAAGGTGATGTCGCCGTACAAATGGCGCTCGTGAAACTCGTCGAATATCAAAACGGAAACACCGTTCAACTTCGGGTCTTCAATCATTTGCCGCAGCAACACGCCTTCGGTCACAAACCGGATTTTTGTCCTGGCCGTCGTGACATTTTCGAAGCGGATTTGATAGCCGACTTCCTCGCCGAGTTTCACGCCGAGTTCCTGGGCCACACGGGCCGCCAGCAATCGTGCGGCCAGCCGGCGTGGTTGGAGCACCACCACCTGGCCGTCCCGCAGAAAACCGTGGCGCAGCAGCATCTGCGGCACTTGCGTGGATTTGCCGGAGCCGGTGGGCGCGGACAAAATCAGCCGCCGATCGCTTTTGAGCCGGGCGACGATTTCGCTCTCGATGTCGTAAATGGGCAGACGATCCGCCATGTTTTGCCCATCGTAACGAGTTGGACAAGCCCGGCACCAAGAAAAATCGCTTCAGATGGCGATGGTGGACGCAAAATTTTCCATCTCCACAATGATTTGGCGAAGACGCGGCACTTGAGAGGCGCTTTGGTTCAGGGTGTGTTCAAGCGCGGCCAATTCGTCCAACGCCTGTTGCTCCGCCTGCCGGGTTAGTTCATTGATGCCTTTGGCCACGCGGTCGCGCCAATTGGAAGCGAGGCGCGAAAGATTTTTATCCGTTTCCCAACGCGATTTTCGCAATAGCGAGCGCTCAATCATCGGACGAAACACGCTCATCGGAACGAGCGGACTGATGAGGCTGAACGCGGCGTCCACATAGCCGATGTCAATCGGCGGTGAGGCGGGTTCGGGTACTTCGAGCACAATGTCATGCGGCGCAAGCGTGACGCCGAGCGCAACCTGAACATGACCGGCGAGCCGGTGTTGAAGAGCTTGAAGTGTCCGCATCAGGTGTTGCTCGACCCGCTTGAGCGGTTCAAGGAACGTGGCCTTTTCCGCACCCGAAATTTCGGTGAGCTCGCGGTTCAGGATGTCTTGCAGCCATGCGCGCCAGATTCGCAAGAGCGGCGGCAGACGCGACGGCCATTGGGGGAGTTGTCCTTGAAGGCCCGTCGCGACTTTTTCCTGCAACGCTTCCTGTTGTGGTTTCAATTTGAGCAGTGATTGGTTCAACGCTTCGGCGGACCATTTGCGCGAGAGCACCTGAAGTTCTTCGCGGAATAGATCAAACTGGCGGCGCTCATCGGCGAGTTTGTCACGCAGCGATTGGCGGGCGGACTCGGCCTGGGTCGCGGCGGCGAGCGCCACACGCAGGTAATTGAGCGTTTGCGTCAGCAGCGAGAGAATTTTGTGCCGCGCAATCTGGCCGGCGGCTTCATCCCGGTGCTGGATGAGTGGCGTGAATAATTGCTGCTCCAACGCCTTTTTCAGCGCCCCTTCTTCGGGCCGGACGGAGTAAAAGAACACCGGCAATTCCGTTTTCCATTTTTGCAGAAGCTGCTGGCGCACGAAATCCAAGACCTCGCCGCGCTGCGTTTCGTTGAGCAAATCGGCCTTCGTCAGCAACAGAACAATTTTGGGCGTGTGCTGGCGCAGTTCAGCCAGCAGTTCCAAATCGCGCTCCGACAGCGGCGCGTCGGAACTGATGGCCACCAGCGCCGCGCCGACGTTTGGCAGCCATTCGTGCGTGGCGGCGGTGTTGTGGCTGAAGGCGCTGCCCAGGCCGGGCGTGTCCACGAATTGCAGCGGATCGAGTTGCTGTAATGCGGGCAGTTCCACGTCCACCAACGCGACTTGCTTCTCGTTGTTGGGATTTTTGTCTTCGCCAACGTAGAGCGGAATTTCCTGGAGCGGGATTTCTTTTTTATCGCCGTGGAGAAAGCACACTGCGGCCCGCTCGACAGGCCCGTAACGCAGCCGCGTGATGACCGCCGTGAGCGGCACGACGCCGATGGGCAGCACGGCGCGCCCGGTGAGATGATTAAGAAACGAGCTTTTGCCAGCCTTGAAACGCCCAAACACCGCCACGTCAATGCCGTGGCTGTTGCCGTTGAACTGTTTCCGGCACGCGGCAATTTGCGGCTGGAGACTAGGCAGCTTCAATTCATCGGCAATAGCCGTGATGCGTTCCAGGATGTCAGCAGACGGTAACACGGTTCAATCTTCGCGGCGTTTTGAATTGGATTCACCGGCTTTCAACAATTGAGTGATTTCCTCCAACGCGATTTCAAGCACGCCAAGTTTGTTTTCGAGATAATCGGCCGTGGTCGGCGCGATCTTGCCGTAGTTGCGCAATCCTTTCGCCCGCGAGGCGTAGAGGTCAATGTTCAACAATTCAAACGCCGCCAGATGCGCCCGTCGGACCGGATGGGTGCCGGCCTGCAAATTGAGGTCGCGCGCCATCTGCTCGACTTGGGTTTGCGCCCGGGCGACGGCCTGATCGAGTGGTTGGGCGAATACCGGGTCAATCGGGTCTTCACAGCGCGTCAGCCGCGAACTCGCCGGCGGATGCAAAACGTCATTGTGTAAATGGCGCAACGTGGCCTCCAGCCGGGCAAGCACGATGGTCAGCCGCCGTTCCTGCGGTTCATTGAGTGGCAGTTCGGGGTTCATGCAACGGCGGGACGTAAATGTTTGATGCGGCGATCCAGTTCGAGCAGTCGCCGCCCGGCGTGCCGCGACAAATCATAATGGCCGGCGGCAAATTGCTCCAAAAGTTCCCGCAAGGCGAGCGGCAGTCCGTTCGAAATCTGATGCAACTGTCTGGCAAATGGCTCGATTGATGGTGAAACCTGTCCATTGTCAACGGCAGCGGCCAGCAACTCGCGCGTTTCGGAAAAGTGAAACGTCCGCAGTTCAATTTTTTCAAAACGCGCCAGCAATGGCCAGATATGTCCGATGTCCCACGGCTCGGCGGAGCGGCAGCAAATCCAGACCGGCGCGCGTTCCATCGCGCTTTCCAGAAATGAACTGATTTTTGGCGTCGTCCAGCCCACGCCATCAAAAACGACGGTTCGATGGATTTCGGCCAGCATTTTAATCAGGCGGTTCTTGCGCCGGACGAGTGGCAGGTGTGGCGCGGACGAGTTTAATTCGGTTTCGAGATGGTCACAAATTCCGCCCAAGGTTTCCGATTGCGGACAAAGGATGAGCGGTTGCCACTCGCGCAAGTGCGCGACGAGTGCCGATTTGCCGACGCCCGCCGGGCCGAGGATAAGCGCATGTTTGCGTTGGGCGTGCAACCGGCAGAGTTGCGCGATTTCTTTTTTTCGAGCGATAAATGGCAGTGACAAATTCATTTTCTTTGGGCAAGTCTTTTCTACCAAAGCAGCGTAATCAACAGCGCTACCAGCAACGCCAACAAGACATAAGCTGCATAGGCGTTGAGATGTCCGTGGTGCATGGCTGCAAGACGGCGGGCCAAATTCGCCACGGCATTTCGGGCCGGCCGGATCAGCCAGCGATCCATCACGTGGACCGCCACCCGCTCCCGGCGAATCGCGGTGCGGAAATGGTCGGCCACGGTTTCGCGCGTGTCCGAAACCGTCGCGGGCCGGAATACCGCGTCAAAAATCACGCGCACCGGATTGGAAAATCCCGTCGCCGTGTAACTCATCTCCGGCAGCAATCGCCGCACGCCGCCGTCCCATCGCGTTCGCCGTTCCAATTTCCGGCGGCGCGTCAGCCACAGGCGGACCACGACGTAAGTCAGCAACAGTAATGCGCTCAAAACAACCACCATGTAGGAGGTGGACATGGCAAAGACGACCGGATTCGTCGCGCCGCCGCGATGAAGCACGACGAGGCCGCGTCCGGGCAAAACGTTTTGCCCGACTTGCGCGCCGATATTATGAAAATCTTTCACGAACGCGGGCGGCAGCCCTTGCGGGCGGCCACCTTGCTCTGGATTGGAAGCAAAGAACGGCGGCACCAGTGCGTCGGTGGCGTTGGGTGGCTGCGACGCCCGCGTCGCAGAAAGTGAAGGCGACGCCTCGTCGCCAGAGGATACGATTCGTTTTTCACGCGACGGGGGCGTCGCAGCCACGCCTGGCGACGAGGCGTCGCAGCCACACAAGGCCGTGTCCAACGCGGGAATCATGTAGGTCGGCAGCACCCCCAACAACAGACACAGCAACGCCAGAAAAATCATCGGCACGATGGAGGTCCCGCGCGCTTCAACCGCCTTCGCGGCTTTTTCGGAGCGTGACATTCCGAGAAAGCCCATCGCAAACGCCTTGACGAAGCACGTCACCGCCAGCGCCGCCGTCAGCGCCAGCCCGGCGCCACACAACGCGAAAACCAATTTTACGAGCGTTGACGGCAATTCCGCCGAGCGCAGCATCGTTTGCAGCGTGAGCCATTCGCTGACGAAACCGTTGAACGGCGGCAGCGCCGAAATCGCCAACGTGCCAACTAAAAATGCGCCCGCCGTCCACGGCATCGCGCGAATCAAGCCGCCAAGTTTATTCAAGTCGCGTGTGCCAGCGCGGTCGTCCACCGTGCCCACGCCAAAAAACAGCAGCGATTTATACACTGAATGGTTAATCATGTGATAAAACGCTGCGATGAACGCGATGCCCGCCAGCGCCGGTTTGCCGTAACTGGTGAAAATCATGCCCGCGCCGAGGCCAGCGGTCACGATGCCGATGTTCTCAATCGAACTGTGCGCAAGCATGGCTTTCAAATCGTTCTCGGTGGTCGCGTAGAGGATTCCCACCAGCGCCGAAATCGTTCCGACGATGAGCACCACCACACCCGCGCCAATCATCCCGTTCTGTGTGACGGGCAGGAGGTCGAGATTTACGCGGACGATGCCGTAAAGTCCCAGGTTCAAAATCGTGCCGGACAAAATTGCCGAGACGTTCGCGGGCGCGGCGGGATGAGCGCGCGGCAGCCAGGTGTTGACCGGCACCAGACCGGCTTTGACGCCGAAGCCGAAAAATGTCAGCAGAAAAATCGTCCAGCGGGTGAAGCCGCCGAGATTTGCGCCCGCCGTTTTGAACGCGGCAAAATCCAGCGAGCCGGTTTTCACTGCAAGAAACAGGAACACCAGGGCGACCGCCACAAATCCTGCTTCGCCCATCGCCAACATGAGATAACCCGCCCGGCTGGTTTCGCCGCGCCGATGCTCGAAGTTGACGAGCAAGTAACTCAAAACAGACATCGCTTCCCATGCGAGCAGGAATAGCAATATATCGTTCGCAATGAGAATGAGCACGATGGAGGCAAACAGCAGCAGATACCAGGCATTGAGCGCCTTTAGGTTGTAATGCCCAGTATATCGTTTCAGATAACCTGCCGAGAAAATCGAACTGGCCAGCACGACTACTGCTGCCACTGCCAGAAAGAGCGCCGATAGGCGGTCCAGTGAAATTGTCAGTGTTCCCCAGCCGCGAATTGTCCAAAGGTCGGCTTGGAAAGTTTGGCCCGACCACAGAACATTTCCGGCGGCCCACAACGTCAGCAGCGCTGCCAGCGATCCTGCCCACGCCAGCAGCGCGGGAATCCGCCGGTCGGAGACAAAAATTCCCACCAGCGCGCCCGCAACGCACAGCGCAAAAACCAATTCCAGTAACAAACCATTCGCGCCCATAAATCCTTTTCACCGCCGCAACAATGCCGGCGACGCCGGCTTTGTCACGAGGTTTGAAGCAATAAAAACACAACCAGCACGACCAGCAACGTCACCAACGCATAGGCGGCGTAGGCGTTGAATCGTCCGTGATGCATCAACGCCAGACGACCGGCGAACCACATCACCGCCGTCCTGACCGGATGAAAAACCAGCTTGTCCACCAAATGCACGCGCTCCTTCTCGCGGATGATGGCCGTGCGGAAATGCTCGGCCACGGTTTCGCGCGTGTCTTCCACCGTCGTTGGCCGGAACACCGCGTCGAAAATCACGCGCACCGGATTGGAAAAGCCCGTCGCCGTGTAAGTCATTTCCGGCAGCAAGTTTCGCACGCCACCGTCCCAGCGAATTTTCCGCGACAATTTTCGGTTGGGCGTCAGCCACAGGCGAACGACAACGTAAGTCGCCAGCAGCAAAACAATCAGCGCGACGAACGAATAGGAAGTGGACATGGCAAAGACGACCGGATTCTCCGTTCCGCCGCGATGGAGCACGACAAGGCCGCGTCCGGGCAAAACACTTTGGCCGACCTGCGCGCCGAGATTGTGAAAATCTTCAACAAATGCCGGCGACAAGGTGTTGTGCGCCGGATTGGAGGCGAAAAAGGGCGGCACCAGCGCATCGGCGGCACTTGCCCCGACCAGCGGATTGGTCGCGGTGTCTAGCGCGGGAATCACATACGTCGGCAGCACACCGAACGCGAGGCATAGCGCGGCGAGGATGGCCATTGGCGCGAGCGCAGCGGATTTGGCTTCGCTAACTTTTTGATTTTCATTCAACCGTCGCATCCCAAAAAAGCTCATCGCAAAAACTTTCACAAAACACGTCACCGCCAGCGCCGCTGTGAGCGCCAGTCCCGCGCCGCACAGAGCGAAAACCATTTTCGCGCCGGTTGAGGACAATTCCGCCGAGCGCAGCATCGTTTGCAGCGTGAGCCACTCGCTGACAAAACCGTTGAACGGCGGCAGCGCCGCGATGGAGAGCGTGCCGATGAGGAAGCCGAGCGCGGTCAGCGGCATCCATTTGTTCAGGCCGCCGAGCCGGTCCATGTCGCGCGTGCCGGTTTGCGCTTCCACCGTGCCCACGCCGAAAAACAGCAACGTTTTGTAAAGCGAGTGATTGATCAAATGATATAGCGCCGCGACAAAGGCGATGGCCGCCAGCGCCGGATGGTTCGTGGCGACAAAGACCATTCCAGCGCCGAACCCGGCGACGATGATGCCGACGTTTTCAATCGAACTGTGCGCCAGCATGATTTTGAGGTCGTTGTCGGTCGTCGCGTAGAGAATTCCCACGAGTGCCGAAAGTGTGCCGACCACGAGAGCGACCAAACCCGGCGCGGAATGAGTCGCCGGCATGAGGTCGGCGTTGACGCGCAAAATTCCATAGAGGCCCAGATTCAGCGTTGCACCCGCCAGCACCGGCACGAAAGTGCGTGGTGCAGCGACGTAAGCGCGCGGCAGCCAGAAATTCACCGGCACCAGTCCCGCTTTCGCGCCAAATCCGAAAAATGAAAGCAGGAAAACGGCCCATTGCACGCCCGCACCCATGCTTGCCCCGGCGGATTTGATGGCGCTGAAATCCATGGAGCCAGCCGCAATCGCCAACAGGAGAAATCCAAGCGCCGCCGCGAGCGTTCCGGCTTCGCCCATCGCCAGCAGGAGATAACCGGAACCGGCATAACCATCTTCTTTTTCCCGTCCGCACACGATGAGCAGCCAACAAAGAATGGACATGACTTCCCACGCGAGCAGGAACAGCACGACATCACCCGCCACGAAAATCAAGGCGATGGACGCATAAAGTCCGAACATGAACACCGTGAACTCGCGCGACGGTCCTTGCGGACGGCCGCCAGAGCCACCCGCAAAAATCGAAGCCGGAAAAAGCACCAGGCCGGTGATGAAAAGGAACACCGCCGAAAGTGAATCCATTTTCAGCATGAGTGTCACTGCCAATCCCGGCAACGTCCATAGTGGCTGGCTGAAAGTTTTCCCGGCAAGGAGCGCGCTTGCGCCAGCCAAAACTAAAGCAACGGATGCAAGACATCCGAGCCAAGCCAGCACGTTGCCCTGACGCGACGGAGGCGCGGCCAGCGACAGCAAAACACCCACGCCGCATAGCGCGAAAAAAATCAAAATGAGGGTTGGCGCATCCATTTACGCTTTCACTGTGTTGCTTCTCGCCCATGCCGCCGGAGCTTTGCGGCCAGTCGCTACCAGCAGGCCATGCAAAATGGCCAGCGGCGGAGCCGGATTGCCGGGCACTTCCACGTCCACCGGCAACACGTCCGCGACGCCTTTGGCGCAGACAAAACTTTCCGCGAACACACCGCCGGACAGCGCGCACGCGCCGACGGCCACCACCCGCTTGGGCGTGGGCATGGCGTCATAAACCTTTTTCAACGCAAACTTCATGTGATCCGTCACCGGGCCGACGACCAGCAGCACGTCGGCATGGCGCGGCGTGGGCGTGATGAAAAAGCCCAGCCGGTGCATGTTGTAATACGGATTGTTGAGCTGCTTGGCTTCGTTGAGGCACGCGCCGCAATCGCCCGCGTCCACGACGCAGATGTGAATGGAACGCTCGAACGGCTGGCCGAATTCATGCTGGCCGTCGCGGACAGTCCCCCACTCGTAGGTTTGTTCCCAATTCACCGGATGCTCAATGCCGCGAACACAGCGGTAGCAATGGATGCAACGGCGAATGTCTGCCATCACCTTGCCGTTAGCTTGGCTGAATACACCCGCCGGACAACTTTCAATCAATGAAGCAGCTTGGCTTGGGGAACAATCGCCGCCGACCGGCAAACCGGGCGACACGCCGACAGCCGCTTCCGGTTTTGCCGGATAGGCGGTCGTTTTAATTCCTGTCCGGATTCCGTTGATGACCCATTGGCTCATAAAATTTATCGGTCGTTTTCTGCCACGGACAAATCGAACGTGGAGAGCATGATTGGAAAATCCTGGAATGCGAATTTCTCCACGGCGAGATGGAAGCCGTGCCAGTTGGCAAATGACGGAGGAACGATTCGGTAACGCGCGACTTTCCCATTCCCATCCAGCCGCACCCAATGAAACGCCCCGCCGCGCGGGGCTTCGACCCAACCCAAAGCCGCGCCTGCGCGAAGTTGAAATGGTTCACGGACGCTGCCGCTTTGCAGCGCGGCAACGGCTTGTTCCATGATGCGAACCGATTGCCGCGTTTCGGCGAATAAAATCCGCAACCGCGCATAGCCGTCGCCTTCTTGTTCACCCGGCACGTCGAATTGAAAGTTTTCGTAACCCAGATACGGCTGCGCACGACGCAAATCGCGGACAACGCCCGATGCACGGGCAATGGGTCCAAGCAGGCCATAAACCATCGCAGTCCTTTCCGGCACGATGCCGACTTCTTCAAGCCGGTCCAAAAAACTGCTGGAAACACGCAGCCGCTTTTCCAGTTCGTTCAGTTTTGCCAAAACTGTTTGCGATTTTTCGAGCGCTTTGCGACAGGCGTCGTCCGACAAATCGCACTGCAATCCCCCGAGCGCGAGCAGGCCGAACAAATACCGATGGCCGGTCAGCTCGCAGGAGATTCGCAGCAATTCCTCCTCGCAAATTCCCGCGTGCGCGTTCGCCACGGCCAGCGCCGTGGATTCGCAGATTTCTTGAATTGCACCGGCGTGCTGGCGCAGGCGTTCCAGTTCCGCCAGAAACACGCGCAGAGTTTTGGCACGCGGCGGGAGGTTAACGCCGCAGATGCTTTCAACCGCTTGACAATAAGCGAGTCCGTGGGCAAAGGCTGTCGTGGCCGCGAACCGCTCGGCCAGCAGCAAAACTTCATCCGCCGTTTTGCCTTCGGCCAGTTTCTCAATCGCGCGCCACTTGTAAAACAGGCGCGGCGTGGAGCGGATGACATCTTCGCCGACGCTTTCGAGCAGGAAATGAACTGATTCCGTCACGCCGGAGTATTTCGGGCCGACGGGCATCACAAACGCGCCGGGTTCCTGAACAATTCGCGTTGGCCGCCAGTCTTCGTCCGGCTTACGGTGAGCCATTGCCATTTGCGGATCGAATTTGTGGCGCATCGGTTCGACTCCTTCCTGCCAGGCGTCGTCGTGCAGGATAAAGTCACCCAGACGAGGATGGCCTTCAAAAACCAGCCCATACAAATCCTCGGCTTCGCGCTCGTGCCAGTCGGCAGCGTGAACAAACTTGACGATGCTCGGAAAAGTTTTTTCGGCAAGCGGCGCTGTGACCAGCACATGAACCCAGCCGGCATCGCCCTCACCGTAAAAAGTGTAACGCAACTGCCATTCACTCGCGCCTTCTTCCACAATCAATCCGGCGAAACTGAAATTCCATTCGAGGAAAAGCCGTCCGCACAATTCCGGCAACGTGGCGCGGGCACAGGTCACTTCGCACGGTGAACCGGAATCGGGCGGGCATTGCGCTTGACCGGGCCAGCGTTGGTCAATCTCTTGTTTTAGTTCGGTGCGGTTCATGGCAATTCGTTGTTCATTTGGTCAAAGCGGCTGCCGCTTGCGTCAGCAAGTCGTGCAACGGTTGAGGAATGTAAAAACCAAGCACAAGCACTGGAATAGCTGCTAAAATCAACGCCAATCGGCAACTGAACGGCAGATGAAACTTATTTTCCGGTTCAGAATGATTGTTCGATGACTCTGCGCCATTTTCATTTTCCCGCGTGCCGAAGACCATGCGGTTGACGTGCAACATGATCCCGAAAAAGGCGATGACAATGAAAATGGCGAGCAGACCGGTGGCCACATATTCCCTTTGCGTCAAACCCGCTTTGAGAATGGTAAACTCGCTCAAGAAAACCGCCATTGGTGGCGCGCCAGCGATGGCCAGCCCGCCAAAAACGAGCGCGGCACCAGCAATGGGAGATTGGCGAATCAACCCGCGCACCGAGGCGATTTGCCGCGTTTCCACGGCGATCAACACCGCGCCGGCGGCGAAGAAACAAAAGGATTTGGTGACGCAATGGCTGACGATTTGTTGCATCGCACCATAGCCGGCAACTGACGCGCCGAGGCCGACCGCTGTCAAAATGATTCCCATGTGCTCGACGGTGGAAAAAGCGAACATGCGTTTGTAGTCTTTCACTTGCAGCAGCAGGAACGCGGCGGTGCCGACGGAAATTAAACCGAGCACGATGGCCCAGGTTTCAGCGTGGGAATTGGGCGCGCCTTGCATCACCGGGAACAGCCGCAAAATAACATAGAGGATGGAGGTCGTTTCGATACCCGAAAGCAACGCGCACACCGGCGAGGGCGCCTGGCTGTGGGCATCCGGCAACCATGTGTGCATCGGGACAAGTCCAACCTTGGTGCCGAGGCCGATCAAAATCAGCAGGAACGCGGTTTGCAACAAAACCGGCGGCATCGCGGGCGCGGCGGCAATCAAGTTATTCCAAGTGTAAGCATCGGTGCTGCCCGACGCTTGCATTGCCGCGAATAGAACGAGGAAACCAAACAGCGCCATGCCCGCACCCATGAGCGAGAGCACTACGTATTTCCATGCTGCCTCCAATGCCTCGCGCGTGTTTTCAAACGAGACGAGCAACGCGGAGCAGAGCGTTGTCAGTTCGACCACAATCCAAACCAGCGTCGGCTCGGCGAGCACCGGAATGGCGAGCATTGAGAAAACGAACAGGTTGTAATTGATGTAGTAGAGCCGGAGTTTTCCAGGTTTCAAATTTCCGTGCGCCATGTAGCCGACGGAGAAAATCGCCGCCGTTGTTGCGACGAACGCAATCAACACCAGAATCAGCGCGCTCAAGCCGTCAACGGCAATCCATTTGAGCCATCCAATGCTTAAGTCGGATGTTACAGAATCGCCTGCCGAAACCAGCCACGCGACTCGCGCAGACAAAATCAAAGTCGCCAGCGATGCCATGACCGTCACGCCCGCCGCCCAGGATTTTTTGAAGGGCAGGCAAACGAGCGCAGTCGCAATCAACGGCAGCAGCAAGACGAGTATGACGCTCATTTCGCCACCTCCTTTTCCGCAGGCTCAACCGTGGCTTCCTTCAAGCTGGCCAGTTCGCCAACGGCGGTAGTGCCGATTTGTTTTTGGACAGCGCGGGTCAGCACGCCCATGATGAAAACGATGATCAGCCCGTCAGTGGCGATGGCCAGTTCGACCAACAGCGGCAGGTTGCGAGCGATGGCGATGCCGCACAGAAACGCGCCGTTTTCCATCGCCAGCAACCCGATGAGCAGCGGCACGGCTTCGCGCCGGACAGTGAGCGTGAACGCGCCGAGCAACAAACCGGCGATACCTATCGGCACGTTCGGGCCGCGAAATTCCGGCGCGACGGCGTTCAACAAGGGCCGGGCCAAAAAGTAGGCCAGAATCGCCAGCGCCAACGCGATAAGCAGGGCGGTCGGGATGTTCAACCCCTGGTCAACTTCGCGGCGCGTATAAATTTCCGATGGCGAGGTTTTGCGCAACAGCCACGGAACAATGATTGGCTTGCTGATAATGTTCACCAATGCCACGCCGTAGAGATGATCCGACGTGTAGCGCAATCCCAGCAAAACGGCGGACGCGGCGAGCAACAGCGATTGCACGATGAACAAATTCAGACAGCCGCGCGCCTGCCGCATGGCCACAATCCCGAAGCCGGTCAGCAGAAACAATCCAGCGACCAGCGCATTCAGATTAACCAGTAGTTGATTGGTGGTGTCGCTCATTTTTCGTTCAAGGCAGAAAGACCTGGGCAATCATGGCCGCGACGGACGTGATGAACGCCGCGCCCAAAAATTCGGCGATGCGGAAAAGCCGGAGTTTGGAGAGCGACGATTCGATGACGACCAGCACGAGCAGAAAACAGAAAATTTTGAACAGCACGAACGGAATGGCCAGCAGCACCGCGCCGAGCGTCGGATCGCCGGCCAGCCCCCACGGCGTCACCAGCACGTTGAGAAAAATGCACGAGAGCACGAAAAATTTCATCTGGCCGCCCCACTTCATCAGCGCAAAGCCGCGCCCGGAGTATTCAAGCGACTTGGACTCATCAATCATTGCCAGCTCAAAATGGCCGGTCGGATTGTCCACGGGGATACGCCCGCCTTCGGCCAGAATCAGCATGAGGAACGCCAGCACCAACAGCACGTGCGACGGCAGGAAAAAATTCGCCAGCGGCGTCACCCACGTTTCCTGGACGATATAGGGAATGGTCGAGCCGGCCACAAAGGAAACGGTGAAGAAAACAATCATGAACACCGGCTCGGCCAGAAAGCCCACCATGCGCGTGCGGCTGGCACCGACCGGGCCGTAGGGATTGGCGGTGTCAATGGCCGCCAGCGTGGCGAAAAATCCGCCAAGTGCCAGAACGAATCCGCCGCCGATCATGTCGCCCATGAACGCAAAGAAGAGCGGATAATTGGTCAGCACCGGAATCAGCAACGTGACAAAGATGGGCGTGACGAAAACGATGTACGGCGTGAACCGGAAAATCCACGAGCTGTCTTCCGACACGATTTCGTCCTTGTGAAACAACTTCCACAAATCGCGATAAGGCTGGAAAATACTCGGCCCGCGTTTGGATTGCACCATTTCCTTGAGCCGCGAAAGGACGCCGGACGCCAGCGGCGCGAAAGCCATGACCATCAGCACTTGAATCAGGTTGAATAAAATGTGATCAAACATAATCAACTTTTGGGTTTCCCCGCGGAGGCAAGATGGCCAAACAGCGTGCTAAGTGGAAGCGCGCAGATGAAACGATGGACGGTTACGCGGGAAGCCCGGAAGCGCGAAACGCCGCCTGCCGCGCGCTCTACACACACTGGAACATAGTTGAGCATAAAAAAACTCCCACCGACACCAATTCAATTGGTTCAGTAGGAGTCATTAGCCCTGAAATCGTCAGGCGGTTCTCCCTGTGCGGGTTGGCAAACTCCATTGCCAGGCAGTAATAAAGCGTCAATCAAGGTCTGTCGCAAGTGTTTTTTAAGGACATTTTATCAGGGCAATCCCTGATTCGGCATCGGCCGCACTACATTTTGGCATTTCAGATTTCGCGTCTTGGCTTTAGGTTTGGCCTGTCCGCAAGACCAAATGAACACATTGCACAAATACCTGCTCCGCCAGGTGCTCGCCTCCTTGTTGCTGGGCATGGCAATATTCACCTTCGTGCTGTTGATTGGCGATGGGCTCAAGGAAATCCTCCCCCTGCTCATCGGCGGCCAGGTGCGATTCGGCACGATGCTGGAAGCGATCGGCCTGCTGATTCCCTTTTTCTGGGTCTATGCACTGCCGATGGGTTTACTGACGGCCATGTTGCTGGTCTTCGGCCGGTTCAGCGCCGACCAGGAACTTACTGCCGCACGCGCCAGCGGCATCAGTTTGCTCTCGCTCATCACGCCGGTCTTGCTGCTGAGCCTGTTTTGCTGCGGCCTCAGTGCGTGGATCAATATGGATTTGGGGCCGCGTTCACGCGTGGCGTTTAAAAAATTGATCTCTCGTGAACAGGCCGACCTGGCGCGGCTTCAACTGCCCGAAAAACAGTTCATCCGCGACATTCCTGGCTACATTGTCTATGTGGACAAAAATCATCGTGGCGATTTACAGGACGTCATGGTCTTTGTGCTGCAACACGAAACCAACGTGACCACCACCATTCGCGCGCCGGAAGGACGGTTGGTGACGGACATGAAAAACAAACAACTGGTTTTTGATTTGTTGAACCCGCAGATGGTGACGCTCATGCAGAACGACCGCGTGAGGATTGATTCCTCAAGGGGTTGGGCTTCGTACATCATTCCGCTCTCGTCCATGGAAAATCATCCCTACCACCCGGCCATCAGCGACATGACGTTCTGGCAATTGCGCGCCGAATTGAACGATCTGAATCAAAAACTGAGTTTGCCGCCAGACTTGGGTGGAACGGCTTCGGACATGCACCTCGGACAATTGGGTGAAGCGGAAAAACAACGGTCGGACCTGACGGAGCCGCTCCGCGTCGAAATGCACCGGCAGGTTGCGTTTTCATTCGCGTGCTTCAGTTTCACGCTCATCGGCATCCCGCTCGGCATCCGCGTACACCGGCGCGAAACGAACATCGGCGTAGCCATCGCGTTGATGCTCGTGCTGATTTATTACGCCTTTGTCATGCTGGGTGAATCACTTTCCGGCCGGCCGGAATTTGCGCCGCACCTGATTTTCTGGCTGCCCAATTTTGTCTTCCAAGCCGTCGGCGCCGTCCTGCTCTGGCGGGCCAATCGGGGAATTTAGCAATTGTGAATTTTGAATGTTCAATTTTGAATTAAAAATTCACAATTTCCTACGAAAGACCTTCCCCACTGCCGCCTGGTCCACCGGCTTGACAATAAGTTCGTCAATGTTCACGTGCGGCGGGCGGCTGGCCATCCAGATCAAAATTTCAGCAATATCTTCGGCCGTCAACGGATGGGTGCCTTCATAAACTTTTTTTGCATTGGCCGCGTCGCCCTTGAAACGCACCAGCGAAAATTCCGTCTCCGCCAAACCGGGATCCAACGTCCCAACGCGAATGCCCGTGCCGAGCAATTCGAGCCGGAGAGCGCGGGTAATTTGCAATTCGCCCGCCTTGGCCGCGCAATAAACCGCGCCGCCTTCATAAGCCGTGTGGCCGGCCACCGAACCGATGTTGATGATGCTCGCGCCCGTGTCATGCGGCATCAACGGCAGCGCCGCGCGCGTCATACGCAACACACCGAGGACGTTCGATTGAATCATCGCCTCCCAATCCGCGTCCTTGCCTTTGGCCACGGTGTCCAAACCGTGCGCACCGCCGGCGTTGTTGATTAAAACGTGCAAACACGCGGGAGCTGGCGCCTGGCGTCCGGGTTCCTGGATTTTGGACTTCGCCCAAGCTATAAATGCTTCGACGCTGGCGGTCTTGCTCACGTCCAAGTCATGAAACAACGCCGCCCCTGCCCCAGCCTTCTCGGACTCCGCCGCGACCTGCTTCAATCGTTCAACGCGCCGCGCGCCGAGCAACAGCTTTGCGCCTTCCGCGCCAAAGGCCCGCGCCGCCGCCGCGCCGAACCCGGACGAAGAACCTGTAATTAAAACCCATTTGCTCTTTAGTGAACTCATTTGCCCGAAATTTCCATCCGCGGCAGGTGTGGTTCAAGGCAAATTTGGATTTAACAAGGAAGAGAGGAAATCAGGAAAATGAGTTCCTTGCTTCCCGCCTTCCTTATTTCAATAAACCAAAAGATCCATTCGCTAAGTTGCGTTAAGCCGCTAACCTTCATACAACTCGCGAACTGAATTCGCTCATAATTGGTTGGAGTCTGATGTTGTAAAACTGAGCCACGCCGGTTCAGAGATGTCAAGCAGTGTCAGTAAAGAGACTTTAGGAAGAGGCATTTGTGATTGACATCAGCGTTATGGCATGGTTTAATTTCCCTGCTTGGAAGGCAGAAGTTCAAAAAAAAGCGCCCTTGATCAGAATCAGACCGAAGCGACGGACAATCATCAGGTGACAAATGAAACAGGCACTATTGGAACACATTGAAGCGAAGGTTATCAATTTCCTTTACGACATGAAAGCGCCCGTGCATTCAAGCCAGATTGCCGCTCACATTCAGGAGAAGCAGGAGGACACGCTCCAAGCGATCCAAAGATTGGTAAAAAACAACACCCTCAAAGATGTGCAGGATTTCGCCTTTTTTAATACCACCGGCGAGACCATGGCTTATACTTTGGCTGACGGCGCATTGCAGCAAACGCCGGTAGATCCGTCTATTCCCATTCCGCCGCCGCAGCCCGCATCGCCATCCTCACGCCCCCCGACTCTGGGCGGAACGACTTACGAGTGAAGGTTGAAAAGCAGCGTGAAGCGAAAGGCCGGGGAATTGTCGTGGTGCCGGATTTAAAGGGGATTTCATTCACAAGTTGGCAAGGAATTAGCTCCTGTCAGTGTTCATGGATACGTTGTTGTGGGAAATTCTCGCGGGAATCCTGATTTTTGGGGCTGCCAACATTGCCTATTTTGAAGCACGAAGGTTGATTCAATTTCTCAGGAACGGTTCCAGATCGAAACCATCGCAAAACCGATAGGAGAGTTTGCACAAGTGTTCGCACTTGCCGACCAATTCACTTAAGAATTGCGTGCCGCGTTTATTTGTGCCAAAGCTATGGATGTCCGAACTTTAAGGATGGGGTCGTAGCTCAGTTGGTAGAGCGTCTCGTTCGCAATGAGAAGGTCAGGGGTTCGACTCCCCTCGGCTCCACCAGCCTCGAAAGCTTTCGGGGCTGCCGCGCCGTAGCGTAGCGAAGGCGGGCCATAATCACTGCCGGCAAGATGCCAGCGCTCCCATAACGACACAGGCGTTTCTGTTCCAATTGCCGGTTGGCAATTTCCAACCTGCCTGCTAACTTCCGCATGAATGTCCGACGCGGCAGCGGCAGCCCAAACGCCTTCCAAGGCACAAGTATTTCTCCGCCGGTTGATCACCACGGTGATTCTCTGGACGGTGATCCTAGCTGGTTTGTTCTCGAGCAGCATGTTGATTTCCGACGGTGTATTTCTGCTCATCATCTTCCTGCTGGCCCTGGCCGGCCTTGCTGAATTTTACGGGCTGGCTGAGAAACGCGGCCTCGCCAGTTTCAAATGGTGCGGCCTGCTCGGCGGCGCACTGCTCATGGTCGGAACCTTTCTGAATCTGACCGGCCACCTCGGCGCGTCCGGCTCGCCGGCGCGCGTAAATGATTTCGAAACCGGTTTCATCATTCTCTTTGTTCTCGGCCTGTGCGTGCGGCAACTGGTTTCGCGCAACGGCGCCACGGGCATGGTCGCTATCGCCACAACACTGTTTGGCCTGATGTACGTGCCGTGGCTGCTGAACTTCATCCAGAAAATCAACTTTTTCCCCGGCGTGCAGGGTAAATACTTTCTGCTCTACTTCGTGCTGCTGACTAAATTCAGCGACACCGGCGCGTACGCGGTCGGCTCGCTCATCGGCCGGCACAAGATGATTCCGCGCATCAGCCCGGGCAAGACCTGGGAAGGCTTGGGCGGCGCGATTGTGCTTTCAACGGCAGCCAGCCTTGTCTTCGTGCATTTCCTCGGCGACAAAATGACGGGCATGAACTGGCTGCACGCCACGGTGCTCGGCGTTTTGCTGAGCGTGACGGCGGTCATCGGTGATTTGATTGAATCGCTGTTCAAACGCGAGGCGGGCGTAAAGGATTCCGGCAGATTTTTCCCCGGCATTGGCGGCATCCTGGACTTGCTGGACAGCCTTTTGTTTAACGCGCCCATCATGTATCTCTACTTGCGGCACATTCTGACACCGCCGTGAACCACAAATATGCCTGAATGAAAACAGACTCGAATTTAGCCACGGATGGACACAGATTAACACGGATGACCTTTATTTTTGTTTTTCGTGTGCATCCGTGTTTATTCGTGGTTGATTGAAAATGAAAAACGTTGTCCTCCTCGGTTCGACCGGCTCCATCGGCACCAGCACCATCAAGGTGGCCGAGGACTTGCCGGATCGCGTCCGTCTGCTCGGCCTGGCCGCCGGCAACAATGCCAGCCTGCTGCTGGAACAAACGCGCAAGCATCGCCCGGAAGCCATCTCAATTTCCCATCCGGCGAAAGCCAAGGAACTAAGTGACGCACTCGGCTTTTCAACCAAGGTTTATTCCGGCGCGGACGGCCTGCTGAAACTCGCCACGTTGCCGGGAGCGGACATTGTGCTGATTGCGATTGTCGGCACGGCCGGCCTGCAACCCGCGCTGGCGGCGATTCGCGCCGGCAAGGATATTGCGATTGCGTCCAAGGAAATTCTCGTCATGGCCGGCGAAATCGTCATGGCCGAGGCGCGGAAATACGGTGTTCATGTGCTCGCCGTGGACAGCGAACACTCGGCCATTTTCCAGTGTCTCGACGACAAACCGCCCCACTCCATCCGCAAACTCTGGCTGACGGCTTCCGGCGGACCTTTCCGCCAGTTGCCCAAAGAAGAATTTCAGAACATCACCGTCGAGCGCGCGTTAAAACATCCGTCGTGGGTCATGGGCCGGAAAATCACGATTGATTCGGCCACGCTGTTCAACAAGGGGCTGGAAATGATCGAGGCGCGCTGGCTGTTCAGCGTCGAGATGGCGCGCGTCGGCGTGGTGGTGCATCCGCAAAGCATCGTCCATTCGATGGTCGAGTTTGTGGACGGAGCGATGCTCGCGCAGCTTTCCACGCCGGACATGTGCCTGCCGATCCAATATGCGCTCACGTATCCCGACCGCGCGCCGAGCGCGCGCGTGCAGACCAATCTGGTACAATTGGGAAGCCTCACGTTTGAAGAGCCGGACGAAAAACGTTTTCCCGCACTCAGTCTGGCGCGTCGCGCCGGCGAAACCGGCGGTACCTTGCCGGCGGTGTTGAACGCGGCCAATGAAATCGCCGTCGAAGCCTTTGTGAACCACAAAATCACCTTTCCACAAATTACCGAACTCGTTCAACGCACAATGGATGCGCACAAAGCCGTTTTACACCCGACGTTGGAACAAATTTTGGAGGCCGATGCCTGGGCGCGGTGCCACGCAGCCGCGAAATAGTTATCATCCGCAAAGATTGCGGGCAGGCTTTTTGCTGATATAATCATCTTGCCCTATGTTGGGGCTGATTTAAGCATGACTATTTTAACCGTCATTTATGTTGTTGTCGCCGTGCTGGTGTTATTCGGCGCGGCCATTTTCATTCACGAGTTCGGCCATTTCTGGGTCGCGCGAAAGTTGGGCATGAAAGTGGAGGAATTTGCCATTGGTTTTGGTCCGAAAATTTACAGTTGGAAACGGGACGGCATCGAATACTCGCTTCGTTGCATTCCCGCCGGCGGTTTCGTAAAACTGCCGCAAATGGTCACCTCCCAGGCGCTCGAAGGCCAGTCAATTGAAAACGTGCCGCCGGCACCGCCGTTGCACAAGATTCTCACCGCCTTCGCCGGGCCGTTCATGAATGTCGTGTTCGCCTTCGCCATTGCGACCATCATTTATTTTGTCGGCCTGCCGATTCCCGTAAATCCGCCCGTGATCGGCTACGTCGAACCCGGCTCGGCGGAAGCCAAACTCGGCATCCACGAGGGCGACATTATCAAGTCCGTGGACGGGAAAAAAATCAATTCCTGGCAAGACGTGATGGTAGATACGGCGGTGGCGCGCTCCAGCCTGCTGCCGGTGGTCATTGAGCATGACGGGAAGGAATCCTCCTACCAGCTTCAAGCAACAATGGACAATGCTGTCGGCCTCAAAATGCTGAATCTCGACCCGCGTGATCATCCCCAGGTGGTGCAAGTCCTTTCCGGCACGCCAGCGCAAAAGGCAGGACTCCAGCCAAAAGATGTCATTTTTTTGTTTGCCGGCGTGCCGGTGGCCAGCCGCGAACAATTGATTGATCTGATTCGCAAGCGCGGTGGGCAAGCGACCGAAATGCGGGTTCAACGCGGCTCGGAAAAAATCACTTTAAATGTCACCCCTGCGATGGATCCCGCAACCAAGATCGGCCAGATCGGCGTCATGCTCGGCTCGGACTCAACACAGGTGTACATCGTTCAGCGGCCGGGACCGACGCCTTGGGAAAATGTCGGCGGCGTCTTTAACCAGATGTTCGTGCTCCTCAGCGCGCTGCTCCATTCCCATGAGACCGGCGTCGGCGCCAAAGACCTGACCGGCCCCATCGGCATCCTCAGCCTGCTCGCGGCTTGTGTGAAGACTGATTATCGCCTCGCGCTTAATTTCATGGTGCTGTTGAACGTCAATCTCGCCGTCATCAATCTTCTGCCCATTCCTGTTTTGGACGGAGGCCATATTTTGATGGCTATCATTGAAAAAATCCGCCGGCGCCCGATGAGCGTGAAATTTATGGAATATGTCACAACTGCCTTCGCCGTTATGATCATTTCCTTCTTCCTCTACATCGGATTTCTCGACATCAAACGGTGGCCGCTTCTCCACGCCATGTTCAATGACAAGGTGCAAATCGAGCAAACGACCACACCCGGCGCGTCCGCCCCGGCGCCGACCGAATAATCCATGCGCTACTGCGAATCACCGTATTTTTACCAGCGGCGCAAAACGCGCGAAGTCGTCATTGGCGACCTGAAAAACGGCGGCACCATCATCGGCGGCGACCATCCCGTCGTCATGCAGTCCATGCTCACCTGCGACACGATGGATACCGCCGAGTGCGTGCGGCAAACGTTGGAATTGGTGGAAGTCGGTTGCCAACTTGTGCGTATTACCGCGCCGACAGTCAAGGACGCGGCAAATTTGCAGAACATCGTCGCCGAATTGCGCAAGCACAATTGCTTCGTGCCGATTGTGGCCGACATTCATTTCAAACCCGATGCCGCGATGGAAGCGGTGAAATGGGTCGAGGTTGTGCGCGTCAATCCCGGCAATTACGCCGACAAAAAGAAGTTCGCCGTCAAGGAATACACGGACGCTGAATACGCCGCCGAGTTGAAGCGAATTGAGGAAGCGTTCACGCCGTTGGTGCTGGAATGCATCCGGTTAAAACGCGCCCTTCGCATCGGCACCAATCACGGCTCGTTGTCCGACCGCATCATGAATCGTTACGGCGACACGCCGCTGGGCATGGTCGAGAGCGCGCTGGAATTCGCCCGCATCTGCCGCAAAAACGATTTCCATAATTTCAAGTTCTCAATGAAGTCGTCCAACCCGAAAGTGATGATTGAATGCTATCGGCTTTTGGTCGCGCGGTTGGATCAAGAGGGCGCTGATTGGAATTATCCGATTCATCTCGGCGTGACCGAAGCCGGCGAAGGCGAGGATGGCCGCATCAAATCCGCCATCGGCATCGGCTCGCTGCTCTGCGACGGGCTGGGCGACACCATCCGCGTTTCGCTCACGGAAGATTCGCCGCGCGAAATCGAAGTGTGCCGCGATTTGCTGGCCCAGATTCCTAAATTTTCCGTAGCAGCGGACGTAAGTCCGCTCAAATTGAACGATCAGAGCCGACTTACGTCGGCTGCTACTTGGCCATTCGACCCATTCCATTTCGAGCGCCGCGAAACACCTGAAATTGAACTGGCCGACGGCGTGAAATGCGGCGGCGAACAAACCGTCCGCGTTGTCGTCACCAAGGCAACGTTCGACAAAGTTGCGAAGAAAATTCGCCCCAAGGAAGACGTGAAACCGGAGGCGATTTACGAAGATTTGAACGTCGCCGAGATTGACCCGACGCAGGACTTTGAAATCAATTGCGAAACCCAGCTTGTCACGGTGAAAGACGGCGTGACCCTGCCGGCCATCACCGCCTTCCGCCTGCTCGTTTCGAAGTTGAAACGGCTTGGCCGCAACAATCCGATTCTGGTCAAGGATTGCATCAACTTCGAACCGACGCCGCTCGAACCAAAGATTGCCCTGCTCCGCGCGTCAGTCGTCATCGGTTCGCTGCTGGCGGACGGGATTGGCGACGCCATTCTGATTCGCGGCGAACCCGGCGCGGGTCAATCACTGCGGCTGGCTTACAACATTCTTCAAGCTGCTGGTTGTCGCAGCTTCAAGACCGATTATGTCGCCTGTCCGTCGTGCGGGCGGACGCTGTTCAATCTCCAGACCGTGACGGCGCGCATCAAGGCGCGGACGGAGCATCTCAAAGGCGTGAAGATTGCCATCATGGGCTGCATCGTGAACGGCCCCGGAGAAATGGCGGACGCGGACTTCGGCTACGTCGGCGGCGCGCCGGGCAAAATCAATCTTTACGTCGGCAAACAAGCCATCAAGTTCAACATCCCCGAAACCGAGGCCGTGGACCGCCTCGTGGACCTCATCAAGGAACACGGAAAGTGGGTCGAACCGGAAACTAGGGAAATTGTCGCGGTACGCTGATTTTGGTTTTCCGAGGTTGTCAGCCCTGGCCGACAATGAAGGCTATTTCACCTGTTTAAACTTCGCCGCTTCCTCCGAACCGCCGGTGGCATTGCCGGCGCTGTAGGAATGCGCGCCGGTCCCGGCCAGTTTGCCTCCGTCCACAATGAGGTATTCGGAACGGATCGGGCGTTTCTCAAACCAGCATTCCAGAATCTCACGGACGCCCGCCGCATATCGCGCCTGCGCCGAAAGGCTCGTGCCCGACGTGTGCGGCGTCATGCCGTGGTGCGGCATCGTCCGCCACGGATGATCCTTGGGCGGCGGCTGGGGAAACCAGACGTCGCCGGCGTACCCGGCCAGTTGGCCGCTCTTGAGCGCGCGGGCAATGGCGTCGCGGTCACAAATTTTGCCGCGCGCCGTGTTTACGATATACGAACCGCGTTTCATCTGGCCGATGAGTTTGTCGTTGAACAGATGCTCGGTTTCGGGATGCAGCGGACAATGGATGGAAATCACGTCGCAAACCTTTACGAGCGATCCGACGTTCGGATGGTAAGTCAGGCCCAGTTCCTTTTCGATTGATTCGGGCAGCCGGTGGCGATCGGTATAATGCAATTTCACGTCAAACGGTTTCAGCCGCTTCAGCACGGCCAACCCGATGCGGCCCGAAGCCACGGTCCCGACACTCATGCCTTCCAAATCGTAGGAGCGTTCGACGCAGTCGGCGATGTTCCAGCCGCCTTTGACAACCCATTGGTAAGACGGGATGTAATTGCGGACGAGCGCGAGAATCATCATGACGGCATGTTCGGAAACGCTAATGCTGTTGCACCAAGTAACCTCAGCCACAGTGATCTTGCGTTCCATCGCAGCCTGCAAATCAACATGGTCGGAGCCGATGCCGGCGGTGATGGCCAGTTTCAATTTGGGCGCCTTGGCGATGCGCGCCGCTGTCAGGTAAGCCGGCCAAAACGGCTGGGAGATGACGATTTCGGCGTCGGGTAATTCCTTCTCAAAAACGGACTGAGGACCGTCCTTATCGGAAGTCACAACCAGTTCATGGCCGAGGTTTTCAAGGAATTTGCGCAGGCGGAGTTCGCCGGAAACCGTGCCCAGCAGCTCGCCGGGTTTGAAATCAATTTTCTTCGGTGTCGGCAGCGTCTGGCCATCGGGATAGTGCCCCAGCCTGGGAATGTCATCGCGGGCGTAGGTTTTGGGGTGGCCGGTTTCCGGGTCGTCGTATAAAACACAAAGAATTTTTGCCATATTTCACTTTCTTTTGCTTTGGATTAGCAATGATTTAGAGGAATCCGACGCGAGTGTCCACAGGGAAATGAGGCCAAAATCGCACCATGCTCTTTCCGACCGCCATGAGCACCAAACTGGAAGGTCAATTGCGGCACGAAACCGGCTGTAAGAAGCGGAGTTTTATGAGACGAACTTTCGCGTCTTTGGCCACCGCAGTGATTTTACTTCTAGCAGTAAAGCCTGTCGCCGCCGCCCCCGCCGCTCCCGGCATCGGAGACCGGTTGTCCCTTTCCATCACCAACAAATATGGTGACGTTTTGGCGAATCCGACTGTGGCCCAAATTCTCAGTGACGGACTGATTCTCCAACGTGGAACGACGGAAATGAAAGTCAAATACGAGAACCTGCCTCCGGCCATCAGCCAAAAATATCAATCGTTGGCGGTCGGGGTGATCAAAAAGGAAGAGAAACAAGACGCGGCCAATGCCGCTTATTTCGCCTACACCCAACAGTTGCAAGCCGAGCAATCACAGCATCTGGCAGCTCAAGAACAGCAGGAAAATTCGCAAGCCACCGAACGAAACCAGAGTCAACTTATCGCCGCGCCGAAATATCTGGTCATTCCCATCCCCCATCAAAACTGGAAGCTCACCATTGCTGACCTGGGATTCAGCAATTGGACCAAACAGGAGGACAACAACCAATTTATCCTGCGCAGCCAATCAGGACCGGATCATTTTAATCTCGTTCTTATTGTCGGAGGACCGGTGAACAACCTTCCGGGCAACGACCCGGTTTACAATTTCTATTGGTTAAACATGGCGCACGATTCGCTGATAGACGCGCAATCGGTCAGGGTCGAAAGAACGGACAAATTCATCAAAGTCTCCTATACCGCCCAAGGCCAGCCCAACGTAAATTATTTCTTCGCCTGCGAGGGCAAATGGGTGGATGTGCATCTATCAAAGGGATCGCCCGACCCGGGGGACGCAAAATTGCTTGCCGATTTCGACGCCGTTTTTTCCTACGGCCAATGATGCGAAGGTGCTACGCCGCCCGGCCGGCTTGAATTCCCGCCAATAACGCTTGCCCCACGGTGCGCACTTGCTTACAGTGAGCGACCACTTTTCAGAATATGCACATAAATCATCTGAATGAAATTCTGGCGTTGATGTCGCCGCCGGCGTCGGGACAAGGCAATCAGCCGCAACAGCCCGTCTGGATGACGTTTGCGCCGATGATCCTGTTGATCATCGTGTTTTACTTCATCCTGATTCGCCCACAACAAAGGCGCGCCAAGCAGCAGTCCCAGTTGCTCAAAAATCTTAAATCCGGCGACAAGGTGGTTACGTCCAGCGGCATCGTCGGCTTGGTCATCACGGTCAAGGACAAAACCGTTTCCCTGCGTTCGGCGGATGCCAAAATGGAAGTCACCAAGGCGTCGGTGACGGAAATCCTCGACAGCAGTTCGACTGATTTGTAGGCCGTTCATGAAAAGAAACGATTTTTGGAAATTCATCCTGGTGGCCTTTCTCGTCTGCTGGTCGTTTTATGAAATGTACCCGCCGACGAGCCAGGATTTGGTGAAGGCATTTGAAACCCGGGCCGTCAAACGGGATGCGACGTTCAAGGACATTCTGGCACGGCTGGAACCGCTGGAAAAGGAGCGCCCGGGCCGCGAATTCGCCAATTTACAGGAGGCCATCGGCACCAACGATATCCAGCCTTATTTTCCATTTATTGACGCGAGGGCCCAACTGTATCCGAACACGTTCGTTTTGAACCAGCTTCAGCGCGACGCGTCCGGTAAAATCAAGCTGGGCCTCGATTTGCAAGGCGGCACGTCCTACACCGTGGAAATGGATACAAACCAACTGGCCAATCCAGAGGATGCCAGCGGGGCGCTGTCGCAAGGAATAGAAGTGCTGCGTAAACGCATTGACCGCTTTGGCGTGGCCGAACCGATTATCCAACCGGCGGGCGGGAACCGTATTTTGATCCAGTTGCCCGGCCTGTCCCAAGCCGACAAGGAAAGCGCGATGGCCCAGATTACCAATGTCGCGTATCTCGAATTCCGGATGGTGAAGGACGACAGCCAGCAAATTATTGACAACCATCTGCCGATTCCGCCGGGCTACGAATTGCTTAAACACATTGAGCCACAACCCAACAATAAACCACCCAAGGTGGAAGAGGCTGTGGTGAAGAAAAACCCCGAAAACGGCCTGAAAGGCGACATCGTAGAAAGCGCAATGGCTGTGCGCGGTAATCTGGGCGAACCGGAGATTGATTTTAGGCTCAATGACAATGGTGCGAAAAGATTTGCCGAAGTCACCCGGAACAATGTGGGCCGGCAACTGGCCATTGTGCTCGACGGCCAATTGTATTCCGCACCAGTGATTCAAAGCCCGATTGAAACCGGCAATGGCCAAATCACCGGAACATTCACTCCCGAAGAGGCACAAGAATTGGCGAACGTCCTCCAAAACCCGCTACGCGCCCCGCTCCACATTGTCTATTCAATGGATGTTGACCCAACGCTGGGCAAGGACTCGATTCACAGCGGCATTCGCGCCTCCGTCGGCGGCGTCATCCTGGTTTCCGCGTTCATGCTGGTTTACTACATGCTGGCGGGCATCGTGGCAAACATTGCGCTGGTCACCAACATCATCATCCTGCTCGGCGTGATGTGTTCCATCGGCGCGACGTTCACGCTGCCAGGCATCGCGGGCGTGGTGCTCACCATCGGCATGGCGGTGGACGCGAACGTCCTGATTTACGAGCGCATCCGCGAGGAACAGGCCAAGGGCAAATCCCTGCGCGGGTCCATCACCGCCGGCTACGATCGCGCGTTCGGCACCATTTTTGACTCCCACGTCACTACGCTCATTTCCTCCGTTATTCTAATCTTCATGGGCACGGGCGACGTGAAGGGTTTCGGCGTCACGCTGACCATCGGCGTGGCGGCAAGCTTGTTCACCGCGTTGGTGGTAACGCGACTGATCTTCAACTGGCTGCTGGACCGCGATTGGATCAAATCGCTTCACATGCTCCACATCATCCGGAGTGTGAAACTTGATTTCATGAAGCTCGCCAAGCCGGCGTTCATTCTGTCGTGGACCATCATTCTCGTCGGCCTTAGCTACGGCCTGTTTGCCCGGGGCGAGAAGCTGTTGAGCGTGGACTTTCTGGGCGGCGACAGCACGACGTTCAGCTTCCAGCAAAAGGTCGGGGTGGAACAAATCCGCTCGGCGCTGACCGATATTGGCCAGATGGATTCGCAAATCCAGTACCAAAAGGATGCCTCGGGCGGGAACGAAACGTTGCGTGTGACAACGGCCTTTGGCTCGGCACAAAAAGTCGAACAGGGGCTGGAGCAAAAATTCCCGGCGGCGCGTTTCAAAGCCATCAGGGAAGAACATGTCGGTGCAATCATCGGCAACCAAATTCTTCAATCCGCCATTATCGCCTGCCTCCTGGCGCTCTTCGGCATCTTGGTCTATGTAGCGTTCCGCTACGAATTTTCGTTCGCCGTCGGCGCGGTCGTGGCGGTGATTCACGACGTGCTGATGACCATCGGTTGCTACTGCATGGCCAATGGTTTTTCGGGACGTGAGTTCAACTCCACCGTCGTTGCCGCCCTTTTGACCATCATCGGCTTTTCCACCAATGATACCATCGTTATTTTCGACCGTATCCGGGAGAATTTGAAACTGGGCATGCGCGGCTCGTTCCGCGAAGTCATCAACCAGTCGTTGAACCAGACGTTGAGCCGGACCATCATTACCAGCGGCACGGTGTTTCTGGCCACCATGTCGCTCTACCTGTTTGGCGGCGGCGTCATCAATGACTTCGCGTTCACGTTCCTGGTCGGCATCCTCACCGGCACCTATTCGAGTATTTACATCGCCAGCGCGCTCGTCCTGTGGTGGCACAAGGGCGAACGCCCAAACATCGGTGCGTCACAGGTGACAATGCAGGGCGCGGCGCCGACAAAGGTGTAGGAATTTGCGATTTGCGATTTGCGAATCCATTTGCCGTCGGCGTGTAAATCGTAAATCGTAAATCGTAAATGGACCCGGTTGTAATCACTCCCTGGCTTTGGGCGGGTTTTATTCTTTGCGTCCTGTTTTTTCTCGCGCTTGATCTGGGCGTGTTTCATCGCCAGGCACGAGCGGTCAAATTCAAGGAAGCCTTCGCTTGGACGGCGCTTTGGTTTGCGCTGGCCATGCTATTTGCCGCAGGGTTGGCGCATTGGCGCAGCCATGATGAGGCGGTTCAATTCGTTGCCGGTTATGTCATCGAGCTTTCCCTCTCGCTCGATAACGTCCTGGTCATGGCGCTTATCTTTTCGTGGTTTCGCGTGCCGTCGGCATTTCAACACCGGTTGCTGTTCCTGGGCATCCTGGGCGCGCTCGCCATGCGCGGCGCGATGATTGCCGCCGGTGCGGCCCTCATTCACCGGTTCGCCTGGGTGCTTTACGCGTTCGGGGCCTTTCTCATTTTTGCCGGCATTAAAATGCTTTTCGGGCGCAAGGAAATGGTTCAGCCGGAAAAAAACCTTGCGTTGCGTCTCACGCGCAGGTTGTTTCCGGTCACGCCTGACTTTGCCGGCGCGAATTTTTTCAGCCGGATGAATGGCCGACTGGCGCTCACCCCTCTGGCGCTGGTCCTGGTGCTGGTGGAAACGACCGACCTGATCTTTGCCGTGGACTCCGTTCCGGCGGTGTTTTCCGTGACACGCGAAGCGTTCATTGTTTTCACCTCAAACGTCTTTGCCATTCTGGGATTGCGCTCGCTTTACTTTCTATTGGCAGGCGCGTTGGGTTATTTCCGCTACTTGAAGACCGGCCTGTCGTTGGTGCTAATCCTTGTGGGCGCCAAAATGCTGGTCGAGCCGCACGGCCCGGCGGCGCGATGGTTCCAAATTCAAATTTCCACCGGCCTCTCGCTGCTGGTTGTGGCCGTGATTCTGTCTCTTTCCATTTTATTGTCCGTCGTCGCCGCGCGACGGGAAAAAAGAAAATGAACCGTGGATTGCACGGATAGCGCGGATGGAGTGGTTTCCCGAAGCTGGTTCATTTTTGTTTTTTATCCGCGTTCATCCGCGTAATCTGCCGTCAAACAAAAAATGAAATTTCGCTGGTCTCTCGCACCGCCGCAGCCGCTGCTGGCCGGTCAACTGGCGACGCAGCTCAAAATCCCGCCACTGCTGGCGCAATGCCTGCTCAATCGTGGATTCAGTGAATTGCCCGCCATTGAAAACTTTTTGCATCCACGGCTGAAAAATCTTGCCGACCCGTTTTTGCTGCCGGACATGGTTGCCGCCGTGGAGCGGTTGTTGCGCGCTCGCGAGAAAAATGAGCCACTCATGATTTTTGGCGATTACGACGTGGACGGCGTCACTTCCACCGCCCTGCTCGCCGAAGTTCTGCGCGCGCTCGGTTGGCAGGTGGATTTCTACCTGCCAAACCGCATGGACGAAGGCTATGGCTTGAGCCGGGAAGGTGTTGAAAACTGCCTCAAAAAATTTCCCGTCACCCTTTTGCTGGCCGTGGATTGCGGCTCGACCGCCGCGGAAATCATTCACTCGCTTCGCGCTCGCGGCGTGGACGTAATTGTGCTCGACCATCACCAGGTTTCATCGCCCGCGCCGGAAGCAGTGGCGCTGGTGAATCCGCGAGTTGGAGCACAAGCTTTAGCTTGTTCCCCAGCGGAACAGCCTGAAGGCTGGACTCCAACATTTACCGAACTGTGCTCCGCTGGCCTCGCTTTCAAACTTGCCCATGCTCTCGTCAAGCGCGGACGCGAAATCGGCCTGCCGGGCGCGGTGGAATTTGACTTGCGGCCACTGCTCGATTTGGTCGCGCTGGGCACCATTGCCGACCTCGTTCCTCTCATCGGGGAAAATCGCATTCTAGTCGCCGCCGGGTTGCAGCGGCTGAACACGACGCAACGGCCCGGACTCGTCGCCTTGAAAAAAGTCGCGCAATCGCCACCCGTGTTGGGCACCTACGACGTGGGGTTTCAACTCGCACCACGCCTCAACGCCGCCGGCCGGCTCGAAACGGCTGAGGAATCGTTGCATTTGTTGCTCGCTCAAAATCTCGCCGAAGCCATGCCGCTCGCTCAAAATCTCGACGCCCGAAATCGCGAGCGCCAGAAAATCGAGCGCGGCATCGCCGAGGAAGTCACCGGCGCAGTGCGCGCCAGATTCAATCCGCAAACCGATTTCGTCATTGTGGAGGGCCAGTTGCTCTGGCACATCGGCGTGGTCGGCATCGTGGCGTCGCGGGTGTTGCAGGAATTTTACCGGCCCACCGTCATCATTGGCGGCGAAGGCGATGAATGGCGCGGATCGGGCCGGAGCATAGCCGGCTTCGATCTGGCCGCCGCGTTACGCGAATGCAACGGTCTGCTGGTGCGCCACGGCGGGCACGCGATGGCCGCCGGGTTGAGCATCCAACCGGACAAGATTGACGCGTTGCGGCAGCGGCTGAATGAGCTGGCGCGCCGCGCATTGAAACCGGAGGATTTACAGCCGCCACTCCGGTTGGACGCAGAAGTGGGGCTGGACGAAATGACGTTGGAAATGCTCGGCGAATTGTCGCGTTTAAAACCGATGGGCCAGGGAAATCCTTGCGTGCAATTCTGCGCCCGTAATCTCACCCATGCCCGTCCACTCCAGCGCATCGGCGCGGACAAACAGCACGTCAAGATGTGGGTAACCGACGGCGCGGCCACGTTGGAAGCCGTCTGGTGGAATGGTGGCGCCGAATCGTTGCCGGTCGGAAAATTTGATCTCGCCTTCGCACCACAGGTTAATCAATTCAACGGGACTCGTGCGGTGCAATTAAAAGTCCTGGATTGGCAGCCGGCAAGTTAGTCCAAAGTCAAAAGATCTGCCAATGGTCGCGTTGACGAAACACGCGCTGTTTCCTAAGCTCGGTTCATGGCAAAGAAACCCGCGGCATGGGTAGGGTCGCACCGCCGGGGCGACCGGACGGCTCGGCGAGCCGTCCCTACCGGGTGAAATCGAAACCGTCCGCCTTGATTGATAACCGCCATCGCCTCAAGGTTTTCGCGTTTTGGCTTTGGAGTTTGGACTCCGGGCTTTAGACTCCGGCAAAATGAACGCCGCAATTCTTGTTGCCGCCGGCAAGAGCGCCCGTATGGGCGGGGGCACGGACAAATTGTTCCTCGAAGTGGCCGGGCGCCCGGTGGCCGCCCACACCTGGCAGCGATTCAACGATGCCAGATGCATCCACGAAATCATTCTTGTCGTGCGCGACGGGATGCGAAATGCCTTCGAAGAACTGGCCTCAAAGTTTCACCTGCAAAAACCGTTTCGCGTCGTTGTGGGCGGGGTGGAACGACAGGATTCGGTCTGGAACGGCTTGGAGGCGCTGCCCGTAACGGCGGAGATTGTGGCGATTCAGGACGCGGCCCGTCCCTGCACCAGCGAAGAATTGATCGCGGCAACGGTCCAGGCCGCGGATGAAACCGGTGCGGCAGTGGCGGCACAGCCGGTGACGGACACCCTCAAGGAATCCGCCGACGGCCGGTTAATTCAACGCACGCTCGACCGCTCGAAATTGTGGGCGGTGCAAACACCGCAGACGTTCCGGGTTGAGGTGATCCGCCGCGCGCTGGCGGAAGCGCGCCGCCGCCGCCTGGTGTTCACGGATGACACGGCGGCGTGCGAGTTGATCCACCAGCCGGTCCGGCTGGTGTCGAGCATCGCGCCGAATCCCAAGGTCACGGTGCCCGGAGATTTGCCATTCATCGAAGCCCTGTTGCAAAACAAAACAGATTCGTAATTCCGCGGGTCTGTGATAATTTTTCCCGGCTTATGAAACGACGTTTGATTTATGGATTGGTCATCGCGCTGTTGCTGCTGAACCTGGCCATCGGCGCGCGCATTTATTTAAGCTCGGCCCAGGCGGCGGAAAAGAAGGATTCGATTTATCCGAACCTGGAACTTTTTGCCAACGTGTTGGAAAAGGTCCGCACGGAATACGTGGACGGCCAAAAACTGACGTATCATGACCTGGTTTATGACGCGCTGAAAGGGATGATTGACTCGCTCGACCCGCACAGCGAATTCATGGATCCGGAAGAGTATCAGGAATTGCAGAGCGACACGGAAGGCGCGTTTGGCGGACTCGGCCTGGTCGTCTCGATGAAAGACAATTATGTCACCGTGGTCACGCCCATGGATGGCACGCCGGGATTTCGCGCAGGCATTCTGCCCGGGGACCGCATTGTGAAAATCAACGGCCAGAGCGCAGACAAACTTTCCTTGCAGGATGTTGTGAAAATGCTGCGTGGCGACCCCGGCACCCAGGTCGCCGTGACGATTGAGCGCCCGTCGTCCGGCTTGACCAAGGATCTCACGCTGACCCGCGCCATCATCAGCATGGACATGGTAAAAGACATCAATGGCAAAAAAGAATTTCCGCTCGGCCCGGACAAAATTGGATATGTCCGCATTACCCAGTTCGGCGACAATACCAGCGACGAGCTAGAAGACGCTTTGAAAAAATTGAAAGCGCAGGGCATGAAGGCGCTGATTCTCGATTTGCGCGGGAACCCCGGCGGGCTGCTCGACGAAGCGGTGGACGTTTGCAGCAAATTCCTTCCGCGCGGACAACTCGTTGTCACCACCGAGGGGCGCGATGCGGATCAAAACACGACGCGGCGCGCCAACGGTCATGGCGATGAATTGAAAGGTATCCCGATGGTTGTGCTGGTCAATCTCGGCAGCGCCAGCGCCTCGGAAATTGTCACCGGCTGTTTGCAGGATTTGCATCGCGCGGTCGTTCTGGGTGAGAGGACGTTTGGCAAAGGCTCGGTGCAAAGCATTTTCCCGCTCGATGACGGCTCGGCGCTCAAACTCACCACCGCCAAATATTACACGCCGAGCCACCGGGTCATTCAAGAACGTGGCATCACGCCGGACATCATCGTGCCCATGAGCGATGAAGCGGAAGCCGCCCTGATTCTCAAGAGCATGCCCGGCGGCCTGGCTTCACTGAAACCGGAGGAACGCGTCCGCGTGGAAAAAATCCAGGACGTGCAACTGGACCGCGCCGAGGATTTGCTCAAGGGCATATTGCTCTACAGCCAGCGCGAATCAGGGCGGATCGTCCTGGCGCCAACTCCTGAGAAGATCGCAGCAAAGTGAAAGGCTGGAGTTCAAGTTTCAGTTGCCTCCAATAATGGTATTGAAATGAACAAGCTAAAGCTTGAACTTCAACCCGATGACCCTTTTAGCCACTGAAACTTCGTGCGACGAAACGAGCGCCGCGGTGGTGCGGAACAGCAGGGTTCTCTCCAACATCATTTCCTCCCAAATCAAACTACACGCCGAGTACGGCGGCGTCGTGCCGGAACTCGCCGCACGCGAACATCTGCGGAACCTTATTTCGGTGGTGCAAACGGCGTTGCAGGAGGCGCGGGTACAACCGGAGCAACTTGATGCCATCGCCGCCACGCAAGGACCGGGGCTGCCGACGGCATTACTCGTGGGATTCAAGGCCGCGCAAGCGGTGGCGTTTGCATTACAAAAGCCGTTCATTGGCATCCATCATCACGAAGCGCATTTGTATTCACCATGGATTGTGAGTAGCGGCGGCGCCCTCGTCGCCGACTTTTCACATTTTCAATCCAACGTTTCCCTCATCGTCAGTGGCGGACATACGTTGCTCGTGCTTGTGGAATCCGAACTGAAACATCGCGTGCTTGGTTCAACGATAGACGATGCCGCGGGCGAATGCTTTGACAAGACCGGCAAATTAATGGGTCTCCCCTACCCCGCCGGACCGGAAATGGACCTGCTGGCGGAACACGGAAATCCGAAGGCATTTGGTTTTCCACGCCCCCTGCTCAATGACTCAAGCGATGATTTCAGTTTCAGCGGCTTGAAAACTTCCGTGCGCTATTTTCTCCGCGACCATCCGAACTTATTGAAGGAAGCGCAACCTGTGCGTGATTTGTGCGCCAGCATTCAATCGGCAATTGTGGAAGTGCTGGTGATGAAAACCATCCGCGCAGCCAAGCGCAACGGTCTGCGTTGCGTGACGGCTTCCGGCGGCGTGACGTGCAATCGCGCCCTGCGCCGTGAACTGGCGAGAGCCTGCGAAAAGCAAGGGTTCACGCTGCGCCTCGCGGAAAAGGCTCTTTGCACGGACAATGCGGCGATGATTGGAATTTTGGCGGAACGGAAACTCTCTGCCGGCATTCAACCGACACCGCTCGATCAGGAAATCACGCCGGGTTGGACACTGGCGTAAAGTAATGAGTTATCGCGACAACATTCTCCGCGGATCAACCGCTTCACTTTACTTGAACAAGCATACAACCATGCGCGGGCAACTCGGCGGTAAACTTGTCCTGCCGGCCCAAATCTTTCCGCAGCCATAAATCGCGGACCTTGGGC
>Ga0335085_10002156_pt1 | contig 37839 bp, 33 predicted proteins | sample Lox_Sample_45_FD_206712 | JGI IMG/M metagenome (GOLD analysis project Ga0335085, IMG submission 206712) | Soil microbial communities from Loxahatchee National Wildlife Refuge, Florida, United States - Lox_Sample_4.5 | ecosystem: Environmental > Terrestrial > Soil > Wetlands | place: USA...
GACGGGCCTACCGGTACTTCAAGCTATCTGATCGACATTCCCAACGGCGGCGCCGCGACGATCACCGGCAACACTCTCGAAAAAGGGCCGCTTTCCTCGAACTATTCCTATGCCATCGACATCGGGGAGGAAGGCGCCAAGAACCCCGCCGGTCCCATCGTCATCGCCGACAATACCTATGTGAACGACGACAAGGCCGGCGTGTTCGTGCACAACCAAACCGGCAATTCCGATTGCACCGTCGAAGACAACACGATCTCAGGACAGAAGACCACCATCCTGACCGGTCAGGGCAAGGTGATCGATTCATCCACCTCGCCGAACGATCCGACGTCGACCGTGATCCCCGCGCCGCACTCACGCGACTTCAACAACGACGGCAAGGACGACATCCTGGTCATGAGCACCAGCGGCTCCAGCATCCAGGTGGGCGTCATGAACGGAACGACGAGGCAGAATTCGGCGACACTGGCGGGACCGGCCTCGAGCGGCTGGACGGCGCTGTTCACCGGCGATTTCAACGGCGACGGCAAGGCCGACATCCTGTGGCAGAACAACACGACCCAAGCTATCGACATCTACACGATGAATGGCGTCGTGAAGACTGCCAGCGCCGCGACCAGCGTTGCCCCCGGCGCGGGTTGGAAGGTTGTCGGCTCGGGCGACTTTGACGGCGACGAGCGCGCCGATCTCGTGCTGCAGAACGGCAGTCAGGTGGAAATCTGGCTGATGAACGGCACCACCGTGGTCTCCAGCAGCGTGCTCTCCACTGCGGCTCCCGGCGGATTCCATATCGTTTCGACCGGCGACTTCAACGGCGACGGCGATGCCGACATCCTGTGGCAGAACTCCACCACCGGCGAACTGCAGGTCTGGATGATGAACGGCACCAGTCTCGCGTCCACCACCACGATCGCCAACCCCGGCTCGAACTGGCGCGCGGTGGACACCGGCGACTTCGACGGCGACGGGCACACCGACATCCTGCTGCAGAACAACTCCAACGGGCAGTGCGCGGTGTGGCTGATGAACGGCACGACCCAGACCGGCGGCGGCAATCTGGCGACAAATCTCGGCACGGACTGGAAGGCCGTCAGCGCCGGCGACTACAACGGCGACGGCGTGTCGGACATCCTGTTCCGTAACCCCCGCAGCGGCCAATTCACGGAATGGATGATGTCGGGCACAACCATCCTGTCGGGCAGCGGCACTGCCGGTTTCAATCCGGGCACGAGCTTCTACGCCGTGGCGGGCTGAGTCCGCACCCTTCGACTTGGGCTGCGGGCGATGACGCCGACGATGCGGCCACGGACAGTGGCTGCCGCTCGCACACTTGGTGAATCCGCGCCCGCGGCGATTCCCTCACCCCCCAGTCCACCTCCGCCTGCGGCAGCGATGGGCAGCGGGCGAGGGAGGTGCTGTACGCGACGCCCCCTCCCGAAGGCGCACAGGAAAGCAGGCCTTGCCGTTTCAAGTTCCAATTCCCACATAATGTGCCGGGTACGGCGCCCCGGGAGCGCGATCGGAAGGGTGTGCAGCGGTTTTTCGGCAAATCGCGCGACCGACCCGAAATAGGGGCCGTGCCTTATTCACCGGACTCGTCCTAGGCTGCCGTTCTCGGGGCCGGGACTTGGGCTTGAGAGGCAGATATGGACATCGAGAAATTCACCGAGCGGGCGCGCGGTTTTGTTCAATCCGCCCAGGGTTTAGCCCTTCGTTCGAACCATCAGCAGTTCACCCCCGAACACCTCATAAAGGTCCTGATCGACGACGAGGAGGGCTTGGCGGCGCGGTTGATCGCAGGCGCAGGCGGCCGTCCTGAGCAGGTGCGCGACGACGTCGCCCGGGCGCTTTCCAAGCTGCCGCAGGTCCAGGGCGGATCGGGGCAGATTTACGTGAACCCCGAGTTGGCACGCATGCTCGACGGGGCTCAGCAGGCGGCGACCAAGGCGGGCGACAGTTTCGTCACCGCTGAATACCTGCTCCTGGCGCTCGCCATGGCCAGCGGCAGCGAGTCTGCAAAAATCCTGAAGGATGCGGGCGTCACGCCGCAGAACCTGAACAAGGCGATCGCCGACCTGCGCAAAGGCCGCACCGCCGACAGCGCCACCGCCGAGAACGCCTATGACGCGCTCAAGAAATACGCGCGCGACCTCACCGAGCTGGCGCGCAACGGCAAGCTCGATCCCGTCATCGGCCGCGACGAGGAAATTCGCCGCACCATCCAGGTGCTGTCGCGGCGCACCAAGAACAATCCCGTGCTGATCGGCGAACCGGGCGTGGGCAAGACTGCCATCGCCGAAGGCCTGGCGTTGCGGATCGTCAACGGCGACGTTCCCGAAAGCCTGCGCGACAAGAAGCTGCTCGCCCTCGACATGGGTGCGTTGATCGCGGGCGCCAAATACCGCGGCGAATTCGAAGAGCGGCTCAAAGCCGTGCTCGCCGAGATCACCGCCGCCGAAGGCAAGATCATCCTCTTCATCGACGAGATGCACGTGCTGGTCGGCGCCGGCAAGGCCGAAGGCGCGATGGATGCGTCCAACCTCTTGAAGCCGAGCTTGGCGCGCGGTGAGCTGCATTGCGTCGGCGCCACTACGCTCGACGAATACAGGAAGCACATTGAAAAGGACGCGGCGCTGGCGCGGCGCTTCCAGCCCGTGTTCGTGTCAGAGCCTTCGGTGGAAGACACCATCTCGATCCTGCGCGGCCTCAAGGAGAAGTACGAGGTCCACCATGGCGTCCGTATAACGGATTCGGCCATCGTAGCCGCGGCGCAGCTTTCCAACCGCTACATCACCGACCGCTTCCTGCCCGACAAAGCGATCGATCTGATGGACGAGGCCGCCAGCCGCCTGCGCATGCAGGTTGACTCCAAGCCGGAGGAGTTGGACGAGCTCGACCGGCGCATCGTGCAGCTCAAGATCGAGCGCGAGGCGCTGAAGAAGGAAACCGACAGGGCGTCCAAGGACCGCCTCCAGCATCTCGAGAAGGAGTTGGCCGACCTGGAGCAGGAATCGGCAACCCTCACTGCCAAGTGGCACGAGGAGAAGAAGTCCGTTCAGGACGTGCAGTCGATCAAGGACCGGCTCGAAAAGGCGCGCGCCGAGGCGGAGATCGCGCAGCGCCGCGGCGATTACGCGCGTGCCGGCGAACTGACCTACGGCCTCATCCCGGGGCTGCAGAAGCAGCTCGACGAAATCGAGCACAAGCGCCAGAACGCGATGGTCAACGAGGCGGTGACGCCTGAGCACATCGCCCAAGTCGTCTCCCGCTGGACCGGCATTCCGGTCGACAAGATGCTGGAAGGCGAACGCGAGAAGCTGATCAAAATGGAAGAGGCGCTCGGCGCCCGAGTGGTCGGCCAGGACGCAGCCGTGCGCGCCGTGTCGAACGCGGTACGCCGTGCGCGGGCGGGGCTTCAGGATCCCAACCGGCCGATCGGCTCGTTCCTGTTCCTCGGTCCCACCGGTGTCGGCAAGACCGAACTCACCAAGGCGCTCGCCGCGTTCCTGTTCGACGACGACAACGCCATGGTGCGCATCGACATGAGCGAGTTCATGGAGAAGCACTCGGTCGCGCGCCTGATCGGCGCTCCACCGGGGTATGTCGGCTACGAGGAAGGCGGCGCGCTCACCGAAGCGGTGCGGCGGCGCCCTTACCAGGTCGTGCTGTTCGACGAGGTCGAGAAGGCGCACCAGGACGTGTTCAACGTGCTGTTGCAGGTGCTCGACGACGGCCGGCTGACCGATGGGCAGGGCCGCACGGTGGATTTCAAGAACACTGTGATCATCCTGACCTCGAACCTCGGCACCGAGCTTCTGTCCGGCGAGGAGACGCCGCAGGCGCGCGCCCAGGTGCTCGCCGCGGTCCGCGCCCATTTCCGGCCGGAGTTCTTGAACCGCCTGGACGAGATCATCGTCTTCCACCGTCTGACGCGGGCGAATATGGACAAGATCGTCGACATCCAGATCGGCCGTCTTGCCAAGCTGCTCGCCGACCGCAAGATCGCGATCGCGCTCGACAACAAGGCGCGCGAATGGCTCGCCAGCGCCGGCTACGATCCGGTGTACGGCGCTCGGCCCTTGAAGCGCGTGATCCAGAAGCGTTTGCAGGATCCGCTGGCGCAGATGCTGCTCGAAGGCGGGATCGGCGACGGATCGACGGTGAAGGTGAGCGCGGGGCACAACGGCCTCACGCTCAACGGCCAGGAGTTCGCCAGCCCCGCCGACGATGACATCTTCGAACACGCCCCGAGCCGGAGCCTCAACTGAGCTCCATCCCCTCACTCCCGCCGAGGCAGAGCGTGAGGGAGTGCCTCAGCCGATCGGCAAAACCGTTCTTTCAAAGGTCGAATTGGTCACGAAGGCGAAGCTGCCGTACAGCGCCAGCGAGCCGCAGACGAGACCGATCCAACCCCCTATTTGTTCGACCGCTTCCCAACCCATCAGCTTGCCCGCACCGAGCAGGAAAAACGTGATCCAAAGCGTCAGGAAGATCAGAAACAAGAGCCGCGGCAGGCGGAAAGTCGCGATCCACATATAGAGCGTGAACACGCCCCACAGGATCAGCGCGACGCCGATCGTGCTTGCGGCTTCGTTCAGATGGAGCACGCCGTTGCCGCCGAGTACGACCAGGAGCGCGAACCACCACCAGAACGCACCATAGGCGATGAAGGCGGTCATGCCGAACGTGTTGCCGAGGCGGACTTCCATCAGGCCGGCCAGGATCTGCGCCGTGCCGCCGAAGGCCATCGCTAGCGGCACGACCACCGGCTCGCCGCCCTTTGGCAGCACGCCGGCGTTGATGAGGCTCAAGAGAACAGTCGTGAGCCCGAAACCCACCAGACCGAGCGCAGCCGGATTGACCTGCGGCCCTTGCGCGTTCGCCATCAAATCCTCCCGTTCCATCGTTGTGCACGAGAGAGTGCTGGATTCCGGGGAACTTGCCTAACGGAATAAGCTGACGCCGCGTCGGCTAGCGCATGGCGCGCAGGTTGTTGGCGATGTCGGCGACCTTGGTCTCCAGCTTGGTGGCGGCGATCTTGTCGTCGATCTTGAGCCGCTCGGCCTCAAAGGTGCGCAATTCGGCGCCCACCAGCTTGCGCCCTTGTGCCATCTTCACCTTGAGCGGATTGACCTGCTGGCCGTTGATGCGGATTTCGTAGTGCAGGTGAGGGCCGGTGGTCATGCCAGTATTGCCGCTGTAGGCGATCACCTGCGCCTGACTGACGTGCGAACCCAGATGCAGGCCCGGCGCGAAGCGCGACAGGTGGCCGAATGCGGTCGAATAGCCGTTGCCGTTGTTCACCAGCACGAACTTGCCGTAGCCGTTCTCCCAACCCATGAACGCAATGGTGCCGGCACCTGCGCTCATCACCGGCGTGCCGACCGGAACGCCGAAGTCGATTCCCTTGTGCATGCGCGAGTAGCCCAGCACCGGATGGAAGCGCATGCCAAAGCCCGAAGTGATGTGGGCGCCGTCGACCGGCGTTTTCATCAGCATGCCCTTGGCGCTTTCGCCCTTGGCATCGAAGTACTCGGCGGGCGCGTTGGGATCGGCCTGGTAGCGATAGAGGGCGATATCCCTCCCGCCAAGGCGCATCATGGCATAGGAGATGTTGCCTTCCTTGGCCGGCTGGCCTTCGGGCGTGTAGTAATAATCGTAATACACTTCGAACGAGTCGCCGGGATGCAGGTCGCGCTGAAAGTCGACCTTGTACGAGAACATCGTGATCATGTCGTGGAGGACGTCGTTCGGAATGCCCGCCTTCATCGCGCTGAGATAAAGGCTGCCGTCGATTGTGGCGCCGGCGCGGTGAATGTGCGGCACCAGTTGCTTGACGGTATCGGTAGCGGTGAAACTGCCGTCGGCGCCGCGGGCCACCACGATCTCGTGCTCGACGCTTGGCGAGAACTTCACCGAGATGAGGCGCGCGTCGGGCTCGCCGTCTGTGGTCTGGATGGTTTCGTCGTCACCCGTGCCGGCCTCGTTGAACGATTCGCCCGGAGCGGTGTTGTAGGTGAGTTCGAACGTCCGCCCTGCGCGCAGGCTCCGCGGGTTGAAGACTTTGGCGAGCGCCGCGAGCGCAGCGTTGGCGTCATCCCTTGAGATGCCTGCGTTTTCGAGGGCACCTGCCAGCGTGTCGCCCGAATCGAGCGCCACGGTACGGGTTTCCACCTCGGGCTTCGGCGCGGCCCTCTCTGCGGCCAGCGCATCGTCGAGCGAAGGCGCTGCCGGGCCAGCCGAAGGCACGCCGGCGAACAGCGCACTCGAACCTGATTGCGTGAGTTGCTGGAACAGACGATAGGGCAGGAAGCTGCGATTGACGCTGTCGCCCGCCGTGACGGTCGGCATCGTGCCCATCGCCAGCCACGCGATCGAACCGACGATCAATGCGGAGATGGAAGTGGAGACGAGAGTCCAGCGGCCTTCGCCGTTGAGGGGGCTGTCGGCGCCGGAGATGGAACCGGACCAATCGGGATCGAGAGAAAGCGGCGTCGATTCGTTGCGACGTTCCACGTTTACTCCTGCTACGGATCGCGTTGTTGCTGCCTCACCCAGCCATTCGCTCGCTTCGGTGTCCCGAAAGCTGGCGCATATAGCCCGACCACATGCTGAACCGTCAACCATTACCCGGAGATTAACGATACGGGGATTCACCTAGCGCGTTGATCAGTTCCTCTTCGAAGACGTCGACTCGATCAATGCAAGGTGCGGACCGAAAAAAGCAGCGGCGCACGGACCATTTTGGTGCGTGCGCCGCGCAGTCTAAAATCGTTGTAATCAGAGTCTGACGAGAAGACCTTCGGCGATCTTGCCGTGCATCCAACCGATGAGTCTCGCCACGTGCAGCGCAAGGAAGAATAGAACGAGACCGATTGCCGCAAGCAGGATGAGTCCCGGCGCGGTGTGGAAGAGATGATCGAGCCACGGCACACCCTGCATCTGCACGACGCTGTGATTGGTGATGAGCGACCACAAGGAACCTCCGATGAACGACAACGGAACGGCGATGCCGATAACCGCGAGCGTGAAGTAGATGACGCCGAGCGGCAGCATCAGCAGCAGATAGAAGGTCGAGGTCCACGTCCGCAGATCCATCAGCATTTCCTTGATGCGCGGCCAGACCTTCTCGTCGGTCGTTGTCGCCGGCAACCGCCGCGGCATGCGCACGCCCAACAGGCCTTCGACGATTCGGCCTTCAACGTGGCTGAGCATGCGGAACGAGACGAGGAACACCAGCGCCAGCGGGATACCGATGATGAGCACCGACGTTCCCGCCGTCAGCGAGATGCCGACCACCGTCCAGGTGAAATAGAAGATGCCGGTGATGAGCGACAGTAGCATGTAGAGGAGGGCGCCATAGGTGCGCGGGTCGGAGATCACACTGAAGAAGCCGATGCGCCGGTCTTCGATGGCTTCGGGCTGCTTGGGGAAAGGTGTGGAAATGGCGGCTTCCATGTCGCGATACTCCTCTGCGATTTCCTCGGGCGAGCCATAGGTCTCGATGACCTGGGCCATCACGGCCGCCTCGTCCATGTCGGGGTTCTGGGCGATCTCCATGTTGAGGTGCTCTTCGCAGTCGGCGAGAGCATCGGCGATCAGCCCGCGTGGTGCGCCTTTGAGGGCGCGGCGCAGCTCGGCAAGGTAGCTGCGGACGCTATCAGGCGGTTGGACGAAATTCATTGCCCGTCCCTCCGGGAGTGATGCCGGCCTTCAGCGCGTCGTCGACGAATTCCCTCATGTCGCGCCACGCGAACTGCCACTCGGCGAGCGCCCGGCGGCCTTCATCGGTAATGTTGTAGTAGCGCCGCGGCGGGCCGAAAGCGGAAGCTTCCACCCGGCTCTCCAGGAGCCCCAGCGCATTCAGCGAGCGCAAGACAGGGTAAATGGCGCCCTGCTTGAAGATCAGCCCGCCTTCGCCTTCGGCCTTCACGGCCTTGGCAATTTCGTATCCGTACATTTCGCGTCCTGCGCGCGCGAGCACGGCCAGCAGGACCAGGGACGAGAGTCCGGCCATCAGTTCCTTACGGAATTTGCGCGTGTACGAAGTTTCCTTGTCCACCTTACCGCGCGATCACTTCCGCCCTCTTGGCTATTGCGGAGTTCTATCTAGCACGAACTTAGCAATATGCAAGTCCATAATAGTGGGAAGTTCAAAATATTTTGAAGTGCCCACGCCTTTCACATTAACATATTGTTTTCGTTAGATTATGCATCTGGCGTGCACCCGATCCGCGACAAACCGGGCTTTACGCGTGCCTCTCCATGCTAAGGAGCGCCGACGGGGTGGCCGATGAAGATCGAGTCCTATTTGGAGCGCATCGATTACGCCGGGCCTTTGCGCACGGATCTGGCCACGCTGACCGCGCTGCATCATGCCCATCTGCGCGCCATCCCTTACGAGAACCTGGACGTGCAGCTCGGCAATCCGGTCACCATCGAACGACCGGCGATTTTCGAGAAAATCGTCACGCGCCGCCGCGGCGGCTGGTGCTACGAGATGAACGGCCTGTTCGGCTGGGCGCTGTGCGAACTCGGCTTCAAGGTCACGCGCAGTGCGGGCGCGGTGATGCGTTGCGAGCGCGGCGATGAGGCGGTCGGCAACCATCTCGTGCTCAAGGTGGAGGTGGAGGAAGGGCTATTCCTGGCAGACGTGGGTTTCGGCGACGGACCGCTCGATCCCATTTGCATCGTGCCGGGGCCGTTCGTCTCCCATGCCTTTGAGTTCGCGCTCTCGCAGGAGCAAGAAGGCTGGTGGCGCCTGCACAATCACAAGGGCGGCGGTGCGGCATCGTTCGATTTCGATCTGACACCCGCGGACGAGGGCAGGTTGGCCGAGCGCAGCTTTTGGCTCCAGAGCGCTCCGGATTCGCCATTCGTGCAGAACGCGGTTCTCCAGCGCCATGCGGCCGACGGGCTTTGGGTGATGCGCGGGCGCATGCTCAGGCATCTCACAGCCGCCGAGCACCAGGACTATCTTGTCGAAAGCGCATCGGAATACGTCGCCGTGCTCGACGAGGTGTTCGCTCTCAAGCTGCCGGAGGCCGCCGGGCTGTGGCCGAAAATCTGTGCGCGCCACAATGTCGTCATGGCGGAACACGCGCAGCTTGACAGAGCCTGACTTCAGGCTGCCGGCACCGGACCGCCCAGGGCCATGCGCTCGACCTTGACATAGTCGGTCTTGCCCGTGCCCAGCACCGGCACTTCCTTCACGTGGACGATGCGGCGCGGGATCGCCAGCTCCGACACCCCGTGATTGTGCACCCAGCCGACTAGCTCCATGCGCTGGGCGTCGGGATTGGTGGTGACCAGCACGATCTGCTCGCCTTTGCGTCCGTCGGGCAAGGACACCGCGGCGTGCGCGAAATCGGGCCAGGCCGCCGAGGCGCAATTCTCCACCACCGCAAGCGACACCACTTCGCCGCCGACCTTCGCAAACCGCTTCATGCGGCCTTTGATCGAAATGAAGCCTTCCTCGTCGATCGAAACCACGTCGCCGGTGTCGTGCCAGCCGCCCGGCGGCGGATCAATGACGCCGGGATTCTCCGGCTTTATATAGCCCATCATCACGTTCGGGCCCTTGAGGAACAGCCGTCCCGCGTTGGGGATGCCTTCCACCGGCTCGAGCCGCGCCTGCATGCCTGCAAGCAACTTGCCGACGGTTCCGTGCCGGTTGTCGCCGGGCTGGTTGACGGCTGCGACCGGCGCAGTCTCTGTCACGCCGTAGCCTTCGATGATCTCCATCGAGTACTTGCGCTTCACGAGCTGCCGAGTTTCGTCTCGTACGCGCTCGGCCCCGCAGAATACCAGGCGCAGTGAATTGAGGTCGCCCTGGTCGCCCGCACGCGCATATTGCGACATGAACGTGTCGGTCGACAGCAGGATCGTTGCGCCGTGCGCCTTGATGCGCCGGACGATCTCGTGCGGCTGACGAGGCGTGGGGTGATAGACGCACTTGAGCCCCAGCAACAGCGGCATGAACGCGCCGGCCGTAAGACCGAAGCAATGAAATGTGGGCAGTGGATTGAACATCGCATCGTTCGGATAAAGCGCAACGGCTGCGCGCATTTGCTCGACGTTCGCCAGAAGGTTTGCGTGGCTCAGCGCCACACCCTTTGGCGCCCCTTCGGTGCCCGAGGTGAACAAGATCACTGCCACCTCTTCGCTGGCGCCGCGCCAGCCGATCAGGCCGGGCACGAACTGGCCGATTCCGGCGGTGAGCTTGTCGGTCAGGTTCAGCTTCTCGCGGACGTCCTCGAGATAGACGATCTCGGCCACCTGTTCGAGATCCTTGATGAGGCCCTCGAGCTTGGCCAGTTCTATAAACTTGTGCGCCGTGACAAGGCGCTTGACCTTCGCCGTGCGGATGGCGCTGGCCACGCCGGTGGCGCCGTTGGTGAAGTTCATCATCGCGGGCACGCGGTTGAACGCCGAGATCGCGAAGAACGAGATCACCGCGCCGGCGCTCGTGGGCAGCATGATGCCCACGGACTCGCGAGGCTTGGTACCCTTCTTCAGCGCGTGGCCGAGGGCCAAAGTCGCCCGTATGATCTCGTCATAGGTCAGCTGGCGGTCGTCGCCGTCGACGAGAATGGGACGCTTGCCGCCGTATTGCGCGCGCGCGCTGGCAAGAGCCTGGAAGATCGATTTCTTGGTGCGCACCATGTCGAACACTATGATGTCTTCGCCGGATGCGGCGGCGAGCGTAGCTACGGCCAAATTCTCCTCCCCCAGGATGGCGGGCGGCCGCCCGCGCCTTGGCTGTTTGGGACCAAACTAACGGAACCGGACGGATTTCGGTAGGGCGATGTTTCCCTTGGCGTCTTTGGTTACCCTGCCGCGTCCGGCGGGGGCTTCTAAATCCGCTTGCGGCCATAAGGCAAGCGGCAGCCCTTCCGGCCACAGACAAATCGCCGCGCAGGATGCGTCAAGCAGCTTTGAGCCTAGCCAGCACCACTTTTTCTGCCTTGCCGAAGTCGGGTTTGCCACTGGCAAGCAGGGGAATCTCGTCCACATGGAACACGCGCCGCGGCACCAGAAGCTCGGCGACACCGTGGCCGTGCGCCCAAGCGATAAGATCGGCGCGGCTGGGTTCGGGTGTGGTCGTCAACAGCACGATCTGTTCGCCTTTGCGATCGTTGGCCACCGCGACAGCGATGTGGTTGTGATCCGGCCACAGCGAAGAGGCGCAGTTCTCGACGAACGCCAGCGAAATGGTCTCGCCTCCGACATTGGCGAAGCGCTTCATGCGCCCCTTGATCGTAATGACGCCGTCGTCATCCATCGTAACGACGTCGCCGGTGTCGTGCCAGCCGTCGGGCGGGGGATCGATGGCGCCGGGCTTCTCGGGCCTGATATAGCCGAGCATGACGTTCGGTCCCTTGAGCAAAAGTCGGCCGGCGCCGGGGATGCCTTCCACCGGCTCGAGACGCGCCTGCATGCCGGCCATCAGGTGACCAACGGTGCCCGGCTGGTTGTCGCCCGGCTGGTTGGCCGCGGCGAAGGGCGAAGTCTCGGTCAGGCCGTATCCCTCCAGCGGTTCGATGTCGTGCTTGCGCCGCAGCAGCCGGCGGGTTTCGTCGCGCACACGCTCGGCGCCGCACACCGCGATGCGCAGGAAGCGGAAGTCCCCCTGTTCGGCAACCCGCGCGTATTGCGACATGAAGGTATCGGTCGACAAAAGGATCGTGGCGGCCGTCTGCTTGACGCGCTTGACGATGTCGTGCGGTTTCAGGGGCGTGGGGTGCAGGACCGATTTGATGCCCAGAAGAAGCGGGCACAGCACGCCCGCCGTCAGGCCGTAGCAATGAAAGGTCGGCAGCGGGTTGAACAGCACGTCCTGTTGGAAGAACGCGACATGGGCGATCACCTGGCGCACGTTGGAAAGCAGATTGGAATGGGACAGCGCCACACCCTTGGGTTCGCCCTCCGTTCCGGAGGTGAAGAGGATCACGGCGGGATTGTTGTGCGGCGGGTGCGAGGTGGCCAGCTTGGGCGCAAACTGTCCGATGCCTGCGAACGCCTTGTCGACGATCGACAGCTTGCCGCGGACATCCTCGAGGAACTGCACGTGCACCGCGCGCGAGAGCTCGGCGGCCAGACCATCGAGTTTGGCAAGCTCAATGAACTTGCGGGCGGTGATCACGCGTTTGACCACTGCGGTGCGGATGGCGCTCATCACGCCGGCCGCGCCGGTCGTGAAATTCATCATGGTCGGCACGCGCCCAAACGCCGACACTGCGAAAAACGCAATCACCGAAGCCACGCTTGTGGGCAGCATGATGCCGACGTTCTCGCCGCGAGCCGTTCCCTTCTTCAGGGCGTGTCCCAGTGCCAGCGTAGCGCGCACGATGTCATCGTAGGTAAGCATGCGGTCGTCGCTGTCGATGATGGCCGGACGGCGGCCACCGAAACGCGCCCGCGCATCGATCAGAGCTTCGAACAGGGTCGTATGGGTCGGTGTCAGGTCGAGCGGAGCGCCCGTGGCGACGGCGGCAACAGCGGTCAAACGTCTTCTCCCAACGGAAGGCAGCGCTTTTTTTCGAGTATAGGAGAATCCTGCGCTGTCCAGGGGGCTTGGTATCGAAGTTAACTATGGTAACTTCAAGACGGCTGTGGGCAAAGAGCCCGCTGACAAATCGCCGCGCGCGCCGCCCCGGCGTAGGCCACGAGCACATGGATTGGACGCGCCGACGGGCTTATATGCATGGCATGGCTGTTGTGATCGATCAGAACGAAAAGGACCGCCGCGCGGCGTTGCGCCACCCCGAAAAGGCGCGCCGCCCCGACAGCCCCGTGCTGCGCAAGCCGGAGTGGATCCGCGTCAAGGCGCCCTTGGGCCGGGAGTATTCCAGCACCGAGAGCATCGTTCGCCAGCATGGCTTGCACACCGTGTGTGAGGAAGCCGGCTGCCCCAACATCGGTGAATGCTGGACACATCGCCACGCTACGATGATGATCTTGGGCGACACCTGCACGCGCGCCTGCGCCTTCTGCAACGTGAAGACGGGCCTGCCGGGCGCGCTCGATTCCGACGAACCCAGGCGCGTGGCCGATGCCGTGGCACGCCTGGACCTTAAGCACGTGGTCGTGACCTCGGTGGACCGCGACGATCTCGAAGACGGCGGCGCCAAGCATTTTGCCGAAACCATCGACGCGATCCGCGCCGCCAGCCCCGACACCACCGTGGAAGTGCTGACTCCCGATTTCCGCGGCAAGGTCGGCGCAATTGAAATCGTGATGCAGGCGCGCCCGGATGTGTTCAACCACAATCTCGAGACCGTGCCGCGTCTTTACCTCACCATCCGACCGGGCGCGCGCTATTACGTTTCGCTGCGCCTTTTGGATCGCGCCAAGGAACTGACGCCGGATGGCTTCACCAAATCCGGCCTGATGGTGGGCCTGGGCGAAAGTCGCGCGGAAATCATGCAGGTGATGGACGACCTGCGTTCGGCCGGCGTCGACTTCCTCACCATCGGGCAGTACCTCCAGCCGACGCGCAAGCACGCCGCGCTCGACCGCTTCTGGTCGCCCGAGGAATTCAAGTCGCTGGAGGCCACGGCGCGCGCCAAGGGATTCCTCATGGTCTCAGCCACGCCGCTGACGCGCTCGTCCTATCATGCCGATTCCGACTTCGTGCAACTGAAAGCGGCAAGAGCCTCATCGTGACCTCCTCCTGGCGGGTGGGGGGATCTGTCCATGCCCACGCATCATGAAGCCAGACACCTTCCGTATACGGCCGATCTCATGTATGCGATCGTGGCCGATGTGGAGAAATATCCGCAGTTCCTGCCCTGGGTGACCGCGATCCGTATCGTCAGGCGGCGCAGCGACCGCGTTTTCGACTGCGAGATGGGTGTGGGCTTCGCCGGTATCAGCCAGACCTACATCAGCTGCGTCACGCTCGATCCCGACCGCCACGCCATCGACGTGGTGCAGAGCGAAGGCCCTTTCCGCCAGCTCGAAAACCACTGGCGGTTCGAGCCGCGCGGCGCTGGCTCCGAAGTTGAATTTGCCATCGCCTTCGAGTTCCGCAACCCGCTGCTGAACATGGTCGCGGGCAGGGCGTTTGAGCGCGTGCTCGTCAGGATGACCGACGCCTTCGAAGCGCGTGCACGCAGTCTTTCCGGACGAAGCAAGACCCGCGATCACTGAATCGCGGGCTTGCCCCAAATTCCTGTTTTGTCGCGCGATCCGAAGGAAGGGTGAGATGCACTTTTCCGGATCGCGCTTTAGTGCGGCATCGTGGACCCGGGCTGCATCATCGGCATGGCGTTCATGGGCCGGCGCATGGTCTGCGGATAGGACGTCGCCTGCGGATAGGACGTCTCCTCGCGGGCATAGCTCAACGTCACCGCTTCGTTCGGGCCCGAGCCACCGGCCGAATTTCTGACGCTCGATACGAAGACATCGGTGAGGGTGATCTCCATATACGTTTTTTGCCTGCCGACCTGGGCCTCTGGACGCCGCACATCCAGAACGGCCCTGCTGAAATGCCTTCCCACCGAAACGGCCTGATGCAACATGGGAGAAGATGCGTCGATCCGCTTGGTGATCACGATCTCGTGTGCTCCCATGTGCCCTACGCCCGCGCCCGCGCCCGACATCATCGACCCCATTCCGCCCGCTTTGCGCTCGAAGCTCAGCACTTCGATCCAATCCCTGTGCTGATCATCCTGCGATTCTCCCCTGATGCCTTCCATCTGCAGATAGATATCGTAGGCTGCCAGAGCAGGAGAAGTCAGCGCCATGCAGGCAGCAGCGAAAGCACAAAGCGATCCAAAACGGAGCATTGGCAACCCCAGCTAGTTTCCCATGGATGCTAGCGCGGGAACCGCAAACAGAAAATCGTTTGCAGATCAAACATACATGACGCTAGATCAAGTTAGGGACCAGCAGGAGCGCTTCCGTTACGGTCGCGAGCCGCACTTCATGCCGCCCGATGTCGCCAAAGCGGTGCTCCGCGTGCAGCGTGGCACCGCCTGCGCGCGCCGCTGCGATATGTACCAGCCCGACGGGCTTATCGGGCGTGCCTCCACCTGGTCCGGCGATTCCCGTTACGGCGATCGCGATCTGCGCCATTGAGACCTTGAGCGCGCCTTCCGCCATCGCGCACGCCACAGCTTCCGACACCGCCCCATAGCGCACGATCAGTGCGGGCGGAACGCCGAGCAAGTCCGACTTCGCTCGGTTGGAATAGGTGACAAAGGCGCGTTCGACGACGTCCGATGCACCGGCAATCTCCGTCAGCACGCCGCAGATCAAGCCTCCGGTGCAGCTTTCGGCGGTGACCAGTCGCAGACCCTTGGTGCGCGCTTGGTTCAGCACATCTTCGGCCAGCGAAAGCAGGGCAGGAGAGAACATCACAGGAATCCCGACTGCATGAACAGAAACACCACTGCGCCGGCGATGAGCCCCGCCACGACATCGTCGGCCATGATGCCGATACCGCCCTGCAGTGCTTCCGCTTTCGACACCGGCCAGGGCTTGGCCACGTCGAATAGGCGGAACAGGATGAACGCCAGGAAATAGCTGACGACGGTCATCGCTTCGCCTTCGAGCGCGGCGCCGAGCCCGGCCAGCGCACAGGCCAGCCACTGCCCGGCGAACTCGTCGATCACGCACTCTTGGGGATCGATGACGCCCGTTTCCACCGCGAATGCGTCGGACACCCATAAGCCGGCCAACGCGGTGACCGCCGCCACCACCAGCAGCACGGGCCAGCCGAAGAAATACAGAACCGGAATGGCGATGATGATGGCCGTCAGGCTCGCCACCGTTCCCGGTGCATACGGCACCCGGCCGATGCCAAATCCCGTGGCGATCTGCGCGATCATCGTCATGGCAGGCGCACCGTGGCCATCGCCTGCGCGGCGATGCCTTCGCGGCGGCCTGCGAAACCCATCCCCTCCGTTGTCGTCGCCTTCACGCTCACGCGCGATGCGTCGATGTTCAGGATTTCGGCGATCCTGGCGCGCATCGCCTCGCGGTGCGGGCCCACTTTCGGACGCTCGCAGATAATCGTCAGGTCGCAATGCACGATGGTGCCGCCTTTCTCGCGCACCAACCTCGCGGCGTGGTCGAGGAAGATCGACGAAGTCGCTCCGCGCCAGCGTTCGTCGGTCGGCGGGAAGTGGTGGCCTATGTCGCCCGCAGCGATCGTTCCGAGCAGGGCGTCCGTCAGTGCGTGCAGGCCCGCATCGGCGTCGGAATGGCCTTCCAGGCCGTGATCGTGCGCCAGCTTGATGCCGCACAGCCAGATGTGGTCGCCCGCAGTGAAACGATGCACGTCGAAGCCGGAAGCCGTCCGCGTTTCGCCTTGCCGGGCCATCAGCAGCATCTCCGCCGTGGCGAAGTCCTCTGCGTTGGTGACTTTCATATTGGATTCTTCTCCCGGCGTGACCACGATCGAAAGTCCGGCCAGCTCCGCCAGCGCCATGTCGTCGGTGACGTCCTCGTCGAAATGCTCGCGATGGGCGCGAAGGATCTCGGCGAATCGAAAGCCCTGCGGTGTCTGGGCGCGCAACAGTCCAGCCCGGGGCACGGTGATCCACTCGCCGTTGTCTAGTTTTCGCAGGGTGTCCGCGACCGGCAGCAACGGCACCGCCGCCTCGGCACCAGCGTCGAGGGCCGCGATCACGCTTTCGACTAGCTTGCGCGAGACCAGCGGACGTGCCGCGTCGTGGATCAGAACGAAATCGGGTGCCGCGCTCTCAAGTCCTTCGAGACCGACGTGAACGCTCTCCTGCCGCGTCAGACCTCCGTGCGCGGGCGGACGCAGCGCGAGCCCGGCCGTCGCTTCGCGATACAGCTCTTCCTGGCCCGCGCCAATCATCACCTGCAAGATCGCATCCGGCCACGCGGCGAATGCCTCTACGGCACGTCGCAACATCGGCCTGCCCAACAAGGGCGCATACTGCTTGGGGATGGCGCCGCCCGCGCGCATCCCCTGACCCGCAGCCATGATTAAAATGGCAAGACGCGGCATGTCGACTCGCCGTGTGACACGTCCGCTTCCTAGCATGCCTTGGGCGGTGACTGCATGCTCCCGGACCGCGCACCCGGCCGCATCAAGGATGCGACCGAGTGCACTAGGTCCGCCAGCCCCTTAACGGTCGGACGCCACCTGCGCATTGGTCTTGCCTGCGTAGAGCGCGCTCACAACGGGCGAGGCGACCTGCGCCACAGCGTCGTCCAGGGCCTTGCGCACACAGGTGCGATACCTCGCCCTGTGGTCGGGTTCGTGCATGCTTGGCATCCTGCCGCAGACTTCATCGGCTGCGTGGCCGAGCCGAGACAGAAGTACGCTGGCTCCGTCCTGCATCGAGATATCCAGGTCGCCGAAGTGGACGATGCGTTGGGGCTCTCCTGCGGTTCCCGCATGGGCGCCCGCGACGATCAAAATCGACACGCCGGCCGCGAAAGCAGCATTTTTGATGACGCTTTTCATGATATGGTTCCTTTCAACCGCTCACGGCGTGGGTCGCCGTCTCGGGAAGGATTGAACGGCGGAATGCGTCCGGGCCGAAAGGACGCTCAACCGACCTTCAGACGATGAAGCGCCGACCAGGCGGATGAAACGACGATGAGTTACGTGCAAAAGGTGCAATTCGCGCTTCCGGTCATTGACCTCGCCAGCGAGCAGGATTTCCCCCTCGGGAAATTAATCGTGCGCCCCTCGCACCGCGAAGTCACGACGCCGCGCGGAAGCGAAATTGTTGAGCCGCGCGTCATGCAGGCGCTCGTTCGGCTGGCGCAGGCGCAGGGCGCCGTCGTTTCGCGCGACGAACTGATCCGAAGCTGCTGGGGCGGGCGCGCCGTCAGCGAAGACGCGATCAACCGTTGCATTGCGAAGCTGCGCCAGCTTGCGGAGAACGAAGGCGGCTCCTCATTCGTGATCGACACGATTCCGAGGGTCGGCTACCGCCTCGTAGCGCGCGCAGAGCCTGCACCGGCGGAAGAACCCGCCCATAGTGTCTCGATCTGCGTTCTGCCGTTCACCAACATAAGCGATGATCCGCAGCAGGAGTACTTCGCCGACGGCATCACTGAAGACATCATCACCGACCTTCACCGCATCTCTTCGCTGTTCGTGGTGGCGCGCAACACCGCCTTCACCTTCAAAGGAAAGAACGCAGACGCCTTGCAGATCGCGAGGCAGTGCAACGTCACGCACATCCTCGAGGGCAGCGTCCGAAAGGTGGGAACCCGGGTGCGGATCACCGCGCAACTGGTCTGCGGGCGCACGGGCGGACACGTGTGGGCGGAGCGCTTCGATCGCGACCTCACCGACATCTTCGCACTTCAGGACGAGATCTCGCACGCCATCGTCGCCGCTTTGCAGCTCAAGCTGCGGCCCGACGAACACGCCAACCTCTGCCAGCACGGCACCTGCAGCAGCAGCGCCTACAATCTCTACCTGATGGCGCGGCAGACCCACGCCGTCTGCAGCAGTTGCGACGCCCGCGCCGCCGAAGCGATCATACGCATCTGCGAGCGAGCGACACAGGCTGATCCATCCTACGCGCGCGCATGGGCGTTGATGGCCATCGGTCAATTGAAGCTATACAACATCCAGGGCACCGGAGATGGTGGCGTAGCGGCGGCCCAAAAGGCCATGTCGCTGGATCCATCGTTGCCGGAACCGCATGCCGTGCTCGCCCGATTCCATTTCGACGAGCACCGGCACGAAGAGGCCGACATGGAGATAGCGACGGCGCTGCGCCTTGCGCCGGACTGCTATGAAATCAACCGCGAGGCCGGGCTGATCGCCTATCGCTCAGGGCGTTTTGAAGAGGCGAGGCGGCACTGGGAAAAAGTGTTCATGACGATGGACAAGGACATTCACTCGGGAACCATGCTCGCCAGCAGCTGCCAGGCCCTGGGCGATGCCAAAAGCAGCGAACGCGCCGCGCGCCAGGCCCTCGAACGTGCCGAAGCGGCGCTGGCGCACAATCAGCTCGACGCCGCCGCGCTCGGCTTCAGCGCGTATGCTCTGGCCGTGCTGGGCGATGCGGAGCGCGCCAAGGACCGGATGGATCGCGCTACCCTTCTCGAACCAGAGAACATCAAGCAGCAATACGACTTTGCGTGCGCGCTCTCGAAATATCTGGGCGAAACCGAGGACGCCCTGGAAAGGCTGGAACCGGTCATGGCCGCCCTCGGCAAGGGCTTCCTCAAGCACGTTCTCGCTGATCCCGATCTCGAGGCGCTGCGCAGCGAAAGGCGGTTTCAGGCGATGATGGCTGCAGCCGAGCGTCGTCTTGCGATCGAGGACGGAAGCAAGGCTGCATGAACCGCACGCGGGCCATCCGGCAGGTGCCAGCGCAAGACGATCAGCCGGCGATTGCGACCATTTCCCGCAAGTCTCCCGGCTCCAGGCGAGGTTGACCCCGAAAGCGTGCCAGTGGAGCGTTGGCAGGGCCCGGATTTTGCGCACGGAGGGCGACGAAGCGCGCGGGGACCGCACTTGCATAAATATTCGGCAGTGTACTACAATGCCTAAGCTATAGGCAGAGTTGTCCCTTGTCCGTTCCACCGTCGCGGCCCGAACCGCCCGCCATGACCCAGATTGCCGGCGCGCTTCCCATGCCGGTAATCGTGGTCGGATCACGCCTCGAGATCGCCTACGTCAACCCAGCCGCCGAGCAGTTCTTTCAATCCGGCTCCGGGCCTCTGCTGAAGCAGACATTGAAGGACCTCATTCCCTTCGGCAGTCCGGTGATCCAACTCGTAGGGCAGGCACTGGAGCGCCGCGCTTCGGTGGGCGAACGCCATGTTGACCTCTCCACGCCGCGTCACGGCGAACATGTCGCCGACGTCACCGTCACGCCTTTGATCGAGCCCGAAGGAACCGTTGTCATCACCCTGCAAGAGCGAAGTCTGGCGCAGCGGATCGACCGCCAGCTGCTGGCTCGCGGCGCGGTGCGCTCCATGCACGGGATGGCGGCGGTACTGGCGCACGAAATCAAGAATCCGCTTGCCGGCATCCGAGGCGCAGCGCAGCTCATCGAAGAGGCGCTGCCGCCGAACGAACGCGAGCTGACCCAGCTCATTCTATCGGAAACCGATCGCATCCGCGGCCTCATCGACCGCATGGAGTCGTTCGGCGACACGCGCGCGTTTCCGCGCGCGCCGGTCAACATTCACGAGGTGCTTGATCGCGTGCGCCGCGTCGCCGAGACGAGCTTCGCGCGCAGCGTCAGTTTCGTGGAGACATTCGACCCTTCGCTGCCGCGCGTGCTGGGTGACCGCGATCAGCTCATCCAGGTGTTCCTCAACCTTGTGCGCAACGCAGCTGACGCGCTGCCCGAATCGGGCGGGGAGATCACCCTGACCACCGCCTACCGGCACGGCGTGAAATTTGGCGCGGCAGTTGCAGGGCAACGCTTGAGTCTGCCCCTGGAGGTCACGGTGCGCGACAACGGCGCGGGGATTCCCGCCGATCTGATGCCCCACATCTTCGATCCGTTCGTTACGACAAAGCGGGGCGGTTCGGGCCTCGGCCTGGCGCTGGTCGCCAAGATCATCAACGACCACGGCGGCGTGATCGAATGCGACTCCGTCCCGCGGCGCACGGTCTTCCGCATCCTGTTGCCCAAGGCGCCGAACGAAAGCGAGGAGAGTACCAATGCCTGACGGCACGATCCTCATAGCCGACGACGATTCCGCAATCCGCACGGTGCTGAACCAGGCGCTGGGGCGCGCAGGCTACAATGTGCGCACCACCGGCACTGCCGCGGGGCTGTGGCGCTGGGTTTCGGCGGGCGACGGCAACCTCGTCATCACCGACGTGATCCTGCCCGACGAGAACGGTTTTGATCTCATTCCGCGCATCAAGCGCCTCAGGCCCGACCTGCCGGTTGTGGTGATGAGCGCGCAGAACACCATTCTCACCGCGATCACGGCGGCCGAGCGTGGCGCCTTCGACTATCTACCCAAGCCGTTCGACCTCAAGGAGCTGACCAGCGTCGTGCAGCGCGCGCTGGCGGCACCGCAGGCCAAGCGCGAAACGGCCGGCGACGGCGCCGGAGAAGCCGAAGGGCTACCCCTGATCGGGCGCTCGCCCGCAATGCAGGAGATCTATCGCGTCATCGCGCGCCTGACGCAAACTGACCTCACCGTAATGATCATGGGTGAGAGCGGCACCGGCAAGGAGCTGGTCGCGCGCGCCCTGCACGATTACGGCAAGCGCCGCCACGGCACCTTCGTGGCTGTCAACATGGCGGCAATCCCGAAAGAGCTGGTCGAAAGCGAGTTGTTCGGCCACGAGCGCGGCGCATTTACCGGCGCCACCAATCGCGGTATCGGTCGCTTCGAACAGGCCGAGGGCGGCACGCTGTTCCTCGACGAGATCGGCGATATGCCGCTCGAGGCCCAGACCCGGCTTCTGCGCGTGCTGCAGCAGGGCGAATACACTACCGTGGGCGGGCGCACGCCGATCAGGACCGACGTGCGCATCATCGCCGCCACCAACCGCGACCTGCGCCAGCTCATTCAGCAAGGCCTGTTCCGCGAGGACCTTTACTACCGCCTCAACGTGGTGCCGCTGCGCCTGCCGCCGTTGCGCGAACGCGCAGAGGACATACCCGATCTCGTGCGTCACTTCCTGCGCAAGGCAGAGGAGGAGGGACTGCCCGCCAAGCGCCTCGACGCCGAAGGCCTCGACATCCTGCGCCATCACCGCTGGCCCGGAAACGTGCGCGAGCTGGAGAACCTCATCCGCCGGCTTGCCGTGCTTCATTCGGGCGATACGATTCCGTCGGCTGCCGTGGCGGCGGAATTGAAGGAACCCGCGCGCACTGGTTTGGCCGAAGACGGGGAGGAGCCCGTGTCGCTCAGCGCCGCGGTCGAACGGCATCTGACCCGCTATTTCAGCGAACACGGCGACCGATTGCCGCCGCCCGGGCTGTACGACCGCGTTCTGCAGGAGATCGAGCGGCCTCTTTTGTCCATCTGTTTGGCCGCCACCCGCGGCAATCAGATCCGCGCCGCGCACCTTCTTGGCCTCAACCGCAACACGCTGCGCAAGAAAATCCGAGACCTTGGGTTGGAGGTGATCCGCGGCTTGAAGCCGGATTGAATTCGCCTCAAGGCAAGAAAAAAATTAAGCCGGGTGGCCTTAACCCTGTTGTCTGGCCGCATCGCAGCATTCTTGCAACAGGTTGCGGATGCGCTACACTCAATATTTCCGAAGCGGCACGCGTGGCTTAGCGGGTGGCGCCGAGGCAACACGGTTGGGAATGGCCACAACGCAAACAAGCCAATCGGCACACAGCAGCCTGTCCGGCGGGTGGACACTGGTGATCGGCGCGGCGTTCCTGCTTGTGCTGATCGTGTTGCTCGGCGCGGCGATGTATTTCGTCCTGACCGGGCTGACACTTTCCAACTCGCGGCCCGCGTTGCTGATCGCGCTGGCGATCATCATCCCCATCATCGTACTCGCCCTGGGCGTGCTGGTCGGCTGGCGCCTGGTCTGGCTGGTGGCCGAACGGCGCTCCGGCGGCGCCGGGGCCAAGCTGCATGCACGGCTGGTCATGATGTTTTGCGCCGTGGCGCTGGTGCCCGTCGTTCTGGTCGGCGTGTTCGCGGCAGTGACGCTGAACCTGGGAGTCGAGGCGTGGTTCTCGTCGCATGTGAAGGCGGCACTTCGCGACGCGTCCACCGTGGCGCGCGCCTATCAAGAGGAACACGAGCGCAGCCTGATCGCGGACGCCCGCGACATCGCCAACAGCCTGCAGAAGGATCCGGAAATCGTGGACTGGAAGACCGACAAGGTCCACGTCGACGTCATGTTCATCAAGCTCGCGGACATGACGAAAAATCACGGGCTTCAGGCGTCGTTCGTGCTCGATGGTTCGGGACACGTCATCTCGAGCACGGTGCCGATCAAGAACCCCACGGTGAAGTTCTCCAGGGCGCTCGTGCCGACGCAGGAGGCTTATTCGATCGCGCGCAACGGCACGATCGTGATCGACGGCAGCCCCGACCAGAAACTGGTTTACGCACTGGTGCGACTGACCGCCCTTAAGGACGCCTATATCGAGGTCGTGCGCGCCGTCGATCCCAGCGTGTTCGGCTATTCCCAGCGCACCCACGACGTCATCGAGCAATACCACCGCCTCGAGGACAACCGCGCCAAGGTGCAGGTCGTCTTTTTCTGGATGTACGGCGCCGTGGCGCTGCTGATCCTGCTCGCTGCGATCTGGTTGGGCCTGTGGGCGGCCAACCGCATCGTGCGGCCGATTTCGCGCCTCATCGGGGCGGCGGAGCGCGTCTCCGAAGGCGACCTCAAGGCGCAAGTGGCCGTCGACCGCGACGACGACGAGGTGGGCAAGCTCTCCCTCGCATTCAACCGCATGACACAGCAGCTCGACGTTCAGCGCAGTGCACTCGTCGCCGCCAACCAGCAGATCGACGAACGCCGCCGCTTCACCGAAACGGTGCTGGCGGGCGTCAGCGCGGGCGTGATCGGGGTGGACGCCGACGGGCAGATCACCATCGTGAACCGCGCCGCCGCCCGCCTGTTAAACGCCGCGCCGGAGGAGCTGGAGGGCCAGCACTACGCGGAGGCCGTTCCGGAGCTTGCGGCGCTGATCCGAAAGGCCATCCAGGAACCCGTCGCGCGCTCCAGCGGCGAGGCCATCATCAAGCGTACCGGCACCTCGCGTACCCTGAGCGTGCAGGTCACCAGCGAGCACGGCCGCCAGGCTTCCGGCTACGTCGCCACATTCGACGACATCACCGATCTCGTCTCGGCACAGCGCACCGCGGCCTGGGCCGATGTGGCACGGCGCATCGCGCACGAGATCAAGAATCCGCTGACCCCGATCCAGCTTTCCGCCGAACGTCTGAAGCGCAAGTACGGCGAAGCGGTGGGCGAGGACCGCGAGGTGTTCGAGCAGTGCACCAACACCATCATCCGGCAGGTGGGCGACATCGGGCGCATGGTCGACGAATTCTCGTCGTTCGCACGCATGCCCGCGCCGGTGATGCGCCGGGAGAACGCCCAGGAACTGGTGCAGCAGGCAGTTTTCCTGCAGCGCGAAGCGCACCAGCAGATCGCGTTTGCGACCGTCGCGCCCAAGGAGCTCATTTGGTTCGAATGCGACGGGCGCCTAGTCACCCAGGCATTGATCAATGTCATCAAGAACGCGACCGAAGGCATCGCCACGCGCATCGCGGACGGCGACGACATGCCGGGCAAGATCACCGTGCAGGTGGAAGCTTCGGATTCACTGGTGGCGTTTCGGGTCACCGACAACGGCATCGGGCTTCCGGCCGAACACCGGCACCGCCTGACCGAGCCTTATGTCACGACGCGCGCCAAGGGTACGGGCCTCGGGCTCGCCATCGTGCGTAAGATCATGGAGGACCATGGCGGCGAGATCCTCCTCGAAGACGCCGCGGAAGACGCCAAGGGAGCCCAGGTCTCGCTTGTGTTCCCCTTGAAGCAAAGAAACGTCCGGGAAAAAGGTGTGAGCGATGAGCAAACACGGATTGCCTCTCGCGTCTGAGATTCTGGTTGTCGACGACGAAGAGGATATTCGCGATCTGATTTCGGGCATTCTGGCCGACGAAGGCTACGAGTGCCGCGTGGCCGGGGATGCGGACGCCTGCCTCAACGCCGTGCGCCAGCGCCGGCCGCAGCTCGTCGTGCTCGATATCTGGCTGCAGGGCAGCCGGCTCGACGGCATCCAGGTGCTGGACGGGCTGAAGCGCGAAGCACCCGATCTTCCGGTCGTGATGATCAGCGGCCACGGCACGATCGAGACCGCGGTGGCCTCGATCAAGAAGGGCGCCTACGACTTCATCGAAAAGCCGTTCAAGGCCGATCGTCTCATCCACGTCGTCCAGCGTGCGCTGGAAGCCGCGCGCCTGAAACGCGAAGTGCAGGAGCTGAAGCTCAAGGCCGGCGACGAGACCGAACTGGTCGGCCAATCCTCGACCATCGCCCAGATCCGCCAAGCGGTGGAAAAGATCGCGCCGACCAACAGCCGCGTGTTCATCTCAGGCCCGCCCGGATCGGGCAAGGAACTGCTTGCCCGTCTGATCCACGCGCGCTCGCGCCGCTGCAACAACGCGTTTGTGGCGGTCAATTGCGCCACCATGGAACCCGACCGCATCGAGGCGGAACTGTTCGGCGCCGAAAGCACCGACGGCCCGCGCAAGATCGGCCTGCTCGAGCTGGCGCACAACGGCACGCTGTTCCTCGACGAAGTGGGCGACATGCCGCTCGAAACCCAGGGCAAGGTCCTGCGCGTCCTGGTCGACCAGACCTTCACCCGCATCGGCGGCACCACTCGGGTGCAGGTTGACGCCCGCGTCATCAGCTCCACCTCGCGGGATCTGCGCACCGAGATTGGGGCAGGGCGCTTCCGCGAGGATCTCTATCACCGCCTCAACGTCGTTCCGGTGCGCGTGCCGCCGCTGGCCGAGCGCCGCGACGATATTCCGCTTCTGGTGCAACATTTCATGAAGCGGCTCTCGGCCGCGTCCGGCCTGCCGATGCGCGAGGTCGGCGACGACGCGCTGGCGGTGCTGCAGGCGCACGGCTGGCCGGGCAACGTCCGCCAGCTCCGCAACGTGGTAGAGCGGCTTCTGATCCTGGCCACCGACGACACCACCCAGGCGATCTCCGCCGAGCTGTTGCCGTCCGATCTCGGCGCCAGCGCTCAGTGGGGTGGGGGAGGCCGCAGCGATCTTGTCATTTCGTTGCCGCTGCGCGAAGCCCGCGAAATCTTCGAGCGCGACTACCTCATCGCGCAGATCAACCGCTTCGGCGGCAACATCTCGCGTACCGCCGCGTTCATCGGCATGGAGCGCTCGGCCCTGCACCGCAAGCTGAAGTCGCTGGGCGTTGGTTCGAACCTGACAGGCAGAGAGACGCTGAACGCATAGACATGTCTCGCTGGCCAGCCCGCCGCCCGCCCGGCCGCTTCGCCTATGTCGACGGCCGTTATCTGCCTCACGGCGAAGCCGGAGTGCATGTGGAAGACCGCGGGCTGCAGCTTGGCGACGCGGTATACGAAGTTTGCCGCATCGAGGAGGGCCGTTTCCTCGACGAAGAGGAACATCTCGATCGCCTGGAGCGGTCATTGCGCGAGATCGAGATGGCGTTGCCCATGGCGCGCAACGCTTTGAAACATATCCTGCGCGAAACTGCGCGGCGCAATGGCGTGCGCGAAGGCCTTTTGTATCTGCAGGTGACGCGCGGTGCCGCGCGCCGCGATCATCCCATTCCGGCCCCCGCGCTGAAGCCCACGCTGATCGTCACCGTGCATCGGCTCGACATCGCGGCGATCGCGCGCCGCCGCGCCGAAGGCATCGCGGTCGCGACAAGACCCGACGAGCGCTGGGCGCGCTGCGACATCAAGTCCACCCAATTGCTGGCAAATCTTCTTGCGAAGACGTCCGCCCGGCGCGCCGGCGCCTTCGAGGTCTGGCTGCTCGACCGCAACGGCCGGGTAACCGAGGGAGCCTCCACAACCGCTTGGATCGTCGATGCCGAAGGTCGCCTCGTCACGCGCGATTTGAGCCACGCGATCCTGCCCGGCGTCACGCGCCGGATCATTCTGCAACTCGCGGCGGAAGCACAGATTCCGGTTGTGGAGCGTGCCTTCACGCCCTGGGAGGCGTCCGCTGCGCGCGAGGCGTTCATCACCGCGGCGTCCGCCGCGGCGATCCCCGTGGTTTCCATCGACGGGCGCAAAGTTGGCGATGGTAAGCCTGGCCCGCTGACCCGCCGGATCGCAGAATTGTATGCCCAACACTAAGAACGCCTCTCAACAGCTTTCGCGTTCAGCGGATTTCCATTGCGCTCCCAGGGGTTTCATCCTCGCGACCGAAGGCCTTATGCTGGGACGCATGCTTCGCGGGGGACGCGGAGCCAATAAGCAGACGGGTACGATAAATGAGCGAAAAACAACAAAACCTGCAGGACACGTTTCTGAATGCGGTCCGGAAAAGCAAATCGTCGGTCACGATATTTCTTGTGAACGGCGTGAAGCTTCAGGGAAACATCACTTGGTTCGACAATTTCTGCGTGCTTCTGCGCCGCGATGGACAGGCACAGCTTGTCTACAAGCACGCGATCTCGACCGTAATGCCGATGGGGCCGATTCAGCTCCAGGAGCAGGAAGTGGCCGTCGAAGCCGTTTAGCCTTGGGTTCGGGAAACAGTGATTTGTCGCCTGTGCGTCCGCGCCGGGCGGTTGTCGTGCATGTCGAGCCGAAGTCGCGGGTTGAAAGCTTCGACCGCGATGCCGAGGCGCGCCTGGCCGAATCGGTCGGACTAACGACGGCGATCGGCCTTGCGGTCGTGGGCAGACATATCGTGCCGCTGGGGCGACCGACGCCCGCGACCCTCATCGGCAGCGGCAAGGTCGAGGAGATCGCCGCCGAAACCCGCGTGATCGAGCCGGAAGTGGTGGTCGTCAACGCGCAGCTTTCGCCGGTGCAGCAGCGCAATCTGGAGCGCGCCTGGAAATCCAAAGTGCTGGACCGAACCGCGCTGATCCTGGAGATTTTCGGCGAACGCGCCCGGACCCGCGAAGGCCGTCTGCAGGTGGAGTTCGCCCACCTGACCTACCAGCGCTCGCGCCTGGTTCGGTCGTGGACCCACCTTGAGAGGCAGCGGGGCGGCTTCGGCTTCTTGGGTGGGCCGGGCGAAACGCAGATCGAGACCGACCGCCGGCTGATTGGCGAGCGACTGGCCAAGATCCGCCGGGAACTTGAGGGCGTGAAGCGAACCCGCGGGCTGCAGCGCAAGGCGAGGAAGCGCGTGCCGTACCCGGTCATCGCGCTGGTCGGCTACACCAACGCCGGCAAGTCGACCCTGTTCAACAAGCTGACCGCCGCCGACGTGTTTGCGAAGGACATCTTGTTCGCCACCCTCGATCCTACCATGCGGGGCCTGCGTCTGCCCGCTGGGACGAAAGCCATCCTCTCGGACACGGTGGGCTTCATCGCCGATCTACCGCATGAGCTGGTCGCCGCCTTCCGTGCCACGCTGGAGGAGGTGCTGGAGGCCGACCTCATCGTCCACGTGCGCAACGAAGCCCATCCCGAGACGGAGGCCCAGAAGCAGGACGTGCTGAAGGTAGTGTCGGAACTGGGGGTCGAGCCGGGCCGGGAACGCGGCTTTGTGGAGGTGCTGAACAAGATCGACCTTCTGGACCCGGGCGTCCGCGAAGGACTGCTGGCGCGCTCGGAGCGGCAGGACGCGCCGGTCGCCGTGTCGGCCAAGACGGGCGAGGGCTTGGCCCCGCTTTTGCGCCGTTTCGAGGCCGCGTTGACGGGTGCCAACATTGTGTTCCGTCTGGCGCTTGAACCCTCCGACGGCGAGGGCCTCGCCTGGGTCTATCGCCACGGCCGCGTGCTCGACCGCCGTGCCAACGGTGCGGCCGCGATCTTGCTTATGCTGAGCGCCACGCCCGCCGAGCTGGAAAAGTTCGAGCACCGCTTTGGGGAAAAAATCGAATTGGGGCAGGGGGATTGCTCGGAAAGCTGAAGCACCCTGGCAGGGAGTGCTACGCGCTTTTCTTCGCCGCCTGCCAGAGCGCTTCCATCTCGTCGAGCGTTGCGTCGGCAGGTGACTTGCCGGCTTTCGCAAGACCAACCTCGATCGCTCTGAATCGACGGACGAATTTGGCGTTGGCGGCGCGCAGCGCTTTTTCCGGGTCTACCTTGAGATGGCGCGCCAGATTGGTCACCGCGAACAAGAGATCGCCAATTTCCTCCTCAAGCTTCTCAAGCCCGGAGCCCTGGGCCTGAGCTTCGGCGATCTCGCCGGCTTCTTCGGCGATCTTCTCCACCACCTTCGTTGCGCTTTCCCAGTCGAATCCGACGCTTCCTGCGCGCTTCTGAAGCTTTTCTGCACGCGTCAGCGCGGGCAGGGCGTGCGGCACATCGTCGAGCAGGCTGGCATGCTTGCCGGCGCGCTCGACGCGCTTCATCTCCTCCCAGGCCCGCGTCTGGGCCGCTGCGCTGTCGGGCGTCTCGGTATCGGCGAACACGTGAGGATGGCGCGCTATCATCTTGGAGACGATGGCGTCCACCACGTCGCCGAAATCGAACAGGCCGCGCTCCTCGGCCATCCGCGCGTGGAACACGACCTGGAATAAAAGGTCGCCAAGCTCGTCCTTCAAGTGCCCCCAGTCCTCATCCTCGATGGCACCGGCGACTTCGTAGGCCTCTTCGATGGTATAGGGCGCGATGGTCGCGAACGTCTGCTCGCGATCCCAGGGGCAGCCGCCATCGGGCGCCCGCAATCGTCGCATGATCTCAAGAAGGTCAGCGATGTCTCGGGACGGGTTGGTTCTCATGACACCGATAAAGCCCAGCTTGCGCCTCTGCGGCAAGCCTTGCCTGGCCACGTCGCGCCCAAAACCGGCGTGCGGTTGAGTGCAGGGCGCGGCAAGAGTGGTCGTGGGAACCGGGGCAGGACCGCCTCGTCCACACCTCCAATTAGCGTATAAGATATATTATGAGCAATTTTACCTGACCAAACGCGCCCGTCTGCATGCTATAATGCTCAAAACAGAAAGTCCTCTCGTGGCCCCTTTGGACGTCCTTTCCGTCGTTTCCTTCACTGCCGTCGCCCTGATTGCCATCACATTCCATGAAGCTGCCCATGCCTTCGTTGCCAACGCCTGCGGCGACGACACGGCCAAGAGTCTCGGGCGCGTATCCCTGAACCCGATCCGCCACATCGATTTGGTGGGGACAATCCTGCTGCCGGCCTTCCTATATGCGATCAACGCGCCCTTCCTGTTCGGCTGGGCCAAACCCGTGCCCGTCAATTGGGGGAACCTGCGGAACTGGCGGCGCGACATGGTGCTGGTTGCGGCGGCCGGGCCGGCTGCCAACTTCGCGCTGGCGGGCATATCGAGTGCGCTCATGGTCGGCGCCCTCCAGATCGGCTGGACACCGGTTTGGCTTGCCAAGACCCTCGTCAGCGCCACCGCGCTCAATCTGCTGCTTGCCGTGTTCAACTTGATCCCAGTTCCGCCCCTCGACGGCAGCAAGGTCCTGGCCGGCTTCCTGCCGGAGAAATGGGCGCTGCGGCTGGCGGGCTTGCGCATGCGCCGCTCGGCGCTCAAGTGGCACAGAACGCCCCAGCCGGACCCCAAAGCCCCTAAACCGCCAGCCGATCTCGGCTTATAATGTGGACGCATGTCGGGAGATTTTCGATGCCAAAGAAGCCCACAAAGGCCAGCAGCCAGGAGCCGCCGGCAGAACCGGTTGCCCAACATCTGCACGACGAAGGCAAGCGCCCATTGAAGGTGCCAATCCCCAGCGTGCCTCAGAATTTGCCGAAGCAATTCCCGGGCAAGGGCCCAAAACACTTCGCCAATATGGCTCAGGGCAAGGGCCGGAATTTCCGCCATCAGGGTCGATAGAGCGCAATCCGAAAAGTGCGAGGCACCGTTCCGCAAGAGCGCGCCACAAAACAAACGATTACAGGTCGAGAAAAATTCGCTGCACCCTTCCCGCGCGCGATCAAAATGCGAACGAGAACGAAAAGAGTTTTGCGGCGTTTGATGAAGCGGGCGCGCTTACGTGTTGATTCGGCGTCGAGATTTTGCGTGCTGGAATGGGGTCTGGTCAGAGTTGTCGCACCCCTTGAACAGTCACCCACGAATCCCCATTTCGACTACATCAGCAGATTTGTAGACACCCCATAAGTTCGCCACGAGTCCTCGTCAGAGCCTGACCATGATGCTGAGACCGTCATGGGCGGGCTCGACGTTTTCGGGCAGCTCGCGTTTCAGGATTTCGTAGTCGAGATCGTGGTGCAGGTTGGTCAGCACCGCGCGCTTCGGTTTGACGCGAGCGATCCACTCCAGCGCCAGCGCGACATGGGCGTGGCTCGGGTGCGGCGTGCGGCGCAGCGCGTCCACGATCCAGCATTCGACGCCGTCGAGCGCAGCAAAGGCCACCTCGTCCAGCGCACTCACGTCGGCGGAATAGGCAACCGGCCCGAAGCGGAAGCCGAGCGAGCGCACCGCGCCGTGACGCTGGGAAAACGCCAGGATCGGCACCGGTCCCCCTGCTCCATCGAGCGGAAACGGCGCGAACGGCTCCGGGATGGTGTGCATGTTGGCGATGGGCGGGTATTCGCTGCCTTCGGGCGTGACGAAGCAATAGGAGAAGCGGGAGAGGATGGCCTCCGCCGTCTTGGCGTCGGTGTGGATATCCACGCGCCTGCGCCGGTAGTGCACCACCTGGCGCAGATCGTCGAGGCCGTGGAGCTGGTCGGCGTGATCGTGGGTGATCAGCACGCCGTCGAGGTCGGCCACTCGGGCGCGCAGAAGCTGCTCGCGCATGTCCGGCGAGGTATCGACCAGGATGCGCGTGACGCCGTTCTGTCCGTGCCGCTGAACCAGAAGCGAGCAACGCGTGCGACGGTTCTTGGGATCGTTGCGGTCGCAGACGCCCCAGTCGCCGGCGCAATCGACCCCGCCCAGGCGCGGCACCCCGCCCGAGGATCCGCAGCCGAGGATAGTGACGTCGAAACGGTCGCTCATGCTCTCGCCTTCGTGAACAGGCGGAAGAAGTTGGTGCTGGTGATGTTCGCAATTTCGTCCACGCCGACACCTCTCAGCGCCGCCAGCGCCGCCGCGGTGTGGGCGACGTAGGCCGGCTCGTTGGGCTTGCCGCGATAGGGCACGGGCGCCAGGTACGGCGCATCGGTCTCGACTAGCAGCCGGTCCGTCGGCACCGAACCGAACACTGCACGCAGGGCTTCCGATTTCTTGAACGTGATAATGCCGGAGGCCGAAACGTAAAGACCCTGCTCCAGCCCGGCTCGCGCCAGCCTCTCCGTGCCGGTGAAGCAGTGCAGCACGCCGGTAAAGGCGCCCCTGGCCATTTCCTCGTTGAGGATGGCGATGGTGTCGTCCTCGGCGTCGCGCGTGTGGATGACAAGCGGCAGGCCCGTCTGCCGCGCCGCGTCGATGTGGGCATGGAAAACCGCGATCTGCTCGGCGCGCGGCGAGTGGTTGTAGAAGTAATCGAGGCCGGCCTCGCCGATGCCGACCACTTTCGGATGCCTGGTCTTTTCGATCAGCGGCGCAGCATCCTTGAGCGGCTCCTCGCCCGCGTGGTGCGGATGAACGCCGACGGAGCACCACACGTTGGCAAAGCGTTCGGCCACCGTCAGCGTCTTCGGGAATGTTGCCAGTTTCGTGCCGATCGTGACGCAATAGTCCACGCCCGCCGCCCTGGCGCGCGCCATCACGCCGCAGGCATCGGCGGAAAGCGAGTCGTATTCGAGATGACAATGGCTGTCGACGAGCATCACACGGGGCCCACCCGCCGCGTCGTCATGCTCAGATCGCGGGCCGCGCTGAGAAGCGTCTGGCGTGGATCGAGATGCAGGGCGTTCGTGCGCGCAAAGCCGCGGCGCAGCCGTTCCAGCGCGTCCACCCATTTGTCCACCTGCGGCTGGCCGGCCCGCGCCCGGATGCGTTCGCTCAGCCCCTGCAGCAGGAATTCGCCAAGCATATCGAGCCCGTCGGTGATGCGGCCGAGCCTGTCCGCCAGCGCGAAGAGGGCAGACACATCGGGCGCGCGGGCTTCGTCGATCAATCTGGCCGCCTCACGGGCCAGCGCCACGCCCTCCCCGCCCGCAAGCCGCAGCGCCGCACCGAGCGATCCGCCGGAAAGCCGGGCCAAGGCCTTACGCTCGCCGGCGTCCATCTCCGGCAGAAGCCGCCCCAGTTCGGCCTCGATCTCCGCCTCGGTGAGCGGACGCAGGCTGAGGCGCTGGCAGCGCGAGCGGATGGTGGGCAACAGCCGCCCCGGAGCGTTCGAAAGCAGCAGGAGCATCGCCCGTGATGGCGGCTCTTCAAGCAGCTTCAACAGAGCGTTGGCGGAGTTGTCATTCATGTCGTCGGCGGTATCGACGATCACTATGCGCCAGCCGCCGGCGCCCGACGTCATACCGAAGAAGCCGATCAGCCGGCTCATCTCCTCGACGCCGAGGACCGTCATCAGCTTTCCTTCGGAATTGAAGCCGCGCTTCAGCACCAAGAGGCCCGGGTGCGAACCGGCGGAAACCTGGATTGCCGCCGGATCTTTCGCAGGAACGCCGAGATCGGCCGCCCCGCGGTCGGTAGCGCCGTAACAGAGCAGATAGCGCGCGATGCGATAGGCCAGCGTCGCCTTGCCCACGCCCGGCGGCCCGCAGATGAGCCAAGCCTGGGGCGGTCGATGCCCGCGGATGGCGCGCGAGACGATCGCCAGCGCCGCATCCTGTCCCACAAGGCGTGTCGTCCCGCGCGGATGGGCGCCGCCGTCCACCCGGTCGATTTCGACGATTTCCGCGACGCGGGTTCGCTTGACCATGAACTACCTTAGCCTGAGGCGCGCCTTCAGCGCAGCAAGGATCGTGGCCGAAACATCGTCCACATCCTTGGAGGCATCGATCACGACGCAGCGGTCAGGCGCGCGCCGCGCGATGTCGAGGAAGGCCTTGCGCATTCGCGCATGGAAGGCGCCGTCGAACTCCTCGAAGCGGGTTTCGTAGTTGCCGCGCTGGCCCGCGCGCGCAAGGCCTACTTCGGACGGCAGGTCGAGGATGAAGGTCAGGTCAGGTTTGAAGTCGTCGATGGCGATGGCCTCGATCCGCCGCACGGTCTCGCGGGCAAGCCCGCGTCCGGCACCCTGATAGGCATAGGAGGAATCCGAATAGCGATCGCAGATCACCCACTTGCCCTCATTCAGCGCGGGCTTGATCGTACGCTCGGTGTGGTCGCAGCGCGCGGCGTAGAACAGCAGCGCTTCGGTCACCGGGTCCCACCGCGCCGGATCGCCCCGCACCAGCATTGCCCGGATTTCCTCCGCACCCGGCGAGCCGCCAGGCTCGCGCGTGACGATCGCAGTAATGCGCTTGGCCTCGAGCGCATCCCTGAGCCGCCGTGCCTGGGTGGATTTGCCCGTGCCCTCGCCGCCTTCGAACGTGATGAAGCGGCCGCGCTTAGCCATCTAGGAGCCTTTGCCGCCAAACAGCGCCTTGATGCCGGTGATCGCACGGCTGAAGAGGCCTTCCCGACGCACCGTCTGTGCGGCATAGACCGGCACGCTCATGGTGGGGAAATCGGGGGCGCTGACGGCGAGCGTTGCGACCTGCTGGCCCGCAGCCACCGGCGCCCTGACGGGTGAATTGTAGCGCAACGCGACCCTCAGGCCCGGGCGCGAGTCCACCTGCATGGTCACCGCAACCGGCTTCTGCGCGGTGACGGGCACGCTGGCTGCCGCGCCGCCCCAGACGGGCACGGTGCCGGCGATCTCGTTGGGCTTGAACAGCTCGTAGCGGCGGAACTCGCGAAACGCCATGCCGAGCACCTGTGCGGCTTCGTCGGCGCGGCGCCGTTCGACAAAATAGTCGCGGCGTTTTGGATCCGTCTTCTCGAGATCGGGATAGCGAAGCCCGTTCAACACCAGGATAAGGCGCTGGCCGCCCCGCACCGCGGAGACCGTGATGCCGTAGCCGGAAGACTCCAGATGCCCCGTCTTCAATCCGTCCGCGCCTGGAAACGTATCGAGCACGAGATTGCGGTTGGGTTGGGTGATGGGACCCCAGGTGAACTTCCGCTCGCTGAAATAGTGATAGTACTGCGGATAGGTGTAGATGATGTGGCGCGCCAGCTTGGCTAGATCGTAGGCCGTCATCATCTGTCCGGGCGGCTGATCGAGCCCATCGGGATTGACGAAGTGCGATCCCGTCAGGCCGAGCTGCTTTGCCCGCTGGTTCATGATGTTGACGAAGCCCTCCACCGAGCCGCCAAGGGCCTCGGCCACGACGACGCAGGCGTCGTTGCCAGAAACGATGATGATACCGCGAATGAGGTTCTCGACCGAGATTTGGTCGCCGATGTTCACGAACATTTCGGAGCCGCTGCGCTCGCGCCAGGCGCGCTCCGAAACGGGAAACCTGTCGGTCAGCTTGACGCGCCCGTCCTTCAGCCGCTGGAACAGGATGTCGAGCGTCATCAGCTTGGACATCGAGGCTGGCGGCATTGGCGAATAGCCGTCCTTGGCCCACAGCACCTGCCCCGTGGCGCCGTCCATCAGCAACGCATGTTCGGCGTTGGTGCTCATCACCGCCCGCGCGGGCGCGGCACAGAGTGCCATTACGGACAGGATCACAAGCAATATGCGCAGTCGCGGCATGAAAGCCCTCCGGGGAAAATCTGGCAGCCTACTGATCGACGACGATCTGTGCGTCGTTGCCGCCGAGATTCAAAATCCTGGTCAGCGCACTGTCGGCGTCTTCCGTCGCGTCGTAGGGACCCGAGCGCACTCTATAGAGCGTTTGGCCATTGTGTTGAATGGCCGAAATCTTAACTTCGCTTCCGAAACGCGCGGCCAATCGCGCCGCGTTGCGGTAATCGCTGAAAGCGCCGAGCTGGATGTAGAGGTGTGTCACCGTCGGTACCGCGATGCGACTCACCTGGCCGGTCGGCAAGGCGCCCGGATCGCTTTGCGGAACCGGTCGGGGGGTTGCAGCCACTTGAGGTTCGGCCGCTTTGGGCTTCACCGGCGCCTGATTCGCCCCCGGCGGCGGCGCCAAGGCTTCCGCTTCAACGGATGCGGTTGGCGCGGCGCTGACGGCGGTCACGACGTCGGCGGGCGTACCTGCGCCGAACGGCTGTGGCTCGCCGCTGGGCAGATCGGCGCGCGCCAAATACTGCACACGCACCCTCGCTGTTCCCTTATCGTAGAAGCCCAGCAGTCTGGCGGCCCGTTCGGAGACGTCGATGATGCGTCCCTCCGCGAAGGGGCCGCGGTCATTGACGCGCAGGATCGTGCTGCGTCCGTTTTCGAGGTTTGTCACACGCACGTTGACCGGCAGCGGCAAGGTCCGATGCGCGGCCGTCAGATCCTGTGCCGTGAAAATTTCGCCATCCGCCGTCTGGTTGCCATAAAAGCCGGGGCCGTACCACGACGCGATGCCGGTTTCGTCGTAATCGGGCTGCTCGCGCGGGTAATACCACCGGCCGCCGATCTGATAGGGGCTGCCTATGCGGTAGACACCGGCATTCGGCGGAACGCTCACCTTGGGCTGCTCCGGCGACGTGGCACAGCCCGCCGCCAACGCGACGAGCCCGATCACGGCGCAGGCCCTACCCGGCAATCGGCACATCGTACGGAATCAGCCCCTCCGGAGCGCCACAAACGTAAACGATGGACAGCGAACACTCAACGCTCGGCACACGCTTCGCACAATCGGAGGCCGCTGGAAAACACGCATTTCCTGCCCGTTCCGCGCACCGGACAAGCCCCTTCGCCTTGCGCTCGCCGCCGCGTACCGATATTTGGTTCGCCCCGCCGGATGGGTGGCAGAGCGGTTTAATGCATCGGTCTTGAAAACCGACGACCCCTAACGGGGTCCGGGGGTTCGAATCCCTCCCCATCCGCCAACGCCTTCATTCGGTGTGGTTCGCGATAATTCGCTTCCCTTCAGCAAATCCCTGAAATAAACCCCAAATTAGAGGTTCAGGCGTCTCGACACGTTCGCCTTGTCTCGCCATAATCCATCCGAGAGCAGTGGGTACGACCGTGGATATGTAGTTAAACCCAAATGAGTAGTGAAATCGGAAAACTCACCGCGCTCAAGGTGGATCGCCTCAAGTTGCGCGTGGGGATGCACGGCGACGGCGCAGGTCTGTATTTGCAGGTGAAAAACGGCGGCGCGTCGTGGGTGTTGCGCTTTCAAATCAACGGTAAGCCCCGTTACATGGGATTGGGTCCGCTCACCCTGTTTGGCCTCAAGGACGCTCGCACGCGGGCGTTGGAGGCCAAGAAGCTCAAGCACGACGGCACCGACCCTATCGCCGAACGCCGTCGCAAGCGCGCCCAACAGCGGTTGGAAGCCGCCAACTCGATCACCTTTGACGAAGCCGCTAAGCAATGCATCGCGAAGCGCAAGGGCGGCTGGCGCAACGAGAAGCACGCTGCGCAGTGGCAAACAACGTTGGCAACCTATGCGTCGCCCGTATTGGGTTCGGTGCCCGTGAAGGACATTGACACGCCACTGGTAATGAAGGTGCTTGATCCGATCTGGTCGAAGATACCGGAGACGGCCAAGCGCGTCCGCCAGCGGATGGAAGTCGTCTTGGATTGGGCAACCGCCTTCGGATACCGGCAGGGTCCCAACCCGGCGCGCTGGCGCGGCAATCTGAAAGAATTGCTGCCGCCGCCCGGCAAAGTGCGGGCGGTCAAGCATCACACCGCCCTCCCCTACGCCGTCATGCCGGAGTTCATGGTAGCACTCGCTGATCAAGCGGGGACGGCGGCCCTCGCTCTGGAGTTCACGATCCTGACGGCAGCGCGCACGGGTGAAGTCATCGGTGCCCGTTGGCAAGAAATCGACTTCGCGCAGAAAATCTGGATCGTTCCGGCGGGGCGGATGAAGTCGGGGAAGGAACATCGCGTTCCCCTGTCCTCCCGCGCAATTGAAATCTTGCTCTCGTTGAAGCCCGACACGCCGTCGCCGGATGCATTCGTGTTTCAGGGCGGTGCGAAGGGCAAACCAATGTCCAACATGGCAATGACGATGGTGCTGCGCCGCATGAAGCGGGAAGACCTGACGGTGCATGGCTTCCGGTCGTCTTTCCGCGACTGGGCTGCGGAACGCACCGGTTACGCCAATGAAGTCGCTGAAATGGCGCTGGCGCACGCTGTGGGCGACAGAGTGGAAGCCGCATACCGTCGCGGTGACATGTTCGAGAAGCGTCGCCGGATCATGGCGAACTGGTGCGAATTCTGCCGGACGCCGAACCGAGCTAACAACGGGACGGTGGCGGTTCTTCACAAATCGCGGTAGATT
>Ga0335085_10002157_pt1 | contig 37824 bp, 39 predicted proteins | sample Lox_Sample_45_FD_206712 | JGI IMG/M metagenome (GOLD analysis project Ga0335085, IMG submission 206712) | Soil microbial communities from Loxahatchee National Wildlife Refuge, Florida, United States - Lox_Sample_4.5 | ecosystem: Environmental > Terrestrial > Soil > Wetlands | place: USA...
TCTTCCAGAAAGGCCGTCAATCGGTGATCGAGAGCTTTCAACTCCCGTGGCGTCATAGCGGCAGCTTAGCGCCACGAGAAACTGGAGTCAAGAGCAACTTAACCTAGTACTACTAGATGAACTTCAATTCAGCAACGGTCGTGTCGGAGTGATGGCATGAGCCTCCTTTACGTATTTGTAGCAACCAAGGCGGAGGCAGACAGCGTAGTGCGAACCGTCGACAGGAACGCCCGCCGTTCAGGCCCCACAGAAATTATGCTGCAGATCGGACCAAATGAAGTAATGGTTACTACGACCGGGATAGGTCCCAGGCAAGCAAGGGCCCGCGCCGAACAGTTACTTAGCAAAGGGAGGCCTGAGGGTGTCATCATCACTGGAAGCTGCGGGAGCCTGACGGAGACCCTGGTGGAGGGTGGGCTTGTCATCTATACAGATTGCCTGTCCGGGGACGGTCGACAGGCGGTACCGTGCTCGGCGCCGCTGACGGGGTTGGTAATAGAGAGACTTCATAGTGAGGGGCTGGGTTGCACTCCGGCTGCTATCTAACACTGCAGCCATCAGGAAGTTGCCGGCCGAGGGCCTCATGTCCCCACTTCCCCTGCGCTCGATTCTACCAACTTCCTGCCGATTCCTGGGATGGGGGATGAAACTGGCAGGTTTTCTGCGTTGCGTGCGGTCTCGCTGACATCGCGAGCTTCGACAAAGACTCGCCCCTCCCCCACCTTAAGAATGCGGTCCGCCAATTCCCATACCGGTGGTGCATGGCAGATAAAAATGACCTGGTAGAAGCCACCGATATCCATAGCGTGACGAAGCATACGCACGTATTCCCTTGCATTCTTTGTGTCAAGCGCTCCAACCGTTTCGTCGCGAAAGAGCGTTTCGTGCCGAATCCCGTCCCCCTGGCGCATATTGTAAATCGCGATGCCCAGGTTGACGGCTTCGTTCACCAGCACAAACTGACCGCCCGAGAGTTCGTCCACAAGGCACGTCCGGTCCAGCGTTTTGTTCCTCACCTCGATATCGAAGTCGTCTACGAAACCACGTCCGTCCGCCTTCGGTCTCTGCGTCCGAAAACGTACCTCGAATTTGTTGTCGAAGCATCCCTCGAGCAAACCGTTCACGAGGCTGGACACCGCCGGGCCTGCTGACTGGATCTCGCAGAGTTGAATTTCGTCGGGCCCGAAGGCCTTGGCCAAGTAATCGAAGTCGTCGCGCTCGATCCGGGCTTTGGCGAGTTCGCCTTCAAGGACCGTGGCCCGACTCCGCGCGGCCTCGACTTGGTGCAGGCGCTGCTCTGCCTGGGCCCTCCGCGCAATCAGCCTTTCCCTCTCGGACCGCACCTGCGAAAGGGAGCCGTTGATTTCGTCAACTTGTCGCCGACCGGCTTTGATCTCCCCTTCGACATCGTTGAACTGTTCAAGCTCCTTCTCTACGCCGAGCAGTTGACCGTCAATTGTGACCGCGTCCCGAACGGCTCTTTCGAGAGCCGATGAGCGTTCCGCAAGCCTGGCCTCGACGATTCGCATGTCGTCCTGTCGCTTGCGTACTGCCTCGACGTCTTGCCGCTCTCGCTCCGCCTCCCGCAGCTGGCGGGCCAGCTGAGCAGAACTGACGGGAATCGTTGTCAACGAACCCCGCTGGGCTTCCAGCTCCAGTTCGAGGGTTGAAAGCTCCCCCTTCGTGACCGGCACCTGCTGTCGCGCCTGGATCGCTCGTCGGATCTTCACGCACCCGGCGTACGGTCCCTGGCCTCCACACGGAACACACTCCAGCTCCTCCGATTCAGCGCGCGAGCGGTTCAAATCCCCCCGTTTCAGATTCATATCCGCTTCAACCGCGCGTAACGTTGTTTCCACCTCCGCATTGGAGGCTTCGAGCTGTTGAGTTTCCTCGATCTGCCGGTGGATCTGGGCGATTCTCTCGCCGACGGCCCGCTCTCGTTCCTGAAAGCCCTGTAGGCCCTCGCGCCTTGCCAGCAGCCGCTCGTCCTCACCAATCTGCTTTCGCAGTTCGGCAATCTCATCATTGCTCTTCTCGATGCGCCCGTGGAGATCTTGGCGCCGGGACTCCAGCGCTCTGCGTTCGGACTCGCGGATCCGCAGTTCCTGTGCCCGCTGCTCCTGCTCGCCCTTCCGTGCTTCCAGCCCCTGCAACCTGGAGCGAAGTGCCTCGAGTTCTAGTCCCAGCGCTTCAACATCACCGATCTCGGACCTGCTCGCCAGCACTTGCGAGATCCCCTTGCTTTCACCCTCCAGGACCAAAACCTTCTTGCCTTTCTCGTCCGCGAATCCCCGCGCTGTGGCGGAGATGAGTCGCAGTCGCTCGAGGCCGAGCAACTGGGTGATGAACAATTCTTTGCGCTGGATCCTCTCCAATGACAAGAAGTTCCCAGTTCGGCGCTGGCTCGAAAAAATGGTGGCTAGGAAGCTGCCTGCGCTGCCGACCTGCTTCGACATCCATTCCGCAAACTCTTCTTTCTTGCCGCTAGCGAGGGCCACTCCCTGGTGGTCGAAGATGTACGTCTCCATCAGACGAGCTTTCGGGTCCAGCTTGAGCAGCGACCGAAAGCGCCCGCCATTCACACCAAACGTCATGTCGATCTCGGGCTTGGGGTGGGTGCAGAACTCGTACAGCGGTCGCTTCTGACCCGGTAGCTGCCGGAACAAGGCGGCGAAAACTGACCCGATTAGCGTCGACTTTCCCGCTCCGTTTTCACCAACGATGGCGATCAGGCCCGGACCTAGCGCTTCGAAGTCAACGCTGATTCGGTCGCGGAACGCCTCACTAATCCCCTGCAGACTGAGTTGATGGATTCTCATAGTGGTTTCCAGTTGGCGGCAATGAAGGTGAGGCAGGATGGTTTGTTTGTTGATGTAGGTTGTCAAAATTACTGAAATGTTGTGCCACAATTCTCGAAAACATGTGTCACAGTTCGTGAAAAGATCCTATCGTGGCAAGTGGGCTTAAATTAGGCTCTCGCAGGAGTGAGTGCCGGCGGGAAGATATGGCGGACGACTGCGTCATGGACGCATGCCGAGCTGCAGCGGCCCTGGGCGTTGGCTTACGCCGGTCAACACTTTTGGAGTCAGGTCTACTTTCATCTGCCAGACCATTAGCGATGGGTGTTTCCGTGCCAAAGTGAGCCCGCGCCCCTAATCTCCGAGTGCCCAGTGATACGACCGGTTGATCGTGAAGCGCCGAGTTAAACTGAGCGTCAGGACCTCGCCATGACCGAATGATCCACGTCCTTTGCTTAACGGAGATCCCAGCGTCGTTGGGCCTTCGAAACAGGAGCGTATCTGTGTTGCGAAAAAAGATTTCTGGCGGTGTGGTTCACGAAATACCCGCAGACCTGAGGAGAGCACTTGCGTCCGACCCGCAGGTATTAACAGCATGGGAGGATATTACGCCGCTCGCACGCAACGAGTGGATATGTTGGATTGAATCAGCTAAGAAACCAGAAACTAGAAGCCGCCGGATTGAGTGGGGCTGTTCAAACTTAAAGGACGGAAAACGACGGCCCTGTTGTTGGCCTGGATGTGCCCACCGCTAAGTCAAAGATGGTCGATGGAGAATCGGGATCGCGGACTGGCGTCTGCCAACTTCGGGATCGCGCGTGATCCAGGACTAATAAGACCGAATTCCCAAGGCCCGAGCCCAACCCCAGGCCCACGATCGCAGCGCTCCGCAGAAAATGGCGTCGCGATAATTCGTTCATAGCGGACTCCATGGATTTCACCGGAATGAATCCTTGTGTGCAACGACTGGGTTCGGCACACAGTATCGTTGTGGAATCAAAGCGAGGCTCCGCACGAGAGATCAACGGCAACTCAGGAGCGCCGGTGATGATAGTTGTTTGCTCAGCCCTTCTTTCAAGTGCATCAAAGCAGGAGAGAACGTCCGGGTGATCGCCCTTTCGACGATGCTAGACATGCTACATCCCGCTTTGCTGCCGTCGATGCCACTTCTTAGAGGGGGTCCACCTTCCACGCCGTCTCGGATCGTTCCGACTGCAGAACGGTCTGTATCAACTTCGCCACCGGCAAAGCGTAACCGGATCCAGTCGCGACCGACGATCCGATGCTGGAGGGCAATGTACTCCAATGATAGTAACGTTTTGACTGAAGATGTTTGGCCACTGTGGCGCAACACACTCAAGTTCAGGCCTGGTTGAGTGCGGCGTAAGCTTCAGAGAAAAACTTATGGAAGATCTCAGAATAGGTCGGTCCTTCGACTAATCTCTGCGAAAAGAGCAGAACAATCGTGCCCGTGACGTTATCCCAATAGGCGACCGTGCCATACCCGCCATCCCATCCGAATCCACGCGGCTCGCCAGCCTCAAGTTGCCTGATTATCGAAAGGGCATAGCCCCACCCGCGCAGATCCCAAAAACCTGGAACAAACGGCGAGCGCGTCTTCACATCCTTTGGAACGTGGTCGGTCATCATCGCCAGTACCGATTCCGCGGAGAGCACCTGCCTGTTTCCAACCTTACCTTTATTCAGCATCATCTGGGCAAAGGCGCAGTAATCATCCACCGTCGATACAAGCCCGCCATGCGCACCAGGGAAACCATGCGGTGTGGCAAAGAAGCTCGCTTCGCCCGCCGGATCCCACACCTCCAGCTTCCCCGTTTGCTGGTTCTTTTGATAAGTCACAGGTAAGCGATGCAGCTTGTCAGGTGGCACGACAAATCCGGTATCTTTCATCCCGAGCGGTTCGAAGATTCGTTCTGCATACAACCGACCGAGAGGTTTACCTGCCGCACGCTCAATCAAAGCTCCAAGCAGAGTAATTGAAGTATCGTAGCGCCACACCTCTCCTGGCTGATCCATCAGCGGCAACGCCTCCAGCCTCGCGATCCATTCATCGGCGTTTTTCGCGATCGGCATCTTGAAGGGTGTGAAGACTCCAGACTGCATCATGGCGGTCATGATGGGGTAATCTCCCGGGCTCATAATCGCGCCCATTCCCATCCGCATGGTCAGGAGATCGCTCACAAGAATGGGGCGCTCCGCCGGAACTGTATCATCGAGCGAGCCATCGAGGCGTTTGAGCACACGCCGATTCGCAAGCTCTGGAATCAAACGATCAACCGGTTCATCCAGGGAGAGCTTGCCTTCCTCTATCAGGCTCATGGTCACCGCGCCCGTAATCGGCTTAGTGATGGAGGCGATGCGGAAGATCGTATCGCGGCGCATCGGAGGTCCGCCTCCGATTTCATGTGTCCCGATCGCGTCCACATGCGTCTCCCCGTTGCGGAAGACCAGCGTTACAAGACCTGGTCGTTCGCCTCCGGCCACATAAGAAGCCATCGTTTCATGGAGGCGTTTGATGCCTTCCCTTGAAAACCGGGTACCCAGCATGATTTGCTCCTTCGCGTACAGCTGAGGTTCGTTCCGCAACCAGAGCACGGCTGCGGCCATACCGGTGAGAAACGAGCGACGCGTGGAATGTGTAATGGAAAGTGGATCGTTTTGTGCGCTCATCACTGCAATCTGTACGCAACTATTCTTCTTATATAAGGACATCTCGGCGTGTCCACGTCAGCCTCGCCGCGCCGCCTCGATGGCGGCGACGTCGATCCTCTTCATCGTCATCATCGCCTCGAAGGCACACTTTGCCTCTGCCATAAATCGATCCACCCGCGCGCGATAGCAGTGACCCTCGGAATGCGACAGATGCGCCAGCACCTCGGCGATCGAGAAGCGGTCCGGCGCCGGCTTCCACCGCGCGTCCTCATCCGAAATCTCCGACATCAGCCCGCGCAGTATCGCCGGCGTCGCTTCGAGCAGGTCGAGACACGGCAGCTTGTCGTTCATATCATCTCTACCTGTCCCGACCGCGCTCGTGGTGTAGGCGTCGTGCATGATCCCGCAGGAAACTGCGGTCTCTTACGAATTCGTGCCGCATCTCATAGGGACGTTCGTGGGTCCTCTCATGCTTCCGTATCAACTCGGTTCGGGAGACAAAAAGGTCGGAGATATTCTCAACGAATGCATATTGCAGACCGCCTTGGGCAGTATTGTTCAAGATCAGCGTACTTGTGTAGCCTGAAGCCGACCTGCGTTTCGAGGCCGATTTGAGCACTTCGAGATACCTCGTGTAGTCTGCCAGCTCCGATTCAGTGAGCGGCGATCCAGACCCCTCATCTGCAATGCTCGTTATAAACTCCGGCAAGGCTAACGCTGAGAACTCGGTCCTTGCAGACCTAAAATCCAGATAAGGGACGTGACGCGACAAGAACATTTCAGCTGATGAGTCCTGGTGATCCTTCTCCACCTTTGACTCGACGTACCAATGAATCTTCCGCGAAACCGAGCTAAGATGTTCCCAACCTGGGTACTTTCTTTGCACGCTGCAGGGCAGCAAGTTTGGCTGTCTCTTTCTTCTTTGATGTCGCATCGGCCCTTTGCCGTTTGAACTCGATCACACGGACCACTCCGGGATTCTTCACGAGAACGTCACCAACACTTGCATCGCTCGGCGTTTGCTGAAAAAGGCTTACACTCGTTGCGTCACTGTTACGCGAACCCATTTTGACGCCTAATCCAAAGAGGAACTGGCCAATCACAACGTTTTCATAGACATCGAGCGTCCTGGCTTCGTCGTGCAAGCGGATTTCAGCTCTAGCACGCGCAATTTCGGCCGCCGTGGGCTCGTGCAGCCGTCCCAACTGTACCAGCACGTTTCTCAGCCAAAAATAGGTCTGGGGATCCGCTCGACCAAGTCGCAGGCCGTCTCTCCGGAATCTCTCGACAAGTGCGTCTTGCGCTGCGATTTCGCTATCTCGCCCCCTCTGTAGGCGCCCTGAGCCGGGGTCCTGCGCAACCTTGTGTGGCTGTGTCTGCTCGTTAATCGGATATCGCACAGAGGTCCTTCCACTTGATCATGGCTAATCTGGTCGTGCCTCTCAGCTCCAATTGGCTCGGCGGTAGTGGTGCCAAATGATTTCGTCAATACCGCAGACTTCAAGCAAGGGCGATCCGCAGCGAACGAAGCCAACCGCAATACAGAGCTGCGTTTGCATCCTCTGGGCTGAAGGCGTCGCTTAGAGTTCCGAGCAGTAATACGCCGTCAGAGCTCGCGCTAGCTGCTCACCGCGTCGTGCAAGGCGGTCAATATCCTCATCGCGCATCGCCCCGAAGTCGGTAGGATATTCGAAAACCTCCTCCCGCCTGACGAGGTCGGCCGGCGCGTACGGGACCCGCTCATCGATTTGCCCGAGGTAAGCGAGAACGAAGCCTTTAAGCTGATCAGTCGCTGCGAGCAGGTGCAAGCGGTTCTGTGTGGCGTTTTGTGCCTTCCTGAATACCGAATCGAACGCGCGCGCCATGCGTGCGGACCAGAGATACGGAACAGGGTAGTCCTGAAAGATTCCCTGGCCGGCGTCGCAGCAGATGATGTACTCGGGTGCGAACCGGTTAAGCCCGATCTGGCTAGCCGCTCCCGGCTCCAGGCATGTTACGCCCAGGTTGTCGTATACGCCACCATCCGTGAGCAAGACGCGGCGCTTGCGCTTGGCGCCCGTCCTATCGGTGAACGCGACCACCTCGTCCAAAGCCGGCAGGAGCGCGGGGTATGCCGCAGATGCGGCAACGGCGTGCGCCACTTCAACCGCGTTCCCTTCGACTGTACCGTAGCGCCAGCACCCAGACTCGCGGCTACCGAAACGAAACGCCGAGCCAGACCGGAGTTCGCAGGCGTTTAGTACGACGTCAACGTTGTTGCGGCGTGCACCTGTGATCTTAACCGAGCCGAACGCTCGGTCCCGCAATGCAGCCTCGAACGCCGTCGTCGCACTTCTCCACCTTCGTAGTGGCGGCTGGAGGTTTTTCATTATCCGAAGCAGCCGCCGATTGCGCAACCCGAGCGCGCTCGAACCGCCGCACAAAGCGACGCGCGCGATGTCGGCCGCTACGGCGGCTGAGCCGGCGAGCGCGATCGTGCCTGCGACTCGAGAACCAACGCCGGAGCTGGCTAGCTTGCGGATGATGTCCCGTTGAATCCCCCTGCGCAGCAGCTCAACGACAGTCCGGTCGAAGTCCGCAAAAGAGCCCTCCCCATAGGCATACAGGGCGGCAACAACCGATCCCCCGGAGACGGCGGAGATGACACGGACGCGGTCCAGGACACCGCGATCTTGCAACGCCCTTAGGCAGCCGAGGTGAAACGCAATCGCCCTGGAGCCGCCGCCGGAAAGGGCGAGACCGACATTGCAGCTTTTGGCATGGCCCTGGGTAACGTGGATGGAACAGTATCTGGTCAGTCCACCTGTCCGGATGCGCTCGAAGTCGTCGGCGCTGAAAAGATAAGCAGCGGCCGCATACTGATCGCCCTCATCGACGCCGACGATGAGCATGAAAGGCTTGCCGCGCAGATTGCCGGTGGTGCTCATCAGTTGTTCAATACCCCGCATGTCCGTCTCACTCGGCACGGGCAAGCCTCCGGGGTGAGTGTGCCACATGCCAAGATATCGGACTAGCTCTCGAGTTCGCAGCGTCTTCTCGCGCGCCAGTTCGGCCGTTCCCTGTATACCGCAAATAAAGCCAGCGCTAGAGCCGATACTGTCGGGCGGAGGGCCGCTCACCTCGTCTACCCACACCGCCTTTACAAGATCGTTGCGTTCCCCGAACAACAGACCGCCGGTTTCCACGGCCGCGCCGCGTACCCGATTGTTCTCGGCAATCCAGCCGGTCAGTTCGCGCCACGCAGCCGAAGCAAAGCGTACTTCATAGCCAGAACCCGAATCCTCGAGGACCTGATCGGCAGGCCACGAGAACCTCTTGTGCGCGGTCGCAGGAGAGCTTGCCGATCCCGGATGCGCAAACAGGTGCGCGACCGATGAAGCGTTTCCCGATTGCAACTCTGCTCCGGCGGCGTTCAACATCATGGCGGTAAGTAATGCCACATCCGCACACGAACCCATAAACGTGGCGTCCGAACAGCCAGGCTCCGGCTGGAAGATTTCCGTTCTCGGCTGCTGAGGCCAGAACTCCTCGGTGTATTCGCGCAATTCCGGGCGACGATAGCATTCCTGCCGAAGTTTTCTGTCGATGTCCAAAGGGCCGCCCGAGTGGTCGGCGGCGGCGATGAGCATCATGGCCTTTTCAGCCGTGTGTCCGAGCGCCATCGAAACGTACGCCCTGCGTCTCTCTTCTCTGCGGCGCACCGCCTCCATCTTCGTCATGACAGCACTCGCCCCGGTACTCTCGATGACGACGTCCGCTCCATCGGTCCAATCTGCTGAGGCAAGCGGCCCGGAAAGTAGGTCACTGACGTGCTCTTCGATTTCAAGTTCCGGCTTGATCGACCTCAGTCTAGAAGAAAGAGCAACTACCTTCGGCTTGCCAATGTCGGCGTCGGCGAAGAGCTGACGCGCCAGAATGCCTGGCGTGACCATGCCTCTGTCGCGCAGGGCCAGCTTTCGCACTCCAGCCCGGGTGAGAAGCTCGCCAACATGCGAACCGATCGCGCCGCATCCCCAAAGCGAGACGGTCTTGCCTTTGAACCAGGCGGCGGCGGCATCCCGGTCCCGCGGAATCACGATCTGTGGCCGGTGCTCGCACACGCCGCACCACGCCACGTCCGTGATGTTGAGCCAATCGAGAACAAGCTGCTCGACGCGTTCCCCAATCTCCTGAAGTCTAGGATTCGGATCGAAGCGGCGGAGGCTCAACCTCAAACCTCCGACTAATGCGGGTTCGACGTACCATGCAGCGAGATGGTACTGCACATTCGCCGTCCCGGCGACGCCACGCATCGGAGTGCCGAGCACGACGTAGAGCGGGTCGTTCTCGCCGTTGAAAAGAACCGCAAGCCGGAGGACGTTGATGAGGAGGTGAATTGAAATTCTGCGCCGCTCCAGTTCAGAAAACAACTCGCCCATCTTCTTGGGAAACTCGTAGGGCATGAGCTCCGAGATGAGAAAAGCTGGCGCGACGGGAGACTCGTCGCCAATCTCCGCAAGGGGGACCCAACCCACAATATCCGCCCTGATGTCTGAGATTCTATCCAACCGCGCAAATCCGATCCAATTTGCGGTACTGACGATGGGCGTATCAGCGCGGGGTATGACAACCCGAAGTGGACTCTCGGGAATATAAGCGACGGGCGGGTGTAAAGGCTCGCCGCTCGGATTGAGTTGGTTGGCCGCGGCATGATCGAGCCAGAGGTCCAGCCGGTTGAGATAGCCGAACATTCCGTCGTTAACGTTCCACTCCGTTGCCGGCGCTTGATACAGGCAGAGCTGGCGCTTCCATTGAACGTGCGGCAGGCCCGCAAAGCGCGCGTGCCGAGTCCAGGTAGCAGGCAATTGGTAGGGAAAATCCGCGGGTATCGCGATGGTAAACCATTCCCGCCGCCTCAGCCGGAGACCGCCGCCGGATGATTTCCTTGCTGAGCAGTCTAGGTTCACGTGAACGTGCAGCCAGCCATGGGCGGTCGGCAGCTCGGCGACTTCGACCACTTCGAAAGTGCCGTGCGCCTCCTTCTGGATCGCGCGAAGTTGCTCGATCGCGAGCTGGTGACCTTCAGTCATACCGGCCAAAGCCCACCCGCTGCGTCGGAGGTGCCGAGGTGCCACGGGCGGTGGCAATAGCTGCTGCGAGTTTGACGGCCGTTTTCGCGCCAGACGAGCACTCGCGATAGGTGAGCCCGTTCGGTCCAATTTCAAAGACGAGCGGCTCCGGATAATCGGTGGCGGGGTGCTCCATCGTTACCATGAAGTCCCCATCGCGGTCGGCCGTGACGCCCTTGTAATAGTTGGCCGCTTGGCAGTGCGGAGGCTGATCGGTGTCCTGGGCCGATATGACATCACTCGTGGAGACGACGTAGCAGCCCTCCCGACTCTGTTCTTCGTACAGCCATTTCACTTCATCAACGGGCTTGGTCTTTTCCTTCCCTTTGTCGGGACCCAGCGCCGTATAGCTGCAGTGGTGCGGCAACTTGAAAATATTCCAGCGCAGCCGGTCCTCGCGCTTATGATATTTGGTCACCTTAACGATGCTCTGCCAGATCTCGTAAGCCGTGTCGGCGCTTAGGATCAGGTCGGCTTGGGCGTCGCCATCCGCGAAGCGGACTTGGAACACGAGTGAAGCGTCATTGCGATCGATGACAGTCTTTTCGTCACAGCGCTCAGCGAAGGGCGAGTGAACGAAGAACTCGATGCCGTCCCCGACGAGGTTGAAGCCAGGCACGAGGCGGCCCGCGTCCGTGAGGAAGTCAGCGTAGTCGTCGATGTTCAGGCCCTGCTTTCTCATCCAGTCACGCAGTCGATCGGGACGAGAGAACACGCGGACGCCCTGCTTGTTCTTCAACCGATAGCGTGCCTCGGACTGGACAATCGCAGCATCTCCGTCGGCTTTGTCTTCCAAGATTACCGCAGCTGGCACCCACATCTCCTCGATCCTTGCTCTGTCTTTCGACTGGTATTTGGCCGCGTGTTCGAAATAGAAAAAGTCCCGGGCACCGCCGACATGATCGTCGTCAAGGTGCGTAAAGGCAACGACATCATAGCCGTCCCGTTTGGCAGCATTCAGATCCGTCTTCAGTTCCTTTGCCAGTTCGATGCGCTTGTCCTTCTTGTCGTCGGGGTCACGCATAGCCGCGTAGTCGAATAGGAGTTTCTTGCCAGCTGACGTGTCGATACAGCAGCAATCGGCGTTTCCGAGCGGGAAGAACGTTATCTTATGCATCCTATTTTCCTTTCAATTATTGATCTCTCACGGCCATTACAACCCAGACGGGCCGCTGCAGAATTTCAATGCCGCCGGTGGCTTCTTGTTGGCTCAACATCCAACACATGCCACCCCTATTTGGCATTCACGCCATCGATGCCGAGAATCCGTTCGTGGGGATTAGGCCGGTCACTCCTTGTCGATGCAACGACTCTGAACTGTTGCGCGAATATCCCCTCCCTTTCCTCGGCATCCTGATGCCGCTTCCAACGTCCAATATACCACAAAGCGAACAGAAAGTTCGCAATAGTAGAACAGAGTTAAATTTGACCTTGCGCATCAGGTTGAATGGGTGGAAGATAGAGTCCAGAGTGACATGGATACCGTCGGCAGCAGGATACGCAAGTTACGGGAAGACAAGAAGATAACTCTCGACGTGCTCTCGGAGCGCACCGGTATCAGCAAGGGGTTTCTGAGCGACGCCGAGACTGGAAACAGAAATGTGAGTTCGCAGAATCTTCTAAAGATTGCGAACGCGCTCAACGCATCGCTGGAATACCTTCTGCGCGGGGCTGACGCGGACCCGCCGAACCCCGAGCCGCTCACGTTCCCACCAGAGTTGACTGAGGCGGCCCGAGAATTGAACCTGTCATTCGCGCACACGGAGGCCCTCCTGGCAGCGCACCGTTCTGTGGTCGCCAGACGCTCCAATGAGGGACTGCGATCCCCAACTGTAGACGACTGGAAGGAGTTGTATCACACCATCAAGAAATTCCTGGTCTAGAGCACCATGGACCCTCTGCAAAGTCCGAAGGTCTGGGAAATTGCATCGGCATTGAGCCTGGCTGAGAATGGCTCAGCAGCAGACGCGGTTCTCCGATATTGCGAACGCAGAACCCAGGGCATCCTTGCTGATTTTCCTGAGTGCGCAAACCCCGCTGAACTGCTAGTCATCATGACTGCGATGCTTGGGACCAGATTTGAAGAGGTCCGCTCGGATGAGGAATTACTTGAACTTCAGTAACGGTACTGCAAGGCCGGGGAGTTAGGTTTCGCGAGCTTGCACACGGATCTTCATGAAGAGGCATGCGGCGTTACGTATCGCCGTTTGGCCATCGTGCCCGGAGAGCGCGCGTTCGTCTCGGTGATAGATTGCCGTGGCAAAAAAGCACTGCGCTCATACTTCACTAAGTGGCACGAATTGGGCCACTTACTCATCCTCACGGACCAGCAGAGGCGAAGCTTTCGTCGTACGCACAGTTCGGGAACCCGGAAGGACCCCGAGGAGTCTCTTGTCGATGCGATTGCTGGACAGCTGGGATTTCATCCCCGCTTCCTTATGCCGGAAATTGGATCTATTGTCTCCTTTCGAGAGGTCGATCGAATTAAAGGGAAGCTCTTTCCTGAAGCGAGCTTCCAGGCTTCCGCCAATGCGTTCGCGAAGAATCACATCGCAGCATGCCTGTTGATCGAGGCTAAACTCGCGCTGAAAAACGATGAGCAAGCTGAGCTGCTACAGAGCTCGTTTGGCTTCTTCGAGCCGCCGACTCCCAGACTCCGGGTTCAGAGTGCTGTCGCGAGCCCGGCGGCGATGAAGGGTGGGCTATACATTCCGAAGAATTTCCGCGTCCCGGAAGCATCAATTGTTCACGAAGTCTTCACAAATGGGCGTGAGTACGGTGTCGCCCAGGAGTGCCTATCCCTGTGGGGATCCTCGGACGGCAAGTTCCTAAAGCCCGCGCCGATTCGGGTTGAGGTCTGCAAGCATTTCGAATCGGTTATGGCGCTGATCTCCCATACACCGGCTAAGAACGATTGTCACGGATAGTAGCGGTGACATGGACGGAACAGCTGTGACCCGGCCAAGTGGACGCTTCGACCGTAACGGGTGAACGCCCACTACCAAGCAGTCCGAGGGACCCTGCCTCGGAATCATGGCCTTCCCACTCAGCCGCCTCTAGCACAATAACTTCCCGGATTTCGGACCCCTCGGCCTGTACGCACGGGGAGATCTTGTTACAGAATCCAGGTACGAGTGACGATTTCACTTTGTCCGCCTGCTAGGGTGTTGGCCAACCGCAGTTGTGGCATCGAACCACGGGGCGGAGGATTTCGGTCGCATTGATGCCGGTGAGATTGGACATGCATTCATTTAGACACCGATTTGACACTTTGAAGGAGGCGACGCATTTCACCATGCCGATTGCCCATGAATTGTGGTTGGACAACCTATGTCGGGACTTTAGGAGAGCCTCGGCAAGAAAGGCAAGTGCGCGATAGTCTCCTGTCTGGCTGATGAGATCCGCCAGCTCCAGTTGAACGTACCACGCCCCGCTGTAACCGTAATGCTCTTCCGCTTCTCCATAATGATCCACATCACGATTGCCGGTGCTCTCGGGGTCGGCCAGATACATCCTGCGGAATTCCCTGCAGAGGATCGGAAAGGCCGGCTCACGCGAAGCCATAAGCTCGGCTCTGATGTCCGCCTTGCTTCCGGATGAAGCCTCGTACGCGCTCAGAAGGCTTGCCAGTCTTTCCGCCGAGGTCGCCGGATCACGACACGCTGCTACAAAGGCCCGCGCTTCAGGCACCGCACGCTCATACTGATCAAGTTTCGTGATGAGCCGCCTGAGCCCGCTGCCATGGCCGAAGTCATCGCGTTCCGTTTCGCGCGCACGTGCAGCGGAGATCAAGGGTGTCCAGGAACTCACATCCAACCGCAACACGAGTGACGCCACAGTTGCTGCCAGCGGCCCTGGGATGCTTTTGGCCTCAGCCTCGACCGCGTAAAGCACGTCATTCCTCTCAGCGAAGAATTCGGCGAATCGTTCTTCCTCAACACTGCTCGATCCCCCGCTCGCGAAGGTACCCCAAGCTGGGACGTGACGTACCGCGATCATTTCATTGCCCCCGGCGGACTCCCAGCCGCCCATTAGGTGCGTGACCCAGTGCGCTGCGGCCATCTCTTTGTAGTACGGCTTCAGATATCGAATCAGACGAGCTCCCACAGAGCTGATTGCCCAGCGCGCCGATATCTGCCGACAGTCCTGATGCCAATGGGTGCCATGATGAGCGGTGAGTACGTGCTCGAAGTAGGTTGTTCCGGTGCTGATGAGGTCAGTCGCAACGGCATGGATTTCAGGGGCTTCCAGGTCACCGAGTGACAATACTTGATCTCCGATCCGGAAACTAAGGCCCAAGTGATTTGCAGCCACTCGCTGTACGCGTAATGCCTCCTCCACGACAGGCGGCAGGCCTTCCGCCTGTTCACTGCCTTTTGTGGCGTCGCGCCGCCTCGTTTCATCCGCGTTCGCGCGTCGTGGCGAGCGCTCCGAGATTCTTGCCTCCTCATCTCGCTCGAGTGACCGCGGTTCGGGGTGTAAGATCCGATGGGTGACGTCGCCCACTTCGTCATACAGCCGACGAAGAGTAGTGTCCTCTTTCATGGCTTCATGGAAAGTGGCAATGGCGGTCCGGATTGCGCTAATCGTCTGCTCAGCGTCGATCGTTCTCGGTGGCCACAGGATGTCGATCGTGAAGCCGTCAAGCGACAAGTAATCGCCCTTGGCGAGTGTTTGATAGGAGAACGGCCTATCGTTCAGGCGGCGAAACACACGAAGTAGGTCAGCTTCCGCGACCCCTGTTTCCCGACCCATCACAAAAGCGCTGAGCGCGAGAAAGGTGCGGGCCAGTTCCGTCCTGTTTACGAACGGTGGTGAGGTTGCGAAATCCGGAAACCGCGGAAAGTACACTTCTCTAAAGCGCGTAGCGTGGTGTTCGTACGTTGGGTCCCGAAGTGCCACGCCCAGGCCGTTGTAATGGTCCCAGTGGAAATGGGACAGAATGAAATGCTCAGGCGAGGTTTCGGACATGTACCTGAACGCATGATCCGAATGTTGCTGGCTGCCGCAATCCAATTGTGCGACAGCCCGAAAGGGCCCGTCGGTGGATTTTGAACCGAATTGGGCGGCCAACCCGTCGCCAACATCAGGTACCCGTAGCGCAAACATGGCTTGAGTCTCGCACAATTTTGCGGATTCTGTGCTAGTTAAGCCACGAGCAGGTCGAGAAGAGGAACCATGCGCGGCTGGCTAAGGAGTGGCCAGGACCAGTCACCGATGGCCCCTCGACGCTGCCAGTCAATCTCATCCTCGTGCACCAAGTCGCCATCCTACTCGCTGGCGATAGCCGGCGACCGCGTCTTAACGAATTCCGGCTCCATAGCTTTTCCCCTGGGTTTCGGCTGCAGCTCGGCTTTGTAACCCACAGAGGCTCGGAGTGCGTCAGGGCCTGCATAGGGTTGATGTGAGTGGCTTGACGTGCGATTGTATGCTGGTATGTCACTGGTGATGTGACAGGACGATCGATTCGACTTGAGCCAGCTTTAAAAGCAGGCGCTGTTGCTGGTCGATAGGTGGCGCACCTTTGAGCACCCAGTAGGCGCGCAGCTTATCCTCCGCGGTCCTTGCGACGCTCAGAGGCGTGGTCTCCCCTTCAGTTTCCGGCTCACGCTCGATCTTCACCTTGAGTTCAGCAGGATTGGCTTCGAGTAGTCGCTCTCTCAGTCTGTCCTGCTCCACCCGGCCGAGCGATATATGCTGCCCCTTGGAAATGCTGACGACCACTTTGACACGAGCGTCCCGCAATCGTGACGGATCAGGCTGAGTCTTAAAGTGGAAGTCCCCGTTCTCATAAACCGCCTGCAACTCAACCATCCTCCGCGTCGGCGACACACGAAAGTTGACGTCGAGGTCCGAAAGGTCAGCCTGCATGCAAGGCTCTTTCAACGTGACGAGGTGATACCCCTTATCCTCCTCCTCGCTGTAGTCGCACCGCGACAGTGATCCGGTGTACCACACCCGGGGCGCGAGCTGCTGGCGAAGGTGAATGTGGCTGAGCCCAACGTACTGTGCCTGCAAGCGCCGCAGCGGTTCCAGGGGATACTCGGCGCATCGCCCGACCAAGGGCTGTCCGCTGCTGATCTGGGCGCCCGCCACACCGAAGTGGCCAAAGAACAGGTGGAAGCAATCTGGTCGCCGGGCAAAGCGCCGGTTGAACTCCTCCAACTGGTCGGTGAAGGCTGCTTGTAGACTCGCCTCCTCGGGCGTGGCGACGAATTCGGCCCTCCGTGGATAAGGGAACACGGCCACCGCGGCGCCGTCGAGATCGATGAACTCCGGCTCTGTGCACAGGTAGACGGGGAACTTGCCCTTGGCCTTCGCATAGACATATAAGTCCCCGCTCAGTTCAGCGCCGTGATTGCCGGCAACCAGCACGACGGGGGCATGGATGGCCATCCGGATCAACATGTCGATCCAGAGGTTCCGTTCCTTGATCGTTGCCTTGTAGGTCGTGAGATCCCCGTTCACCACAAACAGGTTGGCGTTCGCGTCAATCGCGTCTGCCACGTGCCATTCCAGACACTTGGCGGTATCACCGAAATAGTGGTCCTCATCCAGGTGCGTATCTCCTGTATGGGCGCAACGGAAAAACCGCACGGCAGACCTCCCTTGTTGTTGTTTGTGACTTAAGGCGTAAAATTGCCGTTTGGCAAGGTTATGCGTTATTCCGTCTTGTGTCCTGCAATTCTCAGCAGCGGAAGGAGTTAACCTGATTTTGAGGTCAAGGCGGGTTCTCAGCTATGACAGAGGACTTCTGCCTTGAGCGAACAGCCGAACTCCAATCAAGCCAGCGCATTACGGCTGACCCGAACGGGCGAGAAATTGGGAGAGGACAGTTAACTCCGGCGGGGCGGCGGAATGGAGTCCGCAGTCCTTGATACAGCCGCAGGAATCCGGCGGCGCGGTTCCTCCTCATACCGGGGCGATGATCTCGGCAGGGTCCGGCGCCATCCGTCCGGCGTCATTTTCCGGTTTGTCCGTTTTCGTTCCGGATCCGGTTTCAGTGGTCGGGGGGTAATCGCGATGATCGGCCTTGTTCGGAGCGTCGGGCGGATGTAAAGCCGCAACAAGCCCGCCGATGGCGGCGATCTCAGTCTCTCCCAAGGATTCCCAGAAAAGGCTCGACATCTTGGTTTCGGGCCGTTATCGCGGCTTGGCTGCCGTTGCCAGCCATTGATCCAAGTATTGATTCAGGCTGAGCGCAGCTGCTTGAGGTAGTCGGCCGATATCGCGCTCTTGCAACTTTAGGTTCAGATAGGTTTGCGCCTCGCGGAATGAACCGCGAATGGTTTTGTTGTGATACTTTCCGGTTCCGGTTTCCGGATTGCGACCGAGGGAAACGCGAACCAGCCAGGTGCGAGGTCCGCGTGAGATAAGTTCCCATGTCTTCGTGCCATGTGACACCTCCTGGCCGAGGGAACAACCGCTTGATCAAATCGCTTGCGGCAGCCTTGAGCAGGCTTCTCTCACTCGCCTCACGAACTCCGCAATTGCCATCCCGATCTCGTCGGGGCTGTCCTCCTGTAATAGCTTTCTGCCTTTGACGGTAACCTCGGTTTGGTTAGGCCATTGGCGGATGATCTCACGCAGGCGGCCCCGGGCGAGCGTGCCCGGCTCACCGTTGATGAACAGCTTGGGTACATTGCTTCGGGCCAGCCAACTAGCATTCCGGCTGACCACTTCGGCGACCTCGGCGGGCTCGCCATCGATCGGGAGACTGCGGGGCCAGGACAGAATCGCCCTGCGGTCTTCGCCGGAGTTGCGGAACGGCGAGCGGTAGTAATTCAGCTCAGCGTCGCTGAGCTGCCGGATGACTGCTTGGGGCAGAATCTTCTCAATGAATATGTTCTCTTCCAGGACCATTCTTTCCCCATCCGGCGAGCGAAGCGCCTTGAATAATGGGCGGGCATGTTCGGGGAGGTCTGACCAACTCAGAGGTGCAGCGATAGCTTCCATGTGAACGATGCCCAGCACGCGGTGACTATTTTGTCTGGCCCAATCAAGACCGAGTACGGCGCCCCAATCGTCCAGCACGAGCACTACGCGATCTCTGAGATTTAGCTGGTCCCATAGATCAAAGAGATAGTGCCGGTGACTGGCGAGGCTGTAGCGGTCCGGCCCGAGCGAGGCAGCGAGCTTGTCCGAGCCTCCCATGCCGATGAGGTCGCAGGCGATCAGGCGTCCCATTCGCTCCAAGTGCGGCATGACATTTCGCCACACATACGAAGATGTTGGCTGACCGTGCTGAAACACGATCGCGCCGCCCTTTCCTTCGTCGATGTAAGCCATCCGGCTACCGCTAACTTCACGATATTTGGGCGCCGCGTAAGGCTTGCTCCCGATCATTATGTTCTCCTGTAATTGACCGTATTCCGCCTGAAGCGAGTCCGTAGCGCGAGCTCAGTAACGGCCGGAATGCCGGGCGGTGAGTCCAGGCGAGGAACAGCTCCAGCATCGTTACTAGCGCCGCGAGGCAAATTTCCGCCCCGGATGAGGGAAGGAAGAGATGCATAACGGCAACATTCGCAACAATTGGCGCGAGCACGGTTAGCGCAAGGGGCACGAAGCGGCCGATCAAGAGCGCGGAACCGGTGACCAAGTAGGTCGCAAACAACAGCGGGAAGAAGTACCGGCTGGCGATCAGCCCATTGATGAACACTGCGGTTCCGCCTTGGGCCGGTGGGAGCGGGAACAAATTCAGAAGTTCGTTCAAACCGAAGCCGAAGAACACCAGCCCGAGAAGCACGCGCGCGGCAGTGGTCGCTTTAGATTGCACTTCAGATGCCTGCCCTTCCTGAGGGGTCACCAACGGCTGGTATGCAGCTCGTATGAGGCTGCCGGATCGAACTCTCCGGCAAGCGCACGTTCGTGCAGTTCCCAGGCCGATGCGCCTTCTGTGCGCGCCGCGATCATCTTTTCAGGATCGATATTGACGTGCAGGCGGGAAGGCAGGTTCTTCAGTTGCTCCGTGACTGTCCACTCATCGGCGAAGTTGTCGACGTTCATCTCAATGATGTTCCCGTCCGGATCCTCATAATAAAGAGCCGTCTGAATGAATTGGTCCGCGGCCCACAGCAGGGGGATGCCGAGGTTCTTCAGCCGGACATAAGTGCCGAGCAAATCGTCAAGTGTCTCGTATTCGAAGGCGATGTGTTGCACCCGTGCATGATGGTCTTTTTCCGCATCGGTCGGGAGGCCGGCGGTCTCAAAAAACGAGAGGCGATGATTGACCTCATCGTCGCTGGCGAAGGCCACGGTTTTGAAAGGTGAACCGGCAGGCGCCTCCACACGCTTATTCACCGTCATGCCCAGCACCTTGCGGTACCAGTCAAGCATTCCCTCCAGGTTGCCGGTCGTCAGCCCGCAATGCTGCAGTTTCGGATGGATTGTAATCTCGGTATTCATTTTGAGTCCTCCTGGTTGTGCTCGATCAAAATATTGCCTGGTAAGCTGAACCGCTGCGCTTTTCAGCGGGAACGGCGGGCGTCCAGACTCAGCGGCCCCGCCCCAAATTGCGAAATAATAAGCGCCGTGCCGATCATCGAAACGTTTTTCATAAACATGGACATCTGCATCTGAGCCATCATGGGGTCAGTGACGGCCCAGAACTTGTGCATCATGAACGTGACCGGAACCAGGAAGGCCAGCAGCAACCAAGCACCGAGCTTGGCTCGATAGCCAAGCATGATGCTCAATCCGCCTGCCACCGCCATGAGACCTGAAACCGGGACTGTGAGGGACGCAAGAGGCACGCCCTGCGCCGCCGCGTAACTGATCGTTTGTTTGAAAGAGTGACCGAATCCAGACGTGACGAAGATCGCCGCAAAGAACAACCGTCCAAGAAGAACCAGCCCTCCTCTAGGAACGGCTGCAACCTGAGTTGCCCGTGGTATTGCTACCGAATTGCTTGCCATTTCAGTTTCTCCTTTCATGTGCTCGTTCGGAGTGCGCGTGCGACAGAAGATTGCTATCAGTGAAGTTGTGAAACATCCCAGCCACCGCCCAAAGCCTCGATCAACTGGACGCTTGCCGTGATCTGCTGCTGTCGATAGGTCAACGCCGCCTCCTGGGCGTTAAGGAAAGCGGTTTGGGCTGTGATTACGTTCAGGTAGGGATCGACGCCGGAACGATATCGAACATCGGCCTCGCCGAGAGTTCTTCTTGCCGACTCCACTGCGGAGTCCTGCTCGTGGATGACGTCGGACAGTATGCGAGCAGCAGCGAGATTGTCCTCCACCTGTTGGAAAGCGGTAAGAACACTCTGCCGATAATCGGCAATGGTTATCGCGTAGGCTGCTTGAGCCTGCTGCACCGTCGCACGTCGCGATCCGCCATCGAAGATAGTCTGTGCGAGGCTGGTACCTACCGACCAAACGCGGTCCGGCCAGTTGAACCAATCCGAGATGGAATTACTCTGGAATCCGCCGCTCGCAGTCAGCAGGAGCGAGGGAAAGAACGCTTTCCTGGCCACGCCGACCTGAGCGTTGGCTTGCATAACGGCCCGCTCCTCGGCCGCAATATCGGGACGGCGCTCCAGCAGGTCCGACGGTACGCCTACAGGAACCGCAGGCGGACTTAGCGCGATCACCTGCGCAGGCAGCGAGAAGGTTGAGGCGGGCTGCCCTATCAGTACTGCGATCGCGTGCTCATATTGCGCTCGAAGGACGCCGACATTCGCCGCCTGAGCGTGCGTTGTTGTAAGTTGCGTTTCGGCTTGCGCGACCGATTCATCTGAATCCAGACCAGCAGTGTAGCGGGCACGCGCCACGTCGAGCGCCTCCTGGTAGGCGGTGACCGTGGTGTTAAGGATTTGCTGCAAATTGTCTTGCGCCCGGAGCAAAAAGTAATCGTTCGCGAGTTCCGCTTGCGCGGACAAGCGTACATTCTCCAGGTCCGCAACACTTACTTGGAAGCCATACCTGCCGGCCTGAACCTGCGCTCTTACCCGGCCGAACACGTCGGGCTCCCAGGAAGCTCCGACTGTCGCGGAATACGTGTTGGCTGTCAGGCCGTTTGGCCCGACCGGCTGGCGTGAGCGAGTGAACGAAGGATTCGTAGTCACCAGCGGGAAGTATTGCGAGCGCGCCTGGCGGACGATAGCGCGCGCGGACTCCACGTTGGCTACTGCCGCCGCGATGTTTTGGTTGGAGATGTTGAGCGACTCTTCCAGCCGATTCAGTTCCGAATCGTTGAATCGCTCCCACCACTTCCCTTTGCTGAGTTGATCGCCGGGCTCGCTCGGCTTCCAATTCCCGAGTTCCTTGTACGCCGCAGGAGTTTGGACCGCCGGCGCCTTGGGTTGATCGGCAACAGCACAGGCGCAGAACGCAGCAGCCAGAGCACAAAATGTAAAGACGCGATGCGTATAGCGGCTCATCTCAACCTCCGATGTAAACATCTACCAGTTGGCCGGGGTAGAGATTGGCCCCCCGAACGGGTTTGAGCTTGAAGATGATCGGCAGGACTCGTACATCAACGCGCTCCTGGCGTTGATCGGAAAGCTCAATCTTGGGAGATACAATGGGTTGCGTTCGGACGTACTCCAGATCGAATTTCTGGTTCGATCCTCGGACGGACATTTGTGCTTTCATCTTCGAAGGGGCTGGGAGACGTGGCACCAGGATTTCATCCACGTAGCAACGCACGTTCAGCTCGGTTTCGGAACTGCCGAGTACAATTACTGGAGTCATGCTTTCCGTGTAGCTGTCGTACGCTCCCTGTGCCGAAACGTAACTGCCCACGGTCGGATTGATGGCCAGCACCCTTCCGTCTCTCGGTGCGCGGAGGCTGTACTTGGAAAGCAGAGCGGCAGCAGACAAGTAGGCCTTTTGCGACGCCTCATACTGACGCTCCTGGTTATGGATGTCGTATGTCCAGGCTCCTGCTTTAGTCAGGTCGCGTTGTTTCTCTGCCACTTCCAGATTTGCTCTCGCGGTGGCCACGGCATTGGCCGCGCTGTCCAAGGCATCCTTGCCGATGGCTCTTGGGTTCAGGTCATACGCGGTCTTCTGCTTGGTGTATGTATCCTGCGCGGTTTTCAGTGCCGCCTGCGCGGCCACGACTTGTGCTTCAGACACTTCCAGATTTTCCTTGCGCGGCTGGGCTCGCAATTCGTCGAGCGCAGTTAACGCGGCCAGGGATTGCGAGTGCAACTGTTCGACCGTGGCTCTCTGGATCGAATCGTCGATTTGAATAAGCAGGTCGCCTTTGTGGACCTCCTGGCTTTCCTTGACCAGAATCTCCTTAACCGTCCCGGACACTTCGGGATACACGTTGATGTTCTGGCCGCTGGCCTGCTCGCTTTCCAAAATGCCGCTGGCATAAACACCGTTCTTGTACGGATTCGCGGCGGGATTGAAAGCGGGCGGCAATGCGACCGGAGTGCGAGCTCCGACGTAAGCAACTAGACCACCGCCGATAAGACCTACAACAGCTACGACGTAGAGTATTTTCTTCATGACACGCCTCCATTCGTCACGCTTGCGAGGTGACCGTCCTCCATCTTCAAAATCCTGCTCGCCAGATCGTAAATTCGGCTGTCGTGTGTCACGACGATCACGCATCGCTTCTCATTCAGAACCTGGTTCTTCACGAAGGTCACGATGCCGTGACCGGTGTCGCCGTCGAGCGACGCTGTAGGCTCGTCCATCACGAGAATGTCAGGCTGCGCGGCGATGGCGCGCGCTATGGCGACGCGTTGCTGTTCGCCTCCGCTCAACTTCACCGGAGGCAGGTCGGCGCGCTTCGTGAGCCCGACAATTTCCAGGTACTCACGAGCCTTGCTGATCGCCTCGTCCCACGGCTGTTTCTTCAAAATGAGAGGAACTGCGACGTTCTCCGCCGTGGTTAGGCGCGGAAAGAGGTGAAAGTCCTGAAAGACAAACCCGATCTTGTGCAGGCGCAGCTCGGCGAGTCGATCAGGTGCGAGCGACCATATGTCGGTGCCCTCGACCGATACTGTGCCTGCATCCGGCCGCAGGACCCCGGAGAGAACGCTCAGCAACGTCGTCTTACCGCTTCCGGATGGCCCAACGATGTAGAGCATCTCGCCGAGATAAGCCTCGAGAGTCACGTTGCGCAAGGCAACGGTCCGGGCGTCTCCTTCGCCGAACGATTTGCCGACTTCCATGGCGCGAATCGCTGTGAATGGCATATCAACCTCTGAAGACCTGGAACGGTTCAATCTTTAGGACCCGGCGAACGCCGAAGTAGCTCGACACGCCGGCGATAATCACGACCATGAAGAGCCCAAGGCCGAGATTCAGAAAACTCATCTGCGAAGCGAACGAGGGCAGCCGCATCTTCGCCATCGTAATCATGAAGGAGCACAGCCCCACGCCCAGGCCGTAACCGATGAGGGCGGTGAAACCGGCTTGAGAGAGAATCATCATGATCAGCTCGCGGTTATTCGCGCCCATGGCCTTAAGCGCGGCGAACTTGTCGATGTTCTCCAGAACGAAGGTGTAGAACGTCTGACCGGAAATGGAGAGGCCGACGATGAAGCTCATGATCGCTACGATCATGATGTTGATCCCCATTCCGGTTTGCCACATGTAGAAGCTCGAAGTGCGATCGACGAACTCATCCTTGGTCAGCGCCAGGTATCCCAGCGATTTCACCTGCTCTTTGATTTGCGGGATTTCGCTGGCACTCTTGGGCTGCACGAGAACGTACGAGATCGTGAACCGGGGATTTGGCAGGTATTGCAATGCACGGTTGTAGGTTGTGTACAGCGTCGGAGTGCCAAACAATCCGCCGCTCGCCACGTCGGCAACACCGACAATTACGCCGCGATGATCGTTAACCTCGAACTCTGTTCCAACGCGAGGGCTCCCAAGCTTCGGGTAGTCCCCGTCCTTCACCACGACGAAGGCATTCTCGCCGTACAGGTCCTCAATGTTGCCTTCGAGGAGCCTTGGCCTGCCGTACAGGCTCGCGTCATCGAGGCCAACAATGGTGGCGGCTTGGTAAGTCCCGTCATCGAGCTTCACCAGACTATTGCCGGTGTACACAGGCACGGCATAGCTGACGCCTGGCAAGCTGCGCGCAGCATCGAGTACATAATCGGGCATGCCGATGGCATTCGACGCGCTCTCGACCGCCGGATCCATGATCCACATGGGCGCTGCGATGTTGTACACGGTCGAGGAGGCACGCTTCATCATGCCGATGAAGGTGGACGTGACTTGCAGCATCAGGAACACGGCGAAGGTGATGCCCACGAGCAGTGCCGTGAATTTGGCCTTGTCGTTTACCAACAGCTTGTACGCGAGTTTGAGTATCCCCTTCACCGCCCGCCTCCGTTAAATTCCGCCCTGTCGGAGCTGCAAGCAGCGCGAATGCCAAACGCCGTTGTGCGCGAACATCCTTGGTTTTCAATGCGAGGGTGTTCAGAGGGGGTGTTGACAGTCAATTCTGTCAAAAGGGCAATTGACATCGAGAGCGCGCAATCGGGAGGACTTAGGCGGTCGAGGGCTCTCAGCCCGGCGAACTCCATTGCAAGCGTTAATCCTACCCCCACTGCTGGAGGCAGCGGCTGGACGATCGGCGACACATTTACGGTTAACTCGAGCGGCGTCTTGGCGACCGGCACCGTCGATGCGGTCACCACGGGCACTGTGACTGCATTCCACCTTGGCGTTTCCAGCGTCGGCTCTCCAACTACGGGCGGCGGCGGCAGTGGGTACTCAACTGGCAGCGGAAAGCTGACATCGCCGCTTGCGTGTCATAATGTCGGAACTTGCGCGGGTCTTACCATCAACATCACCAACGTGACTCAAGCTTACGGAGCGATAGACCTGTGGTCGACTGAACCGAGCGTCGGCTTCACCTGCGCCGTGGGGACAACAGGCAATTCGTGGACAGCCAACGGAGCCGGTAGCCCCTGCATCATCGAAACCGTCAGCGGGACGGCGAACCGCGCCTACTTACTAGCCGTTATGCCGCAAACTGCCGGGCCCCCAGTGGCACCGGCCGCCGGGCCGATGATGCGTGGCGTGGAGTTTCTGGATGCCGAAACCGGCAGCCCGCAGGCCATGGGCGGCCTGGCTTTGGTCGACACCCAGCACTTCACCCTGGACACGATCAGCGCCATCGGATTCACCTGCCAGGGAGACGCCCCTGAGCCGCTTTGTGGCTCAGGCCTCCTGCTCGACGGATTCCAGCCGAGCGGTCGCGGTGTTGCGCCCGCCAATCCACAGCCCTACGTTCAGTACGGAACTGTTGGTAACGGGAATTTTCTCGAAGACCGGTATCCGGTCACCACGGCCGGCCTCATGTCGTCTGTCGATTTTTTTGGCGGCAACGTTTCCTGCCAGCTCTTAGGCGCGCCGATCCCGCAGAGCATAGGATTAGACTTCGGCTACGCGTTCGGCCAGGCTTACTACAGCCCAGGGAACTCACAGGCCGAGGGTGGGGAATCCGGTGTCTTTAATACCAGCGGGGCGCTCTGCCAGTATGGCGGCGCCGTCGAAAACCGGGGCAAGGATTACATCTTCTACAAAACCGAGATTGACGGGACGCTTCACCCGGCAAACAGTATCGGATTCGTGGTTGTAGGCACGTCAGCGGCGCCAATCGCCCCGACGTACAGCAAGATCTTCCTCAACGTCCTGAACTACTCCACCGGGCTCTACTCCGACTCCAACAGCGAATGGAACGAGTATCATCTCTCAAGTAGTAACAGTTGTAATGGGGGGACGCCGGGGACGTGCGTCGCCAGCGGACAAGGAGTTGGAATCGGCCTTCCAGGTTACACCAACGCCGACTACGTCGACCTGAACGCCTCGGGCGAAACCATGATCGCTGCGACAGGGCTCAACAGCAACAGCTTGAGTAGAGCCACCACTCTTCAGAACCCCGTGAACGTGGCAGGCGCGCCAGCCATCACGCAGTTCTACACAAACGACACGTCTACGGGAACCGCGAACCTTCTGATTGCGAAATTAAACGGTAGCAATCAGGTAGTGAAGGCCGGAACTACCGATACCGAAGCCGTGGGTATTGTCTTTTCTGGCGGTGGCACAACCGGGTCCGCACAGGTGGCAATCGCTGGCAACGCAGTGTGCACGTTTGAGAACATGTCCACCGCTGGTCATTACGTCCAGATTGGCACGACCGTAGCCGGCACATGTCACGACGCCGGGGCCTCGGTGCCGACATCCGGCAGCACCATTTTGGGGCGCGTAGCGGATGGCGGCGCGGCCGGTAACCACAACGTCGCCATTGCTGTGACTCCACCCAGCGGAGTCACGTCGTTCAGCGGCGACGGCGTCCTCATCACCAACAGCTTGTCGACGGGGGCCGTGACAGCAACGCTTGGGAACGCGTCTGCGCACAACTACTGGGGGAACAACACGGCATCGAGCGCTGCGCCCGGATATCACCAAATCGGACTATCGGAACTGGCAGCTACGTTCTCGTCTCCGTTGAGCCTAAGCACTAATACACTGTCGGTTTCCTGTGCGGCTGGCCAGCTGATGGGCGGCGCCACGCCGTCGTGTTCTGCGACGCCGACGTTGGGCGCATCGGGTACGCTCGGGTCGATCACGATGGGAAACGCTACCAGCGGGACGCTCACGCTGGAGCCCGTAGCCGGCGCTCTTGGCACCGTGACCATGAAGATCCCGGCCGCTACGGATACCTTGGCCGATTTGGCTGGCACGCAAACGCTGACTAATAAGACGCTCATTACCGGAACCAGCGGAAACAGCGTTACGTTGCTGAATGTGCAGGGCACCTTGAGTCCCGTAACAGATGGCGGCGCCGGTGTTCTGACCCAGATTTACACGTACTCTATCCCGCAGGGTACCATGAACGCGAACGCGTGCATCCGAGCTACCGCGTTCACGCAGCATACGACCGGGTCAAGCAGCGCGACCTACAAGTGGGCTTTCGGCGCCACGTCGGTTCCGGCCTCTGCGTCCAACACCGTAACAGTTGCGATGCAGAACTTCGAGGTCCTCGTATGCAACATCAATAACACCAGCGTTCAGACAATCTCGGTAATGCCTTCATTCACAGGTTCAGTGAACCAAAGCAGTCTCGCCAGCGGACCCGTGACGGCTGGCGCGATTGCAACGGCCTCAGGCGCCGTTAGTATCACCCTTGAGTTCTCGGTGCCCTCGGGAACGGGCGACCAAGTGACGCCGGAGTCCTGGATGGTGGAACTGATTCAATGAGGGCGGGTTAGGGGAACCACCACGATTGACGACAAGTAAGCGAAACAAAGAGAGGAAGAGAACAATGCGCCGAAGAAAGAATGGATCACCTTTGCTGTTTACGTATTTTGCCCTCGCGCTCACCACGGTTCCTGCACCTGCCTGGGCGCAGACCAACCCAGTTCCTTTCATCAACGAGCCTCTGGTTCCAGCCTCCGTCGCCCCCGGAAGCGCCGGGTTCACTCTCACCGTAAACGGGACAGGCTTTGTCCAAGGCTCCGTAGTCAACTGGAGTATGGGCGGCACAAGCACGCCACTGGCCACCACGTTTGTAAGCACGTCCGAACTGACAGCGGCGGTGCCGGCGGGCAACGTCGTTACCGCAGGTACGGCCTCGGTGACCGTCTCGAGTCCAACGCCAGGCGGAGGAACTTCTAACGCTGTCTTCCTTCAGATCGTTACCGCTGAATCCCAAGTCTTTCTCACTGGGTTCGACGTCACTTCGGTCTACGCGGGAGACGGGGTGGCGGTCGGAGATCTTAATAATGACGGCAAGGCCGATTTCGTGGTGGCCAATGGCTGCTGCAACTATATCTCGGTGTTCTTGGGTAACGGCGACGGAACCTTCCGACCTGTGACGACCTACACAACTGGGAACGGGAAACTCCCTCTCGTGCCCGCTCTGGGCGACTTCAACGGCGACGGTAACCTCGACCTGGTAGTTACCGACAACGCGTCCCGGAGCGTAACGGTTTGGCTGGGCAACGGCGACGGAACTCTTCAGGCTCCGCGAAGCTTTCCGGCCGGCAACGAGCCCTACTCCGTCACGGTTGCCGACTTTAACCGGGACGGGAAATTGGACCTAGCGGTGTCCGATTCGGTTCGAGCCGGCATTGCCATCCTGCTTGGTAATGGCGACGGCACTTTCAAAAAGCCGTTGTTCTATTCCGCCCTGTTAGCGACCGCCCAAGGCCAGACGACGGTTGGGGACTTCAACGGCGACGGCAAGCTCGACGTCGCCCATGCCAGCGTTAATAGCGATCTCGTCTTAGTCGGGTTCGGCAAGGGCGACGGAACGTTTCAGCCGCCGGTCCCATTCCGGGTAGGCGGACCCTCCCTCTCCGTGGTGGCGGCCGATTTCAATGGTGACGGTGTGCTTGACCTGGCGGGCTCCACATCGTCCAATACGGTCTCTGTGCTGCTGGGCCGCGGAAAGGGTAAGTTCCGCCCTTACACCGACTACCCCACGGGGACTAATCCATACCTCGTATTGACGGGCGATTTCAACGGAGATGGCATTCTCGACCTCGCGACCGTGAACTACGACACCGTAGCCGGGAATACGCTCTCAATTCTCCTCGGAAACGGCGACGGCACCTTTCAGAGTCATGTGGATTACCAGGCCGGCACAGCCCCGAACTGGGGAGCGACGGCCGATTTCAACGGCGATGGACGGCCCGACTTCGTGATCCCCAATATCTCCGGCAATACGATCTCGGTGGACCTGCAGTAGCGCTCGATCAGCCTTGCCCGGTGGATCGCGCCGGCGAACTGCCTGTGACCGGCGCTAGGCGACCTTGGGGTTTTCGAGCCTGGCCTTGAGAGCTGACGGCTCGCTGAGGGACTCTCGTACTCAGGTTACTGGCCGTTTTAATTCATTTAGAAGGCTCCCCAGCGGCTGAGGGGAAGGCAGCCGCTCACGGGATAGGACGTTGAAGCAGGGTTCCCTTCGCTCTCGCCGCCGTCAAGGGTCACGACCGCAGCGCGGCGGCTGGCGCCGCCCTTGACTGCGGCTTCTCTGCGGGAAGGGCGCTGGCTATGAGAGGCATCGGCCTCTCTGCGCCCAAAAAAAGGCGCCAGTGCTTAGCTAAACCATCCGCCAGTTTATGTTGCCTTAGCTTTCGTCAACACGACCTGCAGCTTCTGGGCTACGTTGAGGCGGGACTTAAGAAACTCAGCTTGGACTTCGGCTGAACGGCTCGCGACCTCCGGCGACCACGCGAATCCGTACCCGAACTCGAAATCACACCTGATCGGCGCGGCAATGTTGTTGGCCTCGCGCCATTTCTTGTTGAAGAAGAGAAAGCTCTCTCAGGCGTAGTGGCGGGGATCAATTCCGAACTTCTTCATTCGCGCAATCAGGGTGGTTCGATTGATGCCCATTCGTGTGGCAGCTCCATCTGCGCCGCCGACCTTGCCCTTGCATTCGCTCAAAGCGCGCTCGATTTCCTCGCGCTGCTTCCTATCAAGTTCATTCGCACGATTTTCGTTGGCGTTTAGAGCGCTGAGGGTTTCTTTTACGATGCGGGCAATCTCGTCCTTCCCAGGTTTCGCGGGTGTGGGCGCGGGGGTTTTCGGTTGGTGCAGCTCTGAAAGTGGCGCCTCCAGCGACCTGCCGCGAGTGAGGATCACCGCGCGCTCAATAAAATTCTCCAGCTCGCGGATGTTTCCGGGCCATTCCCAAGCTGTCAGGCCTTTCATTACCGAAACGGGAATGGCATCGATTCTTTTCTGCATCTGGTTGGCAAACTTCTGCACGAAGTAAGTCACCAGCAGGGGAATGTCTTCCCGGCGCTGCCGCAGCGGAGGAAGGCGAATCGGAAAGACATTGAGTCGGTAATAGAGATCGCTGCGAAATTCGCGGTCGGCGACCATCTTCTCCAGGTCGCGGTTAGTAGCGGCGATCAAGCGCACATTGACCTTTCGCGTCTGCGTGCTGCCCAGGCGTTCAAATTCCCGCTCCTGCAATGCCCGCAGCAGCTTGGGCTGGATTTCGACGGGAATGTCTCCGACCTCGTCGAGGAAGAGTGTCCCCTGGTCGGCCAGCTCCATTCGCCCGATCTTCTGGCTGATGGCGCCGGTGAACGCCCCCTTTTCGTGGCCGAATAACTCGCTTTCCAGAAGCCCAGTTGGGATCGCGGCGCAATTGAGCTTCACGAGCGTCCGCTCCTTACGCCGGCTGCGATCGTGGATGGCGCGCGCTATCAACTCCTTGCCCGTGCCGGTTTCGCCGAGCAACAAAACCGTGGAGTCGCTGGGCGCTACCGTCTCGACTAGTTGCAGGACCTGTTTGATCGCTGGGCTCTTCCCCACGATCTGCTCGAAATGCATTTCGCTGCGAATTTCTTCTTCCAAATAGAGCTTTTCCTGGGCCAGTTTGTTTTTGAGTTCTGAGATTTCCTGAAATGCAAGCGCGTTTTCAATGGCAATGGCGATTTGCCCGGCAGCCTGGCTGAGGAAGCCGACCTCCTCGGGCGTGAACTTCTCCTCTGTCCGGCGCGCCAGTGCTAGATTGGCGATCGCGCGCCCGCGAGTCACCAGGGGTATAAAACAGACGTACTTGAAACCTTCAATAGCGGCCACTCTCTGGCTGAAAGTATTAGGAGCAGCCTCGGCAAGATTTGCAATCACCGGTTTTAGAGTCTCCATGGCCTGCTTGGCTGGGCTGTTCGGGTCCTGGTCGACGATCAATTCCTCCCTGGCAAAGCCTTTGCTGCCCGGAAAGTCCATTGCAAAAAGGCGAAATGTTCCTAGTTCCGGCCCCGGCAGAGAAATGCTGACCGCATCACATTGCATGACCTCACGAACGTTTGCGGAAATTGCGCGCAGGACTTCCTTCAGATCCAGATTCGAAGTGATGCTCTTGGTCAGTTTTAGCAGCAATTGAAGGCGATCATTTTGCTCTCGCAACGAATCATCGGCGTCTGCGCGTCGCACATTGACTTTTTCGTCCATGCTAAATATCACGGGGCAAATGTGTTCCAACCAGCAAGCAACTAGCCTTCGCGTGCGGAACTGAAGCGCAACCGAATCCTACGATGGGTTGTGCGGCTCAGCCCGGTAGCCGAGCGCATCAAGTGTCAACGCCCAATTGACAGTTTTGACTTTCAACACCCCGTTCGTCAATCGAAACTCTCCACCTGCCTTGATTTGCACGAGATTGCCTCGGGCCAAGTTTTGGCACGGCGGTTGCCTTTATCGCTTGGCGACGCCCCTTACCGCAGCAGATAGGGACGGCCAACTGCGTGCTGTTCGATAAATGAAAGGTGGCGCCCAAGCAAGAGGACTGTCGCATGTTGAAGATCTCCACAATCGACACACCAATCCAGCGAACGTTGGTTGTCGAAGGCAAGCTCATCTCACCCTGGACCACTGAACTTAGAACCGCATTTGACAACGCCAAGAGGGACGCAAAGGGTCGCGAGCTTTTCGTCGATCTGAAAAATCTGACGATGATCGGCCAGGAGGGCGAAGACCTTCTGGTCGAGCTGATGAACGAAGGTGCCAAGTTCCGCTGCTGTGGTGTGTTCACGAGACAAGTGATGCGCCAAGTTGCCCGAGGGCGGGCGCACAGGGGTCATAGAGCAACGCAATAACGTTCAAATGAGGAGGTCCAATATGCCGACTTTACTTCATCTCACCGTCAGCCCCCGCGGAAATCAGTCGATCTCCCGTCGACTCGGTGATGCCGCGGTCGAGGCGTGGAAGGAAAGCCATCCCGAAGGCCGAGTCATCGGACGGGATTTGGCCAAAACGCCGCTTACCTTCGTTGACGTCGACTGGATTGCCGGCGCCTTTTCCCCGCCGGAATACCACACTGAAGCTCACAAGAAGGCGCTCGCGCTCTCAAACGAACTGGTTTCCGAACTTCTCGAGTCCGACGAAATCATTCTCGCAACCCCGATGTACAACTTTGCGGTTCCCGCAGCGCTCAAGGCGTGGATTGACCACGTGGTTCGGGCGGGCAAGACCTTCCATTACACGGCCTCTGGGAAGCCGGAAGGCTTGCTAGCCGAACAAAACAAAAAGGTGCTGGTGATCATCGCAAGCGGAGGCAGCTACCCCGAAGATTCCCGAATGGCCGCGCTCAATTATGAGATTCCTTACCTGCGTTTCATTTTTGCCTACATGGGCGTTACGGACGTGCGTTTCATCCATGCGGGAGGAACTGCGAGCGTGATGCAAGGCCGAACGTCCGCCGAGGAATTTCTTGCGCCCTATTTGAGCGAAATCGCCGCAATGGCCGGAAACACGGCGAACCAGTTCGCTGTCAAGGTTTGACGGACGAATGACACCGTCTTTAGACAACATTTCTCACGAAAAGGAGAAACAAGAATGAATACCGAAGTAACAGTGCATCCCAAGCTGCAGCATTACGGGCTCGTCACCGCAAACCTGGACGCCATGACGCAATGGTACCAGAAGGTGCTGGGCATGACGGTCAACCATCGATCGAAGATCCCGGTAATAGCCCGCGTGACGCATCAAGGCCCGCCGTTTTCCGCGTTTGCTTTCGTCAGCAACGATGAGATGGATCATCGAATCGTGTTCTTCGAAATACCTAAGGCCGTGGTTGATCCGGACAAGCGTCAGCACACTGGCCTGCAGCACGTCGCCTTCGAATGCGCGACGCTCGACGATTTGTTGGGTACCTATGTCCGGCTTAAAGGCCTAGGCATTACGCCTCTGTGGGCCGCCGATCACGGAGTGGGGACCTCATTCTACTGGGAAGACCCTGACCGGAATGTGGTCGAAATCTACGTCAACAACTTTGGCAGCCCCTGGACGGCTACGGAATTTCTTCGAATGGGGCAGGCGGGTATCCCCGCTCAGATCGATCCTGACAAACTGGTCGCGGCCCGTGAAACCGGCGCACAGCCTTGGGGATTGCACGAGCGTGCTATGGCCGGGGAGTTCGCTCCCGCAGAGCCGTTCGATCCCAGAACACATTTCTGAACCGCTTGCGGCGCCAAACCGGATGGCCGGCCGTTGAAGCTCGAAACTGGTTTGGGAAAACAGAGGAGTAGATCGATGAGTTCCGCCTTCATAAGCGCTCATTCGGAAGAACGACCCGAACAGTCGTCGGCACAGCACAGACACTTAGGGCGGGGCGCAGCAGTCACGGCAAAGAGACCTGACAGCAAACGGAGCGTGCTGCATGTGTTGCGGAGCCGCGAGTTCGCGCTCTTCTGGAGCGGACAGGCCATTTCACAGACCGGGACCTGGATGCAGCAGTTTGCCCAGGGATGGGTCGTGACCACGCTGGCTGGCTCTGCACTCGCATTGGCATCGGTCAACTTCGCGACTTCGATCCCTATGTTGATCCTGATGCCGTTCGGTGGAGTCGTTGCGGACCGAATGGAGCGGCGCCGAATCCTGTTGGTTACGCAATGGGTGATGGCCCTGCTCGCGGCACTAATGGGTGTGCTGATCCATGCCGGCCGTCTCCAACTTTGGCATGTGTGGGTAATTGCGCTTCTGCTCGGTCTGGCCACCGCCTACGATATGCCGGCCTACCAGTCGTTTTACCCGCAGCTCGTCGAACCGGAAGACCTGCCGCAAGCGATTGCGCTGAACCAGGCGAGCTTCCACGGCTCTCGCATAATCGGCCCGGCCCTTGCCTCCTGGTTCGTGGCCAGGTGGGGAATGGCCTCCGCTTTCTTTGTTAACGCCGCCAGCTTCCTCGCCGTGATTGGCAGCCTGCTGGTGATAAAGGCCAGGCCCGCTCCTGCGGGCGGGCGCCTGAGCACGCGCCAGTTTATGGCGGAGGGAGTGCGATATGTCAGGGAGCACAAGAACATCATGGCACTTTTCGGGCTCACCGCCATTACGACGATATCTGTCTTTCCCAACGTGACGGTGCTGATGCCCTTCTATGCGAATCACGTGCTCCACGCCGGGCCGTCGGGTCTCGGGGCCATAATGGTGGTTTCGGGCGCCGGCGCATTGGCGGGCGCAATGTATCTTGTCGTCCTCCCGCGCAGCGTTCGCATCAGGTGGATCATGATCGCGCTAGTCTCAGTTACCCTCACACTGTTCGCTCTCGGCTGGTCGAGACATCTGCCCTTATCTGTAGCAGCGGCGGCGATCCTCTCATTCGGCGTCTCGAGTTCTCTGGGCGTGGCATCAGTAATGATCCAGGAGAGTGTTCCCGACGAGTTCCGAGGCCGGGTAATGAGTCTCTACGGCTTAGCCTTCACCGGCGCGATGCCGTTTGCGGCCCTGGCGGTCGCACGGCTGGCTGATGTAGTTGGAATGCGCCGCGAGCTTCTGTTTGCAGCTGCAGCCTATCTCATCTGCGGCATGCTATTGATGCCAATACTCCGCCGAACGAATCGCACAACGGACGCCGACACCGAGCAGCGTCTTATCCAAAAAGGTTAAACTTGATGAAATGTTGCGTTTGTTGAATCGCTGATCAGAAGCATCGCCGATTCTGGCCTGCAGCAGAGAACGGAGGGAGCGGTCAAATGCTCGCTCGGGTGTCCTTCCTCCAACCGCTTCCACAACAATCGCAGCAAAGTGTTCAGTCTATGCCTGGCCGCGCCAAGATCAATACCGTTGGATGATCCGACGCAGACCAGGGACCTCACTTCGACAGTCTCCCACCCGGCTGGCCGTCCGGTTTGATTGGCTGAAAGTTGCTGTTTTAAAGACAGTTATCGGCACCAGCCGAAATAGGGCCCGAAAAGTCCCCATGTCGGAAACCGAGAGCTATTCGTCGCGCAGGGCCACGATGGGATCCACCGCGATCGCGCGCCGCGCCGGAATCAATGTTGCGACGAACGCGACCGCGGCCAGAATCAGGGCAACCGCGCTGAAAGTCACGGCGTCGGTCGTGCTAACACCGAACAGCAAGCCAGCCATAACACGCGTCAGCGCCATCGCGCCGATCAAACCTCCTGCGATGCCGATGCCGGCGAGTCCCATGCCTCGACGCGTTACCAGCCGAAGAATGTTGGCTGGCTGCGCCCCCAAGGCCATCCGTACGCCGATATCATGCGTGCCCTGCGAGACCAAATACGAGATCACGCCGTAGACTCCCACCGCTGCCAGCAGCAGCGCAAAACCCGCGAAAGCTCCCAGCATGACGGTGGCGAAGCGCTGTCGCGCCATTGAATCGTAAAGCCGTTCCTGCATGGTGCGGATGTCATAAACCACGACGCTCGGATCCACCGCGTGAACCTCTCGCGTGATGGCGCCGGCGACCGCAGCCGGGTCCGAAGAGGTGTGCGCCACCAGGAACAGTCCGTTGTCGGCATTCTGCTGCTCGGGAAAATAGACTGCGATCTTCCCTTCACTGTCGAGTCCGTACTGCTTCACCACGCCTACCACCCCGGCGATTGTGATGGGCTTCTTGGGATCGAACCACAGGTGCTTGCCGACGGCGTCGCCGTTCGGCCAGAAACGGCGAGCGAACTTCTCATCGATGATCGCCACTTGCTGGCTGTCGGCACGATCATGGTCTGAAAAAAACCGGCCCTGCACGAGGGGGGTTCCCATGGTTCGGAAGTAATCGGTGCTGGCGATGCGAAGATCGACTTGCAATTCCTGCCCGGGAGGCGGCGTGTAGCCTTCCACCTTGATTCCGCCCCATCCCACAGCGCCTGTGAGCGGCAGGACCGAAACCTCCCCTACGGACTGCACCCCGGGCAAATGGGCGACGCGATCCTCGACTTGCTGATAGAACTCGACCACCGCTTTGTCTTGCCGGTAGGTTGGACCGGTGACCACGACCTGCATGGAGATGATGTCGTTGGTACTGAAACCGGGCGGAACCTGCTGTAGCCGGATGAAACTTCGCACCAACAGCCCGGCTCCGACGAGCAGCATCAGCGAGAGCGCCAGTTCTCCTACTACCAGCAACCCGCGCAAGCGGTTCCGGCCGAGGCTCATCCCCCCACTTATTTGTCCGGTCCGGCCGCCCGCTTTGAGTGAATTGTTCAGGTCAATCGCGAGGGCGCGCCATGCCGGAGCGAGTCCGAACAGAACGCCGGTCACGAGAGACACCACGAACGTGAAGGCGAGCACTGTGCCGTTGATATGAATCGCGTCCAGCCGCGGAATGTTCCCCGGGTTGATGGTGTGCACCATGTAGAGGGCCCACTTGGCGATCAGCAGTCCTGCGGCGCCGCCCAGCAGGGCCAGCAGAACGCTCTCGCTGAGCAACTGGCGCACCACCCGCCAGCCGCTTGCGCCCAGGGCAGTGCGGATAGCCATTTCCTTCTCGCGGCCTGCCGCGCGCGTCAGCAGCAGATTGGCAACGTTGGCGCAGGCGATCAACAAGACCAGCCCCACGGATCCGAGCAGCACCAGTAGAGCACGGCGAACATCGCCCACCACCTGATCCTGCAGGCCAATCACGGTCATCCCGAAAGTGCGGTCCCGCTTGTCCTTTTCGCGAATCTGCCTGGCGATCACGTCCACATCTGCCTGCGCCTGTTCCATCGACACTCCGGGTTTGAGCCGCACTACGATGTTGTAGTTCTCGTCTCCGCGTCGTTGGGCGGCGTCCGGTCCGAGCGGCAGCGGCAGAAATACGTCAATCTTGTCCATGGGTCCTTCGGCAGGCATTACTTCGGGAGTGAGGAAGAAATCGGGACCGAGCACGCCGGCCACGGTGTAGGGCTTGCCGCTGAGCGTGATGCTTGTGCCCACAATGTGCGGATCGGAGCTGAACAGCCGGCGCCACAGGCCGTAACCTAGAATCACCACGGGCGGCTTGCCTGGATCGTCTTCTTCAGGAAGCAGTAGGCGCCCGAGCAACGGCTTCGCGCCCAGCATATGAAGCAACGTGGAGGACGCCGTGATTCCACCGAGCAGTTCCGGCTGGTCGCGGCCGGTGAGCGTAAAACCGCGAGGCTGGGCTATGGCCATTTCGGAGAACGAATGATTCTCGTTCTGGAGATCAACATACTCCCCCGGCGAAGGCCAGTCGCGAAAGATGCCGATGCCAGGGGAGTGCAGCCAGATGGCTGCGAGGCGATCTGGTTGAGGATACGGCAGCGGTCGCAGCAGCAGCGCGTCCACCACGCTGAAGATCGCGCTGTTGGCGCCGATGCCGAGCGCCAATGACAGCACGACCACGATGGTGAACGCGATGTTCTTGCGCAGCATGCGCAAGGCATATCGGAAATCCTGTAACAGTGGCTGCATCGTACCTCCCGTCACGTACGACCTAGTATTACTAGGTTAAGTTGTCAAGAGCTATCCAACTCTGGAAATCGCATGTGGCACCAGGGACAGAAGCCGCTCAGCCTAATCAGAAGCCGTTGCAGGCTCCTCCGCACTTGCGGCAAGCTC
>Ga0335085_10002158_pt1 | contig 37823 bp, 24 predicted proteins | sample Lox_Sample_45_FD_206712 | JGI IMG/M metagenome (GOLD analysis project Ga0335085, IMG submission 206712) | Soil microbial communities from Loxahatchee National Wildlife Refuge, Florida, United States - Lox_Sample_4.5 | ecosystem: Environmental > Terrestrial > Soil > Wetlands | place: USA...
TTGCCTTTGCCACCCTCCAGAGCCGGCGGATAGACCGCATAGGGGACGTAAGCTACTCGCTCTACCTGCTGCATCTGCCGATTGGCGTAACCCTCATCTGCTGCCTCTCGCATTGGCTGCCGTATTCGGGCAGCTACATCGTCGTGCTGGATGTTGCCGGCCTGGCCGCCTCCGGGTTGGCGGCTTGGATCATGTATCAGGTCATCGAGAAGCCTTCGCAGGAGATGTCCTCAGCGATCCGTTTCAATCACCCTGCGCCCGAACGGGCACCCAGCGCATCCAGCGCCATCGCCGCTACGGTTGCGGACTGAACCGACCCCGTGGAGGCTGCAAGAACTCCCCGTCGCGAGCATGGTTCGTTTTGCTTGATCGCCCAGTCAGAATCGAAGCGACAGACAACTCAGGCCGCCGTCCATCTTGCGAAACTCCGACATATCGAGCAGCAACGGTTTGCAGCCGTGGCTTGCCAGAGCCGCCTGGAGTTGCGGAAAGCCTGACGGCAGAAGCACTCGATCGTTCACCAGGACGCAGTTGCAGGCGTAAGACTCTGCTGCCGGAACGCGGATCAGGTTGCATCTGGCGAACTCGCTTCGAAGCGCGAGTTCCTCCATAACAACAAGATTGTCGCCGCCCAGATACGCTATTCCGCTCTTCAAATGCAGAATCGAGGTCATATCCCGAATATCAATCAGCGATGATGTGTAACCATCAACCGCCAGGAAGGCGCCGAGCTGCCGGGCTCCTTCTTCATTTGTGCGCTGCGAAACACCGATGAAGAAGTGCGACCCGGCTTCGCAAATGTCTCCCCCGTCGAGCGTCCCCGGAGCTTTGATTTCGTGGATGTTTCCGTATAATCGCTCAATGGCGTCACGAATGTTCGCGACTTCTCCCAGGCGTGATTCTGCGCCCGGCCGCGCGAGGATGGCAGACTTCACGGTCAGAACGGCTGTGTCCTCGACAAACGTCGAATCGGGATAATCAGGGTCTGCATCCAGCCGTATCACTTGCAGACCGCACTGCTCCAGCGCATCACAATACGCGGCATGCTGAGCCATGACCTTCGACAGCTCCGGCTTTCCCAAATCAGCCGTGGTCAGGCCGTCGGCGAGGTTCTTGCTGGGCTTGCGGACAATGGCGTGTCGGAACAACTCTGCTCTCCTCAGGCAAGCTTTGCGGCCCCGGGCCGTCGCTTCATCCAAAGATACACAGGAACGCTGATGGCCAGAAGAGCGCAGGCTCGCAGTGCGTCCGCAGGATCACCCTGGACGGCCGCAACCAGAAACACGAAAGAACCAAGCAGGACAACGCCGGTGCTCCACGGATATCCCCAGGTGCGAAATGGGCGCACTGTCCCGGGCTCACGCCAGCGCAAGGCGAACAACGCTACGTAGTTGAGACAATAGATTGACGCCACAAAGAAGGCGGCGATGATCACGATGGTTTCGAACGTGCCGCTCGCCACCAGCAGTGCCGCCGCCAGTGATGACAACAGCAACGCTGGCCTCGGCGTTCCTGTTGCGCTTACCGTCGTGACTCTTTCTGTAAAAAGGCCGTCCCGGCCGACCGCGAAAAGGATGCGCGGCGCCCCCAGCATCACCGAGTTGACCAGGCTGATCAGAGTCAGCAGGGACAACAGCGTAACAAACTTGCCGCTCAGCGCGGCAAATGGGGTAGCTGCAAACACGATCCGAGCTGCATCCGCCGCCGGCAGCTTCGAAGCCGCGAGTTCGGCCATCGGCATGACCAGCAGGAAGGCCACGTTCATGAGCAGATAAAGACCGACGATCAACCCGACTCCGCCGATCATGGCCCGTGGCAAGTTGCGCGTAGGATTCTTGTCCTCTTCCGCGAAGTAGATGGCTTCGTACCAGCCGTCGTAGGTGACGATTATCGCGCGAAAGGCGACGATGAATGCGGCGAACACCGCGAACAGACCGGCGGGAGCGGTCGGCAGAGGATGACGAAGAGCTGAGTCCGGGCCTCCGGGACGGAACAGACAGGCGCATGCCAGCGCGATCAACGTGAGTGCTGTGGCCGAACTGGTCAGTTGCAGGACAACGCTACTCAGGCGCAGCCCAACCCAGTGCACAACCGTCAGCGACGCAAGCAGCAGAAGCGCAACCGCGGTCTCGTGGCCGTCCAGGCGCCGGATCAAGGCCGAGAGATATTCCGCCGCTGCCACCGACCCGTACGCCAGGACCGCGCAGTTGTTGAGCCAGTCTCCCCATCCAACGGTGAAGCCCGCGGCGCCGCCGAAGGCCCGCTTGGTATACACGTAAAAGCCGCCGGTTTGTGGCAGCATGGCCGCCAGTTCTGCAATCGAGACCGCGCCCAGCAGCGTGTAAACGCCGCCTGCGATCCAGGCTGCCAGAATCAGCCAACTGTTGCCCAGTTGCGCGGCAACGGTTCCGGGCAGGCGCAGGATGCCGACTCCGACCGTGCTGCCGAAGACCACGGCCAAGCCGAAGCCGAGGCCGAGGATGCGCATGAGGTGTGCGCGCGGCTTGCGGTTGGTGATGGAAGTGGCGATGGACAGCGGCTCTTCCTCCAGCAGTACTTCCGCCCCTCCCCTCAGCGATTTGCAGCGGCGGTTTCACGCCGAGCCTTCATCCGGTCGGCATGATCAGCGGCTGACAAGTATGCTCCACCCAGCAGCAGCATACCGCTCCAGAACCCCCAGAAAATCAGCGTGACCGACACCGCGAAGGGCCCGTACACCTCCTGAAAGTTCAGCCACGGCAGGGCGAGGATGTAGATGTATTTGGCGGCCTCGGAGAGCAGTCCGGTCACTACCGCAGCGGGCAAAACTGCACGTAGCGGAACCTTCCCGTGCGGTAACAACCAGTAGATGAGAAAGTAAATTCCGATGGTTGCAAGAATGGCCGACGCCTTCATCACTACAAAAGCCAGGCCGCGAAAGACGATGTTCTGGTCTCCGATGGCAAGTCCGAGCACCTTCAGGTTCTCTGCGGTCAGGGCGATTGACAGCATGGCCAGGCAGCCGCATCCCAGCGCCAATGCCACCGAGACCAGAAGGTTCATCAGGTAGGAGCGGTTCTTCTTGAAACCCCAGATGCTGTTCAAGGCCACTTCCAGCGGAAGGAAAATGCCGGTCGAGGTAATCAGCAGCATGACCAGCGATAGCGCCTGGCCGCGGCCCCTTACGCTGGCAAGAAACTGCAGGTTGCGAATCACGAAGTCTTTATTGCTCGGCAAGTAGTCGCGCAGCAACTCCAGCACCACGTTGTACATCGCGGCGGAGTGGAAGACACGGCGCGTCACCGTCAGCAATAGGACCAGAAAGGGAAACAGCGACAGGATCGAGTTCGCCGCCACCGAGAAGGCATAGGTATGCACCTCGGTTTGCATCAGGTAGCGCAGCGTGGACCAGCCGTGGCGGCGCAAACGATGGGCCGCACCGTAGGTTTCCGGCAGCTGGCTGAAGAGCTCTTTTTTCTCGGCCTTTTCCTCTTCCGCCTGCAGGCGCCGGGCGACATCCCCTGGGCGCAGCGGCGCGGCGTGCAACTCCGTGGTTCCATGTGGCTCCAGCGGCGGCGTAGCTAACAGGGTGGAGGATTGCGCGAACTGATTTGGCCGTGGTTTCGGCTCTTTGCCGGTAGGTTCGGAGTTGCTGCTCACGCCATCAATCGTAACAGAGCATTGTGGCCGCCCTTGACCACCCCGAAAGTGGCTGGTGGCAACTGTTTTGGGGAAGCTCACCTCAGAAAACACTTGCCAGAATCCTCAGTTCCTGCAATTATCGTCTGCTCCCCTTGCGCTTGGGCGGAAGAGGAGTTTTCGGTAGCAACCGAAACGCGGATTTGGGTTGATGTTTCTGTCAGCAGTCGAACTTACGCACGGGACGGGCTCCGGGGACTTGCTCTGACGCGAACGCGCTATTGCGTCAGTGTAAATTCGTGGGCCTTTTTCCTTTGCGAAGAACTGCGACTGGGCCGCAACCCTTGTTCCCGGCAACGCTGTGACGTCTCCATGCTTCTGCTCCTCAGGGTTGGGCTGGGAACGTTTCGCGAAGCAGGGGTGATTCAAGGTAACCAGGTGAAAGGAGTAGGGTTGTGAGAGAGAAAGGGACAGTCAAGTGGTTTAACGGGGCCAAAGGCTACGGGTTCATCCAGCGCTCCACCGGTGAGGATGTGTTCGTGCATTTCTCTGCCATTCAGGAGAACGGCTATCGCAGTTTGAATGAAGGCGAAACGGTCGAGTTCGACCTCACCAAAGGCCCCAAAGGCTTCCAGGCCGCCAACGTTCAGCGCGTATAGGCGCGTGCGCTACGCGGAAGCCAAGCGTTACTTCGCTCCCTGCGCTTCCGAAGACGGCCAAAACCACTAAGACCCTTCCGCTTCGGAAGGGTTTTTTGCTCCGTGCAATAGTTTTGCTGTGCTCGGGTAGAGCGGGCCTTTAGGCCCGTGTCCCGGATCGCCTTCCTTATTTTGTCATCCCGAGGAGGCCCTTAGGCCGACGAGGGATCTGCCCTTCGAATTTTCGGCAGCCCTTTAATCGCCGCAGCCCCCACCTCGCATGTTCGGCAACCACAGCGTCCTCGTCACGGCTCAGTTCCTCCAGCAACGGCAGGAGGCGCTCGTCGCCGCTGTTACCCATGGCAACCGCCACGTTGCGGCGCAGCCCGTTGAAACGCGCTCGCTTGACCGGCGAGCCGCGAAACACCTCGCGAAACTCTTCCACGCTGAGGCGGGCCAGCCATTCCAGTTCCGGATTGACCAGTTGCGGCCGCGCTTCGAGTTCCGGTGTCCGTGTCAGCGGCGCCTTGCGGTTCCACGGGCACACATCCTGGCAGATGTCGCAGCCGAACACCTGGCGACCAACTCCCGCGCGCAACCCTTCCGGAATCGCCCCGCGCTTCTCGATGGTGAGATACGAAATGCACTTTGTAGCGTCGAGCTGATAAGGCGCGGGAAATGCGTTCGTAGGACAGGCATCGAGGCAGCTCGTGCAGGAGCCGCAGCGGTCCGGAGCGGGAAGGTCCGGCGCCAGCTCGAGGGATGTGAGCATCACGCCGAGGAAGAGCCACGAGCCCAGCCGCTCATTCAGGATGCAGGTGTTCTTGCCTATCCAGCCGATGCCGGCATACTTGGCGAAGACGCGCTCGATCACCGGACCTGTGTCAACGTAACACCAGGTGTGCGGCGCGGGAACGCCTTGCCGGGCGCAGCTTTCGAGCAGGCGCGCTTCGAAAGTCCTCAGTTTTTCCAGTACCACATTGTGGTAGTCGCGCTCGCTCCACGCGTAGCGCGAAATCCAGCCCTGCGAAGTAGCACCGGCATGAGTGGAGTAAGGCTGATCGCTGTTGTAGTTCAGCGCACAAACGATCACCGAACGTGCCCAAGGAGCGGCGTTGCCCAGCGACGCGCGCTTCAACTCGCCCGTCTCCGCTCGCTTTTCCAAGTAGCTCATCTCCCCGGCGTAACCTTGGGCGATCCACCGGGGGAAAAACTCGTGTTCCCAAGTGTCGGCCACGCCGGCAACGCCCGCAAGATCGAACCCAACCTCGGAGGCCAGGCGCTTGATTTCGCCGCTGCTGATGCTACCGGACATGCTGGGGCGATTATAGGAGCGCTACCCCAGCCCCGTAGGCGCGGCATAGGATCCCCGTGCGTAGCCGGAGGCCAAAGCAAAGCCGAGTGTATGATACGAGCATGGATCTCGAGTTCACCGCTGTCTTTCGCCGCGTTCCCGAGGGCTACATCGCGTTTGTTGAGGAGCTGACCGGCGCCAATACGCAAGGTGCAACCCTGGAAGAAGCCCGAGCCAACCTGCACGAAGCCGTTACCCTGGTGCTGGAAGCAAACCGAATGCTGGCGCAAGAGGCGGCCGCTGGAACCGACGTAATTCGAGAGCCGCTGAAGATAGGCGCGTGAAGCGACGGCAGCTCATTCGGCACTTAGAACAGCAGGGCTGTGAGCTGCTGCGCGAGGGCGCCAACCATTCCGTCTATGTGAATCGCGCCGCCGGCAAGACCTCGACCGTGCCCCGCCACTCAGAAGTCAACGATCACCTGGCCCGCAAGATTTGCAAAGACCTGAATATTCTGGCCCGCAATCCCAGCATGATCTCGCGTCCCTGTCATGGAGACTAGGCGGGCAATTGCGGCACACGCCCGACGACACAAGCGGTTCCATTCTGGAACCGCTTAACAATTCTTTACCAAGAATCCTGTAATCGCTTTGGCGCTCGTTCGCATTTGTTTTATGTGGTCCGGTTGTGGCGTTGGCCAACCGACGTAAGCCCTCACCCTCCTACCAATTGCTTGGCAGCGAGTCGCTCAGCTCCGTGGTCAGCGCCCACTCGATGGCTCGCTGCTGTTCGCGCGTCAGCTTCTCGCCGTCGCGCGTGAGGTAGAAGACGTCATGCGCGACAGCGCCCTCGGTATCAATCAGCGCGACTTCGATGCTGCAGCTCTCAGCCGCGAGAGTTGAGCTGATGGTGTACAGCAGCCCCGAACGGTCCTGGGTGATGACCTCCAGCAACGTGCTACCGGGCGAGGATTCGTCGTCATAGCGCAGACGAGTTTCGACCTTCAGCTTCGCCGGCTTCGTATCCGCCTTCAGCCGCGATTCCAGCAACGGCTCCAGCGGCTCTTCGCGCATCAGGATTCGGGTGACCGACTTCTGGAAGCGCTCGCGCTCCGGGGGATTGAGCTCCAGCGTGTGGAAGCGGTCCTTGAAGTAGAAGCTGTCCACGATTACTCCTGAGCGATTGGAGAACGCGCTGGCCTTGGTGATATCCATGCCCCAGCCGTAAAGAATTCCAGCCAGCGTGGAGAACAGCCCCGGACGATCGGCAGTCACCACCGTGAGTTCGTGCTGACCGCTGACGCGCCGCACGCCTAGTTGTACCGGGTCCTTGCGCAGGTGGCTTGCCATCTCGAAATGCAGGATTACCTGCTCCGGTGAGTGCGACATCAGGTAGCGTTGCGGCAGGCCGTCGAGGAACTTCAGCAGTTGCGAGCGATGCTTGGGCAGCAGCGCGGCAACGCGCTCCACCTGCTCGGTACAAACGTTGGCATGGAAGCGCTCTTCGTCCACGCTGCGGTCGAAGTAATTGGCCGTGCCTGCGTACAAGCGCCACAGGTTCTCCGCCTTCCACGGCGTGAGCGCTTCAGGGTTCACCGACTTGATGTCGGCGAGCGTCAACAGCGTCAGCATCTTCAGGCGCTCCGGCGTGCCCATCTTGCCGGCGAGCTCGCGCACGGTCTCCGGATCGTAGATGTCACGACGCCGCATGGTTGACGACATCTCGAGATGAGTAGCGATGAGAAAGCACACCGTCTGCACATCGTCATCAGGAAGACCCATTCGCTGCACCGCCGCCGCAGCCAGTTGCAGGCTGTTATGCACGTGGTCGGTGCCAGCCAGTCCCTTGCCGGTATCGTGCAGCAAAATCGCGAGGAAGAGCAGCTCCGGTCGCTCCAGCTCTGTCAGCAAACCGCCGAACGGCTGCAGCCACTCGACGTCATTGCTCTTCAGCCGGTGCAGCGCTTCGATGGCGAGGAAGCTGTGCTCGTCCACGGTGTAGCGGTGATAAAGATCGCGCAGCACCAGCGAGTCGATGGTTTCGAATTCAGGAATAGCCCGGGTCAGCAGGTTGAGCGCATGCATCCCGCGCAGCGCCTCGGCTGCGTGTGGCTGAACCAGCAGTTCGCGCAGGTGCTCCCACAGGCGGGCGCCCTGCGGCATGGCGTCGGCGAGGGCGCGATGCGCATTCTTCAGCCGCCTCTCCGTCTCGAGACTCAACGCGACTCCATGCCGCGCCATGAAGGTGAACAGCCGCAGCACGACCAGCGGATCGCGCGCGCCCGCCGACTGCTGAAGAAACACGTGACCATCTACGACCGAGAAGTCCTCGTTGGAGACACGCGAACGCCAGCGCTGAAACGAACGGTACAGCGACGACCGGTCTCGCGGGACCTGCTCCAGCAACTGCGTCGTGTTGCGGTGGATGGCGCGGGCATGACGGTAATACAAGCGCATCCACTCCGCCGAGGGCAAGGCGCCGTCGCGGGTGGCGATGCCGCGCGCGGCCATCTCATCCTGCGCCTCCCAAGTCACAATGTTGTCGTCGCGCTTACCGCGGTAATGCAGGTAGCAGCGGCTGGCGGTGAGAAACTCCATCGCCTCCAGCAGTTCGGCAGAGTGCTGCTGCTGGCTGTGCGATTCCGGCCACTTGCGCCCCGGATTAAGCGCCTCGATGGCGCCAAACCACTGCGCGACGTGGGTGTCGCGTAGCCCTCCCGGACCGTCCTTCAGGTTGGGCTCGAGATGGAAAATCGTGTTGGCGAAGCGAAGATGACGCGTGCCCGTGACTTCCGCCAGCCGTTGCACCAGCACCCCGGACTCGCGCACTACCAGTTGGGGCAGCTGCTTGCCGCGTAGCCGCTCAAACAATGCTGCCTCACCGGTCAGAAAGCGGCAGTCGAGCAACGAGATGGTGAATTCGACGTTGTCCTGTTCGAAGCGCGCACAGTCGTCCAGGGTGCGCGTAGTTGGACTGACGCGCAGGCCGATGTCCCACATCTCCTGGCAGATGCTGCGGACCGCTTCCTGGGCACGTGCGCGCACTGCTTCGTTCTCGGCCAGGAACAGAAGATCGACATCGGAGTGAGGGAACAGGGCGCGCCGGCCGAATCCTCCCAGCGCAACCAGCGCGAAACCGGCGTTCGTGGAAACCCGTTGCTCCCAGAGCTGCAGGGCAAGCTTGTCAACGATGGCCGTGCGATCGCGTATCGAGGCAATCCCCGAACCGTTGGCCTGGAACTCCGCCCGCAGCCGCTCGAACTCCTGCTGGTAATAGGAGCGCAGTGTGGAGTCGGCCGCCGGACTGGACATGGTTCTCCTGAACTCGATTCAGGCAGATACGCTCACAATGCGGTTTCGCCGCGTTCGTCGTTGCGAATGCGGATGGCTTCGTCAATGCGCGACAGAAAAATCTTGCCGTCGCCGATCTTCCCGGTGCGGGCGGCGTTGGTAATTGCCTGTATGGCGGAGTCCACCAGCCGGTCGGGAAGAACAGTCTCGATTTTCACCTTTGGCAACACATCCACGGTGTACTCGCGCCCGCGATAGAACTCGGTGTGGCCTTTCTGGCGACCGTGTCCGCGAACTTCCGTCACCGTCATGCCCTCCACTCCGATCTCGAGCAGGGCGTCCTTGACGGCCTCAAACTTCGAAGGTTGAATGACTGCTTCCAGCTTGGTCATAAATTCCTTAAAAGCAGTGGTTAGTGGTCACGGCAGCGAAGCCTCCCAGTAATAGCCTTCTTCGCCGTGCTGGGTGAGATCGAGCCCTTGCACCTCATGTTCGGCCGTGACGCGAACCCCAATCGTGAAGTCAACGATCTTCAGGATGACGTATGTGCCTACCACCGCCAGCACAATTGCGATCAGCACTCCGACTGCCTGGTTCAGGATCTGGTGATAATTGCCGTCAATCATTCCCGATGCCAGCGCGTTGCCTTGCGCGTCCTTGAAGATGGGGTTGACAAGCTTGGTTGCGAAGACGCCGGTCAGAAGCGCGCCGATGGTGCCGCCCGCGCCGTGGACTCCGAAGGCATCGAGCGAGTCGTCGTACCCGAGTGCGGCTTTTACCTTCGCCACCATCAAATAGCACCCGACGCCAGCAACAAGCCCGATCAGCAGCGCCGGCATCGGACCGACGAATCCTGAAGCCGGAGTGATGGCGACGAGTCCAGCCACGCAGCCGGAGATCGCGCCCAGCGCGCTGGGTTTGCCATTCCGAATCCACTCCGCCCCCGCCCAGCCGATGGCCGCCGTGGCGGCCGCGAAGTGCGTGGCCACGAATGCGCTGGTCGCCAAGGCGCCTGCGCTCAGCGCGCTGCCGGCGTTGAAGCCGAACCAGCCCACCCACAGCAAACAGGCCCCAATAAAGCTGAGAACAACGCTGTGCGGCATCATCGGTTCTTTGGGATAACCGAGGCGCCGTCCGAGGTATGTCGCGCAGATCAGCGCTGAGACGCCCGAGGTGATGTGCACCACCGTTCCGCCGGCAAAGTCGAGAGTCGGAAAGCGTCCGCCCAGGCTTGCGTTCAGCAATCCGCCTTTGCCCCAGACCATGTGCGCCATCGGCGAATAAACCAGCAGTGACCACAATCCCATGAACAGCAGCATGGCGCTGAACTTCATGCGCTCGGCGAACGCCCCGCTGATGAGCGCCGGCGTGATGATGGCGAACATCAACTGGTAAATCATGAACGTCTGCTGCGGAATGGTGCCGGAGTAATCCGGATCAGGCGGTGCTCCCACGCCTCGCAGAAAGGCGTGACCGATCCCGCCGATAAAGCTGTTCCCTGCCCCAAAACACAGGCTGTAGACGACGATGGCCCACAGCACCGTGATCAGCGCCATCATGGCGAAGCTCTGCATCATCGTGCCCAGCACGTTCTTTTTGCGCACCAGGCCGCCGTAGAACAGCGCCAGCCCCGGCCCGGTCATCATCAGCACCAGCGCCGAACTGGCCAGCATCCAGGCGTTGTCGGCGGAGCCTTTGGCATCGGCCACCTGCTGCTGCAACTGGGCAATTTGCGCGGCAGGATCAGCAGGGGCGGACGGTGTTTGCGCGGCTAGCGAGCCAATCGATACAAACAGAAGAAGCAGTGGCAAGAACTTTCGTACCAACCGCATGAAGCACTCCCATGAGAGCGATATAGAGCGTATTCGTTTTGTATCAGGGCACGGCTTTCCAGCCGTGCCGCAGCCTGTCAACCTAAGACGCAGGCTTTAGCCTCTGAGGGACTTAGCCCGCGAACTCAGGGGCTAAAGCCCTAACCGTTTCTCACAGCCTTTCGGCACGACTAAGAAGTCGTGCCCTGACACAAAGCTTTTATGAAACCAGGGCCAGTTGCCGTCAAAAATTGAATATCGGTTTTTCCTGCGGATGAGAAATTCAAACTATTTATGGGCGGCATTAGTTAGGGTTATCCGGCGAGCCCCCGGTGTTTTCAAGGGATTAGGCCATCGGACGGAGATGTCATGGGCCGGTTGTTCCTATTTCGCTCCATTTTGGGACGGTGTCATCGGGGTTTCCCCGATGTTCACACGTCACAAACGGCTGTGACTTTAGTCGTTGCCAGCGGCCGGGAAAGGGTTAGAATAGAGTTGGAATTGAAAATGATTTTCAACTTCATATTCGGCCGTCATAAGAAAGAGCATCGTCAAGCCGACGCCCTGGCCGACCTGCGGGTCGGCGAGAGCGCCATCGTCTCCGCTCTCGTGCTGTCTCCGCCTGTGGCGGAGCATCTGATGAACCTCGGTATTGTCCCCGGCTTGAAAGTCACGGTCGCGCGCAGCGGCCCGGGCGGCGGTCCCCGGGTGTATCGGGTCGAGGGAACTGAAATAGCCATGCGCCGCGACGTGTCGCGCCACATCCACGTGGAGCTGCTGGGCGCACCGGCCTTCGGAGACTAGCGCATGAGCGCCTCGGCGGTGAGCTGCCATGCGGCGGCACGACCCAGCGTCGACGCCCTGGGCACGGCCTATCGAACTATCGCGGTCGTCGGACCTCCCAATTCCGGCAAGACCACACTTTTCAACCGGCTCACTCGTCTCCGTCAGAAGGTCGGCAATTTCCCCGGCGTCACGGTTGAACATCACACCGGTTACGTGCGTGACGCCCAGGGCCAGGAGATCGCCCTGATTGATTTGCCGGGTGTTTACAGCCTCAGTCCCAAGTCGGAAGACGAAAAGGTCGCAGTGGACGTGCTGACCGGACAGATGCCGGGCACGCCGCGGCCCGATGCCATCATCCTGGTTCTGAATTCCACGAATCTGCACAGCCATCTGGTACTGGCGGCGCGTGTTATCGCACTGGGAACGCCCACCCTGGTGCTGCTGAACATGGCCGATGAGCTGCACAAGCAGGGCGGCCACGTTGACGTGCTTCCCTTGGCGCGGCAACTGGGCACGCCGGTTGCCCTGGTGAGCGCTACCACCGGAGAAGGCCTCGTCGCGGTACAGAATTTCCTGAACTCTGCGGTTGCGCGCCCTGAGCCTTTGGAGCTGCCGGTAGTGGGTAGCACGCGCGGCTATCGCGAGTGGGCCGTCCGCGTAGGGGAGAACGCAAAGTATCGCCGTCCCGCCACTCCAGTCTGGACGGAGCGGCTGGACTCCGTATTCCTGCACCACGTTTGGGGTCCTGTCATCTTTGCGCTGGTGGTCGTTGGCATCTTTCAAATGATCTTCGCCGTCGGCCAGGCTCCGTCCAACGCGATACAGCGATTTCTGGACATCATCGGCGGACGGGTGGGAACTTACCTGCCGCAGGGCGTCGTCAGCTCTCTCATCATCAATGGAGTGCTGAAGGGGGTTGGCTCGGTGCTGGTCTTCCTGCCGCAGATCCTGCTGTTGTTCCTGGTGATTGGAATTCTGGAGGACTCTGGTTATCTCTCTCGAGCGGCGGTGATTGCCGACCGCACCATGTCACGGGTGGGACTGAATGGCAAGAGTTTCATCCCGCTCTTGTCAGCCTATGCGTGCGCAGTTCCCGCGATCATGGCAACACGCACGATCGAGAGTAAACGCGACCGTATCGCCACCATCCTGATTGCGCCGTTCATGACCTGCTCGGCACGCCTGCCGGTGTACACCATGGTGATCGCGGCGTTCCTGCCGAATCGCCCGCTGCTCGGGCCCTTTCTCGGAACTCGAGCTGCCGCCATGCTGGGCTTGTACGTTCTTGGTTTCCTCATGGCTGTGCTGACGGCCCGCGTACTGAAGTCAACCATCCTCAAGAGCAAGGACGCGCCGTTCATTTTGGAGATGCCGCCGTATCGCTGGCCCACGATCTCGGGACTGGGCCTGCGCCTCGTGGACCGAGGCAAGGCGTTTGTTTATCGTGCAGGAACGGTGATTATGCTGGTTACGCTGATGCTGTGGGCGGCGACTAACTTCCCCTTGCATCACGGCCAGCCGCCTGAGGTGCAGAACAGCGTAGTTGCGAAACTCGGCCATACGATTGAGCCGGTGATCCGTCCTCTCGGCTTCGACTGGAAGATCGGCGTCGGATTGGTCACATCGATCGCGGCGCGCGAAGTCATCATCGCCACTCTCGGCACTTTGCACGGACTCGATCCTGAATCGCAAGCCACCGACTTGCAGGCCGCGCTGCGCCACGAGCTTACCCCCGCTGCCGCTGTCGCACTGCTGGTGTTCTTTGCCTTCGCCATGCAGTGCATGTCCACGATTGCCGTGGTGCGCCGCGAAACCAACGGCTGGCAGTGGCCCGCGCTGCAGTTCGGATACATGACGGTGGTGGCTTACATTGCCGCGTTCGCGGCGTACAACATCGCGGGACGCTTCGTGCGCTGAAGCGTAGGTTCCTGGCCGCGATCGGCAAGTGCTGTCGAGCAAAGATGCTCCACGCACGTCGGCGTGACGGGAGTAAATTAGCCGCATGGCGACACTGCAGACATCGTTAACTGAGTATCTGCACAGCAGCTACCACCGTACGGAGTGGGGACTGCATGTCCTGCCCGAAATGCGCATTCGTGTTTCGGAAACGCGAGTGCGGATAGCGGACGTCTGCCTCATGGCTACCATGCAAGGAAGCGAACGCGTTCCAACCAATCCGCCGCTCGCCGTGATTGAGATTCTTTCTCCCGAGGATCGTATCTCGCGTTACAACGAGCGCCTGGCCGACTATCGCCAGATGGGGATTCAGAATGTCTGGGTAATCGATCTTGTCAGTGCCTTCGGCTACGACTGCAGCACGGCAGCGTGGTTACCGGTTGAAGAATTCCGAGTCGCCGGCACGCCAATTTTTCTGCGGCTCAGCGACTTGTGGAATGAATTACAGGCGAACTAGTAGAGGCCGTGCTGCCGGCTTCACACCCGCGTCCCGCACATCTCCTTGATCAGCTTCGGCAGTACCCCTCCCGCTTTTCCCAGCACTACCTCATCAAAGAACGCGCTGTTCGCTGGTTCTTCCGGGCCGATGTAAATCGCTTTGGCGTTGTGCATGCGTGCCATACGGACGAAGCTGGCGGCCGGCTCGACCACACCGGAGCTTCCGATGGTGAGCAGGACCGTACAACTTCGTAGTTCGGCGAAGATGCGATCCATGCCGAAGGGCACTTCGCCGAACCAGCAGATGTGCGGACGCAATAGCGCTCCACACTTCAGGCAGGTCGGGATTTCGGCCCGGGTCATGTACAAACGCTCGTCGTCAAAAGGCTGGGTCCGGCAGCTCTCCCGCGAGCAGCGCGTCTGCATTAAGCGGCCGTGCATGTGCGCAATGCGCTGTGAGCCCGCCTGCTCGTGCAGCGAGTCCACGTTCTGGGTGCACAGAAAGAAGCGGTCGCCGAGCGCTCGTTCCAGTTCCGCCAAGGCACGATGGGCGTCGTTTGGAACAACGGTGGCATGGCGCTTACGCCGTTCTGAGTAGAACTGCCACACCAGGTCGGGATTGGCGTGAAAGGCTTGCGGTGTTGCCACCTCTTCCACGCGGCGCCCGCGCCAAAGGCCATCTGCGCCGCGAAATGTAGGTAGTCCGCTTTCGGCGCTAACTCCGGCGCCGGTCAGCACGAATACCCGGTCTTGCGGCGATAGAGGTTTCATCACTCCGTCGACGGCGCGCTCGCGCTGCTGGTGGCGCTTCCTTTCAGGTACTTGTCGAACCAGTCGATAGTGCGGCGCATGGCATCGATCTGGTTTTCGCGCTTGGCGAAGCCATGGCCTTCGGCAGGATAGTAATGTGCATCCACCGTTCGGCTTTCTTTCTTCAGGATCTCCACCACCTGTTCGGCCTCTTCCTTGGGCACGCGAATATCGTTCTCTCCCTGCAGCACCAGCAGCGGCGCCTTTTCGCTGCGAATGTAATTGATGGGAGAAGCATTGTCGTAAACGGTCTTGTCTTTTACCGGATCGCCCAGCAGCGTGCGCTCATACTGCTGCAGGAAAGGGTCTTCATGCTGCAGCATGGTGTACCAGTTGATGATGCCGAACTCCTCGACCGCTGCTGCCCAGATGTCTGGCGTCTTGCCGATGGCCATCAGCGTCATGAAGCCGCCGTAGGAACCTCCGGTGATACCGATCTTCTTCGCGTCCACGTAGCCGGTATCGATGAGAAACCTGGTGGCGTACACCTCGTCCTGCAAATCGCCTCCTCCCAAGTCCTGATAATTTGCCTTCTGGAAAGGCATGCCGTAGCCGGTTGAGCCACGTACGTTGGGCGCGATGCAGACATAGCCACGCGAGGACAGGGCAGCCGCCATTGAGTTGAAATAGTCTACCGTCTGTCCCGTGGGTCCGCCGTGCGGCAGCACGACCGCGGGATTAGTACGGTCGCGCTTCAGGTTGAACGGCATCCACAGAAAGGCGCTGATCATCTTTCCATCAAAACTCTTGTAGTGGACGAGTTGCGCCGCCGGCAGATCGCCGGGGACAAGTCCGGCAACCGCCGAATAGGTGAGTTGGCGCGACTGCTGTGTCCCCACTTCGTATACCCACAGGTCAGACGGCCGCTGCGAACTCTGGTGGCTCAGCAGCAGCGACTTGCCATCCGGAGAGAATCCGCTGGGATTGCCGGTTACGCTCGTCAACCCTTCCGGCATGGCCACCGCCTGCGATTTTCCGGTTGCCATGTCGTACAAGTAAACGGCGTTGAGGCCGTCTGCGTTCACTTCGTAGCTGGCAAGCCTTCCATCGGGCGAGAAATTTCCGCTCGACGCCTCCCACTGCGTGTCAGTGATCCACTTTAGTTGCTTGCTTGCGATATCAAGCAGAACTGCGTTTTGATATCCGTCCTTTTGGTTGGACGTAACCAGCACGGCCTTGCCGTCAGGCGAAATCGCACTGGCCGTGAACAACAGCTCGCCCTTGTGAGGAGTGAGTTCCTCCGCTTGCCGGCTGGAGACTTCGATCCGGTAAACGCTGGCGTCTGTGAATCCGGCATTGATACGGTTGGCGATAACACACTTCCCGTCTCTACTCCACTCCACCAGTTGCCACAGATGGTCTTTAGTCGGTTCGTTGGTGAGCTTTGTCACCTGTCGTGTTTTGAAGTCCAGCAGAGCGATGTCCGCCGTTGACGACGTCTTCGGCTTGTACCCGAATGCGATGGTTTTGCCATCAGGAGAGAACAGCGGCCCATTTTCAGAGATATCGGGTGTGTTCGTGAGATTGATAGCGGCCCCGCCGCTGCTGGGAATGGCGAACAAGTCAGAGTATTCGCCGCCGCCAAAGTCTTGGTCGTACACAATCCGCTTGCCGTCGGGCGACCACACCGAACTAAACTGGCGGTCGTCGGAAACTGTGAGCTGTAGCGGCCATCCGCCGCCGGAACTCACTTTCCATAAGTTCATGCGGCCGGTGAAAGTGGTGCTGAAGACAATGTCCTTTCCGTCCGGCGACCATGCCGGCGAGGCAACCCGCCGGCTGTAGAACAGGTCCTCGATGGCGACAGGGCGCGCCTCCGGATTCCACCGCGAAGTGATCTGCTCCGGATCAGTTGGCTGGCGATCGTTGGGAGAGTCGGCAGCCAACAGGGCCGTGGCAAGTGTCGAGACAACGCACAGAGCGAATAGGCCCGCACGCACCGTGCTCCTGCTCATAAGGGCGCCTCCGGAGAACTCTGCAAGGTAAACTTTCGCCCTGTCGGGGTAGCGCTCTTGCGCTCCGTCAGCATGCTTCATGTTCATACTTACACTCCTGCCGGGCCGCAGTAAGAAACACAGTTGGCGGAAATGCTCCAAATGCAGGCCTCGGAGGTCAGCTCTGCAATTCCGCCACTCGACACTCCAATCCTGTACGAGCCACCAGACATCGTCGCCGAGTGCATAATGCGAAGACGTTTCTATATACTGAAAAGTTCCGTCGCTACTTGTCTTCCGCTCTTCCAGGAGCTGGAGGAAGCATCGGTCCAGCCGGTACGGAATCTATAACTCTTAGGGTGTGTTGGGCAAACGACGCAGCGGTGTGAGACCGGCGCGTGCCTGGAGCCGAGGGAGCAATTCAATCCTTGTCCACAGTATTGACCAACGTTGAAACCGAGAAGCAGGAACGCGTCATTGACGCCTTCCGCCGCTGGGGCTACCTGCAAGCCAATCTTGATCCGTTGGGACATTTTGCCCCGCTGCCGCATCCCGAGCTGGATGTTACCGGCGATACCGCCGACGCCGCGCGCCGCATTTATTCGGGCAGCATTGGCGTTGAATTCATGCACATTCCCGATCCCGAGCGCCGCCAGTGGATCCAGGAGCGCATGGAGTCACAGGACGACGAGCCGGTTGACCGGTCGCGCGTGCTCGATCAACTGGTTCGCGCCGACATTTTCGAGCAGACCATCCACTCCCGCTACATCGGCACCAAGCGTTATTCGCTGGAGGGGAACACCGCGCTCATCCCGCTGCTGGACGAAATCCTGACGTCCGCCTCGGACAACGGCGCGGAGCAGGCCGTGCTGGCCATGAGCCATCGCGGGCGCCTGAATGTCATCATCAACATTGTGAGCCGCCCGGCGGCCGAGATTTTTGCCGGCTTTGAAGATGTCGATCCCCGCAGTGTGCTTGGGGGCGGCGATGTGAAATATCACATCGGCGCAACCGGCATGTTCACCGGTTCCAATCGCAAACAGGTGCGAATTCACCTGGTGTCGAACCCGAGCCATCTGGAAGCAGTTGATCCGGTGGCTTTGGGCCGGGCCCGCGCCAAGCAGACGCGCATCGGCCGGGACGGCAAACTCAAAGTGCTGCCCGTGCTCATGCATGGCGACTCCGCCTTTGCCGGCCAGGGCATTACCGCTGAAACTCTGAACCTTGCCAACCTGCGCGGTTATACCGTCGGCGGAACGGTCCATATTATCGTCAACAACCTCATCGGATTCACCACCAATCCGACGGATGCCTATTCCGGCCGCTTCTCCTCCGATCTGGCCAAGCGGCTGCCGATTCCCATCTTCCACGTTAACGGTGAAGACGCCGATGCCGTGGTGCGTGCCGGCCGCATGGCACTGGAATATCGCTACGAGTTCAGCAGTGACGCCGTGGTGGACCTCATCGGCTTCCGGCGGCATGGTCACTCGGAGGTGGACGACCCGACGATCACCCAGCCGATCCTGTATCGCAAGATCAAGGACCACCCTCTGCTCTACCAGATCTATGCCAGGAACGTGGGTTTCGATGCGGAGCCGTTCGTCCAGAAGTTCCAGGCGGAGCTGGACGCCGCTGAAAAGGCCGGCAAGAGCATGGCCCGGAAGCCGGTGATGCGCCAGTTGCCCAATTACTGGGCGCCATATCACGGCGGTCCCTACAATCCGGCCGATGAAGTGGACACAGGTCTTCCCGCTGACAAGCTGCACGAGATCACGGATGGCCTGGTGAAATATCCGGCCGATTTCCACATCCACCCCAAGGTGCATAAGCTTCTGGAACAGCGCCGCGAGATGGGGTACGGCAAACGTCCGCTCGACTTCGGCATGGCAGAGGCGCTGGCGTTCGGCTCGCTGGCGCTGCAGGGCACTCCCATTCGGCTAAGCGGGCAGGACAGCCGCCGCGGCACCTTTAATCAGCGGCATTCGGTGCTCATCGACATCGCCGATGAAAGGGAATACGTGCCGTTGTGCCATCTTGCGCCCGGACAAGCGCGAGTGGACATTTACAACTCCGAGCTCGCCGAGGCCGCGGTGTTGGGCTTCGAGTATGGCTATGCGCGCGACTATCCTGAAGCGCTAGTGATGTGGGAAGCGCAGTTCGGGGATTTTGCCAACGGGGCGCAGATCATCATTGACCAGTTCATCGTGGCCGGTGAGGACAAGTGGGACCTGCTGACAGGACTGGTGCTGCTGTTACCGCATGGCCACGAAGGCCAGGGACCAGAGCACTCCAGCGCGCGCATCGAACGCTATCTGCAACTCTGCGCACGCGATAACATGCAGGTGGTCCAGCCTTCAACTGCGGCGCAATACTTCCACCTGCTGCGCCGCCAGGCGCTGCGCAAGTGGCGCAAGCCGCTGATCTGCTTCACCCCGAAAAGCATGCTGCGCCATCCTGAGGCGCTGTCACCGCTCGCCGAGCTTGAGCGTCCACGCTTCCAGACCATCATCGCTGACGAGGGCGCTCTCGATGCCAAGCGAGTGCTGCTGTGCACCGGCAAGATTGCTCACGAGCTGCGAATGGAGCGCAAGAAGCTCAAGCTCGCTGTGCCCGCGATCGTGTCCCTCGAGCAGATGTACCCCTGGCCCGAAGAGGACGTTCGCCAAGTCTTGGGGCGCTATAGGAATGCCAGCCAATTCATCTGGGTGCAGGAAGAACCAGCGAACATGGGGGCACTGTCGTTCATTGCGCCGCGTCTGAAGCGCATCCTCGGCTCGCGGCTGCGGACTATCAAGCGCGCCGCAAACTCCACCCCGGCTACGGGCTCCTCCAAGGCCCACGAACTGGAACAGAAGACGCTGATAACAATGGCTTTAGGTAAGTCAGCCTAAGCCCTTTAGCAGGGCCCATTCTCGGTTCAGCCAATCATCCCGTGTGGCCTACTACTTAAGTCGCAAAACTGGCGATTCATCCCGAATTTGGAATAGCCAGGCAGCTGGTTCCTACCAAAAAAAGTAGCGGCTGTTTTAGAAAAGCCGTAACCCATTGAAAAATAAGATGTCGCAAAGTGGCTACTGTCTTGCACAACGCATACGGGGCGATGTGCATGGGTCACCCTGAATTTAGCGAAGCGGAGAAAACGATGAATCGAACTGCGCTACGAACAATTTGCTTGCTTGGGATTCTGGCTGTGTTCTCCATTTGGAGCTTTGGCCAGCAGATCAGCGGCGACCTCGCAGGTACCGTAAAAGATCCTAGCGGTGCGTTGCTGCCCGGGGCAACAGTGGAAGTGACAAACCTGGCCACGGGATTCAAGACGCGCACCACCACTAACACCGGCGGAGAGTTTCACTTCATAAACCTGCCTGCCGGACACTATTCTGTGCAAGCGAGCGGTGGAGGAATGAAGGGCGGTTATCAGGACATCGAAGTTCTGCTCAACAAGACCCAGAGCGTGCAAATCACGACTGCTCCCGCCGGAACTGCTACCACGGTTGAGGTAACCGGTCAGTTTGTGCCCTTGGACACTACGACGCCAGTCATCAGCTCGACCTTCGAGCCGAAGGAAATTGCCGATCTGCCGACGACTTCCACGGGCAGCGGCGTGTTGAACCTGTCGCTGCTGAACGCCGGCGTTGCCAGTACCGGCGGCATCGGTGTGGGCTCCGGTCCGTCGCTTTCCGGACAGCGTCCGCGCAACAACAACTTTACGGTTGAAGGCGTGGACAACAACAGCCTTTCGGTGACCGGTCCGCTCATCACCATTCCCAATGATGCGGTGCAGGATTTCACCGTCATGCAGAACGTCTACAATCCCGAGTTCGGCCACTCCTCGGGTGGTCAGTTTAACCAGACCATCAAGAGCGGCACCAATACGTGGCACGGCACCGCTTACGAGTACTTCCAGAACCGTAAGCTGAACGCGATCGATTCCCAGGTGGCGCAATCGCAAGTGGCCGACGGCCTGACGCCGTCCAATCCCCGCTACGACAACAACCGCTTTGGCGGCAACCTCGGCGGCCCGGTCATCAAGAACAAATTGTTCTTCTTTACCGACTGGGAGTACACCCCCGTTGGTCAAGTCGGCCAGGCGTCTACGGCCTGCGCTCCAACCGCCGCAGGATATGCCATGCTAAGTGGATTGTTCCCCAACAATACTCAACTGCAGACGTTGCAAAAATATGTACCTGCCGCAGGATCGCAGGCGACCAGCGCTAGCGACATCTGCTCCGGCGCAGGCTATAACTTCAACACTTCACTATCCCCAGGATTCTCGCAGATCACTCCGGGCATACCGAGTACGCTCTGGAACGACCACACGAATTTTGTAAACATTCCGGTCGGCGACGTGGGCTTCAGCGGTGGGTTCTATACAAACACCTTGAGCACCGCCAACTCCCTCGATTGGAACATCTCGGAAAAGGACCAGGTGCGCGGACGCCTGGCTTGGGTAAAGTACGACGCTGTTGACAACGCCGCGCAGATTCCCGCCTTCTATGACACGACGCCGCAGCGGTATTGGCTAATCACGCTGGGTGAGTATCACAACTTCAGCTCCAACGTGAACAACGAGTTCCGTTTTGGGTTCAACCGCTACTCGCAGATTTACCCGGTAGGTCCACAAACCTACCCGGGACTGAATGTGTTTCCCAACCTCCAGATTTATGAATTCAACGGCCTCCAGATGGGCCCCGACGGCAACGCACCGCAGGAGACGATCCAGAACCTCTACCAGTTCATTGATAACCTGAGCTGGGTGAAGGGCAAGCACACCTTTAAGTTCGGTGGAGAATTCCGCTGGTACACCAGCCCGCAAACGTTCACGCAGCGCGTGCGCGGCGACTACGAGTGGAATTACTTCTCCGATTACGTGAACGACTTTGCACCGAACCCGGACCAGGGTGACTTTGCCGAGCGTTCCGCCGGAAATGTCGTCTACTACGGTAACCGCAAGGCGGTTTACTGGTATGCGAACGACCAATGGCGTATTGCGCCGAAGTGGACCTTGAACTACGGCATCCGCTATGAATGGACGGGCGAGCCACTGGCAGCTACCAGCTTGCAGCCGTTGAACGCCATCTCCAACGTTCCCGGCCTGATTACCTTCGGCGCTCCGACCACGCAGAAGTGGAACTTCATGCCGCGCGTCGGCATTGCGTACTCACCCAACCCTGACACGTCGATCCGCGTTGGGTTCACCATGGCCAACGATGTGCTCTTCGATAACCTTGGGATCCTGTCGCTGCCGCCACAAGTGCAGCAGACCTGCGACACGCAGGCCCCCGGGGCGGGCGGGCAGACCGCAGCCTGCTTCTGGAACAACGTCAATTTCGTGTCCAGTGGCGGATTGCCTTCGAACCCGGTTCAGATCACCGACCCGTCGGTTGCCCGGGCTGCAACCAGTGCCTATATCCCGAATCAGCGGCTGCCCTATTCCGAGAACTTCACCGCCGGTGTCCAGCACATGTTCGCCAACAAGTACACGTTGGAGGCGCGCTATGTCTGGACCCGCGGCATCCGGTTGCCGGTCCAGACCCGCATCAACAGGACGACGGACATAACGGCTACCAACAGCCTGCCCACCTTCCTGACCCAGCCCTCGCAGGCCACGCTGGATGCGTTGCCGATAACCCTGAACCAACTGAAAGCCAACAATCCCAGCTATATCCCGGCTTGGCTTGATGCCGGCTTCTCGGGTGCTGTTGTGGCCTTCGAACCCTATGGCTGGTCTAACTACAACGGACTGCAGGCGCAGTTCAACCGCGTCTACACCAACGGCTTGCAGTGGCAGCTTGCCTACACCTGGAGCCACACGTTCGATAACTCTACGGCGGAAGTTTTCTCTACGGTGCTGACACCGCGCCGTCCGCAGAACTTCGCGTGCATCAACTGTGACTCGTCGACTTCGGCGTATAACCGCAGTCAGCGCTTCACGGCACAGATCCTGTACGATCTGCCGTTCTACAAGACCAGCTCCAACTGGATGATGAAGAACGTCGTAGGCAACTGGCAGATCTCGCCCATCTTTACGGTCCAGACTCCCGAGTATGCGACGGTCCAAAGCGCAGTTGATGCCAACTTGAACGGTGACTCGGCCCCGGATCGTTCCGTCATCAATGTAACGGGCATACCGAACACGTCCAGCAACACTAGCCCGCTCAGGAATAGCAACGGAAAGGTCGTGGCCTACCTGGCTAACGATCCAACCGCGCAGTACATCCAGGCCAATCAGGGGGTCTTTGCCACGTCGCCCCGTAACACGCTGCCTGCTCCACGCATCGACAACTGGGACCTCAGCATCCTGAAGCGCGTCAACATCACCGAGCGCCAGTCGATTGAGTTCAACTTCCAGGCGTTGAACGTGTGGAACCATGCGCAGTATGTGCCGGGCTACATCAGTGACGTCGCCCCGCAGGGCTTCACCGGCGGTAACGTTCGCAGCGTGCTACTGACCGGCAGCTCGACGTTTAACGATTGGGCCTCCGCGTTCACCAACCATCCGCGGCAGGTCATCTTGGTGTTGAAGTACATCTTCTAGGAAAGCGTCTTATGACTTGCTGTACTTGGGGAGCCTCCAGGCTCCCCAATTTTTTGTGATTGCATCTGGCGCGGGGTCTGGGAAAAGGAATGTGCCGGTCCGGTAAACTGCGCCAAATCTATCTCCGCAACAGGCGAGCTACGGTATCGAGCAAAACCTCGGGCGCCTCGCCTTTGGAGAGAAAACCGTCAGCGGACTGCTGTTCGCCAAGTTCTTCAACGCTCCCGGAGACGATGAGAATCGGCACGTCAGGCTTCAACGCTTTCATTTCCCAGGCGATTTCTGTTCCGTTCTTGTCACTCAGAAAATGGTCAGCGATCACCAGTTTGACGGGATTGCGTTGGAGCATTTCGATCCCGGCCTGCCCCGACGAGGCAGTCAGGACATCGTATCCGGTACTGCCCAGCAGAAGCTTGCGGACGCGGAGTGCGAAATCGTCGTCGTCAACGCACAGGATGAGGGGGCGCTCCGGCCCCGCCGTTGGGGAAGACATGGGCGCTCCTGGCGAACACGCAAGTATAGCGCGAGAGAAAAGAATTAGAACCGACCTTGGTGGACAGCAAACGGCTTGGCCGCCGGCTCCCCGGTTCCAGGAAGCCGCGGGGTGTCATTTCAGGAACATTTCCTTTTCTGGCAGATTTTGTAGCAACTACACAACCCAGGTGGTGGCAGAATGGGCTTGGAGGCTGCGCAGAGCAGACGGGGGCAGGCTCGACGGTGAAACAGAACACAGGATGGATGGCGGCGATCGGCGTGGCGATTGCGGCCATTTTTGGCTTTTCGGTTCTACCATCTCGCAATGCGGGTCCGCCCGCGGGCGCCGAAGGGGGCCAGCCGAAGGCAACAACGGCCGCGGAAGCCGCCAGTTCAAACCTCGAAGTCCTTAAGCTGCCTTGCAGGGAAATTGAGAAGCGGATCTTAGAATTTCTTCCTGAGCAAAAGCTCTTCGCTCCTGACGAGTGTTATGAAAAGGGCGGCCCGAAGGCCAGTTGGACGCCAGCCGACGAAGCAGCGTCTCCTGAACTTCACTTCCTGATTGCCACGCTGCCGAATCCAGTGCACACGCACTTTGCTCTGGAGTTCGACCGCCTCACCGACGCCCTGCAGCAGGCCGCCCAGGACCAGGGTTACAACTACGACTCCTCCTGGCTGCCCTGGGTCCAACAGCCGCAGCGGTACGGCGGTTTGAGCGACCAGGACAAGTCGGACGAACGGCGGCATTTTCGCGAGAAGCAGCCCGGTGTGCTCGTCTTCCGCTCCGCCCTGCCCGACTGTGGTCAGCAGGATGCACAGCAGAAGGACGTACAACAAGGTGCAAACCCGGGGGCAAAACCCAACTGCATTGGCCGACCCTACGAACAAGGGCTGTTGGTTTTCGTGGTAGGCGAAAACCCGACCGGAGGGATTGACAGCGAACAGTTCCAAAGGGCCATTGCGTGGATCAGGGCTTTGCGTCCGGGCGGCACTAAGAGCAACCTTCGCATTCTCAGCCCGTTTTTCTCCGGCTCGTTTTCGTCGCTGGCGCGATTACTGACTACTGGAGAGCCTTACGCCTACATCGTCGCGAATAAGGCGTCGATTCCCGGAGCGGGGGCGATCGATAACCTTTCTGCGGTTGAGGTATTCAGTGGATCAGCCAGCGCCCAACCGGGAATTAGCTGGTTTCAACAGTTCCTGGCTCAACAGAAGCTTGGCAGCTTCCGCACATTCCAGGAAAGCGATGACCTGGTGATCAACCGCTATTGCCGCCTTCTGAAGCGGCAAGGGTACGATACGGGACGACTGGCCATCGTCTCTGAGGATGAAACCGCTTACGGAGCGGTGGGAGCCAATGCCCGAGTCGCCGAAAGCAACCGGAACAATCGCGTTCCTGCACTCTACGAGTGCATCCAACCCGTCAACGACGGGATCCACGGCCCGCTCAACCTCTATTACCCGCGGGACATCGCCTCGCTACGTTCGGCCTATGCCAGGCAGGGGATCTTTGGCGGCGTAGCGCAGCAGGGTACAGAAACTGGCTTGCCGCAGAATCTGTCGGAAAGCGACAGCAGTGAACACGACACGATTCGTTCCTATGGAGGCGAACAGAGCCCACAGTCGCAGGAAGCCACGCTATTTGCGCTGGTGAACCTGCTGAGGGCGCACCGCACTGAGTTCATAATCCTGCGCAGCAGCAATGCCCTCGACCAGATCTTTCTTACCCAGTTCTTTGCCCGTACCTACCCCGATGCCCGAGTAGTCATTCTCAACTCCGACGTGATGTTTCGTCGCAGCACCGAAAGCCAGGGGTTCCGTGGGACCATGACGCTGAGCACCTATCCTTTGCTCACCTGGGAGCAGGATTGGACCTTCTATCAGCTACCTGAGAGCCGGCACAGCCATCGCGCCTTTCCCGATGCCAACGCCGAGGGACTTTATCTGGCGAGCCGTTTCCTCATTCATTTGCAGAACTCGGAGTTGGGGCCGGCCAGCCCGGAGAAGACGCCACTCTGCCTTGGGCCAGTTGATTCTCCCAGCCCGGTTGCATGCGGCTCGCAGGGCTCTTCCGTGCTGGTTCAGGACTATGGTCCGCCTTCGTGGTTGCTGAAAGAGCCCCTGAAGGCCGGGGACGCCGCGTCACCTACGAGGCCTCCGACCTGGTTATCGGTACTCTCCTCGGGACAAGTGTGGCCAGTGGCCATCATTGACGAAGAAACCATCCCGCAAAATCCAGCTCCGTCCGAGCGCAAGGAAGCAAGCACCTCCGATCGCTCCGTTCTGCCGCCAGCCTACACTAACGCTACCAAGCGAGTTGAGAATCTGCTGCTCCTCCCCCTGCCGATCCGGGTGTGGTTCAGCGTAGCCTTTGCCTGGTGCTTGTGGCATTTGTACTGCTGCTGGACAGGATCCCAAACCGGATTGCCGAAGAGTCGCGCTTACTTTGCTCCTGTGCCGGGGCCACAGCACCATATCCTGATTTTCTTTGGAAGCGTGCTCTTTGCCCTGCTGGCAATCGTGATGGCCATGCTCACCGGCAGTTTCTCCCCTGACTCGTCCGGCTACCCGTTCCTTCACCAGTTGGTTGCGATTATCACAGCGACGCTGACGGGAGAACACTCCGCGGTGTGGCCGTCCCCCTTCGTGCACCAATGGCGAATGAACCTCCTTTACTGGCTGCTTCTGCTGCTCGGCCTGACCGCCCTGATTGCCAACTATCTTAGGAATGCACAGCTACACCGGTCCAGGATGTGCGGAGGAGAGGGGAAGGCGGAAGATAAGTATCACGCAGCCAACGCGGAGGAGGACCAAGAGCAGGAGAAGCATAGAGGACACGCGGGCCATTCTTCGCATGCCGCGCATCATCATAGGGGCCCTGAGGGATCGGGGGAGCAGTTGGCGAGGAACGTTCGCTTATGGTTCGTCAAGCGCCGCCGCCACCTGATCAATTGGGAGGCGCGGCTTCGCCGGCACCCCAGGAAGCTGGCGTTATTCGCAGGTTTGTTGTATGTCGCAGTCACCCTGCTCCTGGCAGACTGGCTTTATCACACCCTGGTCGAGAATTCGAAGGACCCCACTCGCGTATTCGTATTTTGGCGCTCCGTGAACATGTTTACCGGCGTGTCGCCCCTGCTTCCATTCCTGGTGCTCATCGTCGGCCTGTACGCGTGGTTCTGGTACACCCTGAGCGGAGTCGCTCTATTCAATCGCGATCGCCCTCAGCTTCCCATCAGCGCGGACCTGCCTGAGAATTTGCCAATGTTCGGCCGGGAGGCAGGCCACAAGATCGAGCGGCTGGCCAAGCCATTGAGCGGTGGCTATGGGCTCGTCCTGCCGGGGCTTTTGTTCGGGTTGCTGTTCATGTTCTTTTTCTTTGTCCGAAGCGACGACTTCGCCGTACGCAGCCTGGGCGCAAAGCCTTACGGTCAGATGTATTTCGTCTGGCTCAGTGTTTGCATTGCGTTGATCGTCACGGATGCCTTCCAACTCCTGCGAATCTGGGCGCGCCTTCGCAAGCTGCTTGTCTATCTGGACCGGTTGCCACTGCGCCGCACACTGCATGCCCTGAGGGGATTTTCCTGGGGCACGGTGTGGAAGATGAGCGGCAGCGTGCTGGATCAACGGTACCGGCTGCTTTCTCGCCAATTGGAAAGCTTCCTCCATTTGAAGAACGAATTGGAACGTCTGGGCTCGCCGACCCTGAACCAATGCTTCTACAAGCGTCTTGCCACCTGCGAGGCATCCGGTGCGGCTTTTGTAGCGTGGTACGTCAACAACTGCCGCGAGTCGCGTGTGACGGACGTCAAACCGATGGAACGGCATCAGGAGGAGTTGGCCAGGACGGCGGGCGCCGTCTGCAAGCAGATTCTGCTGCCAGAGTGGCGCAACGAGCGATGTTCGCTAATCCAGGATCTTTCGCAGGGGGATAGGAAGGGCCCAGAGGGCAAGAGCCCAACCGAGTCAAAACCCGAGCTCCCATCTGCTCCCCTTCCTAACTACATGGGATTGTCGGAAGAGTTCTTTGCTCTCCCTTATCTTGGATTTGTGCAGAACATTCTGGGCAGAATGCGTACCATAGCGATCGGAATGTTGTGGCTATTCGTGGCAGCTACGATTTCGGTCGCCAGCTATCCTTTCGATCCACGGCCACTCCTGGGCGGCATCTTTGTCTTCGTGTTCATTCTGGTAGCCGCGATCACGATTTATGTTTATGCCCAGATGCACCGCGACACCACGCTGAGCTATATCACCAATACCAATCCCGGAGAGTTGGGCATGGATTTCTGGATCAAGCTGGTCGCCCTGGGAATCGGTCCCTTGGCAGCGTTGCTTACCGCATTGTTCCCCGATATGGCCAGCTTCTTCACATCGTGGATGCAACCCAGCGTGCAGGCTATCAAGTAGTAAGGCTTTGACGCTGTGAGAGTAGGCATCCGGCAATGATGACCGGCAGTTTAGGGGTGCGAGCAGCGTAACCAATTCGTGGACTAGCAACTTTGGTGCGAAAGGGGGGACTCGAACCCCCACGGGTTTCCCCGCCAGATCCTAAGTCTGGTGCGTCTGCCAATTCCGCCACTTTCGCAGGTTGGTAAGCTAAGCATTATTGCCACCACAAGTCTAGATGCAGACATACGACGAGTGCAATGCCACGAGTAGTCATCAATGCCTGCCTCCCTGCTGCGATCGCGAACGAATTGGGGAAGCTGGGGTCAAAAGGATCGCGATGCCGGAGCGAAGTACATCCTGGCGGCAACAAGGGCATAGAAAGAATTTCCTGGCAGCGGTGAAAAGTTGCACTCCACGGGCAGCCAGAGTTGTCAAGAAGATGGGGAATCAAGGAGATACGGGGCGGCCCACGTCTTTGGCAGCCATCTTGCCCGTTGATTCAGCAACAAAGTCTTCCTCCGGAGGTGAATGATGAAAAACGCCAAGCTGTTTTTGTGGTTGCCTGCGCTCGGTGTGTTGGTAGTCGCATTGACCTGGTTGCAACCGCTTGCCGTTGCGCAGCAGGACCGCGATCCGGCAGCGCCAGCGGCTCAGCAGGAACAAGCGCAGCCCAACAACAAGATGACTCAACAGTCGGATGTAAAGACCTTTACGGGTAAGGTCATGAAGTCCGGCGAAGAGCTCGTCCTGAAGAACAATGCAAACCAGACGACTTACAAAATGGACGATCAGGAGCGGGCCAAGTCGTTCGAAGGCAGGACCGTCAAGGTTACTGGAAGCCTGGATGCAGCGAGCAACACAATTCAGGTCGCAAGCATCGAACTTGATTCCGGTACCTAGTGCCCTTTCCTGTCAGGAGGAGGGGCGTACAGGTCGCGTCCCTCTTCGCTGGCAACCCAGCATCGGCGCTTTCACGACCGCGTACCCCCCAACCTGTTCTCGTTGCCGACGAGGATCCTTGTCCGTGAGCCGAAGTTGAAACTGGCCGATTCGACCAGTCCGAGCATCATGGTCAAAACAGACCTCGCCGCGGCCTGAACGAACATACGACTGACGTTAGGTGAGCGTGGCAGATTCTTAGCGAGGAGTAAGCGCCTCCACGGCACGGGAGCTAGCGAGGTCGCACGGCCATTGGCGAACCCTGAACGTCTCGAGAAGCTCCATCCTTGAATCATCCCGATATCTGCACCATCTTCGAAATCAACGATCAGGAGAGGTCTATGCGTTCGGGGCTGGAACGCGCCGTATCGCAACCTGGCGCGATTATCACGTATGCCACGCCACACCTGAACGAGCGAAATTGCCCAGTTTAAGGCGGCCCCGCTGGGGAGCCGCCCGGGTGAAGCAAAGTTGAAGTGTTAGAAGACAATCTTGCCGGCGAACTGGATGATTCGTCCCGAAGGTAGCCCCGTGAAGAACGAACCATAGGGGCCGGTCGGCGGCGCCGTCGTGACCTGAGGCTGGCCAAAGGTGCTATCGGCAAGATTGAGGTCTGGGTTGGCAAAATTCGGGTGATTGAAGATGTTGTAGAAATTGGTGGTGAAGTTGAAAGTGAGCCGCTCCGTCAACTTGAAGTTCTTGCCGACGGTGACGTCGGAGTCGAAGAAGTGAGGTCCACGGTACTGGTTCCGTACCTGGTTCGGAAACGTCGAGAACGAGCTCGCCGAGCCGAAGGCAGCAGGATTCAGGCACTGACTGTTGCCATTGACGCAGCTCATTTGTCCATTCAAAGTCAAGACATTGGCGACCATGTTGATCGGTCCATAGTTGTTGATGGAAGTGTTGCCATCAATAACGGTGAGCGGCAGGCCCGAGCGCCAGAAGAAGTTCTCGGAAATCATCCAGCCGCCTAGTGCTGCGTTGGCAAAGCTGTTGCTGAACTTAAACGGCATCTGGTACACGTAGGCGCCGTTGAAGCTGTTGCGTACATCGTAATCAGCGTTGCCATAGTTGTTGCACTTCAAACAGGTGGGATTGATCTGATAGACCAGTGACCCTAACGTCTGAGAATTGTTGTAAGGAGTCGCGCTGATACCCCCGTTGGACACGTCATCGAAGGCATGGCTCCAGGTGTAACTGAACTGCAGCGACAATCCATGTGTCTGTCGCATTGTTATGCTGCCCGTTACGCCGTTGTAGTTGGAGACGCCACTAGAAGAATACTGCTGAAAGGTAGAGAAGATCGGGGTGGGTGCGGCGACCGGAAACGGCGAGAAGCCGGCACCGTAGGCATTCAAGCCTTGATTATTGACCGGGATATGGACTCCATGGTTTCCCACATAGCCGATGGAGAGCGTGGTCATGCCGCCCACGGCCTGTTGGACCCCAAGGCTCCACTGCTCGTAGTACGGGGTGTGGAAGGTCTCGATCTGGTTATTGTAGGCTGGGGTTCGGAACAAGGGACCCAATTGCGCGCTCAGGCTGCTATAGGATGCCCCATTGTTGAATCCCGACATGATAGCTGCGGCGGTCGCTGCCCCCTGAACATACGGACTGTTGGAGGTGGTGGTGTCACCCCATGGAGTGTCATTGATACGAACGTTGACCAATCCAGGCAGGTTGGTCATGAACGCATCGCCCACCACTGCCGGGAAGGCGTCGTCGAAGATCCCGAACCCGCCGCGAACGACGGTGTTCGGCCCCAACGGACTCCATGCAAAGCCGAACCGGGGCGCCCAGTTGATGACGTCGGTGGCATTGTAGAGCTGGTGGTTGTGGCCGCTGATGATGGAGTTGTACGGAGTAGTCGGACTGAGCAGACCCGCATCGAGGAGAGTGTTGAATGGCGCCTTCAGCAGCGAGCCGCACTTGGTCTGGCAGACTGGATTGGAGTTTTTCTCCGCCCGCAGGGCCAGGGTAAGAGTTAAGTTTTGACGGACTCTCCACTCGTCCTGTGCGTAAACGCCTAGCCCCCACATGGCGACTGGTTGGGTCAAGCGAGAGGGGAACGCCTGACGGGTTTGCAGGGCAGTTCCGTTATAGAAGTCAAGCACACCGCCGTCCGAGTAGTTTGGGTTTCCCACGATCGTGCCCGAGTTACCGGTGGCATCACCGAGGAAGATCTCGGGGTTGTTGCGTATGCTGAAGACATAATCGGTAATGTCGTAACGCCGGAAGTTGGCGCCGAACTTCAAGTTGTGCTTGCCCTTGGTCCAGGAGAGATCGTCAAGGAACTGATATTGCGTGACGTTTGTTCCCTGTGGAAAGGCGAAGGCGTTGCTCGTGATACCCCCCGAACCCAGATTGAAACCGGTGGAGATAATGGAATAGGGGAAAACACTCGGGTTCACCTGGGTGAAGATCGCCTGGAAGTGACTAAGATCCGCGCTGAATTGGTTGGTCATGTTCGACTTTATTATGCGGGTCCAGCCAAACTGGCCATCATACGCGGGCTGGTAGCTGGCAGCGCTAAGTTCATCGCTGAATGGATCGGCCAAGGTGGCTTGCGTACCGTGATCGATGCGAGCACGGAAGTAGAACTGGTTGTTTTGTGACTGGTTCCAATCGATCCTAAAGGGCAGGATCCATTCCGTTCCTGGCAGGGCCGGGTTCGCCTGGTAGGTCGAGAAGCAATTGTTGGCGTTGAACGCCGGATTGACGACTGGCAACGCCTGACCGCAACTTCCCGCAACGTAGTTGGTCCCGTTGTACCCTTTAGCGTTTGTGTAGAGGTTAAACAGCTTAGTGTAAAGCGCCACCTCGTTCGGGTCTACCATCGACAGGTTGGCCAGCGTCTGACCGATGAAGTTCGGCGTCGGTACAAAGACGGGTCCGGTCGAAGGGACAATATATTGAATAGCTTCGTAGTCGACGAAGAAGAATAGCTTGTCCTTCTTGATCGGCCCCCCCATTGACGCCGCCCACTCGTTGTTATTGGCAAAGGGGCGGGGCGTCCCGCTCTTATTGTTGAACCAGTCATTGGCATTCATAGCGCGGCCCGTCCAGGCGTACTGGACGTTGCCGTGGTACTGGTTGGTGCCAGACCTGGTAACGTAGTTGACCTGGGCGCCAGCCTGCTGGCCATATTGTCCAGAATATGCGTTACTGACGATGGTAGCCTCCTGCACTTCGTTCTTGCCAAGGGTCAGGTTAGTAGCACCCGAATTGTTCAAGTTCAGGTACGGATTCATGTCGTTCTCGCCGTTCACTGTGAATAGATTGGAAGTGGCGGGAAGGCCATAAGCGCTGAAGTTGCCATATCCCATTCCGGTGTTCATGGTCACTCCGGGCGCGGTCTGAGCTATGTAGGTTAGGTCATTGCCACCGTTGGGCTGGTCACTGATTGAGCTCGAGTCAAAGTTGGTGGACAGGTTGGCGTTGTCTGTTTGCACCAGTGGCGGAGCACTGCTAACCTCCACTGTTTGCGAACTAGCGCCAACAGCCAGCTTGATGTTCGCCACCGTTGACTGGCCGACGCTAACGTTGAACTGACTTTCTGTTTTGTTGAATCCTTGGGCGGAAACACTGACGGTGTAGCTTCCCGGAGGCAACAGAGCAAGCCGGTAAAGACCGCTCGAATTGGTGGTGGTTACGCGCGTCTCAGCCGTGGCGTTGCTTTTCAGGGTGACCTCAGCATTTGATACCACGGCACCGCTGGGATCTGTCACCGTTCCCAACAAGTCGCCTGAAACCAGCGATTGTCCGAATGCTGGGGGTGTCACAAGACACGCTGCTAGCAGGCATGCTAACAACGCGAAGAAACTGCGATGTCCTGTCATATACATAACCTCTTCTTCTATTGCCAGGACCCGCAGGGATGATTTCTTGGCAATGCTCAGAGTTATGCAAGCCGGCGACCAACAGAAAGAGGACTTGCAAGCTACTGTAGATACAAGGTGTTTCCGCCAGTGATAGGAGTATTACCCCCCATTAGGGTACTGTTTGTCACATATTTCTTTTCTTTTCGTCACGGGTCGAAACATCTCGAGCTGATTCGCTTTTGGAAGCTGTCGGCGAGTGCAGTGATTGTGTAGGTGGCAGCCGTGGGCTGTACGTCATTTTGCTCTCCGCGAATAGAGCCGAGCGGTGCCGTCTATCATGTACTGCGTGTCGCCGAAGGTCCGAATCCTACTGTAGGTTTGCATTCCTCGTTGGGAATGCACGAGCCGTCAACAGAGCTGTTCATGGCGTGAGACTAGGCCTCGCCTGTGATGCCACGAGAGCGAACCATCGGGAAAGCGCATGAACGCTTTCCTCTTACAGTACGAAAGACGCCGACTCCGTCCATAGGCTTGCCATGGCACTCGACGCAAATGGCTTCAACGGCTGTGTGAGTGGACATCGACAAGGGAGACAATTTCTTCGGCAGGATCAATGACGGATTGAAGCACAAGCTTCTGGTGGCACCTGTAACCTTGGCCGCTGGACAACACGGGGCAGCGATATCCGAAGTAGGACGTAAGATCCCACCACGCGCTTATTCATGTGAACTCCCAAAAGCGTGGTTCCAGCGTGAATTCACAAATAACTTCAACTTGAGTCTCGGTTAGTGATGCAGTGGACGTACCACGCGCTCCGCATTACGTACCTAGCGATTACTCGTATTGTAAAAGCATCTGGCTTGTAAAGGCATCTGGCCGCGGCGCTCCAAACCTCAGTCAGGGTCTTCTACGCGAGACGTCACCCCGGAGGTTGCAACCTCTCGCACCGGGCGCAAGGCTGCATCAAGCCCGTAGAGGATAAAGCCGGCCGCGACCAAAATACCTCCGAAGATCAAACCGTTTATTCCCAGAATCTGCTCGCGTTCCCCACGAACCAGAGAGAAAACCAACAGCAGCATGGGGACTACACCCACAAAAATCGCTCCCAATACGCCGCCCGGGACTTTGAACGGCCGCAGCAGACTGGGTTCGGTAACTCGCAGCACCACCAACGCCAGGAACTCGAGAAACAGACTCCCGCCGTAGACAAGGACGTCTAGGGTGACCAACCTCTCGAATCCCAGCCCGAGACACAGTGCCCACCCGGTGGCAAGTACGACAATGGCTACCCACGGCGCCTGAGTGCGCTGATTCACTTTGGCAAAGACCCCGGGGAGCATCCCATCCTGAGCCATCGCAAATGGCAACCGCGAATAGCTCATCACCAGGGCGTTGAACATACCGAAAGCGCTCATCATGCCCCCCAGCACAATGCCAGTCTGCAACATTGGTCCACCGAGCATGTTCGCAATGTCTGCCCACGATCCTGTCTCCCATGCGGCCGGGCTGAGGCGCGTCATCGCGACCGCCGCAACGGGAAGAATGTAGGAGACGGCCACTAGAACCACCGCTGCCATCATGGCGCGGGGATAGGCCTGCTGTGGTTGACTGACCTCGGCGGCTATGGTCGAAGCATTGTCCCATCCCATGTAATTCCACATCGCGATCAGCAACCCCCCGATGATGCCGACGTGCACCGTGGTCGGCGCCGTCACGGCGTGCGCTAGCGCTCCGTACCTGAACGGGGCCATTATGACGATGACCGCAAACGGAGCCGACAGCAAGCAGAAGAGCCAGATCGAAGTGGTCGCAACCACCTTAATGCCGGCAATGTTCAGCCCTGCGCAGACAACCACCACGGCTACTCCGACAATCACGCCGCGGTAGCTCACAGCGAACCATGGGAAAAGACGCGTGAGGTAAACGACGAACAACGTGGGATAGATGGCCATGTCGAAGACGCTGGCCGCAAGCGACAGCCACGCTTCCTGGAAGCCCCAGCAGTCGCCCAACGCCCGGCGGACCCAGGCATAGTACCCGCCCTCCTTCGGCAGAGCGCTGGCCAGCTCACCGATCATGAAGGCGGTTGGTAGACTCCACAAGACGGGAGTAAGCAGAAGAATAAGGATTGCCCTGCCATAGCCCGCACCATGCACGATGTCTTCGGTGCCGTATGTGCCGCCCGACACCATGAAGAACGTGGCCACTACTAGCGACCAAAGCTTGAGCTTTACGGACTTCCTGCCGGAGGTCAAATCCTGGGCAGCATCGTTCGTTTCGAGACTGGGAACCTTGGGTCCGAACAATTTCTATGGCCGCTCCCTCGACCTTCCCGGTGTGCGTACGGCTCGAATTGTACGCTCGGCCTTCATCCTTACAAGCTTGGAGCTGCGCCTCTAAACAAATGCGGCGCCAGCTGGGCTACTTCCCTTGCAGCAGAGATGTGACGGCTTGCTCCAGACCGCCCATGTCCACCGCTCCAGTGTACTTGGCTGCAATGCGGCCATCGCGGCCAATGAGAAAGGTGATGGGCAGGCCGAAAACACCGCCATAGGCCTCGGCGACCTGCTCGGTCCCGACGGCCACCGGGTAGTTCATCTTGTATTCGTGGTAGAACTCGCGCACCGGCTTTGGACCGTCGTCCATGGAAATGCCAATCACCTGCAAGCCCTTCTGGCCATATTTGTCCTGCATGGCAACAAAATGCGGGATCTCGGTACGGCAGGGAGCGCACCACGTTGCCCAAAAGTCCAACAAGACGACCTTGCCGCGATAGCTCCCGAGGGCGAGTGGCTGGCCGTCGAGGTCCTGGAGCGAGAAGTCCGGCGCTATAGAATGAGGAACGTTCGGCGCCCCACCCAAGGCGTCGTTACCGGCGTGGGACAAGGCGCCGTGGTGACGGAGTTTCCAGACGCCAATGACCAGCAAAACGCCCACGACAATCAGAATCGCTCTTCTCATTTGGCGCTATTGGCCTTTGATGGTGGGGTAGCCTTTGTACACCCAGTCGGTACCAAAGTTGTCGGTAATGTAAAGGACTTTCACGTTGGTGAAACCGGCCTTGTGCAGCTCATTGTAAGCCGGACGCACATTGGGACAGTGGCGCCAGGGGCAACAACCGCAGTAGAGAACAATGAAAGTGTTATGCGGCAGCGGCTTCACCCGGCGACGCAAGGCGGCAATCCCTTGCGCATCGGAACCGGGTCCTACGTACTCGGAGCCGGGAATGTGCGCCTGCATATAGAGGAGCGATGGGCCGACGTTTAGGATGACGGGCCGGTCGCCAGTGGTCTCCTGAAGAATTTTAACCAGATCCTCGGGGTTGATGAGCTGCGGGCTGCCTGGAGGCAGGTCGGATTGTGCTACGGCCGCGGCAGTAGCCAAGAGCGCCAGCATGAGGACTGCCGCAACGGCGACGACTAATTTCATGTTTGCATTATCTTCCATAACTGTGATTGAGCCCGTTCACGCCCAGGGCACAACAGCCCTCATTCATCATTTTCTCAAAAAGCGTTGCGGGCCATATGCCACGTGGCCTGACGAAAGGCAAGAGAATTGCTGCGTGCAGCCGAGTGACAAAGCTGTATGAAAGGTCTTGACTTCACCACCGAATTAAGGCAACATCTCCCACCTGAATCAGACCTTCCTTGCGAAGGCCAGTCAAACTTAACAGTACTGGGTCGGCCAAAAGCAGTTGGATGGGCGACCGAACGGCTTCTCAGGTACCGGAGCCCCCCAAGCTCCGGAGTTGTCGAGGTCGTCAGGTAAAACTGCAGTCGCTGACCCGCCACCACGTCAGCTAAATATTGGGGGCGCGTCCTCTGTGCAGCCCGATCTGGAGGGTATCTTATGCCGCAGTATCTCCACCCAGGCGTCTACGTACAGGAAGTTCCTTCGGCGGTACGGCCAATCGAAGGAGTCAGCACCTCAACGGCCGCGTTCATAGGTGTGGCCGATAAGGGGCCTGTGCCCGGAACTATCTTGCCCACGGGTCGGCCAGCGCAGCCGGTATTGGTGACCAGTTTCACCGAGTATACGCGCCGATTCGGCGGCTTTCGTCAGGACAGTTTTCTAACTTACGCAGCGCAAGCCTTCTTCCAAAACGGCGGCAGCAGCCTTTATGTGGTGCGTGTGATTCCGCCGCCGTCGAGCCCGCCCTCCAATAACGCCGTGACCGCCACAGCGAGTGTCGGTGCGCTCGCCATCTCCGCGGCCAGCCAGGGGAAGTGGGGCAACAACATATGGGTGCTGGTCTCCCCCAGCTCCGATGGCGACGCCAAGAACTTCAAACTCCAGGTAATGTACGGCGCCACCGCCAACGAAGCTCTGGGCAACGTGGTGGAAACGTATGACAACGTAACCTTCAGTGGAAGCCCAAACCTGCTGCCAGGTGCGGCCAACCCGGCAAGCTACGCGAGGCAGGTGGTAAACCGAGCCTCGGAGTACATTGCCATCACCAGCGATTTCACGGCGCGTCCAGGCGATACGAATGTCAACCTTTTGAGCAGTCCACCAACGCCTCCTCCCCAGTTGAGTAACGGTAATGATGGACTCACCAGTGCAGTGAATTTCATTGGTGCCCCCGCCAGCGACAGCAGCGTAACGGGTACCGGCATTTTCGCCCTCGACAAGATCTCCGACGTCAACCTGATTGCTATACCCGGCCAGGGCGACATCAACACCGTGAATGCCGGTATGACGTACTGCAAGAATCAGCGTCAGTTGCAGGATTGTTTCTTCATCGGTGACGTCGGCAGTATCTCCGACGTGAACCAGGCGCGGACAGACAACGCCAGCCCGACCGTGGCCACCATTGCTGACGCGCGTACCTTTGCCACTACCGGTATGGGCGGCCAGATCAACAAGGCCGTGGGCGACTACGGCGCCATCTATTTCCCGTGGGTGTACGCTTCTGATCCGCTGGGGCAAGGACGCAACCCCAAAATCCTGCTGCCGGCTTCCGGTTTCATGGCCGGCATCTACGCGCGTACCGACAATGCGCGCGGAGTCTTCAAGGCCCCGGCGGGCACCGAAGCTGGAGTTGCCGGCGCGCTGGCACCCTTTGTGACGGTAAGCGACACGGAGCA
>Ga0335085_10002159_pt1 | contig 37805 bp, 33 predicted proteins | sample Lox_Sample_45_FD_206712 | JGI IMG/M metagenome (GOLD analysis project Ga0335085, IMG submission 206712) | Soil microbial communities from Loxahatchee National Wildlife Refuge, Florida, United States - Lox_Sample_4.5 | ecosystem: Environmental > Terrestrial > Soil > Wetlands | place: USA...
TTTTCATTTTCTTTGACCTTTCTCCCCTGCCCCTCCCACCCCCCCCCCCCCGCCGCTGGTTTGTCTCTGTCTTCTCTGTCACACTATTTAAGCGACGCGCGTTTTTGTTGTCGCAACTCCTGCTGCTCGCGCAGCAGTTGAACTTTTTCCGCGTCGGACGTTTCCGGCAAGCTGGCTTTCTGATTCAAAACGGTAATCTGACGGTCCAGAGATTGATTCCGCAATTTCAGCGTCACGTCGGCGAGTTGCTGGTCGGGATTGGGGAGCTTACGATCTTCGGCTACGGCTTCGGTGACAAGGCCGCGCATTTCCGGCGATTCACATTCATCCAAAAACGCGGCGAGGCTTTTCCAGGTTTCATTCGTCTGCGCGGCGAGCCGTTGGGTAACAATCTGCCGCGCGAGTGGATTGGAAATCCAGTTCGCATCCAGATGCAGCGCGGCCCAAGCCACCAGTTCGTCGTGGAGCAGGAGCAGTTTAAGCAGCCAGAATTCCTGCGAGGACGGGCGGTTCAAAGGTTCAGGTTCAACGTTCAAGGATGGATCGTCCGGTTCCGAACCTTGAACCTGGAACCTTGAACCTGGATTTTTTTTGAATTCCGCGCGGACGGCTTCCGGTGAAACGCCCAGCCGCAGCGCGGTTTTCTGCGCGTAGGTATCAACCAATACGGTGTTGCCGGTTTTATGAACAGCCTCGGCCATGCCGCGCAGAACGGCATTCCGGCCTTTGTCACTATTCGGGTCATTTTGCAGGCAAAGCCGGTTCAGATAGTAATCAAAAAATCCTTCGGCGTTTTCCACGAGCTTGCGGAAGGCTTCACCGCCATTGGCTTTGATGAAACTGTCCGGGTCGTGCGGCGCAGGCACGATGGCCACGCGCACCGCCAGGCCGGACGCAAGCAAATGGTCGAGCGAGCGCACGGCGGCGTTCTGGCCGGCTTCGTCCGAATCAAAGCAGAGCACCACTTCATCCACGTAACGCTTGATTATGCGCGCATGCTGGTCGGTAAAGGCGGTGCCTTGCGGCGCGATGACGTTTTGGACACCACCCATAAAGCAAGCAATCAAATCAAGCTGGCCCTCGCATATAATCGCAAAGCCAGCATCCAAAATGGGACGTTTCGATTTATCGAGGCCGAAAAAGACTTTGCTTTTGGTGAAAATCGGCGTTTCGGGTGAGTTGACGTACTTGGCGGTTTTCTCGTCACCGGACAAAATCCGGCCGCTGAAACCAATCACCCGGCCCTGCTCATCACAAATTGGGAACATCAGGCGCCCACGGAAGCGGTCGTAGAAATGGGGAGTACGCGCGCCCTCGCGTGTTGCCGACGATGCCTCGTCGTCAGCTTTTGCGGTTGACGCGGCGTCAACCGCTGCATCCGAGGCGGATGCGCTCCCCGTTTTTCGGATGATCAAGCCGGCTTTTTCAATCAAATTGGGGTCGTGGTCCTTGCTTTTGGCCCAATTGACCGTGTCGTCCCACAAATCCGGCGCGGCGCCCAAGCGGAATAGTTTCACGGCTTCGGGCAAGACACCGCGTTTGGCTAAGTAATCGCGCGCGGTTTGGCCGGCGGCTTCGTTGAGCAGGCAATTTTGCCAGCGTTGCGCGATTTGCTCATGAATCTCAAGCAACTGGTCTTTGAGATGGCGCGACTGTTTTTCGCCGGGACTTTGGTCAAGTTCGATGGGAATTTTCGCGCGGTCGGCAAGGCGACGCACGGCGTCCACGAATCCGATGTTTTCGTATTCTTTGACGAAGGTGAACACGTCGCCGCCCTTGTGACAGCCAAAGCAGTGGAAAATCTGCCGGTGCGGATTGACGTTGAAGCTCGGCGTTTTCTCCTTGTGAAACGGGCAAAGCGCAACGAAGTTCGCGCCCGCCTTTTTAAGCGGCAGATACGAGCCAATGACATCCACGATGTCACTGGCGGCGCGAATGCGTTCGAGCGTTACGGAAGAAAAACCGGACACGCACCCGGTCTAGCATCCGGGCGCGATTACGGCAAATTCATTTCGCACTGTCCGGCCATGCTGGTTCAGCGTCTAAGTCCGCCCGCCGCGGCCCGTTATTCAGCCGGCGCATCTTGCGCCAGTTGATTATTGCCGCCGGGCGTGGTGGGTGAGATCAGCAGCACGCCAAGGTAGTCTTTGACGTAAGGACCGGTGAAGGATTTCTGAAAAACCTGACTCTGCACGGTGTATAAATCGGGAAAAAAGTGCGCGCCATACCAGCGGGCTTGATAGGCGTTGGCGGCATCAATTTGCGCCGAGGTGTAATTGCGTGCGTTCAGAAAGGCCAGCGCGAAAAGCAATATGCAGGCGAAACGAACCATGCCCGCAGGCATGCCCAGATAGTATTCGGCGCCGCCAAAAATATTGCTGCCAAACAATTTCAAACCCACGGTGCGTTTGAGCAGCGAAAAGATAAAAAACACAACCAGCGCCAGAATCACATAAGCCAGGAGATAACTGGCCAACTGATCCAGGGACGCCACTTTGATGAGCAACTGGGCCACCATCGTGTAAAATAATCCGCAGACAAAAATTACCGCGAGCCATTGGAAGGTGGGCAGGATTTCCTTGGACATGCCGTTTTTGCGGCCGCGAAAGAGGCCAAACCCCAGCACCAGCACAACCACGACGTCAAACCAGTTTGCTGGCAGACCGTTTGCGGTCAGCGAGTGGATCATATTTGCAAACATAAGCCGAAATTAAGTTCGTTAACCGCCTATGCCAGCAATATCCGTTCCACGCCTCAGGGTGGATTAGCCGAGAGCCAGAATTGTATGTCAGCCGCCTGCGGATTGCCCGGGTCCAACCGCAGCACTTCCAGATACTGCGCCCGGGCTTGCATAAAATCATTCAGTTGTTGCGCATAAAGGTTGCCGAGCGCCAAATGGGCGCGAACGTCATCTGGATGCGCCGAGAGGATTTTCTTCAGTTCATTCACTGCGTCGGGCACGTAATCACCGGCTTTCAACACCAAGGCGAAATTGTAGCGCGCGTCCTCCGAATCCGGCCGGATGGCCAGCGCCATTTCATAAGAGCGCCGCGACAGGTCGAAATCCTTCAAGCGATAGGCCACCACTCCGCAGTTATATTGTGCCTCAAACCAGCTTGGGTCCAGTTGCGACGCCACGCGGTACGAATCCACGGCGTCCTGGTATCGTTTGTCACGCTCAAATTGCTGCGCCTGCGCAAATGCACGTCCGGCCGCCCGCCGGTCGCCGGTCACGGGTTTGGACGGCGAGAGATACAAGTAGCGAGGAAACGGCGGTGGCGCGGGTTGGACCAAGTGATATGGTTTTGTCGTCCGCTTCTGCACCGGCGCGATGGGCGCCGGTTTCGTTTGATTACCATTGGCATTCGCCGACGGCAACGTCATCGCCTTGGGTTTCGGTGATGTGGAACGAAACCAGTTCAATGGATTCATCTCATGCAGAGTACCCGGTCTTTCATCGGATTGCCGGGGCGGCGTTTCCGCAGCAACGGAGGGACTCGCCGACGGTGTGGATGGACTCTCCGTTTCAGCAACTTCCGGCAACGATGATTCTTCCGAAGACTTGGCATTGGAGCGCGGCAAGGGTTGAGTTCGTGCCACTGACGGTGCCTTCCGCTCGGCAGGTTGCGCGGAGGAAACGGCCGGACGATTCACCCGCGTCGGATTGGCGGCGCCGGTCGCTTCCGGCTCCAGATCGCCGGCGATGGCATTCACCTGCTCCCAATCCGCCTGGCGCGGGATCAACGCGAGATAGGCTCGGTAATTTTGCAAGGCGAGCGCGTTATCGTGCAAATACTGGCGCGCCACGGTCGCCAAGTTCAGCAACGCCGGCCCATAATCCGGCCGGGCCTTGACTGCGGCGGCAAAATATTGCGCCGCATCGCGCGGACGGTTCCGCTGCATCTGGGCAAGACCGAGACCGTTCAGGGCTTCAGCGTCTTTGGAGTCAATTGCAAGCGCGGTGCTGAAACTTTTTTCCGCCGACGTAATATCGCGCAGGCGCAGTTGGGCGACGCCCAGTTTGGCCCAGCCTTCGGGCTCCTTGCTGCGTCGAAGCACATAAGCAGTGAACTCGGTCTTCGCCACGTCCGGCTTGTTCTGTTCCAGCCACAAACAACCCAGATTGTAATGCGCCTCCACCAAATCGCGGTCCAGCGACAGGGCGCGTTGATACGCCAGCGCGGCATCGGCGGGATGGCCGGCATGTTGCTCCGCAACGCCGAGATAATTCCACGCCTGCGCGTTGGTGGACATCAACGCCGACGCCCTTTTAAATTCCTCCACCGCCCCGGGGTAATTGCCGCGGTCAAGACATTTCCTGCCTTTCAACAACGCGCGCGGCCCCGGCGGCCCGCAGCCGGAGAGAAAAACCGCCAGCGCCAGAAAGGCGATTACACCGCATCGGCTCATGTTTTTTGTAGCCAGCATCGGCGCTGGTGGTAGCATTCATGCCTTGACGTGTCAAGAAACGCACTGGTTCAACTTGTTCAAATTTTTTGCGGGCTGATGGCGGCGGGCATTTTTTGTTTTGCCGGCCGGCAAGTCCAAGCCGCCAATCTGTCGTTGCGGCAAGCCGGCGCCGCGCGCGTACGGGTGCTGATTGTCGAAAACCCAAACGCCACCCGCCAGTACCAGCCGAATGCCGCGGTCGTCGAGGACATGGTCAATCGTGGCATTACGAATCTCACCGGCAAGGCGACCGTTGCCGAGGCATGGCGCAGCCTTGTTTCGACGCAGGATATAGTTGGCATCAAGGTTTATTCCGCCGCCGGGTCAATCAACGGCACGCGCCCCGCCGTCGTCGCCGCAGTGATTCACGGATTGCTCGACGCGGACTTGCCGCCGGAACACATCATTATTTGGGACAAAGATGCCGATAATTTGCGGGCCGCCGGTTTTTTTAAATTGGCCGCCTATCTCGGAGTGCAAGCCGCTGGCAGCATGCAGGCAGGTTATGATCCGACTAACTTTTATCTGCCTGACACTCCCATCATCGGCCAGCTCGTCTGGGGTGACCTTCAATTCGGGGAAAAAGGACCGGACGTAGGCAAAAAATCCTTCGTCTCAAAACTGGTCAGCCGTCAAATCACCAAAATTATCAGCATCGCGCCATTGCTCAACCAAGACGCCGCCGGTGTGTGCGGTCACCTTTACGGCCTGGCGATGGGCAGCGTGGATAACACCATGCGTTTTGAGGACGACCCCGGACGGCTCGCCGTTGCCGTGCCGGAAATTTACGCGCTGCCCGCGCTGGGCGACCGTGTCGTACTCAACATCACCGACGCGCTCATCGGTCAGTACGCAGGCAGCTCGAAAGGTTTGTTGCAGTACTCGACGGTGTTAAATCAATTGTGGTTCAGTCGTGATCCCGTCGCCCTTGACACGGTGGCCATCAAGGAACTCAACCGTGAACGGCAAGCCATTGAAGCGCCGGCCTTCAAGTCCAACTCACAACTTTACGCCAACGCCGCCCTGCTCCAACTGGGGATAAACGACCCCACCAGGATTGAGGTGGAGAAAATTCGTTAAAAACCGGGACAAAACGCTGCTTTAGCCAGTCGCCGGTTCAACCTTTCGAGCCTTTCTGGCCTGTTCCAGCGCCTCTTTTTTCTGGCGCAGACATTCCGGGCAGATGCCGTGCGTGGTGGGTGTGTCAAAACCCTGCTCCATGAAATCCTCCAGCGGCATCCATTCACCCCTGTAATCAATACGCCGACACCAGGCGCACACCCGCAGGAAGCTTTCCAACTGCCGAACCCGTTTCAGCAATCGGCGGGTTGACTTGTTCACCAACAGCCAGACAGCCAGAAAGAGCAGCATCTCCAGCGTGGGTCGCTGGTAAACGAAAGCGAAGGGGTCTTGGGAGAATATCAGCGAAGGCAACTTGAGCAATTCGTCAAGAAAACAAAGGAGAATGATCGCCAGAAAACCGACGTTTTGATACAATACAATCCTTGTCAGGTACGACTTATTTTCCATAATTACAACGTCAACTCCACAACCTGCGGAAGACCGCCGAGCCATTTCCAAAAATGACTTTCGACTCCTGCGTTCCCACTCCGGCCACTACAACCGCTCGGTTGTCGAAGACGTCAGAATGAACCGCATAAAATGTGCCGCGGGAATTTCGCCGTTCGCAAAGCTGAAACGCTCCTGCAATCCGGCGAGCTGTCCCGCCACTCCTGCATTACTCTGACAATTTATGCAACGGAAGGTTCAACTCAATGGTTTGAAAACAAACCAAATCCGCCTGCGAGCAGACGGTATGAAAACATTGCCACCGGCGTTAGCTTCATTTAAAAATGTTGCTGTAATGAAAGTCCACCGGCTTGGTGCGTTACTCTGGCTGCCTTGGACCCTGGTTATTTTGTTCGCCGGCTGCGCCACCAAGAACCCCACGGTCAACGCCTGGCGCGATGCGCAATTGACACCTACACGGGCAGACACGATTGCCCTGACTATCCAACCCAATCCCAGCCCGGAAAACGCCGAGTTGGGCCGCCTGCTGACAGTCGAGTTGAAGCGTGAAGATTTCAAACTCGTGCCGATTGATCAGGCGGACTACCTGCTGGCCTACACATTGGAAGATGAATTGGCGGACCAGGGGCGTTCGATAATCATGACTATACCGGCATCCCCACCGCAAACGACCGGGCAAATAATGGATCAGTCGTTAACCGGCGGCTATTCAGCCGGCCCTACTTTTCCGGCCAACAGTGTTTCGAGACCGGTTTTTTTCCGCAACCGAGGCATTCGATTGTTCCTTTATACCAACCCCAAAACCCATTCGGGCAGCTTCCAAATTGCCTGGCAGGGATACATCGCCGCCGGACAAACCGCTTCCGCTGAACGCGAAATGGCGCTGATCAGAACGTTGCTCAACTATTTGGGAAAGGAACAACACGGTTCGGTCAATTTGGCCCAATAAAGGTAGCGGCGCACCGCCCGGTCGTCCGAAACTTTCATCTTTCAACGTTCAACCATCAACCATTCCCAATCAACTCCGCGTGAAACACCTTGATGCCATTGAGCATGAATTGGATGGCCACCGCTGCCAACAATAAGCCCATGACGCGAATCGCAATGCTCATGGCAATCGGACGGAGCCAGCGCGCGCCGCGCACCGCCAGCCGGAAAATCAAATAACTCACCAACGCCACCGCCAGGATGCAACCGTAAAGCGCGATGTGCTGGGGGAGGTCGCGTGCCTCATTTTGGAGCAGAATCGTCGTGGAAATGGCGCCCGGCCCGGCGAGCATCGGAATAGCCAGCGGCGTGATGGCGATGTCGTCCTTCTCCGTGCCGGCCTCCGTTTCCTCCCGGGTTTCCTGAACGCGCGAACGTTGCGCGCGCAACATGTCCAGCGCCACAAGCAGCAATACAATGCTCGCGGCGATCTGAAACGCGGCCATCGTGATGCCGAAGATTTTGAAGATGACCGTTCCGGCTGCGGAAAATGCCAGCAGCACAATCGCCATCGTGCAACACGCAATCCGCGCCGTGCGCAGACGCTGTTCGGGCGTGTTGTTGGGCGTCATCGCCAGAAATGCCGGCGCCGTCGCCAGCGGGTCCACAATTACAAACAGCGAACTGACCGCCAGCAAAATGTATTCAGACAGACTCACGCCCAGGGAATTAGAACGAGATTGCGCGAAAGTCAATGCGGACCGTCAAAACCCGGATGAACGTTGATTTCCGCCGATAAGGCTTCATGGGACGAAACGATTGGCCGTCCCTGATAAAGGCCAAATTTAGTGAGACGGGTTAAGTTTTTCTCCAACGAGATCCGGCATGCCCAGAACGTGACAAATCACTGATGTCACCTTGCCGTCGTTATTTTTGGTGAGATCCAGTTGCGTGCTAAAAATCGTCAACGTGAAGAAAAGGTTCGTTGCTGATTCGGGATAAACATCAAAAGTGCCCCAGTGCCCCGTCGTGTCCGAGGCCCGCCCGAGCAGCCGGCTTCCATTCCGCCAGATCGCCAGGTGGAGTCCATTGGGGAAATAACCGCCGGGCGGAAATTGGTATTGGCCGACAAAGGCGTCGCACAGTTTCGGGTCCAGCTTGACGGTGGCCGGCAGTTCGAGCGGGTCGGGCGGGTCAGGAGCCGTGTCAGAGGTTTTCACAAAGGAAAGTTCCGAACCCAAAAAAAACGTGGTCAGGCCGGTGACCTTGCCGCTGGCAGCGCGGGAAAAGGTGATCGGAATGCAGCTCAATCGTTCAAAAAAGCGCGCTTTCGATTCCGGCAATAACTCGCCGGTGATTTGCGGCAATGTGCAATCATTGGTAAAATGTGACGAGCCGGTGCATTGGATGAAGAGCCGGTCTCCGTTACGATGAATGCCGATGACCGGATGGGCCGGCGCCCAAAGCTTCTGAGCCGCCGCCAAGACAATCTGAACAGCCAACGCCACAACTGCCAGAGCAACGATGCCCAGGAGGACACATCGGATTCGGAAACTAATTCCCTGCCAGCGAAGAAAAAGTCCCTTTCGCAATCTGCGGTAAACGGCAATGCGCTCCAGGAGCACGACCAGCAACAGGACGCAAAGGCAGAAGCCCGCCACAACGGCCCAAGCCCTACGCGTCATGTTCGCGAGAAACATTCGTAACGCGAAAATTCCCAATCCAATATTGGGTGAAAGCGTGTATTCCCCCACATAAGAATCATAATCCAGACCACTGATTTTCGAGGTTTTTGGCCGCAGATCCCGTTGCCATTGGCTCTCGAGCAAAAGCATGCCCAGATAATTAACGTCAATCAGGTCATCCGAAGACGTCAGCACCACCACGCCTCGGCGACGATTCGGGTCAAAACCGATGAACGAAGTGTACCCCGGCGAAACCCCACCGTGCATGATGAATTCCGTTCCCTGTGGAAAATCGCCAATCATCCACGCCAAACCGACCTTTGCGTATGGCCGCATGGATTCATAATGAACCTTGTGGGTTTCGTCCATGAGCGGCGTCAGAGAGGATGGCGTCAGACCGAGATTGGCTGAGAGGTATTTCAACAAGTCATTGGCCGTCGAGCGTAGTCCGCAGCCGGCCTCCAAACCTTGAAACCCCAGGCTCGGAACTTTGTGTCCGAGCCGGTCGTGCCCAAAGGCAAGACGCGATTTCAGTTCGGGCGTCAGCGTTACCAGCGTGCTGTCCATCTTCAATGGCCGGCAAATCCGGTTCACCACGAGCGACTCGTAATTTGTCCCGGCTCTCAAAGCGATGGCTTGGCCGAGCAGTTCCATCCCCATTTCGGAATATTCATACCCCTTGCCCGGTGGATGGTTCAGTTCGAAGCCTGACAGGAAGTCATATAATTTTTTGATCGTATAATCGGCATAGGGATTGTCCGACCATTTGGGGTTAAGATTGTAGGGAAGCAACGGAAGCCCGGAGGTATGGGTGGCCAGATGGTACAATGTGATTTGCTTGCCCTCATAGGCTGGCATCCTGACCGACTTGGGCAAATACTTTGCCACCGGATCATCCAGTTTCATCTCCCCGCGTTCGACCATGTCCTGTAGCAACAACCCCGTGAACGTCTTCGTGATGGAACCAATCTCGAACACTGTATCACCATTCACTTCCTGGACGGTGCCGTTGTCCAGCTGCCCGCAACCCACCACCCGGCTCCCATTCGTATCCACAATGCCGATGACCATGGCCACGTCCTGCTTTCCGACCTCGACCCGCTCCTGTAGAAACGCACGAATAGCATTGGTGAAATCCTCCGCCCCAGCGCGAAAGGAAAACACCAACATCAGCAGCAAACAAACAATCCGACCGGATTTAATCATTCTTTTACAATAACAAATCATCAGGAGGCGCCCAAAATACATCATCGGCGGCATAAGCCGATTGGTTGAAGGAAGGACCGGCGCGCGCGCCGATTATCCGTGCCTCGCATCCATCCGTCCTGTCCACAGCGAAAAAGGTGCCAACCAACATTGACTCCGCCCTTCTCCGCTCACTCAAACACCACTCGATGGGCTTGAATTTCCGGCTGAAGACGGCCTGTCTGATGCCAATTTTCCAAGGACAACCATGAAAGAGCCGGAAAACTTATCCCGCCGCAGGGTAGCGATTCAATCCTGAAGTCCAACCAGATACGGTCTCGCGTGGAAATTTGGCTGTAGTCACCGGGCTTGAATTTCCGGCCAAATGCGATATGCCTGATGTGAATTCGTCATGGCAACGATTTCAAGTTCAATCATCCTCGGCTGCTGGATAATCTTTGGCGGCTATTGGCTCATCAGCGCGATGCGGGTGAAGGCGATAGCCGAAAGGCAAAGCGTGTGGTCCGCCCTGACGCATCGAATTCCACTGGGATTCAGTTATTTCCTACTGGCATATCGGCATTTGCCGCCGCCAATGAATTTATCGGTGACGCCGCAGGCGGATTGGGCGCTGGCAATGGGTGGTTTGGTTTGCGTATCGGGATTGCTTGTGACGCTTTGGGCGCGTTGGACACTGGCCGGAAACTGGAGCAGCGACGTGACCTTCAAGCAGGGACATGAATTGGTGCGGGCCGGGCCGTATCGGTTCGTGCGGCATCCGATTTACACGGGTCTTTTGGTGATGTGTCTCGGCACCGCCATCGAAATCAGCAGGCTCCGTTGCTGGCTGGCCTTGCTGTTGATGACGACCGCCTTTTGGCTCAAGCTCAAGCAGGAAGAACGGCTCATGTTACGTCATTTTCCAAATGAATATCCGGCCTACCAAAAGCAAGCAAAGGCCCTCGTGCCGTTTGTGATTTGAAAAGGCCTATTGTCAGCCAGCGCTGGTTGTGATAATCCGTCCGGCATGAGCACCAAGAAATTACTTCTCATCGCCTTTGGTTCACTCGTTTGGAGCCTGCTGCCCGCTTTCGCCGGCGAATTTCCCGACAGTTGGACCTGGGACAACAAACCGGAACTGCGCGCCAGCCACGCCGCCTTGGAAGGCAAGCCGATGCCGCCGCTGAACGTCACCGAATGGATCAATGGCGAAGTCAAGCCCACCGACCTGAAAGGCAAAGTTGTCGTTGTGGATTTTTATGCGACTTGGTGTCCTCCATGCATGGCCGCCATTCCCCACAACAACGAGATGCTCAAAAAGTATCAGTCCAAGGGTCTGGTGATCATCGGCGTTTGCACCAACAAGCGCGGGCAGGAAAATTTTATCACCAACGCCAGGGAACACAGCATCGAATACCCGGCCGCCCGCGACGCCGGGCTGAAGTCGCAGAAAGCCTGGGCGGTGCATTATTATCCCACCTACGCCATCATTGACCGCAAAGGCATTGTCCGCGCGATCGGCCTGCAACCGCAACACGTCGAAACCGTCGTTCAGAAATTGCTGGCCGAACCCGCGCCATGAGGCGGTTGGACACGGATGACGCGGAGCAACGCGAATTGAGAATGCTCTCAAAACACCGTGGAAATCAAAAGAATTGGCTCACAGCCATCCAACAAAGGACCGGCTGACTGGTTTACCGGCGCGGTGCGCATTGACTCGCCCTTCAATCGAAGCGGTCCCGCGCGTGTGGCCGGCGCCATCGTCACCTTCGAGCCGGGCGCTCGAACCGCATGGCACACGCATCCGCTGGGCCAGACTCTGATTGTCACCTCCGGCTGCGGACGCGCCCAACGCTGGGGCGGGCCGGTGGAAGAAATCCGGCCCGGCGACATCGTCTGGTTTCCGCCGGGCGAAAAACATTGGCACGGCGCCGCGCCCACCACGGCCATGACGCACATCGCCATTCAGGAACAGCTCGACGGCAAAGCCGTGGACTGGCTGGAAAAAGTCAGCGACGAACAATACCAACAATGATCAAATTAAAAAACCGTTGGGCGAAGTCGCATGAATGAAAAATAGCGTTCAGGGCGCAGCAAATGCCACGGAAATTTCCAGCCTTCGTCAACGATTTCAGATTGAGAAGCTGGTTTCTTGTTGAAGCAATTTTGAACGAATGTCATTTGTTCGGGAGGTAAAAGTTGCGACATGTAAACGCACTTTTCTGAATTCTCAATTTGAGCGGTATTTAGAATCCCGACATCTTTTGACGTAGCGTCATAACTAATAATTTCTACGACACGGTTATCAAATCCAATTGCAACAGACTTCGGACTAATTGGAAGTGCGATCAAATGTAATTTTGTTTTGAAACCCGGCAAGACTTGCCCAAGCGTTCTCCAGACAGACGGGTGGTCGGAGGTGACGAACTGGTGGCCGGATGGAGCAGAGATGATTCTGACCCTCCAATAGGCTTCAATGTGCTTTTTAACATCTAATGTTGTTATGGCTTCATCTTCCCTTCCGAGGAGAATCTGACCAATAAAAATTCCAACACGCCGGCTATAAGCCTCTACGCCCTCTTTTCCAATCTGATTTTTGTGAGCGGCGTTCCGCAAATGAAAATCAAACATCGCCAAAAGCAAGTCGCCCGGATTTCGATCCGTAAGCTCTCGCTTTGTCCGAATTTTATCAACGCAACCGCAGTAGGCATTTTCATTGATTTGAAACATCTGTTCGGTTTCAGCAGGCTTCTCTTTGGAATAAAAATAATCAGCAGAGCATTGGCTTTCGACGGGAACTCGCCGCTCCGTTTTACCATCCACGCGCCAGACGAGTGACTTGCGTGTGCAATCTTGTTGGTCAACGGAAAAATATTTCAGGTATGCACTTGGCAGCCAGTGTTGGTCTTTGTAGGCAGGCATTTCGCAATTTCATTTTCGCTGAAACACCAATTCATCATCCTTCACCGTCACCTTGATTTTATCCCCCGGCTTGAACTCGCCTTCGAGCAGTTTCATGGAGAGCGGATTCAGCAATTGCTCCTGCACGGCGCGTTTGAGCGGGCGCGCGCCGAATTGCGGGTCGTAGCCTTCCTTGGCCAGCAGTTTCTTCGCGGCGACGTCCACGTCCAGCGTGAGATTTTGCTGCGCGAGCCGTTTTTCCAAGCGCGCGATTTGGATTTCCACGATTTTCGCCAGTTCCTCTTCGTCGAGGCTTTGGAAAATAATCACGTCGTCCACGCGGTTCAAGAATTCGGGGCGGAAATGGCGTTTCAATTCGGCCAGCACCTGCTGTTCCATTTCCTTGTAGGAGTCGAGGTCACGAGACTCTGACTTTTTAGAATGAGCCTCCTCACGTCGGCTCCTACTTTCAAACCACTCCTGGACGATGGGCGAGCCGAGGTTGCTGGTCATGATGACGATGGTGTTTTTGAAATCCACCGTCCTCCCCTGCCCGTCCGTCAGCCGGCCATCGTCCAACACCTGCAACAGCACGTTGAACACGTCGTGATGCGCCTTCTCAATCTCGTCGAAGAGCACGACGGCATAAGGCCGCCGCCGCACCGCCTCGCTCAATTGGCCGCCTTCCTCGTAGCCGACGTATCCCGGCGGCGCGCCGATGAGCCGCGCGACTGTGTGCTTCTCCATGTATTCGCTCATGTCTATGCGGATCATTGCGCTCTCGTCGTCGAACAGAAATTCCGCCAGCGCGCGGGCGGTCTCGGTCTTGCCCACGCCGGTCGGCCCGAGGAAAATGAACGAGCCAATAGGCCGGTTTGGGTCCTGCAATCCGCTTCGCGCCCGGCGCACGGCATCGGACACCGCCTTGATGGCCTGCTTCTGGCCGATGACACGCTCCGCCAGACGTTCCTCCATCTTCACGAGCTTTTGCCGCTCGCCTTCGAGCATTCGCGAAACCGGAATATGCGTCCACGACGCGACGACATTGGCGATGTCCTCGTCGGTGACTTCCTGTCGGAGCAAGCGTGGCCGCGACGCCCCGTCGCGCAAGGTAGAGGTGACGCCCTCGTCACCTGTTACAGGAGTTCCGGCGACGAGGGCGTCGCCACCACCAGCACTGTCACTTTGCGGATGACTTCGAATGTAGCTTCTGAATTTCGTCAATTGATCGGGGCTGCGGACGATGTGGTCGAAGTATTCCTTCTGCCAAAACTCACCTTTACGCCCCAACGCCTTGTTGATGCGGTGAGACGAAACAGATTTCCATTCCTGCACGGCATCGGACAGTGTGTTTTCCCCACCGGACGGTGTGACAAGGACGTGAACATGATTGGGTGCCACCACAAAATCTTTGAGGCGATATTTTACGCCATCATCATGCTGCAAGGTGTCTTCAACAATTTTCCGCAACTCCGGTCGCGCCAAGAGACAGTCGCCCTGACATTCATCCAGCCACTTTTCCCAACGGTCGGGAAAGCGCTGGTAATATTCCTCTTCAACTTTTGGGGTCCAGGGTTCAGGATGTTTCTTCAGCCATTCTTCTCGCTCGGCAAACCATTCATCCACTCGCGCTTTTGGCAATGAATCCGCCGCTCGCCAGGTAACGAAATACGTCACACCATCCTGCCGCCAATGCGGCAGATTGCCGCCGCGCAGGAAACCAACCGGAGCTTTTGGGTCAAAACCGACGAATGGCTGTGGCTGCGAAGGTGGTTGCGACGCCTTCGTCGCAAAAGGTGAAGGCGACGCCTCCGTCGCCTGAACTCTTGAACTTCCAGCAGCGGAGGCGCTGCTGCCACCCTCCGGCGACGAGGCGTCGCCACCACCCTCGATTGCCGCCGACACCGCTGCCAGTTTCTTTTCCAGGTCAGGAATCTTGCCGTACTGAAGCTCCGAAGCTTTGCTCAAATCGCCGCGCCGTTGCGCCTGTTCCAATTCAATCTTCGCCTGCTCCAATTGCGATTGCACCACGCTGACCGCATTGACGGCGGCCTTTTCATTCTGCCATTGGGCCGTGAGCGCTTTGGATTTTTCCTTCAAGTTGGCGAGTTCCTTGTCGAGTAATTTTAACCGTTCCTTGCTGGCAGAATCCTTTTCCTTGGCCAGGGAGGTGCGCTCGATTTCCAATTGCAAAATCTGGCGGTCAAGCTGGTCCAGTTCGGTCGGCTTGGAATCCAGCTCCATCTTGATGCGCGACGCGGCCTCGTCCACGAGGTCAATTGCCTTGTCGGGCAGAAACCGGTCGGTGATGTAGCGATGCGACAGCGTGGCCGCCGCCACGAGCGCGGAATCCTGGATGCGCACGCCATGATGCACTTCGTAGCGCTCCTTCAGCCCGCGCAAGATGGCGATGGTCGCCTCGACGGTCGGCTCTTCCACCATCACAGGCTGGAAACGCCGCTCCAGCGCCGGGTCCTTCTCAATGTGCTTGCGGTATTCGTCGAGCGTGGTCGCGCCCACGCAGCGCAATTCGCCGCGCGCAAGTTGCGGTTTCATGATATTCGCCGCGTCGGTCGCGCCTTCCGCCGCACCCGCGCCGACCAACGTGTGCAATTCGTCAATGAACAGAATGATTTTGCCTTCGCTGGCGACAATTTCCTTGAGGAACGCCTTGAGCCGGTCCTCGAACTCGCCCCGATACTTCGCGCCGGCAATCATCGCGCTCAGGTCCATCGCCACGAGCCGCTTGTTTTTGAGCGATTCGGGCACATCGCCGCTGACAATGCGCCGCGCCAGGCCCTCGGCGATGGCCGTCTTGCCCACGCCCGGCTCGCCGATGAGCACGGGATTGTTCTTCGTGCGGCGCGTGAGCACCTGCATCACGCGACGAATTTCTTCGTCCCGGCCAATGACCGGGTCAATTTTCCCCTGCCGGGCCAATGCGGTAAGGTCGCGGCCATATTTGTCGAGCGCCTGAAATTTGGCTTCGGGATTTTCGTCGGTCACACGCTGGTTGCCGCGCAATTCGGCGAGCGCCTTGAGCACGGCATCGCGTTTCAGGCCGTTCTTGGCGAAAATCTTCTTCAACGTCGAACCGCCGCCGTCAATCAGGCCGAGCAACAGGTGTTCGGTGCTGACGTAATCGTCCTTGAGCTTGGTCGCTTCGGATTGCGCGGCATCGAGGGCTTTCCGCAAATCCGCGCCGGCGTAAGGCTCACCGCCTTGAACTTTGTGCCGGCGCGCCAGTTCAGCCTCCAAATCCGGCTGGAGTCGTGCGGCCGGCACGCCAATGCGTTCGAGCAAATCGGGAATGAGGCTTTCACTCTGGCCGATGAGCGCGAGCGCGAGATGTTCGCCGTCAATCTCCTGGTGCGAGTATTCACGCGCCAGCCGTTGCGCCTCCTGCAAGGCTTCCTGTGATTTGAGGGTCAGTTTCTCCGGTTGCATGGCCCGAATTTAACGCAAAGACACGAAGGCGCAAAGATGGGAAATGAACACAAAGTTTTTTACACGAATTTCATGAATTACCACGAATTCATTCCCGGCTGGCGCACCTTGCCGAAGATGTGAAAGCGGCGGAGGGCCGCCGCACTTCAAAACCTCGCGGAAATTCGGAGCGGTTCGGCCCACACGAAGCGGCTTGGACTGCGGTGGCAGAGCGCAGCGGCGACACCGCTTTTCGATGGTGGACAGAAATTCCAAAGCGGCGTGGCGCTTCGCTTCCCGCCTCATTCCAAAATTTGGCTGCGGCTTTGCGGCTTTGCGTGAGGCTGACCTTTAGTTTAGATTTTCGCGCATGAAATATCGCGAACTCGGACGGACGGGCTGGAAGGTTTCGGAAATCAGCTTTGGCGCGTGGGCCATCGGCGGCGCGTGGGGCGACGTGGATGACAAGGAATCGCTCGCCGCGCTCCACGCCGCGCTCGACGGCGGCGTGAATTTCTTCGACACGGCGGACGTTTATGGCGACGGCCGCAGCGAACGGTTGATGGCAAAATTGCGCAAGGAGCGGAAGGAAAAATTCTATATTGCCACCAAAGCCGGACGCCGTTTGCCAAAGCAGACGCCGGAAGGTTACAACCGCGAGAATCTGACAGGATGGATTGAGCGCAGCTTGAGAAACCTGGAAACGGAAACAATTGACCTGCTGCAACTGCACTGTCCGCACACGGAAGTTTTTTATCGTCCGGAAGTTTTCGGCATCCTCGATGATCTGGTAAAGGCCGGCAAAATCCGTTATTACGGCGTAAGCGTGGAAAAGGTCGAGGAAGCGCTCAAGGCCATCGAATTTCCCGGTGTGCAGACGGCCCAGATCATCTTCAATATTTTCCGGCAGCGCCCGGCAGAATTATTCTTTCCGGAGGCGCAACGCCGGAAGGTTGGCATTTTGGCGCGCGTGCCGCTGGCGTCGGGGATGTTGTCGGGCAAATTCACGCGCGACAGCAAATTTGAGAAGGACGACCACCGCAATTTCAACCGCCGCGGCGAGGCGTTCGACCGCGGCGAGACGTTTTCAGGTGTGGATTATGAGACGGGCCTGAAGGCAGTGGAGGAACTGAAGGCGTTCGTGCCTGCCGGTGCGACACTGGCGCAACTGGCATTGCGCTGGATTCTGGAGTTTCCGGCGGTGACGTGCGCCATTCCCGGCGCCAAACGCCCGGCGCAGGTTGCGGAAAACATTGCGGCCTCCGACCTGGAACCATCGTCCAAGGCTACGATGAAAAGAATTCAGGCGCTCTACGACGGAGAGATTAAACCGCTGGTGCATCATTATTGGTAAACCTTAAACCATAGTCTTAATCCTGCTCTTAATCATAACCCTAGGGCGGAGAAGATTGAGATTACGATGGCGATTAAGATTAGGAGGTCAATCCACCTTGCTAGACCCGGCCTTTTGCGCTAGGTTGCGGACGCTATGGATACAATGCCATTTTCTTCCGGTGCGGTGCCGCCACCGCCGCCACCGCCGGTAATCACGGCGCAGCCGCCGCCCAAACCGCGCAAGGGCCGCGGTTGGATGATTTTTGCCATCATCCTGATTGTCCTGCTGGTCATCAGTTTGTTTGGCAATTTCACCCAGTTTATTTCGCGGGCACTAACCTTTAATAATGGATTTAGTGGCGGGAACTCGCGGGAAGTTGGTCCCAATCTGGAGGAATGCGTTTTGAAGGACAATGACGCGGCGAATAAAATTGCCGTGATCACGGTGGACGGCATTATCGGCGGTGAAACGGTGGACCAAGCCGGCAATAACATGGTGGACGTCATCCGGGCGCAACTGGACAGCGCCAAAAAGGACCGCCGCGTGAAGGCGGTGATTTTGAAAGTAGATTCCCCGGGCGGCGAAGTCATGGCGTCGGACCAGATTTACCGCGCGATAAAGGATTTCCAGAAGGATTCCGGCAAACCGGTCGTTTGTTCAATGGGCAGTCTGGCCGCCTCGGGCGGTTACTACATCTCATCGCCCTGCCGCTGGATTGTGGCCAATGACTTGACCATCACCGGCAGCATCGGCGTGATTCTGCACACGTGGAATTATCGCGGGTTGATGGACAAGATCGGCATCTGGCCGGAGACCTTTAAGAGCGGCAAGTTCAAGGACATGCTCAGCGGCGAACGGGAAACGAATAACATCCCGCCCGAGGAACGCGTGATGGTGCAAGGTTTGATTAACGAAACGTATCAGAAATTCAAAGACGTCGTTGCCGCGGGCCGCGATGCTGCGCACGAGAAAAACAAAAACGAGGGGCGTCCACTGGCGCTGGACTGGACCAATTACGCCGACGGCCGCGTACTGTCAGGCACCAAGGCCTACGACCTCGGTTTTGTGGATCAACTCGGGGATTTTCAGGACGCGGTGAAACGCGCCAAGCAGATTGCCGGCATTCCCAGCGCGAATTTAATCGAATACCGCGAGCGCTATGATATTTCGAATTTCCTGCGCTTGCTGGGCCAGACCGAGTTGTCCCACAACGTTAAATTGGATTTAGGCCTGAAGCTGCCCCAATTGCAGGCGGGCGAACTTTATTTTCTGTCACCCACGTTTGTCAATTAATTGAAGGAAACCCTGCTCATCGTCGCGGACAGCGAGCGCGACGCGAACATGCTTTATGCCGTCGGCCTGTTCGTGCCTGATCCTTTTATATACCTCAACCTCGGCGGACGCCCGCACATTGTGATGAACGACTTGGAGATTGACCGCGCCCGCGCCCAGGCGCCGCATTGCCGGATTTTGTCATTGAGCACATACCAAAGAAAGCTGCGCGCCGCCGGAATCAAAAAAACCAGCTTTGCACAAGTTATCCGCCTGCTTCTGCACGAGAAGAAAACCCGCCGCGTCCTCGTCCCGGACAATTTCCCCTTCGGCCTGGCGAAAGACCTGAAGAAACTCGGCATCAAGTTAAAACCGCGCGCCGGTGTTTTCCCCAGGCGCGAGATCAAATCCGCCGATGAAGTCAAAAAAATCTCCGCCGCGCTGGCCATGGCCGAGGTCGGCATGGCGGAAGGCATGGAGGTTTTGCGCCGGGCCAAAATCAGCCGCGACCGGAAGCTGATTTACCATGGAGTTCCGCTGACCTCCGAGCGCCTCCGGGCGGTAATTGACTGCGCTATTCTGCAAGCGAAGGGGCTGGCGGCAAACACGATTGTGGCGGGCGGGCGGCAGGCGTGCGACCCGCATGAACGCGGCCATGGGCCGCTCCGCGCCCACGAGCCAATCGTCATTGATATTTTTCCGCGCTCGCAAAAGACCGGTTACTTCGGGGACATCACCCGCACGGTGGTCCGCGGACGGGCCAGCGAGGCCGCGCGAAAGCTGTACGACACGGTTTGGGAGGGACAAAAAATTGCGTTCGGAAAAATCCGTGCAAAAGCGAAGACGGCGGATATACACAAAGCCGTGCAGAAATATTTTGTCGAGGCGGGTTACAAAACTGGACGGCGCGATGGACGGATGGAGGGTTTCTTCCACGGCACGGGGCACGGGCTGGGCCTGGAAATCCACGAGGCCCCGCGCGTGAGCGCCAGCTCCACGGAGATTCTGAAACCCGGCCACGTCGTCACCGTTGAACCGGGGCTATATTATCCCGAAATCGGCGGCGTGCGGTTGGAAGACGTGGCGCTCGTGACGGCCAACGGCGCCAAGAATCTGACTCAGTTTGAGAAGGTGCTGGAAATTTAATCTGTGCCATTGTTGTTGTCTCATTTGCGCCACGCTGGCGCAGAAATTTCTTTGAACAAGCAAGGTGGCCTTGTAAAATCAGCGAAATTGGATTGGCACGCAGTTCGCTGGATTGAATGAGAGCGGCGAAATGTTGTCAATTAAAGTACGTTTATGTTTTTCTTTGATCCATCATATATTTTATTCGTCTTCCTACCCGGTTTACTCATCGGCATCTGGGCCCAGATGAAACTGCGTCACGCCTACGGAAAATACAGCCAAGTGCCGGTGGACTCTGGAATGACGGGCGCGGAAGCGGCGCGCAAAATTCTGGACCACGCCGGTCTGGCCGATGTGCCAGTGGCGGAAATTTCCGGTCGTTTGAGCGATCATTACGACCCCACCAAACGCGCTCTGTTTCTTTCATCGGATATTTTTAATGGCCAGACGATTGCGGCGGTGGGTGTGGCGGCGCACGAAGCCGGCCACGCGCTCCAGCACCAGGGTGCTTACGCGTTGTTTCGGGCGCGCATGGCGCTGGTGCCAGCCACACAATTTGCCAGCTCGGCCTGTTTCGGCATTCTGTTTCTAGGCTGGATTTTGGGCAGCGCATTTTTCTCAAAATTCGTGCTTATTGCGGTTGCCTTATTTACCGTCATTACGCTCTTCCAACTCGTCACGCTGCCCGTGGAATACGATGCCAGCCGCCGGGCGAAAGAACAATTGTTCCGGCTGGGCCTCGTGCATGAGCACGAACGTGCGGGTGTCAGCAAGGTTTTGGACGCTGCAGCCCTTACTTATGTCGCGGCATTGGTCAGCGCCGTCCTGGAATTGCTCTACTTTATCATGCTGGCGCGAGGCAGCCGGAGTTAATAATTTGTGGTTAATTTTCTTGCGGACGGACGTTCTGGCCGTAAGGTTTTGGCGATTCATGGCAGTAAAAAAGCGAAAGCGCAGAGCGGTCAAAATCAAACGGCGCAAGAAGAAGGTTTCCGCCCGCGCGGCAACCGTGGCTGTCGTACCGGCCGTTCCGTCTCCCCACGCGCCGCCGGCCGGCCCCGGCGATACCACTCAATTCATCCAACGGGAAGTTTCGCGCTACGACGCCGACACGGCCATCAAACTTTACCTGCGCGAAATCGGACAGGTTAAATTACTGACGCCGCAGGAGGAAATCGAACTGGCCGCCCGCATCAAGAAGGGCGACAAAAAGGCGCGCGAACAGATGATCAAGGCCAACCTGCGGCTCGTCGTCAAAATCGCGCGCGACTACGACGGCATCGGCCTGCCGCTGCTGGATTTGATCAGCGAAGGCAACATCGGTCTGATGAAGGCCGTCGAACGCTTCGACCCAAGAAAGGGCGGCAAACTTTCGACCTACGGCTCGTGGTGGATCAAGCAATCCATCAAGCGCGCGCTGGCCAACCAATCGAAGACTATCCGGCTGCCGGTACATTTGGTGGACAAGATTTCCAAAATGCGGCGCACCGCGATGAAGTTGCAAGAGGAATTCGGCCGTGAACCCACCGACGAGGAATTGGCCGATGAACTGGGCATGACCGCCGCGCGGGTGCGGCAGATGCGGCTGGCGGCCATCCGCCCGGCGTCGCTCGACGCGCCGATTGGCGACGACGATTCAAATAACTTTTCCGATCTGGTGGAGGACGAAAACGCCATAACGCCTTACCAGGACCTCGAAGACAAGACCGTGACCGGCATGTTGCAGGACATGGTCCAGCATCTTGACACGCGGGAAGCGACAATTCTGCGCTATCGCTTTGGCCTCGACGGCGGTTCGGAAAGAACCCTGGAAGAGGTCGGCGAAAAATTCGGAGTGACGCGCGAACGCGTCCGGCAGATCCAAAATCTGGCACTTAAAAAGCTGCGCCGCATGATTGAAAAGCTCGAAACCTCCAAAGACAAAAGCGATTGACTCCATGCCCTCCGCCCCGGTAACGCCCAAGGAAATCGCAGCCGCCATCCGCAACGTTCCGGATTTTCCGAAACCGGGCATTCAATTCAAGGACATCACGCCCGTGCTGGCCGACCCGCGATTGTTCGCCGGCGCGATTGATTTGCTCACGGAAACATTCAAACCCGGTTCCGTGGACGCCGTGGTGGGCATTGACGCGCGCGGGTTTATTTTTGCCGCCGCCGCCGCCCTGAAGCTCGACGCCGGTTTTGTGCCCGTCCGCAAAAAGGGCAAGCTGCCCTACCAGACCCACGAACAGGATTACGCGCTGGAATACGGTACCGCAACCATTGCCATGCACGTGGACGCGCTCCAGCCGGGCGCGCGTGTGCTGTTGATTGATGATTTACTGGCGACCGGCGGCACTGCTTCGGCTGCCGCCTCCCTGGTGGGCAAATTCGACGCCAAAATTTTGGAAGCCGCTTTTCTCATTGAATTAAAGTTCCTGAATGGCCGTGAAAAACTGAAAGGCTGTCCGGTGCGTTCCATCGTTGTTTATTGAGTCATCCGGGATCCAAAAAATCAGTTGACAAGGCCTCGACTTTCAATCAACTTATCCGCATCCGTTGATACAACGGTCTCATGCAGAGTGGCTGAGGGACTGGCCCGATGACGCCACGGCAACCGGCTCCGAATGCGTTCGGAGTGTCCAGGTGCCAATTCCAGCCCCGGCGGGTGTCGGGGGAAAATGAGAGGCGCGCGCAGATTTTGTCGGCCCCTTCTCACCATGAGTCGGGGCTTTTTTGTTTTGAAATCGTCCTCGTCCTCGTGATCGAAAACGAAAATCGAGGACGAGGATGAAAAAACTGGAAATTGTTATGAGTGAACATCATGGTTTCATGAAGGCGCTGAAGTGCCGCGAATGCGGGCGGGAATATCCGCTCACGGCCAACCACGTCTGCGAGTTCGACTTCGGCCCGCTCGAAGTCGTTTACGACTACGAACGCATCAAAAAATCCCTTATCAAGGCGGCCGTTCAGTCGCGCCCCAAGACAATGTGGCGTTATCGCGAGCTGCTGCCGGTGGCGAATGATCCAACTGTCGGGTTGCAAGCCGGCTTTACGCCGCTGGTGAAGGCCGAGCGGCTGGCAAAGAAACTGGGCATCCGGGAATTGTGGATCAAGAATGACACCGTCAACTACCCCACTCTGTCATTTAAGGACCGCGTGGTCAGCGTGGCGTTGAGTCGTTCGCGCGAACTTGGATTCGAGACGGTCGCCTGCGCCTCGACCGGTAACCTGGCGAACTCCGTCGCCGCCCAAGCCGCTTCCGCCGGACTGAAATCCTATGTCTTCATTCCGTCAGATTTGGAGCAGGGCAAAATTTTGAATTCGCTCATCTATGGTGCGAACGTCATCGGCATCAAAGGCCATTACGACGAGGTGAATCGCTTGTGCGCAGAAATCGCCGGCAAGTTCGGCTGGGCATTCGTGAATGTCAACATGAGGCCGTATTACGCCGAAGGCTCCAAAAGCATGGCGTATGAAATCGCCGAGCAGTTTGGCTGGCGCATCCCGCGGCACACCGTGGTGCCCATGGCATCCGGCTCGTTGCTGACCAAAATCCAGAAAGGCTACCAGGAATTCATCAAGCTTGGGCTGGCGCCGGAGACGAAATATGCCGTTCATGGCGCACAGGCGACCGGCTGTTCACCGATTTCCGTCGCTCAAAAAGCCGGATTGGATTTCTTCAAGCCGGTCAAGCCGAACACGATTGCGAAGTCGCTGGCGATCGGCACGCCAGCGGATGGTTTCTACGCCCTGCGCGTGATGCGGGACACCGGCGCGGCGGCGGAGGACGTAACCGATGATGAAATTCGAGACGCCATAAAACTTCTCGCCGAGACGGAAGGTGTTTTTGCCGAAACCGCCGGCGGCGTGACCGTGGGTGTGGCCAAGAAACTCATTGCCTCGGGCAAAATTCCGCGGGATGATTCCGCGGTTCTCTGTGTTACCGGCAACGGTTTGAAGACATTGGATGCAGTGAATGGCCATCTGCGCAAGCCGCGCGAAATCAAGCCGAGCCTGCGCGAATTCGAAGCGCTGATGGCCAACGAAGAAAAAACAAACGCGTAATTTTATGCCAAAAAAAGTCCGAATCCCAACTCCACTCCGGAAGTTGACCAATAACGAGGAACTGGTCGAAGTAAACGCCACCACGATCGGTGAGGCGATTGCCGAATTGCAGTCGCGTTATCCCGGCATTCAGGAGCGGCTCGTGGATGAAAAAGGCGAGGTGCGCCGTTTCGTGAACGTGTATGTAAATGAGGAAGACATCCGCTTCCTGAAAAACAAGCAGACGCCACTCAAAGAGGGTGACGAAATCAGCATCATTCCCGCGATTGCGGGAGGCTAAAGTTTTATGTCCGCAAAGAAAAAAATTCCCGCCACGAAACCCAGCTCACCCATGCAACAACGGTTGTGGTTGATGTATCCGCCGCGGTTCATCAAGGAGCCGCTCATCTGGAAGTTGGGCCAGAAATTCAAGGTCGTCACCAACATCCGTCAGGCCAGTGTGACCGACGAAATCGGCATTGTCTGTCTAGAGGTGAACGGCAAGCGCGCAGACGTCAAGGCCGCCATCAAGTGGCTGGAGAAAAACAGTGTGAACGTCGAGCCGGTGGAAATCAATGTCATTGAAAGCTGACGGCGGGTGAAGACGGGGCAATGGCCCCTATTGAATGGAAGGATTCGCCAAGGTTTCCGTTAAATGCGTTGTCGTGATATTTGCCTTGGCTCTCAGCCCATTCATGTAGGCATCCAACTGCTTTTGGTAATCAGCCCGGATCTCTTCCGCTATTTGATTGCGAATCTGGATATCAATTGCCTGCCAGGCCTGTTGGCGGGCCTGTGGATCGGCAGGTAACTGCCCGAACTCGTCAATATGCTGTTGGTAATACTGTTCAACTTGATCCGGGGTGACATTCGGCGCCAAACCCGCCGCCGCCATAATGGAGGTTTGCAACATAAATGCCTGCGCATCCCGAAGCTCAAATTCAATTTCCGTTGGATTCACCGACAACTTGCTAACCAGGCCGGGTTCGGGTTGTTCCCGCTCGGCTCGGAATTTATCCAACTGCTGCTGCTGTGAGTCCGACAGGGCAATTCCGTTGGCTTTGGCGGCTTGCATGACTAACTCGCGATTGATGGCCCGCTGAAGGAAATAATTATACGTCACCGGATCAATTTGCTGTTCGGCGTTATTGGTTGACTGTAACGGTATCAAGTCCCAGAGGGTAATGGGCGTGCCGTTGACCATTGCCAGCACTTGGTTTGGACGCACCAAAAAGACCTTGGCCGTCTTCGTTGCATTACTTTGGCCAGGGGCTTTCCCGACAGCAATATTACCACCGGCATTGTTATTTGTAGAAACGCCAGCCTTGGAACCAACGGTGGCAGTGCTGTGATGATAAAGAAGATACACCATCAACACTGCCACCACTGTGACGGCAAGCCACAAAATTACATTTTGCCGTCTCATTTTAGCGCCACCTGCCTGTTCCGGTCAGGTTCCACACTTGCTACCGGCACCCGGCGTTGCTTGCTGCGCAATAGCAGTTTTGCTTTTGGTTCCGCAACGCCAACGGTCATCACTTGCTCTCCAAGATGACATCTTCCATGCCCACCGGCACGCCTGGCGAGCTGTTATACTCAACCCAGACGCAGGAGCGGAAGAACAGATTGCTGCCTAGCGTTTTAGCTTGATAGCCGGTGGTATCCAAGTTGTATTGGAATTCACCGTTGTTCAGCACCATGATCCCACCCGGACTGCCCACACAGGTATAGTTCTGGGGCAGATCGTTGACTAGGATCGAGTCGCTGTAAGTGCCCTGACGTTCGGTGACGTCAATATGCACCGTGACGTACGATCCTTCCTGGCAAGTCACGTCATTGCCATTGCAATCCAACAGCCTGACTGAATGCAGAATCTTGTTACCAACACAGAATGGCGTAATATACTCCGGCGTAGAGGGATCGTCCGGACAATTCATGTCGGAGAAACCGGCATCCGTTTCAGCGGTGTTGTCATCCAGATTGTCATCCTGGGGACAGTCAAACACCACCTGCAAAGGCGCAAGTACAGTCAGGTTGAACGTGCATGTATTGGTGTTGCCGCTCGAATCAGTAGCCACAGCAGTCACGGGGTACACTCCCGGCCCAAGAACGCTGCCGGGCGGCGGCGTGCAAACCACCGTTACTGCTTTGCCGCAATTGTCCACCGCCAGTGGCGGCGTATAATCAACCGCGCCCAGGCAAACTGATCCCATTCCCAAATTGGCGCGTTTGCAAGCGCTTAGGACGCCAGTGCAATCCGGTTGATAATTCCAGCCACACAAATACCAGCCCTGACCACAGGCGCCGCAAGTCAGGAACGACTTGAAGTTCTCGCACGAACCGGCGGGATCCGAATTTCTCCAGCAACTGCTGCGATTGTCGTCCACCGGTTTGACACCAAACAGATTGCAATTGGTATTCAGGGTTGTCTCCACAACCGCTCCCCACTGCCATTGAATCACGACCCCAGGTGTGTCAACCGCGAACCGGCCGCACCACGTTGCCGTGTTGACCTGGCAGCGGCTCTTGCACGGATTGTTATTGTCCTTGCCCCAACAATAGCCCTGAAACCGGCTGTTTATATTGTTGTTCAAATTGAAGGGAACCTGCCATGCCAGTCCGGACAAGAACGTATTCCCCGAGAGGCCAGGTTTTGTGCATGTGATCCATTGGCCATTCGTACACGTGGTGGTCGCGGTGGCCACTCCATTCGAGAACGTTACATACCCATCGGGCACGTTCAGGGTAATATTGGTGTTGTCTATCTGTAGTTGAATGGTCTGGTCAAAGAAATGCACTGTAAACGAGCCCCGGTTATAGCATGAAGGATTTTGAATCACACTGCTGAACCAGATGTAATTGTTGGAAGCAACACATACGTTATTAAAGTTCGCCGAAATACAGCTTAGTGCATTGGTGAGGATCGGCTTAAAGGTGGCGGTCTGGTCGCTACAGAACAGCGTGGGCGGCTGCGTATCAAACACAAGCACGGGCGTTTGGCATTGCGTCGAATTGCCCCGCCCGTCATCGGCTGTGACAGTAATGAGATTCGTTCCGCTTACATCCACCGGGAATTCCCCCTGCAACATGCCATTGCCTAGGTTGGTGAGAGTAACGGTCGCTCCATTTTCGTCAATGGCGCTCACATTCACCGTGTCAGTGCCGCCGCAGCAATCCGTTGCTGTCGGGATCGGGAACGTGAATGTCGCATAGCACTCGTTCGGATCGTTGGTCAGAACGATTTGGCCGCCGCCTGCCCCGCACTGAACCACCGGATTGTTCGTATCCGCAAATTCGGGCGGCATGGTGTCCTCAACGGTGATATTGAAACTGCATGTGTTCGTGTTGCCGGATGCATCAGTAGCCACACAAGTCACCACATAATTAGTGGAATTGGCAGGTGGCGGCGGCAGGGCAAAGAAACTGCCCGAAGGCGGAGTGCAGACCACCGTCGGATTCGGATCACAATTGTCCACCACCACCGGAGTCGGATAGCTCACGTATGCTCCGGCCAATCCGTTGGTATAATGACATTGGGCCGTGATGTCCTGCGGACAAGTAATCATTGGCGGTATAAGGTCTTCCGAACCGATAGTAGCTTTGGCTTGGCCATTAAAATTTACAGTGAAATCATTATTAAACGTCGAGGCGCCGCTATTGACCGTGACAGCGATATCCCCACAAAAGAAGCCAGCCAGCGCACCGCCGGTGGGGTTAAATCTCATCTGATAAGTATCGGTGGCCCCGCCGTCCAGAAAACCAAATGCCGTCACGGTGCCCGTCAACAACACCCCGGTATAAGTATTAGTGACACCTCCCACAACCCGCGTCACGGTTCCGGATAAAACCAGATCATTGCCCCCATCTCCGGGCGCACTGCCTACCAAAGCACCCGTGCTGTCCACCAGAATAGTTATCTGAAGACTCTTGGTGCCAGTCACGGGACGTGCCGTCTCCGTTCCCGAAAAAGTCACGGCCAAAATCACTGGCGGCGCTGTCACCGCGAAGAGTTGGTTCGACGCCGTGTAGGTAACGGCATAAGTATTCACACTCTGGTACGCTATGGTGGGATAGGTTGGGTTCACCCCCAATAGCGTTGCAAATGAAGTTGACGCGGTTGCCATGAGCACCAATGTTAAAAATACCGATTTTATACAATGTTTCATAATAGTTCCTTTCCGAACTGATTCGCCCAATTTATCATGCAATTTGATTTTTCTGACTTTAAATTCTGATGAATTAAACTTGCTCTGGAACAGCAATGCTTCGTGTTACGTCAAACAACACTCTATGCGTTTCGACGACAACGATGTCTCCTTACAAATAAAATGCTGCCGACCAACACAAACAAAATTGAAGAGGGTTCTGGAACCGTGTACGGAATGACATCCGCATTGCCAGCCTGACTACTATTGCTAAAACTTGCCGTCCAATCTGTAGGAGTATCAACCCCAAATTGAGGGCTTATCGTAATCCCCCCCGTTGCCCCAAAATCGCTCATGACGCTCGGATCACCACCGGTCACCGTGAACAAAAATTCGATAGTATCACCGCCTTGATTGGGCGATGCTTGAAACAATGACCCAAAGGTAGTGGCGTCACCATCATTCCCTGCAATTAGCGCGCCGGTCAGCAGTGTTTCAACGGTGTCGCCGGTGCCATCCATGCTGCCAAGAATTGTCAATGTTCCACCACTCAAATGCCCTGCTGAAGTGATAGTCGCGGTCAAATCGAAACTCAAATCACTCCAATCACCAACAAACAAGGGATTCCGATCGCCGATTGAATCTATTGAATAGGCACCTGTGATACCCTGGGCTTGAAAATTGTTGGCACCGCCATTTGCAATATAACTCACATCCAAGTTGAAAGCCCCTAAATCCGGAAAATGCGGCGTCGCTTCCAAACCCAGTGGTGTGGCCAATAATCGAAAGCCAGCCACGATGGAAACCAAACCGATTACAGCCAAAGTTCTCATGGTTTTTTTCATGGTTCCTTTCAATTTTATGCTTTCACCATGACTAAAATGGTACTGATAGAAAACTGCTTTTGACCATGCAACTTGGTCAATTGCTTCCGCATTGATTCACAAAAAGTCATTTTACGGCCTAGTTTTCCCCGATTCCGAATTACCTGCGCACCTATCACACAAAATTCCACATACTCACCATTACACCACTCATTTTTGCCCCCCGCCTAAGGCAAAAACCCATGTGTAACTCATTTTTTCTGCCACTTTTTAAGCGATCTTGGACAGTTGTACAATTTTTGGATAGTTCTGTCAAGCTTTTTTCTTGGCAATCGGATGCCAATTTTTACAAAAGGTCGCGTTCAAACAATTCGGTCTGACGGTCCAAAAGCTGGCTTTTCTCTGAGATTAATTTGCTCTTTTCATCAATGAGTTTGGCCTGTTGAATCATCAAACGCTTCTGCTCCTCAATGAGTTCCTTCTGATTGGCGATCAAGTCCAAATGAGCTTGGACCAGGGCTTGATTCGCATCCCCATGCGTTGGCGGTTGGCTTTCAATGGCCCGGCCAATCGAATGACCATTGGCGTGGCCATTGCCGTTGACCCGGCCATTTGACGCTGAAACTTCGGCATAAGTGCCGGAAGAAAGCTTCATAACGGTATCTGTGTAAAATCGGTGATAATCAAAAATCCTCCGTTTGCGGGACCCGCGATGACGTTTTGAACCGTTCCTTGCAACTACCTCTTTAACGGCCTCTTTGGGAATAACAAGCTCTGCCGGCTTAACCTCATCAAGCTTCACATTGCCCGGCTTGACTTCATCCGGCGTTGAGCCATTGCCCGCTATTGTGGAGGTCGGCAAAATAACAGTTGCGTGTTGACGCGCAAATCCTTCACCGCTGGCGGATCCATTACCATTGCTCGCCGGACTCGCTGAATGAGGACGACGCGCTTTACTGCGCCGCCGTCGCAACATTCCCCGTAAAATCAAGGCGCCCCCACCGGCGAGAGCGCCCACACCAACGTATCCGTACCAGCTCCAAACGCCCGCGCTTTTGGTTGCGGTGGCCACCGCATTTGTCTGCGCGGTCTGGGTATCATCTTGTCCGGCGATGAGCCCAGCCAGTCCGATGTTGGCTACCATGTCACCCTTCTGATAATCCGTATAACGCTGCCCGGCTTTGAAGGAGATGTTCTTCATCAACTCCTTCAAGGGCGCCAAACTGGTGTCGGTTTGATAAGGTTCCACCACCGTGGCATCCAAGACGCCTTGGCGCCCCAGCAAGCGCATGGTGTGATTAATCGCTTCCGCAGAGGATTGGGTTTTGACTTGAACCGCCCATTCCACGGTGTGCGTCTTGGCATCAAACACCGGCGGAAGTTTCCAGTTTACCGATGCGATCGGAGGCAAGTTATGAATTGTCCGTCCCACATTTTGACGCATGGCACGGTCGGAGATGGTTTTCAAAATTGTGGCGGCATCAATTTGGCTCTTGTCCACGTCTTTCACATAGCCAATGTCCTTGTATGTAAGCACGGCCCACCACTGCCCGGATTCCGGAGCCAGAATGCCAACAAGTCCTTGGGGAATTGGATTGTTCATTTGCCTGAGAAGATCGCCCGCGCCGGCCGCATCCGTAAAACGATAACCCTTGGAGATTTTTATATCAGCCAAGGTGCCCAAGCTGGCATCAGCCGGTCCTGTAGTCCACCCAATGAGTGTCTGATTCTGATTGGGGCCCAGCGATAAAGAGTCTTCCGCATTACAACATTGCACTGAAAAAATAATGAATGCCGGCATCAGCCAAAGCAGAATTTCAGATTTAACAACCGTCCTATGGAGCGAGTTTTTAAAGGAAGTACACATAATCCCTTTGGCTAATAATACAACAACAAATGCGAATCACATTAACGACTATATCTGCCCAGTTTTATGACACTACATGTACAAGAAAATAACACCAAAGTCAAATGTTTTTTTAGTCGAAAAATCACAAGCATCGTATTTGGAGAAGGTTAAAAATGAGATTGGTTTTTTAAAAATGTGCACAATTGCGCGAAGACATTGAAACTTATGCTTGGATTGCCGTGGTGCTTCGACTCCGGCAGCCATCGCCTCTGAATCCTTTTTTACAAAAAGCAAATCCAGAAACAGCCACCTGGAGGAATGGCAGATCACCGGAATTACGGCCAAGTCATGCGCAATATGGATTTCCCCAATAACACTGCATGCGTCGTCAAATCCGGACTTTTGGGGCAGGAAAACCAATGGTGCCCGCGACAGGACTTGAACCTGTATGATGTTACTCACTAGAACCTGAATCTAGCGCGTCTGCCAATTCCGCCACGCGGGCATGATAAATACCAGCCTTTCCATACCCGCCGTCGCCAGAACACGCAAGCCAAATTACATCCTAAACGTAACACAAATTCCTTTTTGCTTTCCGGCCTAAAAACACCAAAACACAGTGGATTGAATTCTCTATAACCTTCTCGAAACCGTCCATCAAGTGCTGTCGGCCTGAAGAACAGGATCATTTATGCCTTGGAATCACTTCTTCTCCGCTACGGCTAAAATCGCTTTCAAAATTTGGTTTGATGTAGAGCGGTGGGAGTTGGTTTTTTTCAAGCGACGCGGTTTGAAGAATGGAAATATTTGCTTGCAACTCTGCCTGTTTGAATTAAACTGACTTATCTATGATGCGGATGTGTCCTGCGTTTGTGGCTGACAAAGCAAAACTATCCGGGCTCGGTCTTGCCCATAACCGTTGTAAACAGGCGTTCACCCTTAACGAGCTGGTCGTGGTTCTGGCAACGATTGCAATTCTGTGCGGATTGCTGTTGCCGGCGTTGGCCGCAACGCATGATCGCAGTAATCGCTCCGTGTGCCAGGATCACCTTCGTCAGATTGGCGTCGCAGTAACCCGGTATGCCGGTGAAAACAATGGTGATGTTTTTCCCGTGAAGGGCACGGGCGGTCTATATGTTCCGAACGCTATCAGCGCATATTCGTTTTCGGTTTCCAACCAAATCGGTTTAAACCTCAGTGACACCAATCACAATGGGAATTGCATCTGGACGTGTCCGAATCGGCCAAGTCTGCCCATCTTTGACATCGCCGCAACACAATGGATTATCGGATATGAGTATTTCGGTGGCATTGCCACTTGGAATACTCCGCTTGGAAGTTTTTCTTCTCGAAGCCCCACAAACTTCTGGCAGGCGAAGCCATATTGGGCGCTGGCCGCCGATGCAAATGTAAAGGATATTGTAGCTTGGGGACATTTGAATGCGCAAACAAGCGGACAATCGTTTTGGGATAATATTCCGCCGCATCGCACGGGCGATGCCAGTTTCCCCCAGGGCGGCAATCAGGTGTTCTGGACGGTTCAGTTCAGTGGATTGATTTCGAGAAAACGTATAACCTGATCAGCTATGCCGGAGTAAGTGGCTATCGCTACTTTTATTTCTATCAAGACCCCGGCGATTTTGATCCCACTCTGCGTGCTCATTTGAGTGTTTTACAAGCTAGACCATGATTTCAAAAAGAATGAGCGCCTTACGATCATTCCCTCATGCTGCCAGGCGGACTGAAGTTCCTTTTTTGAAGGGTCTTCTGGGCCTTCTAGCAGTTTGGATTTTGTCGCCCGGTCTTTCTTCCTTTGCTGCCCCGCCGGCCGGACAAGCCGTCACCTGGGGCGGCCACACCATGCCCTATTTCAAACCGGGAACGGTCTTTACCAATATCGCCGCGGGACTGAATTGCAGTCGGGCGATTCGAAACGATGGAACCCTGGCAGCCTGGGGCAACAATTTCTTTGGCCAGACAAGTATTCCCGCCGAAGTGAGCAACGTCGTCGGTATCGCAGCCGGAAGCGGTGGGCATGTCCTTGCGTTGCTCGCCGACGGCACCGTCCGGGCATGGGGCGCTACAAACCTGGGCCAAGGAAATGTTCCCACGGGATTAAGCAATGTCATTGAAGTCGCCGCCGGGCGGTCTCATTCGCTCGCCTTGAGAGCCAACGGTACGGTCGCGGCGTGGGGCTATAATTATTACGGGCAAACAACCATTCCCGCTGATTTGACCAATGCCATCGCCATTAGCGCCGGCGGCCATCACAGCCTCGCGTTACGGGCGGATGGAACGGTAGCCGCCTGGGGTGCCGGCACTTTGGATACTAATTCCTACCCGAATTATCGCCAATCCATTATTCCCTCATCCCTCAGCAATGTGATTGCCATTGCTTCGGGTGCCAATCACAACCTGGCGCTGAAGAATGACGGCACGGTTGTCGCGTGGGGATGTGACTATGATGGCCAGACAGATGTGCCGGTTGGATTGAATAACGTGGTCGCCGTCGCCGCAGGTGGCAACGAGGACTGCGGACATTCGCTCGCGCTGAAAAATGATGGAACGGTGGTGGCCTGGGGCAACAATGATTACGGCCAGACGAACGTGCCCCCGGATCTGAGCAACGTGATGGCGATAGCCGCCGGCGGTTATTACAATCTGGCTCTCCGAAGCGATGGCACCATTGTTTCCTGGGGTGATACGAATGCCGAACAAACCATTGTTCCCGGCCAGTTGGCAAATATTTCCGCGCTCAACGCAGCCTGGGACCGCACCTACGGGCTGCGCGAAGACGGCACGGCCGCCTGCTGGAAGCAAAATTATTTTGACGAAACCAATCCTCCGCCAGAGCTTGCGAATATCTCGGCCATCGCCGCGGGAGGAAGCCATACCGTGGCGCTTCTCGATGACGGAACGGTAACGGCGTGGGGTGACAATACCTATGACCAGACCAATGTGCCGGGAGGACTAACGAATGTGATTGCGGTTGCCGCGGGGCTTGACCACAGCCTGGCATTGAAGGCCAATGGAACGGTCGTTGCCTGGGGGGCTGGCTTGACGAATGGAGGTCCGTTTCCGCAGTTCGGACAATCGGAGGTCCCAGATGGGTTGAGCAACGTCGTCGCCATTGCCGCGGGGTCGTTTCACAATCTCGCGCTTTGCAGCAACGGCACTGTGATTGCATGGGGAGACGATTACTTCGGCCAAACCAATGTGCCGTCGGATTTGAGTAATGTCATCGCGATAGCGGCCGGCTGGAATCACAGTATGGCGCTGAAAGATGACGGCACAATTGTAAGCTGGGGAGACAACACACTTGGTCAAACCAATGCCGCTCCCAATCTGACGAATATCGTCGCCATTGCCACCGAAGACAACCAGAGCCTGGCGCTGACGATTGATTTCAAAATTCTGTCATTGTTGAAGTCCGGACCGGATGCGGCCTTGCATTTCTGGTCATTTGCCGGACGTGACTATCTCATCGAATCCTCTCCCGACCTGAACCCCGCCAACTGGCAACCCACGAGCGGCGTGAGCCTTCCGGGAACTGGCCGGGAGATTATCGCCACCGAGACAAATGCCTTGGCCGAGTCGCCGCAACGCTTCTATCATATCCGGGAATCAGCACGATGATGAACCCGGCCTTTACTTTTCCGCGCCGGCCAGAATGGTCTGGAAATGCGGCGGCTGTTCCTCGCGCGCCACGACGCTGATTTCAATCTTTTTAAAACCGGCGGCTTCGAGCCAGCGATGCAAATCACTCTCGGCAAAACCCGGCCAGTGGTCGCCATAAAGCTCGTGCGCCTTTTCAAAATTGTGCTTGAGCAAATCCAGAATCATGATTTGCCCGCGCGACCGGAGGATTTTGTGCGCGGCGGCAATTGCCTTGGCCGGCATTTCGGCATGATGCAACGCCTGGCTCAAAATCACGAGGTCAACGCTGTTTGATTCAATAGGCGGGTTCTGCAAATCGCCCAAACGGAATTCCAGGTTCTTCAGCCCGTTCTTCTTCACCTTGGCCGCGCCGAAGGCCACCATCTTCTCCGAATTATCCACAGCAATGACCTTCCGGCAGCGGCGCGCCAGCAGTTCGCTCAACAGTCCTTCGCCCGCGCCCAAATCAGCCACGACGAGCGGCGGCAGAACCCTCAAAAGCAGATGCCCGAACGCCTGCCACGAACGGCCCGGACCATAGACCCGGTCAAAGCGCCCGGCAATCTGGTTGAAATATACCTGCGCCTGTTCGCGGCGGCGGGCGAGGATGCGCTTGAGATTAATCTGGTCGCCTTCGTACTCGGGCAATTCCTGCGCGCCGCGAATCGCGAGTTGAATGAGTTCCCGCGCCGCGCCGTCGGCCTGTAGATTCGGCCGGTAAAACGTCCGCTTGCCCTCGCGCCTCGATTGCAGCAATCCGGCGTCCTGCAACAAGCCCAGATGCGTGGAGATGCGCGACTGGCCGAGCCGCGTGACTTCTTGTAGTTCGTTCACCGACAGTTCGTCCCGCTCCAGCAGCGCCACCATCCGCAGACGCGTTGGATCTGACAACGCTCGAAGTGATTTCAGTGCCGAGGACATCGTTCTTTTAGGTGTGCCGGCTTTTTTTGAAAAACCAGTTGACGCATTTCAATAATGATATATCATCTTATCTTGATACGTCAATATGACATTTGAACCAATTATTCCATGAGTAAAAATTTCATCTTCTCGTCCGAGTCTGTTGGCGAAGGCCACCCGGACAAGGTTTGCGATACTATTTCCGATTATGTGCTGGACGCCTGCCTCGCGCAGGACCCGCACAGCCGTGTCGCCTGCGAGACCTACGCCAAATGCAATCTCGTCGTGGTCGGCGGCGAAATCACAACCCAGGCGAAGCTCGACTTCAACGCCATTGCCCGCCAGGCCATCCGCGACATCGGGTACACGCACGACGACGACGTTTTCCACGCGGACAAGGTGCTCATCATGAACGCCATCACGTCGCAATCGCCGGACATTGCCCAGGGTGTGGATGCGCGCGCCGCCGAGGGCAAGGACACCGCCGAGCAGGGCGCCGGCGACCAGGGATTGATGTTTGGTTACGCGACGACCGAAACGCCGGAATTGATGCCCGCGCCCATCATGTTCGCCCACCAGCTGGGCCGCGAACTGACGCGTATCCGCAAGACCGGCAAGGTTAAATGGCTGCGGCCCGACGCCAAGAGCCAGGTTTCCGTCCGTTACGTGAATGACCAGCCCGTCGAAATCACCAACGTCGTCATCTCCACCCAGCATGCGCACGATGCGAAGCATGAGACGATCAAGGAATTTTGCATCGAAGAAATCATCAAGAAGATTTTGCCGAAGAACCTGCTTACGAAGAACACGACGTTCCTCATCAATCCGACCGGCCGGTTTGTGGTCGGTGGACCGCAGGGCGACACCGGCCTGACCGGCCGCAAAATCATCGTGGACAGCTACGGCGGCATGGGCCGGCACGGTGGCGGCGCCTTCAGCGGCAAAGACCCGTCAAAGGTGGACCGCAGCGCGGCGTACATGGGCCGTTACGTCGCCAAGAACATCGTCGCGGCGGGCATCGCGAGCAGCGCAGAGATTCAATTCGCCTATGCCATCGGCTATCCCGAACCTGTCAGTGTTTGCATCAACACGTTCGGCACGGCGATTGAAGGCATCACGGATGAGCAGATTGAAAAGGCCGTGCGCGAAGTGTTCAGCTTCAAGCCGGCGAACATCATCAAACAACTCAATTTGCTCCGCCCGATTTACCGCAAGACGACCAATTACGGCCACTTCGGCAAAACCGATCCCGACATCACCTGGGAAAAGGCCGACAAGGTCAAGGAATTGAAGCGCGCACTGAAATTGAATTAACACTCAACACTCAACTTTCAACTCTCAACCAATTATGGCAGCCATAAAACTTTCTCCGTCCCGCCGCACGGTTGTGAAAACCAACGGCAACGGCTCATCCAAACAGGACTTCGCCGTCCGCGACCTTTCGCTGGCCGAGTGGGGACGCAAAACCATCGAAGTGTGCGAACACGAAATGCCCGGCCTCATGGCCATCCGCAAGAAGTACGGCCCGACCAAACCACTCAAAGGCGTGCGCATCACCGGTTCGTTGCACATGACCATCGAGACGGCCATCCTCATCGAGACGCTCGTGGAACTCGGCGCGTCCGTGCGCTGGGCCAGTTGCAACATCTTCTCCACCCAGGACCAAGCCGCCGCCGCGATTGCCAAAGCGGGTGTCCCGGTGTTTGCGCACAAAGGCGAAACCCTCGAGGAATACTGGCAGTTCACGCTCAATGCGCTGACGCATCCGGGTAATAAAGGCCCGCAACTCATCGTGGACGACGGCGGCGACGCCACCCTCCTCATCCACAAAGGCTACGAACTTGAAAACGGCAGTGACTGGGTCAACACCCCGAGCGCCAACCACGAAGTGGCCGTCATCAAGGCGCTGTTGAAAAAAGTCGCAAAGGAACGGCCCGGTTTCTGGCACACCGTCGTGCAAGACTGGAAGGGTGTTTCCGAGGAAACCACCACCGGCGTACATCGCCTTTACCAGATGCTTGAAGCCGGAACGCTTTTGGTTCCCGCTATCAACGTCAATGACTCCGTCACCAAGTCCAAGTTCGACAATCTCTACGGCTGCCGCGAATCGCTCGCCGACGGCATCAAGCGCGCCACCGACGTGATGATTGCCGGCAAAGTCGCGGTCGTTTGCGGTTACGGCGACGTCGGCAAAGGCTGTGCCCATTCGCTCCGCGGCTTCGGCGCGCGCGTCATCGTGACCGAGATTGACCCCATCAACGCGCTGCAGGCCTCCATGGAAGGCTTCGAAGTGACGACCCTCGATGACACCCTCGGCGAAGGCGACCTGTACGTGACGACCACCGGCAACTGCGACGTCATCACGCTGGAACACATCCTGAAGATGAAAGACCAGGCCATCGTCTGCAACATCGGCCATTTCGACAACGAGATTCAGGTGGACCGGCTGAACAACCTCAAGGGCGTGAAGAGAATCAATGTGAAGCCGCAGTATGACAAATATGTGTTGCCTGGCGGCCGCAGCATTTATCTGCTCGCCGAAGGCCGGCTCGTAAACCTCGGCTGCGC